>JACCDY010964860.1_pt1 | contig 13253 bp, 11 predicted proteins | sample 7446391 | NCBI WGS metagenome assembly JACCDY01 (sample SAMN15323451, study PRJNA562643) | freshwater metagenome | isolation source: river surface water | place: USA:Blue River Watershed | collected 2017-08-18 | reverse complement strand
CCCCTTTACTGTTATATCTTATGGTTCCGTTATAACAAGTCCGAGTCAAAAAGTAGAAGATAAACGGGTCTTGAGTTTTATTATATTTTTCTCTTTGTTCATAAAAAAATTGAGGGTCTTTTTGTAAACGCCCCCAGTTGTCTTTGTATGACAAGATCAAATCTTGGGGCGATTTTTTAACAATCTTAAAAATGTTTATTAAAGTCTCATTCTTATCCGATAGGTGGAAGCTTTTAACATTAGCTCCAGTTTTTAACAATTGAAAAAATACAGAACCGCCGCCGAGAAAAGGTTCATAGTAAGTTTCAATAGCTCTAGGGAAGTAGGATACTATTTTATGTGCAATTGGGCGCTTTGAGCCTGTCCATTTAATTAAAGGCGTATTTACAATGCTTTGCTGCATAATTTCTCCTTCAGTGTTGAAACTTCCACTATTCTAGCTCAAGTTCTAGTTCAATGCACTCCCATAGAGGGCGAGAACCCAAAATTGATTTAGCTTCAGACCCATATTGCTTGCAGAACCTCGTAGAGTCATTCCATAGTTCCTTCAAGCGCTCGTTATACCAAGATTGATTAATCGCACCAGATTCATACCCCCAGTTCCTCAAGACCCGTAGAGAGGCATTACCAGGGCTACAGTAATCATCATCCTCATTGTTATATTCAATCCAGTTTGCGCCAGTAGACTTCACTGTACCAAGTACATCATCAACCCAGCCCGACTTAGCGTGAGTAGTTGTAACCCATAGATCGTATTTACCCTCTTCCTCATTGAATTTCCACTCGGCGCTAAATTCCTCATCTAACTCTTGTAACAATTCCAGTTGCATCCCCCGTGTCGTCATAAAACGCACCAACTTGTGCTTAGTAGCTTGAGGCATAACCGCCCATCCATCACCCCCTACTCGAAAGCCCTCAGCCTTCGGATTCCAGGGGGTAGCATACAACTCTGTCTCATTTTGAGTCTCATGAGTCTCACCGCCGCCACAACTATCCGGGTTTTTACCAATAGAAGCAGTACCGCTTTGTTCTCCATCCTCAATGGCCATGCTTTCATTACTGGCAAAGTCACCAATTAGTACATCTGTACTATCAGGGTCGGTAGACCCTTTAATATATGATTTAGTCTCTTCTTTTTGTCTATTATTTTTAGTCTCTTTTAGATCATCCACCATATTCTGTTTTTTTAGAGACTCAGATTGTGTGGCATTGATAGAACATAATCTGGTGGATGCTGTTTTACTGGCTTTCAGCGATTCCTTACCTCCCAGCAGCTTGGCTAGGTGCTTTACCAGTTCCGGCATTTTCCAGTCCACAAAGGCTATCTCCATCTCAGCAAGAGTAGATACGGCATCGTAGTTGACCGTGTACCACTTCTTCTGATCCCACTTATAGGAGTAGAACTTCTTGGTCGTGATAAGACCCATCTTCTCTAAATCCTGGAGAAGCACCTCGATCTTCCTAACCGACCACCATGTAAACTGTTTTTCCTGCCATTGGGCTACGGTGTTGAACACCCACCAATGACCTTCACGGTTCATGGTTTCGTTACCAGTCATCTCGAAGTTGTTCAACCAGAAGTTGAGTTGCTGGAGTACGAGTGCAGCGTCAGGGCCAATCCTATGTGCTAAAGCCGGATATACCAACATCGGGTATTCGTCGGCCAGTAAAGCTTTCTTATTCTTGGACTTAGATTGAGATTTAGTCATTTCATTTGTCTCCTGTACGAGAGTGTGGTGGATTACAGGAGACGGGTTAATTACGGTGAAATTGCTACTTGGGGGTTCTCAATGCCAAATCTTGTGTTAGAATAGTTCTACAAGTTCTGAAAAAGAGTTTGTCTCCGCTAACATACGTAATAATCCGTCTCCACCTACTTGCTTCCAACAGGTAGGTGTTTTAATTGTACATCATTTTGTTGAATATTTACCCCTAGAGTCGCAATTTACCGCTATCATGGTAAAATATCCACTGGCCTATAAGGAGATCAATTATGAAAACCCTATTTGAACTAACCAACCCTGCTCCTAATCAAGAAGACTACCCTACCCTTGAAGCGTGGGCGAAAGCTCATAAAGATTGGAAATGCCAGAAAGAAGGTTGGACGTATGGCAGCTTTACTCAATTCACTCAAAGTAGGTTGAAGTTTCTGCTACAATGTTGAAAGTTGCGATTGTTTTAGCCGGAGCGATCGCAACTACTCTAGCTCCCTGCCCCGTCAACGGTCTTCTAAACCGTTCCTTAAAGATGGTTGGATTTGGTGTAAGGTTCGATTCCTTCAGGGAGCGCCACAAACACAAGCACCCTTAGCAATCTGGTTGAATGCCCCAAGCTCATAACTTGGTCGAGAGGAGTTCAATTCTCCTAGGGTGCATCATAAGAATTGAGTTATTAATTAAATTTTATGAAAAACTTTTATAAAATTGAGACAAATGGATATTCGTACATCTATATGCCTGACCATCATAGAGCTATGTCCTCTACAGGTGAAAGAGATAAATGGGCGGGTTATGTATTAGAGCATGTATATGTCGCAGAGTTCTTTTTTGATAGGCTCCTACTTGATTCTGAAGTGGTTCATCATTTAGACTTAAACAAACTTAACAATCACTACGAAAACCTTATAATTATTGATAGAGGTCAACACACAAAATTACATAAATGGTTAGATAGAATTAATATAAAAAGAACTTGTTTTGAACATAAAACGTCATTTAAGAAATGTCATAACTGTGACAAGTATTTTTTGAATAAAAACCAAACCGCTAAATATTGCTCTCATAAATGTTCTTATATGAATAATATAAATATTGGAGTTCTAACAAAAGAAGAATTAAGTTCGCTCTTGTGGCGAATTCCTACAAGAGAAATTGCTAAAATTTATGTGGTTTCTGATACGGCAATAGCTAAACTAGCTAAAAAATATGATTTACCTAAACCTCCTAGAGGTTACTGGACAAAATTAAAATCGGTGAGTTGATTAACCAATCCTTATGCTCCCTAACATCCACTACATAGTCACGAAAGCTAGCGATGATGAAACTTTTCAAGTAGGAGATCATATCAAGATGCTTAAAACGGGGGAAATTCTTTGTATTGAAGCCCACGGTTGGATTAACCAACAAGATGTAGCTGAAGCTATGGTAGGCATGGAGTACACAGTAGATGAGAAATGGATTGAACAAGAGCGAGAAAGTTTAATCGCTAAGTTGAATATGTTGTCGAATCTAACGTAGATAAGCTAATATTAAGATACTTGCCCTTGTGCCGGAACGGTCTACGGAGCAGACTTAAAATCTGCCGACATTTAATTGTCTTGTCAGTTCAAATCTGACCAGGGGCACCACGCTTCATTAGCTCAGTTGGTAGAGCATTCGCCTTGTAAGCGAAAGGTGGTCAGTTCGAGACTGACATGAAGCTTTAGAGTAAAACTAGGAGGTAAAATTATGAACAATTGGCAAGCCAGTGGCAGACAACAAGAACGATCACGTAAGACACCCCGTAAACATCAAGCCTGGTTAGCCGCCCTCAAGCAGTTAGTTATGTTTGGTGTCCGCCAGCCCCTAGCCATGCTGCTGGCCTGCTACCAACGCTTCTTTCAGGCCGAACGAGCCTCCTTTAGCCAAATTCTACGGGCCATCGCCGTCATTTCCCTGCGCTACAACGTCATCTGCAACCTGCCCACCCACGAACAAGAAACCCTCTACAACGAGATCGCCTGGAAAGTCTCCGACGGCACCTACAGCCGCTATCCCCAGGTGCGCGAGGCCCTGCGGCGCGTCTACCCAGACGATCCTCAATTCAAAGGAGCCTTTGCCGAAAAAGAACTCCGCACCACCAACAGCCGCAACAAAAAGATTGTCCGCTACATCCTGTTTGCCATCGAAAAACAGCGATCTGGCCAGGACTTCGACTTTGAAAGCGCCGCCTACAACCTAGAACACATCCTGCCCGAACATCCCTCCGAAGCTTGGGCCTACATCGAAGAACCTAAACAAAACCGCCTCATCTACCGCCTGGGCAACATGACTCCCCTAGAAACCGCCCGCAATCGGGATTTGGGCAACGGCGACTATGCCACCAAGCGGGCCGCCTACGCAGGCAGCGACTTCCAAATTACCCAAGCCATCGCCGAACGCTACGATACCTGGGATGAACCAAAAATCGAGACTCGCCAAAAACACCTAGGCGATATCGCCGCTGGCCTCTGGCGCATTGAGTTTGGCTCCTGACAAAGAATTTCCCAGCCAGCCTGTACGGAGGAGCAAACGGCGCAGCAATGCAACAATAGGAATAATGAGAAAGATCACTTGAACTATCCCTAATCTGACCGCTCTAGCCTCTGTCTTAACCGCTGCCAACCTATGAAGATCAGCCTACAACCAACACTCCTCCGCTGGGCGCGAGAACGCGCTGGGCTGAGTGTGGATGCGCTGGCCCATAGAATGAATGTCAAATCTGATAAGGTCACAGGCTGGGAAAACAGCGGAGAACTTACCTTCAAACAAGCCCAAAAGCTAGCCGACACTACCCATACCCCCTTCGGGTACCTTTATCTGCCAGCACCACCCCAGGAGACTCTCCCCATCCATGATTTCCGCACAGTAGGCAGTGACGCCGTTCGCCAGCCCAGCCCCGACCTGCTGGAAACCCTCGACCAAGCCGAGCAAATTCAGAGCTGGTTTCGCGATGAGTTGATACTTAGAGGTCAAGCCCCTCTTACATTTGTGGGCAGCCTGACTACAGATATACCCGTTGAAACGGCGGCAGATCGCATCCGTCAGGTGGTCGGCTTTGAGGTCAGTCGCAATGCCCGCACTTGGGAAGAGGCCCTCAACCTGCAAATTGAGCAAATCGAAGCCACTGGCGTGCTGGTGATGCGGAACAGCGTGGTCGGCAATAACAACCACCGCAAGCTTTCCGTAGACGAGTTCCGAGGCTTTGCCCTAGCGGATGAGTATGCGCCCCTCGTCTTCATCAACGGCAGTGATTCTAAAGGAGCGCAGATGTTTACGCTGGCCCACGAACTGGTACATATCTGGGCCGGAGCTTCTGGGGTATCCAATCTAGACCAAACCTACGCCAATCATAATCAGGTGGAGCAGTTCTGTAACCAGATCGCCGCCGAGTTGCTCGTCCCAGCAGCAGAACTAAGCGAAGCCTGGGATGCAGCGATCTCTCAGGAGGATTGGCTAAAGCCACTAACCCAACGGTTCAAGGTCAGCACCCTGGTGATTTTACGCCGGTTGAACGATAGAGCCTTAATCCCTAGAGGAACCTTCCAGCAACGTTATCAGGCAGAAGTTGAGAGGTTTCATGCAACTGCGGAGGAAAGAACAGGTGGGGGCAACTTTTACAAAACCCAAGGCTCCCGCTTTAGCAGTCAATTTCTCACCGCGCTGGTGGAGAGCACCTTAGAGGGGCGAACTCCTTATCGGGATGCGCTCAGATTGCTCAAGCTATCCAAGGTTGAGACTTTTCATAAGCTGGCCCGAGATCTCGCTATTTCCATCTAAAACGCCAATGGCCTACTTGCTCGACACCAACATCTTCATCCAAGCCAAGAACGATTACTATGGCTTCGATTTGTGTCCGGGGTTTTGGGCCTGGATAGAGCGAGAACATCATACAGGCCAGGTCTTCAGCATCCAGCCGGTTCAGGCTGAGCTGACCGTTGGCAAGGATAAGCTGTCAAAATGGGCCAAGGATCAGGGCGACACGTTTTTTCTGCCTTTTGACCAGCTAGCCGGTGCAGCTATGGCGGAGGTGAGCCTGTGGGTGCAGAACGGAGACTTCAAAGATAGTGCCAAGCGCGATTTTCTAGATGTCGCTGATCCCCTGCTGGTTGCCTATGCGAAGGCTCACAACCATACCGTAGTTTCCCATGAGGTGTTCAACCCGGCAGCACGGCGAAAGGTCAAAATCCCAGCCGTTTGCCATGCCCTTAATGTTCCATATATCAGGGCTTTTGAGATGCTGCGGAGGGAGGGAGCCTCTTTTGTCTTACCTTAGGTAAGACCTCGGCTTGATTGAAAGGGTGGAAACGTAGTCGGGTGAGGTGAGTCAGTGGAAAATCGAATTGCCCAGGCCCTGACGCGGCTGTTTGATCGCCACCGGATTATCTTTTGGCACGACACTAAGCAAGAACTTCGGGATGACTTTGAACAACTAGAACTCGCCGATGCGGCAAAAATCGAACTCAACAATAACGAGTTTGCCGTAAAGTATCGGATCCTGCGGGAGCAGCCCCACCAGAAGTTCTTGCTCTATCGCGCAGGTCAGCCCCCCGCCGACCTCCAAAACTGGTTACTCGATGTGCAGTTAGCCTACGGCGAGTTTCGCACCGATCAGGTGGGTCTATGGCTCGCCGAGCTGGATCTGGGGCTAGAGTTTGCCGATGTGGTCAGCGCCCACGCCGAGTTTTACCAATCCTCTAAGCGCAAAGATTCCCTCAAAAAGCGACTCAAAGACGATGATACCAAGGGCGCAATCCGACTCAAGATGTTAGCGGTTTGTGCCACCGCAGAACCTCGGCTAGATTCAATTCTAGAAAACCTGCTGGCCGAGCTGGCCGAAAATCGCGACGACAAAATACGGCTGATAGATCGCTGTGGCCTCAATCCGTTCCTTTGGCAGCAGGTAGAGCGCGTCTACGGCTACCAATCCGAAACTCCAGGCATCGAAGATTTTGGCATCGAGCTGTTCAAATCCTGCTATGCCATGGAAACCAATGGCCCGGTCAGGCTAACCGGCGATGCGTTGGTTTTCCTCAAGCGCTGGAAAGACAGTCGGCAGTTTGAGACCGCCTTTGAAACCCTCTCCAACCGCTACAGCGAAGTCCTAGGCATTGAGCAAGATTTGAGCCAGCGAGACTTCCGCGAACTCATTGAGGTGGATTACTTTAAGCTGATTGACCAGAAAATTATCAGCGACTTGGTGCGGGCCGTTGCCGCTAAAACCGTCTCTAGCGGCGATGTTACCCTGTGGGTGCGGCAGCGACGGCAGGGCCACTGGTATGAGAACTTTAGACACCTCTATGAGGCCATCGACTATGCCTCCCAATTCATCACTGCCTTGGCCGAAGCCAACCTAGAGATGACCTCCATGGCAGACGGCATCCAACGCTACTGCCAGTCCTGGTATCGTCTGGATCAGCTCTACCGCAAATTCATCTTCCACCTGCGTCAGTCTGGCCAGACTTCACTTCTAGGCTCTCTGGCGGAGCAAATTGAGAATCTGTACTCTAATAATTACCTGCTGAAGGTGAACGACACCTGGCAGGGAGTCGTTGATGCCGCCAGCCGATGGGAGGCACCGCCTATCCCGTTGCAAAAGTCGTTTTACCAGACTTGGGTGAAGAAGCCATTCCTAGACCGCGACAAAAAGGTCTGCGTGATTATTTCTGACGCCTTGCGCTACGAGATCGGCGATGAGCTGGTCAGCCTGATTCGCCAGGAAGACCGCTACGAGGCCGAGCTAGAGCCTGCCCTAGCCATGCTACCTAGCTACACTCAGCTCGGCATGGCGGCCCTGCTACCCAACACAGAACTGGCCCTACGGGATGGCACAGACGCCACGGTCAATGTGGATGGGTTTAGTGCCCAGGGAACGGCCAATCGAATCAAGATCCTTCAGCGCACCCTAGCCGAACGAGCAACTGCTCTCAAGGCCGAAGATCTCATGGCCATGGGCCGAGAAGACAGCCGAACGCTGTTTAGAGACCATGATGTCGTCTACATCTACCACAACCGCATTGATGCGGTCGGCGATAAGCGAGACACCGAGGAGCGCGTATTTGAAGCGGCAGAGGAGACCTGCCAGGAACTCATTCGTCTGGTCAAGAAGCTCACAGGGGCCAATGCCAGCAACTTGATCGTTACCGCTGACCATGGCTTTATCTACCAACATCGCCCCCTTGAGGAAAGCGACTTTTCGGGTTGTGAGGCCAGTGGCCAGAACATTCTGTTTCAAAATCGGCGTTTTGTCTTGGGTCATGGATTAAAGCCTGTGCCGGGGCTACGTCACTTCTCTGCCACCGAGCTGGGTCTAGGCGGGAATGTGGAGGTGCAAATTCCAAAGTCGATCAACCGCCTGCGGCTCAGAGGCTCTGGCAGTCGCTTTGTTCACGGTGGAGCGGCGCTCCAGGAGGTGATTATCCCTATCGTCAAAATCAACAAGAAGCGACAAAGCGACCTTTCTGCCGTAGAGGTTGATATCCTTCGAGGATCCACCTCCACGATCACATCTGGCCAACTCGCCGTGGTGCTCTATCAGGCCCAGCCTAAGACCGACAAGGTACAGGCCCGCACCCTCCGAGCTGGCATCTACACCCTGGCTGGAGACTTGATCTCTGACGCCCACGATCTGGCCTTTGACCTCATCTCTGAGAACCCCAGGGAACGAGAATTGCAGGTACGATTCATACTCACCAGCCGATCTGATAGTGCTAACGGCCAAGAGGTCATCCTGCGCCTGGATGAGCTGATCCCTGGCACCTCCCATTACCGAGAATACAAGTCAATCCGTTATCTGATGCGGCGGTCATTCACCAGCGATTTTGATTTTTAGCGATGGACAGTCCATGACAGCCATAACCCCTCTGGACATCAAAATTAATCAGCACTTCCCTGGGCTAGTTGTCCGCAAGGATCTGGTGAAAGCCGTGAAGGGTAATGCCATTGTTCCCTCCTACGTCCTGGAGTACTTGCTGGGGCAATACTGTGCCACCAGCGACGAGGCGTCTATCCAGACTGGCATCGAGACGGTCAAAGAGATCCTGCGACGGCACTATGTCCACCGTAACGAAGCTGGGTTAGTCCGCTCCAACATCAAGGAAAAGGGGCGCTACAAGGTCATTGATCGCATCAGCGTTGCATTAAACGACCGGGCGGATGTCTACGAAGCCACCTTCGCCAACCTGGGCATTAGCAAGGTGCTGGTTGACTCAGGAACCGTCAAAGCACATCCCAAGCTACTGGTGGGCGGGGTATGGTGCATTGCCGATATTGAGTATGAGTTCGTCGAAGACCAAAAAGTCTGCCCCTGGCTGCTTTCAACCCTGAAGCCCATCCAGCTTTCCCACTTCGACTTTGACAGCTACGTGGCCGCCCGCCAGCATTTCACCACCGATGAATGGATTGACCTACTGATTCAGAGCATCGGGTTTAACCCAGAGATGTTTGGCAAGCGCAGTAAGCTCACCCAGTTGATCCGCCTCATTCCCTTTTGCGAACGCAACTATAACCTGATCGAGCTTGGCCCCAAGGGAACAGGTAAGTCCCACATCTACTCTGAGTTCTCGCCCCACGGCATCCTCATCTCTGGCGGAGAGGTCACAGTTCCAAAGTTGTTTGTGAACAACTCATCAGGCAAGATCGGCCTCGTAGGCTACTGGGATGTAGTGGGCTTTGATGAGTTTGCTGGAAAACAAAAGCGCGTGGACAAGGCCCTAGTAGACATTATGAAAAACTACATGGCTAACAAGTCCTTTTCACGGGGAGTTGAGACCTTAGGAGCTGAAGCCTCTATGGTGTTCGTGGGGAACACCCAGCACACTGTCCCCTACATGCTCAAGCACTCAGACCTCTTCAATGATCTGCCTGAGAAGTTCTATGACTCAGCCTTTTTAGACCGCATTCACTTCTATATTCCCGGTTGGGAGGTAGATATTATTCGGGGTGAGATGTTCTCCAATGGCTATGGCTTTGTGGTGGACTATCTAGCTGAGATTCTACGGGCCATGCGCAATCGGGATTACTCCAACCGCTACACAGAACATTTCTCGCTGTCCTCCGATATTTCCACCCGCGACCGAGATGGCATTAACAAGACGTTCTCAGGACTGATGAAAATTCTCTTTCCCCATGGAGAAGCAAGCCATGGAGAAATCGAAGAGCTGTTGAAGTTCTCTATCGAGGGGCGCAAACGAGTCAAAGACCAGCTTCTGCGGATTGATTCGACCTACTCCACAGTTCATTTTAGCTATGAGAATTATCAGGGCCAGACTCAATCAATCAAAACCTTAGAGGAAGAAGAATATCCTCACTACTACACCCAGACCATAGCCGAGGGCGAAATCGAAGGCGATTCAGCAACTATCTTGTCAGAAACGCAACAGCCTGCTCCTGTGTCACCAGAGCTAAAGGAAAAGCACCTAGTATTCCAGGAAAATCAGCGTGGTGTATCCTTTGACAACCTGTTTGGAGCCTACCTGGTAGGTGCCAAAAATATTACGATTACCGATCCCTACATTCGGCAATTCTTCCAGGCACGTAATCTGATGGAGTTTTTGGAAACCGTCGCTAAGCACAAAAACAAAGACATAGAAGTTAAGGTTCACCTCATCACCTCTGAAGACGATCATCCAAACTCCCAGCAGCACGATTACCTCAACCAAATCACCGAGTCTTGCCTCACGGTTGGCATCGATTTTACCTGGGAGATAGACCACACAGGCACCCTCCATGCTCGCCACATCGTGACCAATCACGGCTGGAAAATCTTGCTAGATCGTGGTCTCGATATCTTCCAGCGCTACGAGATGGGCAATGCCTTTAACTTTGCCAACCGCCTCCAGCAGTTCCGCCCCTGCAAGGCATTTGAGATAACTTACGTAAAAAATGGATCAGCCATCAGTTCACCCAGCTTATCCAGTACCCCAGAAACCGAGGTCATCCAGAGAGCGTATTAGCGGGTGGGCCAGATAGCAGGATGGCCAGCAGGTGATGGGGGTCAACCAAGCCATTTAGGAGGTCGGCAATGGTATCGACCAACATTTGAGGGGTATCGGCCAGCGATCACATACTTTGATTCCTCGACCGCCATAATTGTGGTAAGCGTCATTATTGGGGTTGTAGCATCTAGCTTTCATCCCCATATAAACTTTGTACTCCGGTACGTTATTTAGGGATGTCCCATATTTGATTTTATTTTTAAGCATTATTTTATCCTAATCTATTTCCTCTATTATAATATCTTTTTCTAAAATATTGCAATAATCGACTTAATAGCTTCCCGGATTTATTTAGATTCTTTTATAGTTAAAATCATGTAAAGCGCGTTATCGGTACTAAATTTGAATAAGCACTTCGTTCTTGATACCAATGTTGCGATTAATGACCCGCTAGCATTAGGAAAATTCAAGACAGGAAACGTCGTCGTGTGTCCGATCAGTCTCATTGAGGAGCTTGATAAACTTAAGCAGGGTTCAAGTACTATCGCATCAAGCGCTAGAGCTTTTAGTCGCAATCTAGATAAACTCCGTGAGCTAGGCAGTCTTCTTGATGGTGTTACTCTCCCGTCAGGCGGCACTGTAAGAGTGTCAATGTTGACTCAAGAAATCTTAGACAAGGTTCCTGCTGAGTTGTGCCGCAATACGGTAGATAATGCAATCATCGCCACCGCTCTAGATTTACGTGACAAGGGCCATCATGCAGTTGTAGTCTCCAATGACACCAACCTTAGACTCAAAGCTGGTTCGATGGGGCTTGAGGCAGAGAGTTATGAATCAGGTAAGGTTGAGTATTCTGATCTGTACACAGGCCATGCTGATGTAATGGTGTCGGGTGAGCAACTAGCTGAGTTCTTTTCACATGGTATTTATCTTGAAGGATATAACGAAAATCAATGTCTTACACTCCACGCTGAACATAATCTAAATCAAACTGGACTAGGAATTATTAAAGGTGGATTTGTCAAACCTCTAAGCAAAGAAGCCACTAATGGAGTTTCTAAAGTTCGACCACTTAATCGTGAGCAGCAATTCGCTTTAGCCCTTTTACTTGATGATGATATCCCTCTTATCACGATAAATGGACGATCAGGTTGTGGTAAGTCGCTCCTAACACTGGCTGCTGGTCTAGCTAAGGTACAAGAGGGAGTTTATAGCAGAATGCTGGTAAGTAAACCCACTATTGCAATGGGCGGATCCCACAACGAGATCGGTTATTTACCAGGGGAGTTAAGATCCAAACTAGATCCTTGGTTGGCCCCAATCAAAGACAATTTAGACATTATCTGTGGCATCGATCCTGCTCGAAATAAGTCGAAGCGATCAATGTTTGATGATCTTGAGGAACAGGGCTTGATTCAAGCTGAGGCACTTGGTTTTATAAGGGGGCGTTCGCTACAAAAACAATTTTTCTGGATTGACGAAGCATCTAACATCAACCCTTCTGAAGCCAAGGCGCTACTCACTAGAATTGGTGAAGGTTCTCGAATTGTGTTGACGGGCGATCCTGAGCAAATAGATTCACCTTATTTGAATTCTGATAACAATGGGCTTTCTGTGATTATTGAGAAGTTCCGTGAATCTAAATTGGCCGGAACAATTACACTCCAAAAAGGCGTTCGTTCTGCACTCTCTGAAGCGGCTAGTAAATTACTGTAAATGACTCTGGCAGGACTCGAACCTACACCTAACAATTGCCCAGTATTATGCTGAATCGAACAGCCTTATGTTAGTTGACCATACAGAGTCAAGGTTGTACTTACGTGATTAACTTACACCTTCTAGGACTCGAACCTAGCCTTCCACCTTGAATGGTGGTTGCTCCTCCCAACGAGCTTAGATAGTTAACCTCAACCTACCGAAGTCAATAGCTTCCCACATCACCTTAAACCAACGTTCTAGAATGCTAAATTTAAGCTGACTTTGACGGGGCGGTGCTTCACCGTCGATGTAAGTACCAGCTTATTCTAGCATAACTTTAATCGCTATTGTCAACCTCACTAGTCACTTACCCAATTAAACTTATAAGATAGGATTTCTATGGCTATCTAATGGTATGTGGCGCTCGTTATAATTTATGCGTATCGCAGGGGGCTAGTTTCGGCCCAATAATTTTCAAGCTGCGTAATACTATCGTATTATCTGCTGACGCCGCCATTGGAGCAGAAGTTATTTCTGTTTCGCCACTATCTCAAAATGTCACTTCAGGAACCGTGTTAACTTTTGGTACTATAGCCGTTACAACGTCAGCAAACGCTTTTGTTGGCGATAGAACGATTTCAGTTGTAGCTCTAACAGAAGCTCTAACTAAAGGTGTAGTAGCAAAAGGCGATCCGATTGATTTAACAGGTAAATTAGCTAGAGCGCAAATACGACAAAACTATAGTGATGCTAACCCATTGGCTTCATTTACGTGTTCTGTGTTACTCCCTGCCATCAATGGCGAAGTTTCTATTTCTATTCCTAGTGATATAACAACTATAATACCTGCTAATATCGCCCCAGATAAGGCTGATGATATTGT
>JACCDY011199492.1_pt1 | contig 13259 bp, 11 predicted proteins | sample 7446391 | NCBI WGS metagenome assembly JACCDY01 (sample SAMN15323451, study PRJNA562643) | freshwater metagenome | isolation source: river surface water | place: USA:Blue River Watershed | collected 2017-08-18 | reverse complement strand
TGTTCGCGAACGCCAGGCCCAGCGTGGAGTCGACGCCCGAGTAGCGGGTCGAGTAGCCCAGTGCCAGCATCGCGGCGATGGTCAGCAGCGAGTACTTCAGCAGCTTCAGGGTGTCCCAGTAGACGCGCAGCATCTCGGTGATGCGGTAGCCCATCAGGAAGGCCGAGGCCACCGAAGCGATGAAGATGCCGGTGCCGGTAGCGGACAGCCAGTTGAGCTTGAAGATGGCTTCTTCGATCTTCGGCACGGCCGCGACCGGCGGCATCTTCTGCACGAGGTTGTGCAGGTGGGCCCATTCGATCTTGATCAGCGAGATGCTGTCGAGCGCCTTCTTCCACTCGGGGATGCCCCACAGCAGGACCACCACCGACAGGATCAGCCACGGGGTCCACGCGTTCATGACTTCCTTGCGCGAGTAGCCATGGCCACCGCCGTTCGATGCGCCGGCCTGATCGCCGCCTTCGAACTTGCCGGCCGCCGAGGTCCATACGTCCTTCGGCTTCCAGACCTTCAGGAACAGGGTCAGGCACACCATCGACGACACGGCCGCGCCGACGTCAACCAGCCACGGGCCGTGGAAGTTGGAGATCAGGTATTGCGGGATTGCGAAGGCAGCACCGGCGACCAGGATGGCCGGCCAGATCGCCAGCATGCCGCGGAAGCCGCAGAAGGCCCAGATCAGCCAGAACGGCACCAGCAGCGAGAACACCGGCAGCTGACGGCCGACCATGCCCGACAATTCCAGCATGTCGAGGCCGGTGACGCCGGCCAGCGCAATGATCGGGGTACCGAGCGCGCCGTAGGCAACCGGTGCGGTATTGGCGATCAGCGAGAGGCCCGAAGCCGCCAGCGGTGCGAAACCGAGGCCGATCAGCATGGCGCCGGTCACAGCCACCGGCGTGCCGAAGCCGCCCGCACCTTCGAAGAAGGCGCCAAACGAGAAGGCAATCAGCAGCAGCTGCAGGCGACGGTCGCCGCTGATGCCGGCGATGCTCTCGCGCAGGATCATGAACTGGCCTTTGCGCTCGGTCAGCTGGTACAGGAAGATCACGTTGAGGATGATCCAGCCGATCGGGAACAGGCCGTAGCAGGCGCCGTAGGCCGCAGCGGAGAGGGCGACATCGCCCGGCATCGTGAAGCCGAACACGGCCACCACCAGCGCGGAGACCAGGCCCATGATCGCGGCGATGTGGGCCTTGATATGGAAGAAGGCCAGTGCGGCCAGCATCACGACCACCGGGATGGCCGCTGCCAGCGTGGACAGCCAGACGTTGTTGAATGGGTCGTAAACCTGTGACCACATAGTGGATCTCCCCGAGTTTATTATGGGTTATAAAATAGGTTGCCCATCATATTGAAGGGCAGAAACCTTGTCCACGCGTTTCCCCGTGCCGGCCCTTTGAGGGATTGAAAACTTTTTGCGCGCCTTTGAAAATATTTTGTTTGCAAAGCCGCGTGGAAGGCGAGCGCAAACGAAGGCCTGCCATCCACACGCGACTGGAGCAAGGCAGAGGCCGCCGGGCGCAGGGCGGCAAGGGGCGACAAGGCTGCCGGGCAGCTCGTCCCGTCAGCGCTGCGCGCTGATCACGTCGCCGAAGATGCGTGGCGAGCCCGGTGGCAGGCAGCGATAGTAGGGTGGCATGCCTTCGAGCTTGCCGCCCAGTTCGGCGGCGGCACGCCAGGGCCAGCGCGGCTCGACGATGAAGGCACGCGCCAGCGCGACGATGTCGGCGCTCCCGGCCTGCAGGATGTCCTCGGCCTGCTTCGGCTCGGTGATCAGGCCGACCGTCATCACGGGGATGCCGACAGCCTGCTTCACTTGCGCGGCAAAGGCTACCTGGTAGCCGGGGCCGATCACGATTTTCTGGTCGGGCGAAACGCCGCCTGACGACACATCGATGAAATCCGCGCCGATCGCTTCGAGCGCTCTGGCCAGCGCGAGGCTTTGCGCAAGGTCCCAGCCGCCATCGACCCAGTCAGTGGCCGACAGACGCGCACCCAGCGCAACCGAGGGCACGGCGGCACGCACGGCAGCGAACACTTCCAGCGGCAGACGCATGCGGTTCTCGAGCGAGCCGCCGTATTCATCGTCGCGCTGGTTGGCCAGCGGCGACAGGAATTGGTGCAGCAGGTAGCCGTGCGCGATGTGGACCTCGATCGCGTCGATGCCCAGTCGTGCGGCGCGTTGCGCGGCGCTGACGAACTCGCGCGTGATGCGCGCGATATCGTCTTTCGTCATTGCCTGCGGGGCTTCTTCTTCCGGCTTGTGGGGCACCGCCGACGGCGCAAGGGTCGGCCAGCCGCCGTCATTCGACGGAATCAGCGCGCCGCCTTCCCACGGGCGGCGGCTCGAGGCCTTGCGTCCTGCATGGCCGAGTTGTATCGCCAGCTTCACCGGCGAGGTGGCGCGGATCATCGCGATAATGTCGCCCAGTGCCTTTTCATTCTCGTCATTCCACAGGCCGAGACAGCCGGGTGTGATGCGCCCCTCGGGACTGATCGCCGTCGCTTCGATGCACAGCAGGCCGGCGCCGGACAGCGCCAGCGTCGACAGGTGGGCGCGATGCCAGTCATTGGCGTTGCCGTCGTGGGCCGAATACTGGCACATCGGCGACACCATGATGCGATTGGGGATGGTGACCGGGCCGATCTTTGCCGGCGTGAAGAGCAGCGGGGAAGTCATGTCTTGCGTTGGCCCTGAACAGGCCGTTTGTAGAAGGCAAACCGCAAATGTAGTGCGCCTGTGGCCGGCAGGCAAGCTTGTCAGCGCGAATGGGCTCGCAGAGGTGCCAGATTGGCAATCTCCGCCGGTCTCGCGAAAGCCGGGCTCAGGCCTGCCGCGCTCGCTTGTCTTCGATGCGGTGCAGGCTGGCCGGAGGCCGACAGGACACGTCGGCGGCTGGCTCGCCGGCCTCATCATGGTGCATGCCGTCGGCCTCACCGGCCTCGACGGCATCGGCGCTGCCGGCAGCCGCTGGCTGCTTGAGCATCAGGTGATCCTTCTCATGCTGCTCCGCGACGTAGGACAGGTAGCGCATGCAGGAGACGCGCAGGAAGGACGACAGGTTGTCGACACCGCCGCGACGCTCGACGATCTCGTCATAGAGCTTGCCGATCAGCTGGTTGGTCGTCATCTGGTCCTTGGCCGCGATGCGCGCCAGGATGTCCCAGCACAGGTTTTCCAGCCGTATGCTGGTGACGACGCCATGGATGCGCATCGAGCGCGTGCGCTGCTCGTAATGAATCGGATCGGCACTGGTATAGATGTCGCACATGGGCATTCCCTGGTCGAAGGTTTGTCGATGCCGGCACGCGCGACGATGGCCTGTCGCGCGTGCGTGGCACCCGGTCACTTCACGGTTTGCAGGTACTCGATGATGGCCTTGCGCACCGAACCATCGGCTTGCTGGTACATCATGTAGGTGCCCTTGGCGAGGTTCTGCGGTTGCTCCAGCCACTTGTCGAGCAGCTCGGGCGTCCACTTCTGGCCGGCCAGCGCGCCTTTGAACTCATTCGAGTAAGGGAAGCCTTCCTGCTTGCCAGCCTCGCGCCCGACCACGCCGGACAGGTTCGGGCCCATGCCCATCGGCGCATCCTTCTGGATCGCATGACAGGCCATGCAGTTTTGCTGGTACAGCTTTTCTCCCGACTCGGCCAGCGCCGGCAGGGCGGCCGTGCCCAGTGATGCGGCAACGGCCAGCAGACCCAGCGCGCCTCTCTTGCGATTGGCTGTCGTCGTCATGGTCAGATCCCTTGGGTGCGCAGGCTGCGCTCGATGAATTCCGCCTGGCGGATCGCCAGCGCCACGATGGTCAGCGTCGGGTTTTCCGAAGCGCCGGTGGTGAATTGCGAGCCGTCGGAGACGAACAGGTTCTTCACATCGTGCGACTGGCCCCACTTGTTGACGACGCCATCCTTCGCGTTCGCGCTCATGCGGTTGGTGCCGAGGTTGTGCGTGGACGGATAAGGCGGCGTATTGATCACGCGCTTGGCGCCGATCGACTCGTACAAGGCGCCGCCCTGCTTGAAGCCGTGGTTGCGCATCGCGATGTCGTTCGGGTGGTCGCTGAAATGCACGTTCGGGATCGGCAGGCCGAACTGATCCTTCTCCGTCGCGTGCAGCGTGACGCGGTTGGACTCTTGCGGCATGTCTTCGCCGACCAGCCACATGCCGGCCATGTTGTCGTAGGCATCCATTGCGGTCGAGAAGTCACGCCCCCAATCGCCCGGGTTAAGGAACGCGGCGAGGAAGGGCACGCCGAGCGACAGCGTTTCCATCTCGTAGCCACCCACGAAGCCGCGGCTCGGGTCGTGGCGCGATTCATCCTTGACGATGCCGGCCATCGTGGTGCCGCGGAACATGTGCACCGGGTTTTCGAAGATGCCATACACCGAGGCGGTCATGTGGCGCATGTAGTTACGACCGACCTGGCCGGACGAGTTGCCGAGGCCATTCGGGAACATGCTCGATGCCGAATTCAGCAGCAGGCGCGGCGACTCGATCGAGTTGCCGGCCACGCAGACGGCCTTGGCCTTCTGGAAGTAGCGATTGCCTTTCGAGTCTGCGTACAGCACGCCGGTGACCTTGCCCTTGGCGTCATGCTCGATCTTCAATGCCTGCGCGTCGGAACGCACTTCCATGTGACCGGTGGCCTCGCCCTTCGGGATTTCGGTATACAGCGTCGACCACTTCGCGCCCGACTTACATCCCTGGAAGCAGAAGCCGATCTGCTGGCACGCGCCACGGCCGTCGCGCGGCTTCGAGTTGATCGACATATTCCCGGTATGGAATTCCTTGTAGCCCATCTTCTTGGCGCCGGCGGCCAGTACCTTGTAGTTGTTGTTGCCCGGCAGGCGAGGGATGCCGTTGGTGCCGGTGGTGCCCATCTTGTTTTCTGCGCGCGCATAGTAAGGCTCGAGCTCTTCATACGAGATCGGCCAGTCGAGCAGGTTGGCGCCCTTCAGATCGCCGTAGACGGAGCGCGCCGAGAACTCGTGCGGCTGGAAGCGCAGCGAGGCGCCGGCCCAGTGCACGGTCGAGCCACCGACGGCTTTCACGATCCATGCCGGCAGGTTGGGGAAATCGTTCGACACGCGCCAGGTACCCGACGTGGTGCGTTTGTCCAGCCACGAGATCTTGCTGAACATGGGCCATTCGTCATTCTCGAAGTCCTGAATCTCGTGGCGCTTGCCCGCTTCGAGGATCACGACGTCGATGCCTTTTTGCGCCAGCTCATTGCCGAGCGTGCCACCACCTGCGCCCGATCCGACGATGACGACTACCTCATCCTTGAGGTCGAATTTCTTTGCCATGCTTGTCTCCTGAATTCTTGTTTTCGTGGATGGTGTTTACATTACGCGCCGGGCGCGTCGCCCATCCAGTTCTGGTCGTTGAAGCCGCGGTTGATATAGCCGCCGGCTTGCGCGGATGGCCCCTGGTAGCCGAGCTTGGCCCACACGGCCGGCTGGTTGTACAGGCTCACCACGAGATCGCCGCGGATTTTCAGGAAGAACGGGTGTTTGGCATCAGCCATCGCCTTCAACACCTGCACGCGATCGCTTTCGGCAGCGACAGCGGCATATGGTTTGCCGAACCGTGACTGCGCATCGGCATCAGCCTGCGCGATGCCATCGAGGATGAGCTTCTTCAGTGCAGCATCCGACTTGGCCTGCTCGCCATAGACGCCGACCGCGTTTTCATAGAGCTTGTCGTCGAATCGATCGTGCGGAAAGATGTCGCGTGCAATCTTGACCAGAGTCTTGAACGCGGCGCTGCCGAGCGCATCTTCGGCGAGGGCAGCATTCGGGGTGAACAACATCGGGAGGCCGCCGGTGGCTGCGGCTGCGGATCCGGCGGAGGCGATCTTGAAGAATTGCCGGCGCTTGGGCTGGTGGGGTGTGGACATCGTGGTCTCCTCTGCTTTTGTTGTGTATTGCCGTCCGGTTCCTGCAGTCGCGCCGGCCGGTGCTTGAAAGCGTAACGATTATTTCCTGTGGAATCGTGGCGCGGGTAGTAATGCGCTACTACGAGCAAGGGTATTTTCCGAGGTGCCGGGAGGGGGATGGTGCGCCGCAAAAGCCGATATCTTTGCTGCCAAGTCCAGCCGAATGCCGAAAGGAATTGCGGCGTATCGATTGCGGTGCAGCAGGGCGGTCGGGGTAAAAAATTCATCGCCGATCGGCGAAAAAAAAGCTCTCCCGGTGGGAGAGCGCAAACCTAAAAGGGGATTTAGGCAAGTTCGAGGAGACTGCAGCAAGTCCCTCGCGTGCAGGTTACGGCAGCTTGCCATTCGTTATTTGAGCTTGCTCAAGGGTTGCGGTGATTTGCGCAAACCGGGGTGGAACGATTGAGCCGGCACAAGGGCCGCCAGCCGCCTTTTGAATCAGCGCAGGTCCGCGCTCGGCGCGCAGGCGGCTTGCTTCAGCAGGCTCGCGCTGCGGTCAGCGCAGGACGTTGTTGTGCCTGTTGTTGTGCCGCGCTCATTCGTTGGCAGGGGTGTCGGCGTGCGCCGGCGCGTGGTTCAACAGGTGGCCGAGCTTGCTGGCCTTGGTCGCGAGGTAATACGCGTTGTGATCGGTCGAGGTCGTGATGTGCGCGACGCGTTCGGCGGTGATGCCGAGCTGCTTCATCGCATCGATCTTGCGCGGATTGTTCGTCATCAGTTTCAGGCTGCTGATGTTGAAGTGGCGCAGCATGGGTTCGACGATTGCGTAATCACGCAGGTCGGCATCGAAGCCCAGCTGGTGATTGGCTTCGACTGTGTCGGCGCCGGCTTCCTGCAATCCATAGGCGCGGATTTTGTTGACGAGGCCGATGCCGCGTCCTTCTTGTCGCAAGTAGAGCAAGATGCCGCGCCCTTCCCGGGCGATGCGCTTGATCGCATTCTCGAGCTGCGCACCGCAGTCGCAGCGCTGCGAAAACAGCGTGTCGCCGGTCAGGCATTCGGAATGCAGGCGCGCCAGCACCGGCTGGCCGTCGCCGAAGTCGCCCAGCACCAGCGCCAGATGTTCCTTGCCGGTGGCCGCCTCAATGAAAGCATGCAGCGTGAACGTCGCCCAGGGCGTGGGCAGCGCGCAGCTGGCCGCGTGCGTCAGCAGCGGCGACGGGGTGGCAGCGGAGGTCTCGGGGTGCGTCATGAGGCTGGGACAGTGGAGGCGGGGTCAGGGGTCGCTTTGTCAAATGGGCATGCGCCGTTGCCACAGCTTCGGCACGCGCAAACAAGAATGCGGCGTCGCGATGTCTCGCGCCCGCCGCATTCCGGTGGTCAGGGTGAATTATGCCGCAATCAGCGCATCCATGGCGCTGCGGCCGCGGGCCAGCGCTGCGTTGACTGCCTCATCGCCCATCGCCAGACCTTCTGCGCTGACGAAGCTGACATCGGTAATGCCGAGGAAGCCCAGCACGCCGCGCAGGTAGGTTTCCTGGAAATCCATCGCCTTGGCCGGGCCGCTGCTGTAGACGCCGCTGCGCGAGGTGAAGATGACGAACTTCTTGCCATGCACGAGGCCGACCGGGCCGGTCTCGGTGTACTTGAAGGTGACGCCGGCGCGGGCCACATGGTCGATCCAGGACTTCAGCGTGGAGCTGACCGAGAAGTTGTACATCGGCGCGCCCACCACCACGATGTCGGCGGCCAGCAGTTCGGTCACGACTTCATCGGAGGTCTGGATCAACTGCTTCTGTTCGTCATTGCGTTGCTCGGGCGGCGTGAAATACGCGCCGACCATGGACTCTGACAGATGCGGCAGCGGGTTGGCGGCGAGGTCGCGCGTGACGACCTTGGCGCCCGGATGGGCGGACTTGAGTTTTTCGACGAATTCGCCGCTCAGCTGGCGCGAAACAGAGCCAGTGCTGCGCACGCTGCTGTTGAGGTAGAGGATGGTGGTCATGGTGCTTTCCTTTGCGGTTGTGATCGATTGGGTCAGGGGCCTGCCGGATCAGGGCAGGTCGAACAACAGGAATTCGGCGGCTTCGCCTTTGCTGGCGGTCACGCTGGGCTCGCCTTCGAGTTTCAGCGCATCGCCGGTATGGAGGCGGGTGCCGTTGACGTCCAGCGCGCCACGGATCAGGTGCACGTAGGCGCGACGCCCGGCGGCCAGCGGGTGGCTGACGGCTTCTTCGCCATCCAGCAGTGCCGCATACAGGCGCGCATCCTGGTGGATGGTGACCGAGCCTTCGGCGCCATCGGGCGACGCCACCAGCCGCAGACGGCCGCGCTTGGAAGCGACGTCGAAATGCCTTTCTTCATAGCCAGGCGCGCTGCCTTGCACCGACGGCTCGATCCATATTTGCAGGAAGTGAACCAGGTTGCCCGGAGAGTTGTTGAACTCGCTGTGCATGACGCCGGTGCCGGCGCTCATGCGCTGCACATCCCCGTACCGCAGCACCGAGCCGTTGCCCATACTGTCCTTGTGTGCGAGCTCGCCTTCGAGCACGTAGGAAATGATCTCCATGTCGCGGTGGCCGTGCATGCCGAAGCCTCGCCCAGCCTGCACGCGGTCGTCATTGATGACCAGCAGCGGGCCGAAGCCGGTATGGCGCGGGTCGTAATAGCTGCCGAAAGAAAAGCTGTGGCGCGAATCCAGCCAGCCGAAGTTGGCGATGCCGCGGTCGTCGGCTTTGCGAATCTCGATCATGGTGCCTCCTGACATGCAATAATTTCGAATCAATCTGGCTTTCTCCAGGCTCCAGCCGTCTTTGGCTTGATCCCGGAAATCCAGAGTAAATTCGTCGGGATTTCGTAAAGCCCGCAGTATCCACGTTTGTATCGGGAAACAAAAGCGGAAAATTTCCCGGGCTATCATCGAAATTTTCGAATATAGGTAAATATGCTGAGATTGAGCCTGGACGCGTTGCAGGTGGTCGATGCGATCGACCGCGGCGGCTCTTTTGCGGCGGCCGCCAAGGAGCTGTTCCGCGTGCCGTCGACCATTTCCTATGCGGTTGCGAAGCTGGAAGAAGACCTCGGCATCCAACTGTTCGAGCGTGCCGGCCCGCGCGTGGCGTTGACCGAGGCCGGACGCACGCTGCTGGATGAAGGGCGTCACTTGCTGTTGGCCGCGCGCGACCTCGAGCACAAGCTCAGGCGCGTGGCCAGTGGCTGGGAGGCCGAGTTCTCGATCGGGCTCGACGGATTGTTCCCGGCGCTGCTGCTGGCCGACGACATCCGCGATTTCTACCGTGCCACCGACAGTACACGCTTGCGCTTGTCGTATGAAGCGCTGTCAGGCACCTGGGAAGCTTTGGTGGACCGTCGCGTGGATCTGGTGATCGGCGCTGCCGGCGAAGGCCCGCCTGGCGGTGGTTACAGTACCGCGCCACTAGGCTCGCTGGAATTCGTGTTCGTGGTTGCGCCCTCGCACCCGCTGGCCGCAATCGATCGGCCTTTGCGCAAAGACGACCTGATGGCGCAGCGCATGGTGTCGGTGTCCGATTCGGCGCGACGCCTGCCTCCGCGCACCGTCGGCTTGCTGATGGGGCAGGACACGCTGACGGTTGAAACCATGATCGACAAATTCCATTTCCAGCTGGCTGGGCTTGGTGCCGGCTACTTGCCGGCAAGCTGGGTACAACCGGCGCTTGAGGCGGGGCGGCTGGTGCAGAAGACTGTCGAAGAAAAGCGGCTGCCGGAATCTTTCTGCATCGCGTGGCGCACCGGTGAACGCGGTGCTGCGCTTGACTGGTGGATCAATCGCTTGCGCGACAGTCAGCTGCTGGAAAGGCTCGCACAGTTTGCATGGAACCGTGCCGATTGGCTGGCGCCGCCACCAGTGCACCCCTGAAGCGCATGCGACCGCCGCACGAGCTACGGTATCGCTGGATTCAGGCAGGATGCCTCGCTGGCCACACCGCTGCGGGCTTGCCTGCACCGCCTGCCTTGCCGTGCTTGAGTACATAGCCGAGACCGTATGCGCTGGTCAGTGTGTATTGGCAGTGCGTGAGCGCTTCGATCTTGAAGCGCAACTGGAACATCGCCACACGCACATTGCTGCCCTCGACGGAGCGGCCCGCCAATCGGAACAGCAACTGTATTTCTTCCAGCGGTATCACGCTGCCGAATTTCGACAAGAACAGCTCCGCCACCGAAATTTCGCAAGCGGTCAATGTCACTGAATCGCCGCCATAACAAAGTCTCCGCGATTCGAGCTCCAGGGCCAGCTGCTTGTTACCAGGCAGGCGGCCATGCCGATGCCCTCGCTTGAGTGCACGGACGATGCGCTGCGCCAGCTCCTGCGTCGCGTCGATTCCGTTGACCCAGTCGGTGATCAACGGCGGCAGGTCTGGCAGTCGCATCGCGGTCAGTTCGCGATCGAAGATCAGGAACACCAGCGGCTGTCGCTGATCAACCAGCGCCGCATGGCCATCGCGGGCGATGGCATGATAGTCGCGGCAGGTGGCTGACCAGAGACTGTCAACGACGCTCTCATCGCGCACCTCCATCAGCACCACGAGACTTTGCATCGGCAGCCCCGCAAGGCATGCGCTGTCGAGTGGGGATGGCAGTGTTTCGATATGCCAATGCAGCGGAACCGCGGGAGAGAGGTGGCGTGGGAAGGCAGAATCGATTCGCGCCATTTCGGCGGTTACGCGAGCCAGCAGCTGATGGCCCGCGACCCGCAACATGACATTCATGAGCCGACAGCAGCCGTGGCCCGGCGTTCCTGTGCTTCCTTGATGGTCTCCCACAGGCCAGCCTGTAGCAGGCGGGAGCGTTCCTGCGATGCGTAGAGCCGGATCTCGACGGTGGTACTCCATTCACTGTCACCAGCCACCGCAAGACGACGCGCATCGAGGTCTTCGCGCACCAGGCGTTCGGGCAGCCACGCAATGCCGAGCCCGATACAGGCCAGCGATTGCAGGATGCGTGGATGCGGACTTTGTGCAACGACATTGAAATAAGGTTCGCTCGGGCGGAATCGGATCAGGCTGTTGCACAAGCGGCCAAAGAATGTCTCCGGCGGATAGGACAGCAGCGGCAGGTGGCGCAGCCGTGCTTCCGACAGCAGGTAGATGGCTTCACCCTCCTCATTTGCCTTGCAGACCGGGATGACGCGATCCGAACCCAGGATGATGGACGGGGTGACACGCTCATCGACGGCGATTGGCACCACCGGGGTGTGATAAACCATCAGCAAGTCGCAACGGCTGCCGGACAGTGCAACCAGCCCTTCATAGGTTTCGCCAGCCGTGATTTCGAACTTCAAGCCACTGATGTGCTGGTCGATGTGCTCTATCCAATGCGGCAGGAATACCTGCGCAAGTGAATACGCAACAAACAGCTTGATGCCGGAGAAGGCCTTGCTGCGGTGGCCGAGCGCGACCCTTGTGTCATGCAACTGCCTCACCATCTCGCGCGCCGCATCGCGGAAAAGGTGGCCAGCCATCGTCAGCCTTGGCGGCACGGTGTCGCGGTCCACCAGCGGTATGCCTATCCATTCTTCCAGTGACCTTATGCGGCGGCTGAAGGCCGATTGGGTGACATTCCTGGCCTGCGCCGCCCGCGTGAAGCTGGACAGGTCAGACAGCACAAGGAAGTCTTCCAGCCATTCGATGTCCATTGCGCACCCTCACTACGTTCCGGGCGGGCACTTTCCCGGAACTGTTTTAATTATTAAAAGTTTAACTTTATTGAATCCAGACTCTAAACAAAAAGCCTTGCTGCCAAAAGGGGCAGGCGGGCTGTCAATGGGTATTTGATGTAACCGGTAGGTAACAGCGCGCAAACTTGTAGCGGGTAGACAACGGAAAAGGTGGTGGGTCAGCGGAAGCACCGGCGGTCGCCGCAGGGGAAGGCCGTTGAGAACTGCTGTAACGAGCGCGCGGCCGCTAGTAATCCGCAGACACAACATTTGGCGCCGATCGACAAGGATGCAACCGTTCCCCCGTGCCAATGTCGCAGAGAAGATCGCGCACGGCAGACAAAAAAAACCGCCGGCAACAGCCGGCGGTTTCGGGTAAGGACGGTACGACGGGCGCTCAGTGAGCGTTGATGTCGTTGTCCTTGGTCTCTTTGACGAACAGGATACCGACGACGGCGGTGATCAGCGCAATGATGATCGGGTACCACAGGCCGTAGTAGATATCGCCCTTGAACGCGACCAGTGCGAACGAGGTCGTCGGCAGCAGGCCACCGAACCAGCCGTTACCGATGTGGTAGGGCAGCGACATCGACGTGTAGCGGATACGGGTCGGGAACATCTCGACCAGCATCGCGGCGATCGGACCGTAGACCATGGTCACATAGAGAACCAGGATGAACAGCAGCAGCAGGACCATCGGCTTGTTGATCTGGGCCGGGTCAGCCTTGGCCGGGTAGCCGGCTTCCTTGATCATTTCCTTCAGCGCGTCGCTGAACTCCTTGTCCTTCGCAGCGGCGTCTTCCTTGGCCAGGCCAGCCGAGCTGTACGACGCCAGTTCCTTGTCGCCGACCTTGATCACTGCCGTGGTGCCGGCCGGTGCCGCCACGTTCTGGTAGTTGACCGATGCGGCGGCCAGTTTGGCCTTGGCGATGTCGCACGACGAGGTGAACTTCTTGGTGCCGGTCGGGTTGAACTGGAACTGGCACTCTGCCGGATCAGCAATGACGGTCACCGGTGACGACATCTGGGCTTTTTCCAGTGCCGGGTTCGCATAGTGGGTCAGGCCCTTGAAGATAGGGAAGAAGGTGGCCGCAGCAATCAGGCAACCGGCCATGATGATGTTCTTGCGGCCGATCTTGTCCGACAGCGAGCCGAACACGATGAAGAACGGCGTGCCGATCAGCAGCGATGCAGCGATCAGGATGTTGGCGGTAGCGCCATCCACCTTCAGCGTCTGGGTCAGGAAGAACAGTGCATAGAACTGGCCGGTGTACCAGACCACGGCCTGGCCGGCGGTCAGGCCGACGAGAGCCAGGATCACGACTTTCAGGTTCTTCCACTGGCCGAAGGCTTCCGACAGCGGGGCCTTCGAGACCTTGCCTTCTTCCTTCATCTTCTGGAAGGCCGGCGATTCATTCATCGACAGGCGGATCCAGACGGAGATGCCGAGCAGGAAGACCGACACCAGGAACGGCACGCGCCAGCCCCAGTCAGCGAAGGCTTCTTCGCCGATGGCGGTACGGGTGGCCAGGATGACCATCAGCGACAGGAACAGGCCCAGGGTCGCGGTGGTCTGGATCCACGCGGTGAATGCGCCGCGCTTGTCGTCCGGTGCGTGCTCGGCCACATAGGTGGCCGCGCCGCCGTACTCGCCGCCGAGCGCGAGGCCCTGCAGGATA
>JACCDY010069707.1_pt1 | contig 13260 bp, 10 predicted proteins | sample 7446391 | NCBI WGS metagenome assembly JACCDY01 (sample SAMN15323451, study PRJNA562643) | freshwater metagenome | isolation source: river surface water | place: USA:Blue River Watershed | collected 2017-08-18 | reverse complement strand
CGAAGGACCAACGTGCACCTGCTCATCGCCAACCTGCTCGTCGAGGATCGAGGTGACCGCGTTGGTCTTGCTGATCTTCTTGCTCTCAAGTCGATCGCGCTCCAACATGTTCTGGAAGTCGGTGTTGCCACCGAAGTTCAGCTGATAGGTACGGTCAAGCTGCACGCCACGATCGGCGAAGAGTCGAGCAAGAACCCGGTGCGCAATCGTTGCGCCAACCTGGCTCTTGATGTCGTCTCCAACGATTGGGAGTCCGGCTGCGGCAAACTTCTTCTGCCACTCTGGCTCTCGGCCAATGAAGACTGGGATTGCGTTGACAAACGCGCATCCCGCCTTGATCGCCTGCTCAGCGTAGTAGCGAATTCCCTCTTCGCTGCCGACCGGAAGGTAGGCAACAAGCACATCAACCTTGCGCTCCTTGAGCACAGCGGCAACGTCCACTGGCTTCTCTGGTGATTCAATCACCACGTCCTTGAGGTACTTGCCGATGCCGTCGAGCGTTGGTCCACGCTGAACGATCACGCCGGTGGTTGGGATCTCCTGGAAGGTCCAGGTGTTGTTTGGCTCTGCGCCAAGTGCAACGGAGAGATCCTTGCCAACCTTGGTCACGTTGACGTCAAACGCCGCAACGTAATCAAGATCGCGCACGTGATAGCCACCGAGGTCAACGTGCATCAGTCCTGGGACCTTTGCATCGTTCGCCACGTCGGCGTAGAAGTAGCGGCCCTGCACCAAGCTGCTGGCGCAGTTGCCGACGCCCGCGATTGCAACGCGGATCGGATTTGTTGACTTGATCGGCGTTGTTGGCGCCGGTCGAGCGTTCCACTGGGCGCGAGGCCCGTTCATCTCTACCATTTCCCTGTTACCCCTTTCTCTGTCGCTAACGCGACCTTTCCGCTTTGCGAGCCCACACCTGTGGGTCCGCCTTCACTAACCGCCCGTTTCACGCCAGGCGGCGAGTATCAAATTGGCGCGCTATGCGCGACGCCCGGTGGTTGCCAACGCGGCGCGAATAAACAAGATTCGCTGCAGCACGGTGACGGCTGAGAGTGCGACGATGATGATCAGCGCGTAGAGCAGGTAGTTCGTCTCACCAGTGAGGCCGGCGACGAGTAGGCCGAGGATAAGAACCACTGCGCGCTCGGCGCGCTGTGCAATGCCGCCGTGCGCGGAGACGCCAAGCCCTTCGCCACGCGCGCGCACATAGCTCACGAGTGAGCCGACGCCGAGGGCAAGCACCGCTGCAGTTGCAATTGAGGTGTTGCCGATCACTGCGGCGCTGTACACGATGCCGGCATAGATGGCAGCCTCTGCTGCGCGATCAAGCGATGAGTCAAAGAAGGCACCGAACGCGGTCACGCGATTCGTTGCACGAGCGAGTGTGCCGTCAAGGCCATCAAAGAGCGTGCCGGCGATAAGGATGCTCGCCGCGATCGCCCAGTTGCCAATCGCGACCTGCGCCGTCGCCACCAACACGATGCCGAAGCCAACAAGGGTAAGTGCGTCGGGCGAGAAGCCGATACGCCCAAGGAGCAACGCAATTGGCTCGCCGATGCGCTTGATCTTGGTGCGCTCGTTGGTGGTAAGCAGGCTCCCCTGCGTGGCGCGCTTGCCGCTGGTGCGCTTGGTGATCTTGCGCTTTGCCACGGCTAGGCCTCCTCGCCGCGAACGGCGTCGACAAGTGGTGTGGCATGTGGGAGCGCCTCTGTTGGGGCGATCCAGGCGGCGGGGTCGGCGATGCCGAGGGCGGAGAGCATCAGCGCATGACCCTCGGCGATGGTGGCCGTGCGCAGCGTGCAGATTGACTCACGGCCAGAGCGCTCGGTGGTGACGAGGCCGGCGGCGCGCAGGCGGCGCAGGTGCCACGAGACGAGCGGCTGCGAGAGGCCAGTGAACTCAATGAGCTCGGAGACCGTGGCGGGGCCGGCGGCAAGGCGACGTACGACCTCAAGGCGGTTGGTATCGCCGAGGGCACGGTGCACGCGGCGCGCCGCCTCGATGACGTCACGCTCCCCCGCAAGGCGGGAGACGGCGGCGCCCGTGGCGGCGGGGAGTGCGGAGACGTGCTGTGCGCTCATAGAAGCAGAAGTTTATATGAATTCCCGCTGATGCGACAGGGGGCGGGGGTTAGTTTGTTACATCCCCGCCGTGGGCGTGGCGGCTACTTGGCGAGAGCTTGAATGACCGCCTCGATGATCGGGGTCGGGGCGAGGCCGAGCGCTACGGTGCCGATGGCGGCGATCAGCAGGCCGGCGCGCAGCATTGGGCCCTCGGCCACCTGAACCGCTGGCTCTGCCGGGTCGCGCATGAAGAGGTAGACGATGACGCGCAGGTAATAGAAGGCGGCGATGGCAGCGTTGAGCACCGCGATCACGGCGAGGATCGTGGCTGGCCCGCCCGCCTGCACCGCAGCCAAGATCACGTAGGTCTTGGCGAAGAATCCCGCCGTCGGTGGAATGCCGGTGAGGCTCAACAGGAAGATCGTCGCGAGGATCGCCATGCGCGGATGCTTGCGACCGAGTCCGGCGAGATCAGAGAGCTGCGTCGTGGCGCCAGGTCGACCCTGCAGCGCAGTCAAGAATGCAAACGCACCGAGGTTCATGAACGCGTATGCCGCGGCGTAGAAGAGAATGCCGGCGATTCCCGCCGCCTCTCCAGCGCCCGCCGCCACGATGCCAACCATCAGGTATCCAGTGTGCGCAATCGATGAATAGGCGAGCATGCGCTTCACGTTGCTCTGCGTGAGAGCCACCAGGTTGCCGAGCGTCATGGTTGCTGCCGCCAACACCACCATGACTGGAATCCAAAGCGTCGCGAGTGGCGCGAGCGCAATCACAAAGAGCTTAATGAGAAGAACAAAGGCGCCGACCTTCGGACCGACTGAGAGATACCCCGTGATTGGCGTTGGGGAGCCTTGGTAGGCGTCGGGGGTCCAGTAGTGGAACGGAACCGCCGCAATCTTGAAGGCCGATCCTGTAGTGATTAACGCGAGTGCAACAGCGAGTCCTGCGTTCGCCTCTCCAGATGCGAGCGCTGTTGCGATACCACTGAGTGACGCGGTACCTGCAACGCCCCACAGCACCACGATGCCGAAGAGCAGGATGGCACTCGAGAAACTACCGAGCAGGAAGTACTTCACAGCACCCTCGGTGCTCAGAGGGTCGCGCTTTGCATATCCAGCGAGGACATACCCAGGGATGACCATCAGCTCGAGGCCAATGAAGAGTGTGATGAGATCGGTTGCGGCGCCAAGCAGAATTGCACCAGCGAGGGCGAAGAGGAGCGTCGCAGCAAGTTCAGCCGTTGGATACTTGCGCGCAGCAAGGTATGCCGGCGCAATCAGGAGCGTGATGGCAACAATCGAGATTCCGAGCAGGCCGACAAAGGCAACGAACGGTCCTGCCACGTAACTACCGCCAAGCGCACTCGCGGTGCTGCCGCCCTGATTAATGAGCAGTGCTGCGGTAGCACCGAGTGCGGCAAGCGCAACGGCAACCGGCGCGTGATTGCGATTTGGCGTAATCATATCGCTCGCAAGAACGGCGATCGCACCAAGGACAACGGTGATTAGTGGCGCTAGGGTGAGCAGATCGTTGTTCATTGTCCGACCACACTAATTGCCGACATCAGGAAGATTTCAACGCTCTTTACAAACGAGCTGGTGAGAAGCGTTGGCATCACACCAAAGATCACAACCAGTGCCGCAAGGGGCGCGAGCGTCAAGATCTCGGTTGGCGTGACATCGGTCAGCTTTGAGCCGAGCCCCTTCAAGAACGGAGAGAGCGGTCCGGTGAAGACGCGCTGGTACATGTAGAGCAGGTAGACGGCGGCAAAGATCATCACGAACGTTGATGCGCCTGCGACCATTGGGTTGGCGATGAAGGCTCCGAGCAGCACCAGGAATTCACCAGCGAAGCCCGAGAGGCCAGGAAGGCCAACGGATGCGAAGAGGAAGAAGCCGAAGAGCGCGGCGTAGACAGGAGTGCGCACCGCCCAGCCGCCCATCTTGGCAATCTCGCGATCGTGGGTGCGTTCGTAGCCGATGCCAACGAGCAAGAAGAGTCCGCTCGTGATGAGGCCGTGGTTGAGCATCTGCAAGATTGCGCCGTCGACCCCCTGCTGATTGAAGGTGAAGATGCCGAGCGTCACGAAGCCCATGTGGCTGACAGAGCTATACGCGATGAGTTTCTTGAGGTCGGTCTGCACAATCGCCACAAGTGCGCCGTAGATGATGGCGATCACCGAGAGAACAATCATGAGCGGCGCGAAGAGCTGCGCGCCGTCTGGGAAGAGCGGGATCGCGAATCGAATGAAACCGTAGCCACCGAGCTTCAAGAGCACGCCAGCGAGGATGACCGAGCCTGCGGTTGGGGCCTGCACGTGCGCATCGGGGAGCCACGTATGGAACGGGAACATTGGCACCTTGATGGCGAAGGCGAGCGCGAAGGCGGCAAACCCGAGGATCTGCAGCGTTGGATCGACGATCGTGCCCCGCAGCGCCAGCAGGTCAAACGCCCCCGTCCACGAGCCGGTTGCGGCCTGGTGGCTAAAGGCCGTCGCCAGGATCGCCACGAGCATGAGGAGCGATCCGACGAGCGTGTAGAGGACGAACTTGATTGTGGCGTAGATGCGGTCAGCCCCACCCCAGATGCCGATGATCAGATACATCGGAACGAGCACGATCTCCCAGAAGATGTAGAAGAGGAAGAGGTCAAGCGCCAAGAAGACGCCGAGCATGCCGGTCTCGAGGATGAGGAAGCTAATGAAATACTCCTTCACGCGAGTCTGAATTGGGCCAAAGCTCGCGAGGATGCAGATCCAGCTGAGCAGCGTCGTCAAGACAACAAGTGCGCCAGAGAGCCCGTCAACGCCAAGGTGGTACGTGATGCCGAACGATGGAATCCACGAGAGCTGTTCGCTGAAGGCAAATTCACCGCCCTGGCTGCGGATGCCGACCAGCATGCCGAGGCTGAGTGCGAAGGTGATCAGTGACACCCCGAGTGCAGCAAAACGAATCAAACTCGGCCGCGACGATGGGAGTGCTGCGATGCCGAGCGCGCCAAGAAGCGGCAGGAAGATGATCAGCGACAGGATCGGCATGTCGTTCATCCTGCAATCACCAGGTAGGCGGCAGCGATGGCCACCAGGCCGAATGCAATGCCGAGCGCATAGTTCTGCACACGCCCGGTTTGAATTTGTCGCAAGCCGCGACCGCCGCTCGAGGTGAGCGAGGCAACACCGTTCACGGTCCCGTCAACAACGCGGCGATCAAACCACCAGAGCGCGTTTGAGAGCTTTCGGCCAAATCGCACGAAGACGAGATCGTTGAGATCGTCGAAGTACCAGCGGTTGCGGCTTCCGTCGTAGAGCGGCTGCAGGCGCTTGGTGACGCGACCAAGGAGCTCGTTGTTGTCGCTGCGGAAGAGGCGCACGCCAACCGCTGTGCCGATCGCGGCAACGGTGACGCTCCCGAGCATAAGGAGTCCGCCAATGCCAAACAGTTCCCACGGTTTATGCACGGTGCCGAGCATCTCATCCGCTGGATGGAAGATCGGCTCAAGCGCATGAACGATGACGCCGTCTGCGACTGGGAAGCCGAGCGCTGCACCGATAGCAATCGATGGCACGGCGAGAATGATCAGCGGCACCGTCATCGTCCAGGGCGATTCGTGTACATGTGATTCGTCATGCACGCGGCTCTTCCCCCAGAAGGTGAGACCCATGAGACGGAACATGTAGAAGGCGGTCATGGCGGCAACGATCATGCCCACGAGCCACACCCACGCGTATCCAAACTTGAATGCTTCGGTGAGAATTTCGTCTTTCGACCAGAACCCGGCGAGTGGCGGTAGGCCAGCAATCGCAACGGTTCCAACCAACATCGTTGCGTACGTAATAGGAATCTTGCGCCAGAGCCCACCCATCTTCGTCATATCTTGCTCGCCGTTCACCGCGTGAATCACCGAGCCTGAGCCGAGGAAGAGGAGCCCTTTGAAGAATCCGTGCGTGATCAGATGGAAGATCGCTGGCACCCATGCGCCGACACCAAGTGCCGCAAACATGTAACCGAGCTGCGAGAGGGTTGAGAAGGCAAGCACGCGCTTGATGTCGGTCTGCGTGAGCGCAATTGAGGCGGCGAAGATCGCGGTGAAGATGCCGATTGCGGCAACGATGATCATCGCCTCAGGGCTTGCAGCGAAGAGTGGGCTCATTCGCGCCACGAGATAAACGCCCGCGTTGACCATGGTTGCTGCGTGAATGAGGGCGCTGACGGGGGTTGGCCCCTCCATGGCGTCGGGGAGCCAGACGTGAAGTGGGAACTGCGCTGACTTGCCGACCGCGCCGCAGAAGATGAGTAAGGCGATCACCGTTGCTGCTGGGCCGACGAGCTCGCCTGCGGCAACCCCCGCAAGCACCGTGCTGATGTCGAGTGAGCCGAAGACCACCACGAGGCCCATCAGGCCGAGGGCGAAGCCAACGTCACCCACGCGGTTCGTGATGAAGGCCTTCTTAGCGGCCAAGCCTGGTGCGGTCTTCGTGTACCAGAAGCCAATCAGCAGGTACGAGGAGAGGCCGACGAGCTCCCAGGCGGCGAAGACGACGAGGAGGTTATCGGCGAGGACGAGGAGCATCATCGAGAACATGAAGAGGTTCAGGTAGGCGAAGAAGCGCCAATAGCTGCCGTCGTGACTCATGTAGCCGACGCTGTAGAGGTGCACGAGGGCGCCGACCGTGGTCACTACGAGAAGAAGAGCGCCGGTGAGGGAGTCGACGTGCAGGCCGAGCCCGAAGCTCAGGTCGCCCGAGGCGATCCAGGTGAAGAGCTTCATTGAGGCGCCCGCCTCGCCGAGGCCCCCCGTGAGGGCGGGGATCGCCAGGCTCATGGAGAGAGCCCAGGTGGCGATGATCGCGCCGAGCGGCACGATGTGGGCCAGCTTGCCGAGGCGTCGGCCGACCGCCGCCGTAAAAGCGAAGCCGAGCAGCGGGAGGAGAAGAAGGAGCGGCGCGTAGCCCGGAAGGGCGCCCACTTCGACCAGGGTCTCTGCAGTGAGCATCGGCTACTGCCTCATCGTGTCGTACTCGTCGACCAGCGGCGTCTTCCGGTTACGGAAGATGGCGATCACGATCGCCAAGCCGACGGTGGCCTCTGCCGCCGCCACGGCGATGATCAGCAACGCAAAGGCTGCCCCCTGACCTGCGAGCGACGGAATAAATGCGCCGAACGCGAGTGCGGCAAGGTTCACGGCGTTCAACATCAGCTCAATGCTCATCAACATGGTGATTGCGTTTCGGCGTGCAAGGAAGCCGAAGGAGCCGATAGCGAAGAGCATCCCTGATAGGACGAGGTATGGCTCCAGGCTCCCGGCGATTTGGCTCACTGCCCCTCCTCGCCCACTTCGTCCGCCTTTGGCTCCATCGCGAGATAGAGGCCGCCGATCACGGCGGAGAGGATGAGCACGCTTGCGATCTCAAATGCAAGAAGGTACGGGCCGAAGAGTGCCGCGGCAACAGGGGCCGTGCCGGTTGCGGTTGGTGTGTCGGCAAACACTGTTGAGCCCCAGTCCGTGCTTCCAAACGCGAGGCCGAAGAGCACAGCAAGCAGGACCGATGCAAGGGCGGCAGGTGCTACCTGTGTCTGGAACGCAAGCTTCACTGGTGCAACCTTTGACTGCGTAAGCATGATGGCAAAAAGGATCAGCACACTGATTGCGCCGATATAGACAAGGACCTGCGCGCCAGCAACGATCGCAGCGCCCAGCATGACGTAGATACCTGCGAGTGCGCCAAGGGTGAGGATCAGGAAGAGGCCGCTTTTAATGATGTCGCGGCCAAAGACCACGCCGAACGCCGCGGCAAGAACTACGCCGCTCAGCAGTAAGAAGAGGACATCTGACCAGCCGAGGCCGATACACGGGATGACGTCGGGGAGCGGCAGTCGCTACTTCCGGAGGCTCTGCGGCAGCACCGGGAGCTGTCGTGCCGGATCGTAGCGTCGACCCGCAACGGTGTTCTCCCAGTTTGCTTCGCCGCGAATGAAGGTTGCTTCAGAGGTGCGCTCCAGCTTCGAGAGGGCGATGAGGTCAATCATCGGCTCGCTTCGATCGGTGTGCGCGAGTTCGAAATCGAAGCCGCTGCGGAGCGCGTCGTATGGGCACGCATCCACGCAGATGCCGCAAAGGATGCAGCGCGACTCGTCAACTTCGTACTTGGTGAGAATTCGTGGCTTCGGCATTAGTGCGCCGGTCGGGCAGGTCTCTGCACATCGACCGCACGAGACGCATGGTGATTCGTTCAAGCTCATGTCGAGCGGCGTGGTGACGAGCGTGTCAAAACCGGTGCGCATGAAGTCGTAGCAGGCGGCACCAACAACCTCGGCGCACACGTTGGCGCAGCGGCCGCAGTCGATGCAGCGCGATGGCTCGCGCAGAATAAATGCGTGCGAGTCGTCGCGAATGTAGTCATGGTTGGCGCCAGTCCAGCGGTTTTCGGTAATGGAACGGAATCCGGCGCCGCCGTGATGATCCTTCTCCAGCGTCTTTAGTGTGGTGCCGTACTCGATACCGAGTCGTCGCAGGTCACAGAAGCCGATCGCTTCACAGGTGCACTGCAAGCAGCGCGTGCTCTCAGCCATCACCTCTGGCTTGGTGTACGGAATTTCGTACTGGATGTAATCGTTCTTGCGCTCTTCGGCTGGCAGCGCCTTCAAGCGCAGGCGTGGCTCCTTCACCTCGGCGGTGAACGGCACGATGCTCAGGAATTCTGGCTGCGGTTCAGCCAGTGTTTGGCGGTTACGAATCTCCGAAAGGTCGAGCCCCTGCAGATACGCATCGACGGCGTAGGCGCAGCGTCGGCCATCGGCGATCGAGGCGACGACGGTTGTTGCGCCGTTGCGCAGGTCGCCGCAGCCGAAGACGCCATCGCGACCGGTCTGGAAGGTGACGGCGTCGGCTTTCAGTCGGCCGTTCTTGGTGGTGGCAACGCCATCTGCGCCGACGCTCGCCCAGGTCATGTCGGGACCCTGGCCGATCGCCTTCAAGATGCGGTCGCACTCAATGATGAATTCCGTGCCGGGTGCTGGCTCTGGTCGGCGGCGGCCCGAAGCGTCTGGTGCGCCGAGCTGCATGCGAATGAACTCGAGGCCAATCACCTTGTTGTTCGCATCGGTGACGACGCGCGTTGGGCCAGCCTGGAAGATGGCGCGTGCCCCCTCTTCGATCATCTCGTGCACTTCGTCGGCGGCTGGCATGTCTTTCATGTCGCGGCGGTAGACGAGGGTGACCTCCTTGGCCCCCTGGCGCACGCTCGTTCGAGCGCAGTCCATCGAGGTGTAGCCGCCACCAACAACAACGACGCGGCTCCCCTCGTGGTCTGGATAGGTGAGGCCGAGCGCAGCGGTGTGCAGATAGTCGAGACCGTCAATCACGCCGTCGGCATCTTCGCCCGGGATGCCGAGGTCGTTGGTGTCGTAGCAGCCGATTGCAACGACGACGCCGTCGTAGCCCTGCGCCTTTAGGTCAGCGACGGTGAAGTCACGGCCGAGCATCTTGCCGCACTCAAAGCGGCCACCAAGTCGCGTGATCGACTGATACTCGCCGTCGAGCACTTCAATCTTTGGAAGTCGGTACTGCGGAATGCCGTAGCGCAACATGCCGCCTGGCTCTGGATCTTTCTCAAAGATGGTGACGTCGTGTCCGGCAACAAGCAGGTAGTACGCAGCTGATGCGCCGGATGGGCCAGAGCCGATTACCGCAACGCGCTTCCCTGTCTTCGGCTGCAACTCAAACGGCACAGGTGGATCGAGATCTTCGTCCCACATTGCTTTCAACACCTGATCGCCGGCGTAGCGGTGGCTGTCGCGAATGGCGATCGCCTCATCTACCTCGTCGCGACGGCAGTGGTCTTCGCAAGGTGCTGGGCAGACGCGACCGAGGATGCTTGGGAATGGAATGGTGCGCTTGAAGATGCGCGCCGACTCGCGGAACTGCGACTCAGCGTTTGCCTTCAAGAATCCAGGAATGTCGATGTGGCTCGGGCACTTGTTCTGGCATGGTGGCAAGCAGTAGGCGTTGTGGTCGCTGAAGATCAGTTCGAGGTTGGTGCGGCGAATTTCGCGAATGCGATCGGTCTGCGTCGATACGACTTGTGCTGGCTCCGCCTTCGCTGAACAGCTAATCGATGGCTGATCGCATCCTTCAACATCAACGACACACATGCGGCAGGCGCCGAACCCTGGCAGTTTCGGGTCGTAGCAGAGCGTTGGCACTTCAATGCCGTTCGCGCGACAGACTTCAAGAATTGTCTGCCCTTCGAACGCTTCGAGCTTCTGCCCATCGATCTCGACGTAGAAGGTTGGTGTTCGTTGCGGTCGCTGTGGGCTGCGTGTGGTGAGCAGCTTGTCGACAGCGACCTCTGCCGATGGCGCTGGGGTGATCGCGCGCGAGACTGGTGTCACTGCGCTTGCCGGTCGATCAATCAGGTCGGCCATGATCAGCTCCGTCCGCTTGTTGGTGTTGCCGATGGTGCGGCAACGGCAGGTCCAAACTCAGAGGCAAAGTATCGCACCCCCGTGAGGAGCGGGCTTGGCGCAAGCGCCTCATGTGCGCAGAGGGCGCTATCGGTGACATCGGCGGCAAGCTTCTGCAGCCGCTCTGCGTCGGCGGGGCCCGCCAAGCCGTCAACAAAGCGTTGGCCGATCTCAGCGAGTCGACGTGTGCCAATACGGCACGGGATCGTCTTGCCGCACGCCTCGTCGGCGCACCAGCGTGTGAGCATGGTGGCGAGCTCTGGAATGGCGACGGAGTTGTCGAGTGCGAGGAGTGCGCCAGAGCCGATGTGTGCGCCGACGCTCTTGAGCCCTGCGCCGCTATAGGGCGTGCCGCCGAAGAGGTTCGCCGGAATGAATCCACCCGTTGGTCCGCCAACGAGCAGCGCCTTGATGGTTGCGCCACTGGCGGTGCCGCCCGCCGCCGCGATGATCTCGTTCAGTGGCGTGCCGGTCGGCACTTCAATGACGCCAGGGTTCGCGACCGATCCGCTGATCTGTACGAGCACGGTGCCTGGCTGTGCGGTGTCGCCGATCTGCGCGTAGGCCTCTGCGCCGTTGTTCAGGATCCATGGCACCGCCGCGAGGGTGGCGACGTTGTTCACGGCGGTTGGCTTGCCGAGGTAGCCGACCTCTGATGGGTATGGCGGGGTCTGCTCTGGCTGACCGCGCTTGCCGGCGAGTGCCTTCATCAGCACCGTCTCTTCGCCGATCATGCTGGAGCCCTGAAGTGGGCGAACGGTGATGATCAGCTCACGACCGGTGCCGAGCAGCGTGGCGCCAAGGATTCCTTCGCGTTCCGCGTTGGCGATGACCGCTTCAAGTCGCTTGATCGCTTCCGTGTATTCGGCGCGCACGGCAATGAACGCCTCGCGGGCACCAACCGTAAGGGCAGCAATGGCGAGCCCCTCAACGATCGCCTGTGGGTTCTCCTCCATAAGGAGGCGATTGGTAAAGACGGCTGGGTCAGATTCGTAGCCGTTCGCCACGGCGTAGTGCTCGCTCGCTGGCTCGGCGGCGGTCGCCTGCCACTTCGCTCCAGTAAGGAAGCCGCCACCGCCACGACCGCGAAGGCCGGCGGCGATCAGGGTTGCGGTCGTACCGGCGGCTCCCGCCGCGGCGGCGGCGCGGAGTGCCGCCCACGGCTCGGTCGGCGCCACGAAAAGCAGCTGGCTCCAACCCTTGGGGGCGTTCAGTCGCTTCACGCCGCGAACCTCCCAGCGAGTGCGGCGGCCCAGCTGGCGGCGTTCTTGGCGCTCAGGTCACGCTGCGGCTCCCCGTCGATCACCACGAGTGGCGATGGGGCGTCGGGAAGGTGGCTCGGGAGCGACTCGAGGCGCAGGTTGCTCCACGGGATCGCTCGGCCGAACTCGGTGCCGAACTCGTAGCTGAGGGTGCCCATCACCGAGCCCGCCCCGGAGACGAGGCAGTTGGCGCAGCGGCAGACGGCGATCGAGCGGGTCACCCCTGGCTCAAAGGCGAGGTGCTTATAGAAGGTGGCGGTGCCGTAGACCATGGCGTACCAGGCGCCGGTCGCGCGGCTCACACGCTTCAGTGCATCCACTGGCAGGTAGCCGTAGGCGGCCTGGATCTCTTCAAGAATCGCGAGCATGTGGTGCGGGTCGTAGTCGTGCGCTTCAAGAATCTCGTCAACCTTCGTGATGTTGATCGTCGCTCCAGTTGCAGCAGCAGCATCGGAGACGGTTCGGCCGGAGCGGCGCATCGCCGACTCTTCGCGTCGTTCTGCGTACTGCTCGGCTGGGCCCCAATGCACGGCGAAGCGCCCCTTGGTGTCGGTGCCACCCATGTCAATGCACTCGATTGGGCATGCCTGCGCGCACTGGAAACAGGTTTCGCACTTCAGCGTGCCGTGCTCGTCGGTGACCAGCTCGAGTCGGCCGCGGTTGCGCGGCGCAATGTCTGGCTTCACCTCTGGATACATGACTGTGCGCTTCGGCTGGAAGAAGCGCGTCAGCGTGAGGCGCATCCCCGATAGCAGTCCGGTGCCAGGAATCTTTGGCATGGTTAGCTCCCCGCAATCAGCACGGCAAACGCCGTTGCAAAAATGTTCAGTAGCGATGCAGGCAAGAGCCACTTCCACGCGAAGCCCATCAGCTGGTCAATGCGTGCGCGTGGCAGTGTGCCGCGCATCCAAACAAAGATGAAGACAAGCGAGAAGGTCTTAATCAGGAACCAGATGAGGCTGGCCACTGGCGGAAGCATCACAAAGGCCCAGATGCCGACCGCTGCAGTCGACACGCCACCAAAGATCAGGAATCCGGCAACGAGTGCCTGCCAACCCTTGATGCGCGAACTTGCGAGCCAGATCGGCGTCGCGAAGAGCAGTGTGCCCACAACTGGCGCGAGACCTGCAATGAGTGGCAACCCGATTCCGAGCGCACTCAAGTCAATCAGGATCTGCGGATTCAGATCGATGTGGATCGGCGGATTTGACCCACCGAGGAAGACAGCGCTAAAGAGTGCCGAAACGATGAAGACGTTGACGTACTCCGCGAAGAAGAAGAATCCGAAGCGCATGCCTGAATACTCGGTGGCGAACCCGGCAACGATCTCTTGATCGGCCTCGGCGTTGTCGGACGGGGTGAGGTTCGCCTCTGCGGTGATTGCGATAAAGAAGATGATCGCCGCAAGTGGCTGGCGGAAGATGAACCAGTCAAGGAACGAACCATCTTGTGCAGCGACAATCTTCGGCAGTG
>JACCDY010304757.1_pt1 | contig 13272 bp, 11 predicted proteins | sample 7446391 | NCBI WGS metagenome assembly JACCDY01 (sample SAMN15323451, study PRJNA562643) | freshwater metagenome | isolation source: river surface water | place: USA:Blue River Watershed | collected 2017-08-18 | reverse complement strand
AGTCTTTGTAAGATTGATTACAAAAATTTAAAAATAACCATAAGTGACAACTCATCATCACCATTGTTTAGAGATCGCAATTTCTCATCTGAATTTCCAGGGAAAAATATTAGGTACATATACAGGGGCGGGAAGTTAAAAGCGACAGACCATATGATTTCTGCAGCTCAAGAATCTGAGTGTGATTTCTTTTGCCTTTTTCACGATGATGATATTGCTCTTCCAAATTTTCTTTCAGATAGAATTAAATTTTTTGATGATCCTTCAGTGATTTGTGTAGGAACAAATGCGTATGAAATGCTAGGGAATCTTAAAACACAAAATTCATCATTTAAAGATCAAAAAAACGTAATTAGAATCAATACATCAAAAAATCTTTTAAGTGAATACTTTGATATTGATAAAGGTTCAGTTGCGCCATTCCCAGGCTACATATACAGAAAAAAAAATGTAATTAATCTAGTTAATTTATTAAGCTCTTCAGCCGGTAAATATTCAGACTCGATCTTTCTTGCAGGACTTGCAGACCATGGGCAATTAGTTTGGTCGCCAAAACCAGCAATGTATTACAGAAAACATTTTAATAATGATAGCAATTTTGAATCACTAAAAGATAGACTTGGACTGCTAAGCTTAATAAAAAAAATTCTTCAAAAAGATAGTCGTTTAATTGCTGACTATAGATTTTCTTTATATTTGATTTGGGCTCCAAAATCATATGTTTCGAAGAAAAAGAAAAGGTATATTTTTTTACACCACAAAAAAGTTAAGAAATTTCTAATTCTTTATGCGCTAAATAATCTGCACAGGCTTTTTAAAAAATTAAGAAATCATTTCAGATGAAATCACTAATATCTGTTTTTAATTTAACTCACAGCGGATCAAAAGTTATCTTTGAAAATCTAATCGGAGAACTTCAAAGGTCTGAAGTTGTTTTATTAATTGATTACACTCAAAAACATAAGGCCCTACCAATTACCAAAGTTTATGTTGTTAACTACGAACTATCTAAGTTGAAATGGTTAAAAAAACATTTTATAGAACAAATTCTTATACCCTATATTTGCCTAGTAGAAAAAATTCAAAAAATTATTCTTTTCGGCAATATCCCAGTTTTAGCCTCAAAGGTGAAGCAAGTTGTTTTTTTTCATAACTTGCTATACATAGAAAAATATCAGGCCAACCTTTCTCAAAAAATAAATAAAACAATTTTTAGAATTTTAGTTAGTTTAAAAAAACCATGTTTGGTTGCTCAATCAAAGTACGTTCAAGAAAAACTTTTTGAAATCTTTTCAACAATTTATATATGTCAGTCAAAGACATCAATTGACCACCTAAAGCAGCGGTCAAAATCACGCAATATTTGCTCATCTATCAACATTATCTACCCTAGTTACCCATATTTTTATAAAAATCATACATTTCTGCTTGAGAATATTTCAATCTTTGAAAAATTAGGCATTAATCTCTGGCTAACCTGTGATAGGTCAGATCTATCAGAACACATTGAATCCCCATACTTACACTTTACAGGCAAACTTGATGGTGACTCACTTATACACTTTTATTCTAATTCACAGGGCATAATTAACACATCAGACTTTGAATCACTTGGCATGTATTTATTAGAAGCTGTTGGATTAAATAAACCCCTTATTTCTTGCGATAAAGCATATGTTAAATCTATTGTTGAAGATTTCTATCAATTTAAACATCTAGACAAACATAGTTTGAATCGCGCATTAGCTGAATTCAAAAATGATTTTTATTCAAACTCCCTTATACTACCTAAGTCAAGTTTAATTGGTAGCCCTAAAGAAATTGTCGATCACATATTAAATATCTAAAAATGAGTACACAATCAATCACTGATACATTTGATTTATATCATTTAGGATCTATTGATAAAGCGAAATTTATCAACGATATGCACCTACTGCATCACAAGAAGCTCTTTGAATACTCCAACCATATCGCAAAAACCAATATTCAAAATATATCAATTTCTGATAATTCGGTAATCATGACCATTAGATCAAATGGGCTAAAGATTGAATGCGCGCAAGATGATCAACGCATAGCCCCAATTGAAATTTTAAATTTCTTAGACTATGAAAAAAAAGATTCTGACATGATTGAGAGACTATTTTCCGATGGTCAGAATTTTTTTGATATTGGTGCCAATATTGGTTGGTATTCAATGAACCTAGCTGCAACAAGAAAAAAATCCAATTTTTTTTGCTTTGAACCGATTCCCAAAACATTTTCATCATTAAACAGAAATATTTCACTAAATTGCCTTTCTAATATCAAAACATTTAACTATGGATTTTCAAAATCTTGTGGGACATTTGATTTTTATTTCTACAAAGAGGGTAGCGGTAATGCTTCGATGAAAAACTTAACTCTCAGGGAAGACGTAGAAAAAGTTGAATGTGTAGTTAAGACACTTGACCTATTTGATGTTGAATATTCAACGCCAATTGACTTTATAAAGTGTGACGTTGAAGGGGGAGAGTTGCTAGTATTTCAAGGAGGCGCAAATACAATAAAAAAATATCTCCCAGTTATTTTCTCTGAAATACTAAGAAAATGGTCTAAACATTTTAATTATGACCCAAATGTAATTTTTGAAACTCTTGAGTCAATGGGTTACAAATCATTCACATCTAACGGATCCCATCTGATCCCATTTAAGAAAATGAATGATGAAACATTAGAGACAAATTTCTTTTTTTTACATCGAGAAAAGCATATTCGACTAATCAAAGATTTAATACTAGATTATTAATTAGCTTTAAGTCTTTCCAATTATGAAAATGACAAGATTGTTCTACGAAAACCAACCGAAAGCGATATTGCTGGATGCCAACCTAATTCTGAAATTTTTTTAATTGATGGGCAAGAGCGTTGCACAGGACTTTGGAGATAACTTACACCAACCAAGTTGTTGTTCGAGAATTTTACAGCCAATCTCTTTTCCGGAAATAGTCCAGCAATCATGTGAGCCAAATCCTTTATTGCAATTTCTTCATTAGGATTAGCAAGATTATATGCTTGAGAATCTTCTCCATACATTAGCACTTTTAAAAATCCTAAAATGGCATCGGATATGTAACAGAATACTCTTTGCGCCTCGCCATTACTTTTTAATTCTAGATCCCTAAACTCGACAACATCTCTGACAAAATCTGCAAAAACACGGCCATCATCTAGCGCCATTCCGGGCCCATATGTATGAAATGGTCTCACCACAGATACGGGAACATCGTACTGTTTAGAGTAAGCAACGCACAGATTTTCCCCCAACCTCTTACTCTCAGCATAACAGGATCTTAAATTCATACTGTCGATGTAACCACAATCACTCTCAGACAATACTTGCTCTTGTGTATGCGGTGATCCATATATCTCACCGCTACTCACAAAAAGATATTTTATGCTTTTAGATCGAAGTGCATACTCAAGTGTATTTTTGACACCAATTGTATTTGGTAGTATTGTCTCTACTGGGTTTATTCCGTAATACTTAGGGCTAGCTAAGCTCGCCGCATGAATTACATAATCAGATTTATCATATTCAAGTGGAATTTCATGGGTAACATCATGCTCAAAAAAAACGAATCCGTCAGATTTCTGAACTTCTGAAAGCCTTTCCATAGCGCGACCCCTATTTCTTGCCATACAAATGACTGTAAGTTGTAAATCAAACCTACAGTTGAGGTACAGAAAAAATTTAACGAGATATGAGCCTAAAAATCCACCGGCACCAGTAATCAATATTGTCTTTTTGAAAAAGAAAGTATGAATTTCATCAAAGTCTAGTTGCGAATCAATATTTCTAAAATCATCTGCTATAACATGATTTAAGTTTTTTAAAAAATTTTCAGTCATAGCAAAAAAATGTTATTTACTAATCAAGCTAGAAATTAAATTTGATTGATATTCATCTCTATCCAAAAAGGGTGCCATATCTTCCAAGGGCCTAGATGACATAGTGCCATCCGGGTTAACCACCGAAGAAACTGTTGGAATAATCAGTTGATTTTCAGGAGTAATAATTTCAAGAATATAAGGTCCTTCAGTATTTAGAGCCAATTCAATTGCTTCTTCAAGGAACTCAAGACGAGAAACTCGTGCTGATGCTATTCCGTAGGCATCAGCAATTTTCATCAAATCCGGCATGGTTACACCAGATGTTGGTCCCTCGCCAATTAACCGGTCATTAAAATAGTTTTTTTGAGATGCTCTAATTGATAAGTAACCATTGTTATTTAATACAAATAGTTTTACTGGCAACTTATAATGTATTAGCGTTTGCAACTCTTGAATGTTCTGCTGCATGGAACCATCGCCAGTTATTGCCAATACACGCTGATCACCAATAGCTGCTGAAACACCAATCGCAGCTGGTAAGGTGTAACCCATTGTTGCCATAGCGCTTGATGGAATATAACGTTGATGAGGCTTGTTTAACTTAATGCCTTGTGAAACTGCATAAAATGCAGAGCCAGCATCTGAAATGAAAAAATCTCCAGGGTCAGATAGGTCTGATAACTTATCAACAAAGCTATAAATGTTAATTGCATCTTTTGTTTCCGAATACTCGGGCAAGCAAACGGGATACTTAGCCTTCCATGCTGAACAAATCCCCAACCATTTTTCGTGTTTCTTAGAACTCAACCCCTCTTCATTTAATTTTTTAAAAAACTCTGACAAGAAATACTTAGCATCAGAGGTAATCTTGCAATCAATCGTTATAGTTTTCTTTTGATGCGATGCCATGTCTATATCGACAACGATTTTTTTTGCTTTCCTTGCAAATTCACTATAGTTATAACCAATTACAGAGACGTGCAGGCTTGTGCCAACTGCAAGTATAAGATCGGAGTTTTGCATCGCAAAGTTGGCTGCACGGTCACCCTTAACACCAGTCTTTCCAATATAAACATCTTGATCATGTTGGATATTATCAATGCCTAAATAAGGGGTAACAACTGGGATCTTGTATTTACTCACCAAGAATTGCAATGCATCATTAGCATTAGCCAACCTAACACCTCGACCTGCAATTATTACTGGTCGCTCTGCATTCTTAAACATTTCTACAACCTGATTAACTTCAAAGTCACTGGCTTTGGGTGCAGAATAACGATCCTTATATCTAGGCAATAATTCTTCATCTATCATTGCCGCCTGAACATCCATAGGGATCTCTAACCAGACCGGTCCAGGACGACCCTGCTTAGCAATTGATACCAGCCTATCCAATTCATAGCGAATCTTTGTGGGGTCACTCAGATGAACAACTTCCTTACACAAACTAGAAACAACCGGCACGATGTTTAACTCTTGAACACCAAACTGTCGTAGGCCATCTATATTTGCCAAAATTGCAGTTTCCGATCGCTTAACCTGACCCGAGATAAATAAACAAGGTACGCTATCTTGCCAAGCACCACCTAGACCAGTAATAGCATTTGTTGCAGCCGGCCCAGTTGAAAAATAACCCACCGCAAAATTTTGATTAGCTCTTGCATACGCCTCAAGAGCCATAGATGCTGATTGCTCATGATGCACACAGATTGCGCGCAATTTATGATTACATGCAACACCATCAGTTAAATGCATACTTCCGGCGCCAGTCAACATAAAAACATCATTAATTTTTAGCTCATCGCTAATATATCTTGCTATGTAATCGGAAACCCTGATCATAATAATCTTAAAAAGTTTTTAATTTTCTACATGCATCTGTGAACTGAGTTAATGCTTGCACTATATTGGCCTGTGAGTTTGCATAAACAATTCGAACAAAACCCTCACCTTGAGAACCAAAACAAGAACCTGGCAATAGAGCTAGATTAGCAGACTCTAGCATGTAATTACAAAAATCTTCAGAACTCATACCAAAACTTGCTATATTTGGAAAAGCATAGAAAGCACCCCCAGGTAGATGACATTGAACGCCAGGTATTTGATTCAAACCCTCAATCAAAATATCTCTTCTTTTCCTATACTCGTCCATCATCGCGATAACTATGTCCTGCGAACCTGTAATTGCCTCTATACCAGCACGCTGAATAAAAGGCGCAACGCATGAGGATGTTGTTTGCAACAAAAGCATCATTTTTTCAGCCACATTTTCTGGCATTACCAAAGCACCTAATCGCCACCCAGTCATTGCAAATGATTTACTAAACCCATTTGATAAGATGACTCGTTCTCTGCACTCGTCTAAACTAGATATAGAAAAAAATTCGTCATCACCGTAAACCATTCGAGCGTATATTTCATCAGAATATATATATAAATCATGCTTCACAGCTAAATCATAAATTTCTTTTAATGCCCAAGATTCAGTAACTGCTCCGGTAGGGTTATTTGGGCTGTTCAGTATCAATAGTCTAGTTTTATCGGTAATTAATGGCTCTATATCCTCCGCTCTCATTCGAAATCCATTTTTTTCATATAAAGGATATGCAACAGGCAGCGCACCGCACATTTGTATAGCAGAAAAATATGTTGGAAATCCAGGATTAGGAACCAATATCTCTTGACCAGGATTGCTTAAACAGAAAATAGCATAGTAAATTGCAATATTTGCGCCTGGCGTAACAAGAACCTGCTTGTCACTTGGCATAAACCCACGAGATGAATTTGTTGCTTTTTTTATAACATCAACAAACTCTGGCAAACCCCAGCTACTGACGTAATGGGTATCTCCTCGGTCTAACGCCTGCTTAGTTGCATTGATAATGTTAGGCGGAGTATCAAAATCCGGATCTCCAATTTCTAAATGAATAATATTTTTACCGCAAGCCTCAAGCTTTCTGACTTTGTCAATGACTTTGAACATTGGTTGACCACCAATTTTTTGTGCATTAACTGATATCTCTCTCATTTAGACCGCCCAACATAAGATTGGTTATTAAAAATTAACGCCTAGGTACGATTCAATTCTTTCCACTACAAAATCTAACATCTCAGTGGTTAATGCTGGCTGAACGCCAATCCAAAAAGTATTATTCATGACATTATCTGTATGAGTTAAATCACCGCTAACTCGATACTGAACATTAACCATGTATGGCTGACGGATTAAATTACCTGCAAATAATAAACGTGTGCCAATTTTATTTTGATCAAGATATGTAGTTAAATCTAATCTTGATACTGGGGATGTTTTTTTAACTGTAATTGGAAAGCCGAACCAAGATGGATCAGATCCTTTAGTTGCTTCAGGTAATTGCAAAAACTCTTCACATGACTTTAGACGCTCTTTTAAGAATTTAAAATTTTCTTTGCGCTTTTGAATGAATGCATGGGCTTTTTCTAACTGAGCTAAGGCGCAGGCAGCCTGCATATCTGTGATTTTTAAGTTATAGCCTAGATGGCTATAGGTATATTTATGATCATAACCTTCAGGTAAATTTCCCAGCTTCCAACAAAATCTTTTACCGCAAGTATTATCTTTTCCAGGAGGGCAATAGCAATCACGGCCCCAGTCACGAAAACTTTCTGCTATCTGCTTTAACTCGTAATTGTTTGTAAATACCGCTCCACCCTCTCCCATGGTGATGTGGTGCGCCGGATAAAAACTTAACGTTCCAATATCGCCAAACGTCCCAACCATCTGCCCTTGATAAGTCGATCCCAAAGCATCGCAACAATCTTCAACCAACCAAAGATGATGTTTTTCACATAATTTAGATATAACTTCCAGGTTAAAAGGATTACCCAAGGAGTGCGCCAACATAATTGCTTTTGTTTTTGAGCTAATTGATGCCTCAATTTTTGTGACATCAATGTTATGAGTTAAGGGATCGACATCCACAAAAACAGGAATGGCGCCAAACTGAATAATAGGATTAACTGTTGTCGGGAAGCCAGCAGCTACCCCAATCACCTCATCCCCACGCTTAATCGCACGATCCCCCAACTTAGATGACGTCAATGTCGAAAAGGCAACTAAATTAGCCGAGGAACCAGAGTTCACTGTAATGGCATGCTTAACACCAATAAACTGTGCTAATTTTTTTTCAAATTCTTCATTAAATCGACCTGTCGTTAACCAGCCATCTAAAGAAGCTGACACCATGCACTGCAACTCTTCGACACCAATTAATTTGCCAGAAGGCGGAATTACTGTTTCACCAGGTATAAATTTCTTTGCTTGAAATTCAGTTTCTGCATACTGTTTAACCAGTAAAGCTATTTGCTCACGGATTAATTCTTGATTTTGTATTTTTTTATCTGTCATCAATTTTTTAAAAAAGTTATGTATTTTGATAATCTGCAATTTGTCTTAAGCTGAATTCAGTCATGTTTTCACATTCAGCAAGCGCCTGATACCAATCAACCGTCTTTGCAATAGCATACGTCAAATTCCACTTTGGCGACCATTCAAGCTCTAACCTGGCTTTTTTACAGTCAAGTCTTAATAGATTTGCCTCATGGGGCTGAAATCTTTCATCTTGCACCCAATGAGAGCTCCCGCCCCACCTGTCCACCAATAAATTAGCCACCTCGCCAACATTTATTGCATCTTCATCATTAGGGCCAAAATTCCACGCTGTTGCATATTTACGACCATGCTGATATAGATTTTGCGCCAAAATAAGGTACCCCGATAAAGGCTCCAAAACATGTTGCCAGGGTCTTATAGCTTTTGGGTTTCTTAAAACTAGAGACTGATCGACTTCAAATGCCCTTACAGCATCAGGAATTAGGCGATCAAGCGACCAGTCACCACCACCAATGACATTTCCTGCTCGAGCTGTTGCAATAGCATTAGAATTTTGATCGCTATCAAAGAATGATTTTCTATAAGCTGCAGTCACTAATTCAGCACATCCCTTGCTGCTACTATATGGATCGTGACCACCCATAGGGTCTTCTTCACTATATCCTTGAATTTGCTCTATATTTTCATAACATTTATCAGTTGTTACAATTACCGTAGACCTAACACTAGAAACACATCTCAAAGACTCCAAAAGATTGACAGTGCCCATTACATTCACTTGGTAAGTTTCAATCGGATTTTCATAGGAATATCTCACCAAAGGCTGTGCAGCCATATGAATAACAATATCCGGTGAAAATTTGATTAACGCCTGATTTAAAAGAGTGAAATCACGAATGTCAGCAATTTCAGATTTCTCAATTAATTGATTGATATTCAGTTCATTATATAAAGCAGGTGCTGTATTCGGAGTTAACGCATATCCATAGACCTTTGCGCCCATTGAATACAACCATAATGCAAGCCACCCACCCTTAAAGCCGGTATGTCCTGTTAAAAAAACTTTTTTACCAGCCCAAAAGCCTGTATCAACTTGCCCACTCATTACAACCAGACTTTCCATGGGGCTTTACCAGAGGACCATAGGTCTTCAAGATAAGTTTTATCTCTTAGAGTGTCCATTGGGTGCCAAAATCCATCATAACAATAAGCTTTTAAATTACCTTCTGAGGCAAGCTTCATTAGCGGCTCCTGCTCCCAAACGGTTCGATCATCTACAAGATAGTCAAATACTGCCTTTGAGAGAACAAAAAAGCCGCCGCTCACCAATGCCTCTTTACCTTTAGGCTTTTCTTTAAAAGAAGTTACGAGATCATTTTCAATATTTAAAGCCCCAAATCTTGCTGGCGGATTCACAGCAACTAAACTTGCATATTTACCGTGATTTTTATGAAACTCAATTGTTTTAGATATATCGATATCGCTCACCCCATCCCCATAAGTCAAACAAAATGTATCCTCGCCATCTAAATATTTTTGAACTCGCTTTAGTCTTCCGCCAGTCATTGAATCTTCACCAGTATCAACCAAAGTAACACTCCAAGGCTCAGATCTTTCTTCATGAATTAGCGTGTTATTTTTTTTAAAATCAAAAGTTACATCGGAGCTGTGCAAAAAATAGTTCGCAAAGAATTCTTTGATTACATAACCCTTGTAGCCACAACAAATTACAAAATCATTGATGCCATGAGCTGAATACATTTTCATGATGTGCCATAGTATTGGCTTACCACCGATCTCTATCATAGGCTTAGGTCTCAATGAAGTTTCCTCAGAAATACGAGTTCCTAAGCCTCCAGCAAGAATTACTGCTTTCATTCTATATATTCCATTTAAAGAGTTTTATTAAGTTTTTAATACATTAATACTTATCTGCAAGCATAAAACGAGCTACATCAAGTGCGTTATATCTAGCCCTCCAACCCAATTGATCAAATATCTTCTGAGGATTACAACTAGACCTTGACACTTCCTGTGGCCGAACAAGATTAGCCTCAAGAACAACCCAGTCTTCCCAATTTAAATTAATCGAAGAAAAAACAGTCGCAAGAAAATCTTTCAATTGAAAAGATTGCCCTGTACCAATAACAAAATCTTCCGGCACCTCATGCTGAAGCATCAACCACATAGCTTCAACATATTCTGGCGCCCAACCCCAATCGCGTGAAACGTCTAGATTTCCAAGATGTAGTTTCTCCTTAAAACCGCCAGCTATTCTTTTTGCAGCAGAAACAATTTTCTGAGTCACATATATTTCTTTTCTCAAACAAGATTCATGGTTAAAGGTAATGCCAGTAACAGCAAATATCTGATATGCCTCACGATAATTTCTCACCAACCAATATGCTGCTAATTTTGATACCCCATATGGACTTGCAGGAGAAAAAATGGTTGACTCATTTGCGATATTAGTGCCCAAAGTGCCAAATGTTTCACTAGAACCAGCATTATAAAATCTACTCTGCGGAGATAATTTTTTAATGGCCTCAAGAATATTAATAACGGCATTAGTAATACTTTTTAAAGTATCAAAAGGATATAAAAAAGAATCTGCTACAGATGATTGAGCTGAGAGGTTATAAATCTCATCTGGTTTAAAAACTGTAAAAGCACCCTCTACATCAGAATAATTTTCAGGATTCATCTTAATAAAGATAACGTCATTATCAAAACCCAAACCAATTTTTTTAAAATTTTCAGGAAGCTCAGATATTTGACTTCTTGATGTTGCTACGACACTATAGCCCTTCCCCAATAAGAGCTTAGTCAAATATGTTCCATCCTGGCCTGTTGCGCCAATAATTAAAGCGACTTTTTTAGCTATCAACATTGCTAACAAAACCTCTTATAAATTTCTAAAGTTGAATCTCCGCATGACTTCCAAGTAAAGCACCTGGAACGATCAACACCTTTTTTAATATAGTTAATTCTGGTCTCTTTTGAATCAATAATTTGCATCAGGGCAATCATTAAATCCTCATAAGATGTTGGGTCAAAAAATATTGCTGCATTTCCCAATATTTCTGGCATACAACTAGATGAGCTACTAATAACAGGACACGAATTAGCCATTGCCTCCAAAGGTGGCAATCCAAATCCCTCATGAATAGATGGATACACCAAAACCTCAGCTTTTTTATAAATTTCAGCCAGCAAACAATCGCTTCCGGAATGATGCCTAACACTCATGCGCGGAATTCCTAATTTCTGAAGCATACTTGCCTCAACTGCAGTTAATGCACCGCCACCAAACATAAATAAATCATGTGTTTTATACAAATTAAGCGCTCCGTATGCCTGAAGAAGAACCTTGAAGTTCTTGTAACCAAATCTATTCCCCACGTACAGCACATACGGTCGCACGTGATCAAATGATTCGGGCAGATATGTTGTATCGCCAAGTATTCCAGCATCACAGCCCAAATAGATTACGCTGATCTTAGATTCAGGCACATTAAAAAAATTCATTAAATCATTTTTGGTATTTTGAGAGATGCAGATAATATGATCAGAGTTTCTAACTGAAGCTAATTTCAAATGAGACGTCTGATCAGTCGAAGGAATCTCATTAGGTATTAATTCATGAATCATGTCATACACAGTCAATATTCTAGCCGCACCAGATGTGGCATAAATATGATTTCTGTAGTATGTCTGATGAATAATACTAGGGTTAATTATAGGTATGGCTACTTCAGAAATAAATTCATTTATTTTTAACATTAAACGTGTTGTTTTGGTTGGATATTTTTTAATATATTTTCCATAAACACCACTATCAGAAATTGAATCTAGATAAACATTTCTATGAATTGGCGCCAAAATATTTGCACTCACATTACTGACATTTAAGTATGAATATAGTTCACTGAAATATCTAGAAACCCCACCATATGAATTTCTACTAAATATCTGATAATCAAATAATATCTTCAATTTATAATTTTTCTATAACAAAACTTCACAATAGAATATAGTTGTGGAAAATTTGACAGCACTTTTCTAAAGAAATCTAATTTTGTTCTAAATACATGAATATCCTCCCATCGATCATGATTTCCACTTACTATAATTTGAGATGGGTGCCTCATTGGGAAGTTCATTTTCTTAGAATGTAACCTGGCAACCCATCCTCCATCGTCAAGAGTATGTGTTGCGTATCGACCAAAACCAATGTTTTTAACCAAATTAACTGTGGGAGCAATCATATATTTTTTATTTTTCCACAAGGAAAAGTTAAGGGCATAATCATAGGTTACATAATCCCCAGAAAATCTTTGAAGCCAGTATTTCAAAAAATCCTCACGAGAAGTCACCGAACAAATAACTTCAATTAAAGACTGTTCATTATATTTTTTTAGATTATTTTCGTACAATATCCAAGAGCGCCTCCAGGTAGCCCAACCCCAAATATGGGCGTATTGACTAAAATAGTAATCCGCATCTGTTTTTTTATTTTTAATAAAGCAATTTCCCGATATGCCAAATATTTTATGATTATCTTTATATTTAAATAATAACTGCTTAACATATTCAAAAAATGTAACGTCAGGCAAAACATCATCTTCAAGTATAATGCCATATTCCTCGCTCTCAAACATCCAGTTGATTGCATTCTCGATGGAGGTTCTTGAATCAACTGGAACATCTCTGAAATTTGTATATACCCGACAATCCCAATCTATTTCACTAACTATGCTTCGTACGTGTTGACATCTTAAGACCTCATCTTGGTCAAACTCATTTGGAGCATTGCAAGAAATATATAGTTTTCTCGGTTTGATTTCGCGTATTACATTAAATACTCTTAAAGTTGTTTCAGGACGTCTAAAAACAATGAATAAAATTGGTATTTCGTACATAAATATATTCCATTAAATATATGTTATATAAAATTCTAAATATAATAATTACCTTGAATCTTTTACGTTTTAAAATGTTATTATCTCACACTCAAAGAATTT
>JACCDY010549327.1_pt1 | contig 13273 bp, 14 predicted proteins | sample 7446391 | NCBI WGS metagenome assembly JACCDY01 (sample SAMN15323451, study PRJNA562643) | freshwater metagenome | isolation source: river surface water | place: USA:Blue River Watershed | collected 2017-08-18 | reverse complement strand
TTGCCCGCGCTCTCCGCGCGTTTTAGCGCCAGGATCCAGACAAGATGCTTGTGGGAGAGACCCGGGATCTGGAAACCGCCCAGATCGCCATTCAGGCCAGCCTGACGGGGCACTTGGTCATGACCAGCCTACACACCAATGACGCCTCCGGTGCCGTCACCCGCTTGCTGGATATGGGCGTGGAACCCTTCCTGATGGCCGCCACCATGGAGGGTATTCTGGCCCAGCGCCTCCTTCGCCGGATCTGCAAGGAATGTCGAACTCCCTTCCGACCCAAGGAAGATGTCTTGGCTCAAATCGGTCTCACCCCCTCTGAAGTGGGGGATCGCCCGTTTTATTTCGGCAAGGGGTGTGACACCTGTAACGGTACGGGCTACCGCGGCCGGGTGGGCATCTACGAGCTGCTCGACATCCGCGAACCGATCCGCCAGCTCATCAATGAGCGTGCGCCCTCCGTCGTCATCCGGCAAAAAGGAATCGAACTAGGCATGACCACCCTGCGCCAAGACGGCATCCGGAACATTCTCGAGGGAAATACCACTCTCGAGGAAGTGCTCAAATACACCTAATCCTTATGCCCCTTTTCGCTTACACCGCGGTCGATGCCCAAGGCAAAACCCACCAAGGCACGGTAGAAGCCAACAGCGCGGCGGATGCGGCGGCCGCCATCAAAAAGCAGGGACAATTTCCCACCAACATCTCCGAGACCTCCGCCGCGGCTAAACCCAAAGGCAAAGGCTTTTCGCTTAGCTTTTCCATGGGGGGAGGCAGCGGCACGGGCAAGGTACCCGCCAAGGTCCTGACCGTTTTCACCCGCCAACTTTCCACCCTGATCAGCGCCGGCCTGCCTCTCCTTCGGAGTCTCCGGACGCTCAGCAAACAGGAGAAAAACGTAAATCTGAAAAAGATCATGGGGATTCTGGCGGAGTCCGTCGAGGGGGGGACCACATTTTCCGAGGCCCTGTCGCAGCATCCCAAGGCTTTCAACAAACTTTATGTCAACATGGTGAAGGCGGGGGAGCTGGGTGGCGTGCTGGAAATTGTGCTGACCCGTCTGGCGGAATTCGCCGAAAAGAGCCAACGGATCCGCGGAAAGGTCACCTCCGCCATGGTGTATCCCTTGGTGGTTTTAACGATTGCCGTGGTGATTGTGGCGTTCCTGATGCTTTTTATCGTTCCGAAATTTGAAGCCATTTTTAAGGACATGCTGGGCGGGCGACCCCTGCCGGCCATCACCCAGATCATCATGGATCTCAGCCGCTTCATTCAGGGAAATTTTATCCTCATCGTAGTGGCCTTGGTGGTTCTGGCGGTGGGATTCCGCTTCGCCCTCCGGCTCCCCGGGATTTCCACGGCCGTGGATCGCTACAAACTCAAACTCCCCCTGTTTGGCGATCTTTTGACCAAGACCTCCGTGGCGCGCTTCAGCCGGACGCTCGGCACACTTGTCTCCTCGGGCGTACCGATCCTTCAGGCCCTCCAGATCACCCGGGATACGGCCGGCAACGAGAGGGTCAGCGAGGCCATTACCAGCATCCACGACAATGTGAAAGAAGGGGAATCCATGGTTGCCCCCATGGAGGCGAGCCAGATCTTCCCTCCCATGGTTGTCTCCATGGTGCAGGTGGGAGAGGAGACCGGCCAACTCCCTGACATGCTCACCAAGGTGGCGGATGTTTTTGAAGAGGAAGTGGACGTGGCGGTCTCCGGACTCACCTCCCTGCTGGAACCGGTGATGATTGTTCTTTTGGCCCTCATCGTGGGAACCATTGTGGTGGCCCTCTTCCTGCCGCTCATCACCATCATCCAGGATCTGACCGCAGGCGGATGAGCCGGTCGGTCGGTCCGACAGATCTCGAGGTGGTCGTCTGCCGGCACGGCGAACCCCTCGCTTGGTTGCGCAACCTGCCCCGAGGCCTCCGGATCACCGTCTACGACAAAAGTCCCGATGCAGCTTGGCCCGGCTCCCTTCCCCTACCCAACGTGGGCCGGGAAGCGCACGCGTGGCTCCATCACCTCACCGAACGCTACGACTCTCTGGCCGAATGGACGGTGTTTGCCCAGGGCCATCCCTTCGATCATGTCCCCGATATGCATCCGTTTATCCGGGGACTCGCCACACCCGAACCGCGGACGGAAGATTTTGTTTGGCTGGGTTTCTTATGGGAAACCGATGATGCCCGCGGGCGCCCAACCTTTGTCCACTGGACAAAAAATCCCGAGCGACGGGAACTGGATCTGGAGGGGTTTTTCCAGCGTTTGTGGGGAGAGGCCGCACCGGAAAAAGTTCGGTATGTCGGCGGTGGCCAGTTTGCCGTTTCCCGCCGGGCCGCCCACCGCCGGCCCCGGGATTTTTATGCCAAAGCTCGGGTACTGGCCGCGGAATTTCCGGATGCCGCCCACGCCTTTGAGCGGACCTGGGACCGGATTTTTCTGGCCCCGCCATTGGATCCGGAGCTTTTCGGACCCTCCGGACTTCGTCTCCTGAAGCCCGTCAAAGCCAAGCCAAGCCAGGTGAATCTTACCTCAGACAGGGACCGCGACGCTTAGGGTGCAGCCGGGGCCGTGCCGGCGCGGGCCTGCAATGTGGAAAGTTTTTCCCGCAAATGAGAGGGAAGGATCACGGTGCCGCCCTGCACATCCACGAGGCCGTCCGGACTCCGGCGCAAACTAGGTCGCTCGGTCGTCTCCTGTCGCGTTTCTTCCCGGAGCAAGTTGCCATCCTGGTTGACCACGGCGATGCGGTACTCACCCGGCGCCACCACATAAAGAAGATGGAGGTGGTTTTTGATGTCAAATTCCGCAACCGGTTTTCCCAGCGGAAGGAATGGCCCCAGACGGCGGGCGGGGAAAACCTGATTCTGTTCCGGGACCTCCACCCGGAGATACAGGCCCAGATTCGGATCCTCGTAAAATTTCAGCAGAGAAAAGATCCGTCGATCCCTTCCCTCGCCCCGAGGCGTGGTCCAAATGACCTCTCCGCGTCCAACCAGAAAAGTCAGCGGCTCGGTCAGGAGCGTTTGGCCGGAAGGCATCCGCACGGACCCGCGTACGCGGTAACCACCTGGCTCCCGCACGAGGAAATGCGGAGCGAGATCAAGGGGCAGCGCCCGCGCCTCGCCAGAGGCCAAGGTCAAGGGAGGAGAAGCGAGGGGCCGATCGGACTTCAGCAGCAAACCATCCGTGGACTGAACGATCATCTCCAACCACGGTTGGCCGGCTTGATCTTCCAAAACCAGATCCTGCGCCCCCAGATTTTTCAGCTTCACCGTAACCGGGATCGAGGCGTACTGCAGATAGGAAGACTTGGGAGTTTCGAGGCGCAGATCCAATTGGGCCTGACTCCGTGGCACGACGATCCAAGCCAGCACAACCACCCCGACGAATTTTGCCATGCGGACCATAACCTAAAAAGGCTGTGGAGAAACCTTATGCCCCGCAAGGGGGATCCCCGCACCGCCCAGCAAAATGCTAGTTAGGAGAGGACGGTGGCTTCGGCCGGGGCAGTCGTTGCCGCCACGGCAACTTGCTCATTCTGTTCCGCCCGGAGGGCCGCTTTGAGGGCCTTTTTCCAGGTGCCGAAAAAGTGCTTTTTGCAGGCGGCCGCGAAAAGCGAAGGATTGGCCCGTTTAACCTCGGGGGTGATCAAGGGAATCCCTTGGCGCTTCAACTCCAGGATCCCCTCAACGAGGGTTTCTCGTGTCCAGCGCTTACGCCGGCGGATCTCGTCATAATTGATTCCAGCCCGCTCGAGCGCGCGACCCCAGTTGCCAAACCGACGACGGGCGGTGGCGATGAGACGGTTCGAAGATTCATCCATCGCCTTCGAGCTGAGGTCAGCCCCTTCCGATTTGAGTCGGCGGATTTCCTCAAGGATGTCGGTCTCTTCCCAGCTGCGGTAGCGGTAGATTTCTTCGGACTCCAATCCAGCAGCCTCCAAGGCGGCTTTCCAGCTGCCGAAGTATTTCGGACGGATAGCGGCATACACCATGGCGTTATGTTGGCTCAGGGCCATGGCGCGGAAGGAAAGATCCACCCCTCGACCGTGCAAATCGCGGATTTCTTGGATGATAGCCTCATTGGACCACTTGCGGTATTTCCGCACCTGCTCGTAAGAGATTCCGGCCATTTCCACGGCCTTTTGCCAGCTACCAAAGTAACGGATCGAGGCCGCCAGCAGTTCTTGATAGTTCAGGCGAACGTGGTTGGCGTAAAGGGGCTCACCTTTGTCTTTCCAGACCCGAACCTCGGACAGAACCTGGTCCGCGGTCCACCGCATGTTTTTTCTTCCAGTCTTTTGCATAGCTTTGAGATAGACCAATATGTAACTTTGTCAAGTTACAGAAAATTTTCATAATTTTTGTTTGTTGATTATTAGATATTTGAATAGTTTATTCTCCCTTAAATAATCGTTTGGATAGTGATTCTGGTAACCCTGCTCGAAGGATTTTTGAGGCCGCCTTTTCGATGTTGTAATTTACCCGGCGAAGATCCACGGAATATTCATGGGGTGAATAAACGGCGTAACTGGCCCGCCAGTCCCCATCTCGGGGTTGACCTACGGAACCGGCATTAAAGAGAAATTTTCGCCCAATCTTGGTGCGGTCTAGGTGGATATCGACTTGCCGGAATTCCAAGGGTCGAACCTCCTTTTCTTGCGCAAAAGCGCAGGGCCGATGGGTGTGTCCCACAAAGCAGAGGGCGGTTTTTTGATAGAGGAAGCAGGTTTGGGCCTCCAAACGGGTCGAGATATATCCCCACGATTCCGGACCATCTAGGGTCGCATGCACGAGCGTAAGAGGATCCTCCACCCAAATCATGGGCAATCGCCGCAAAAAGTTTAGCTGGGAGGGATTGAGTTGGCGCCGGGAATATTCCAGCGAGATCCGAGCCGCCTCCGAAAAAGAGTTGGGGCTTTTGCCCAGCGTAACAAGATCGTCATGATTTCCTCGGACAACCGGACAGTTCAAAGCCCGGATCACTTCCACACACTCGGAAGGATTGGCCCCGTAGCCGACCAAGTCCCCCAGACAAAGCGGATGGGTTATGCCCTGCTCCTCCATGTCCGCGAGAACGGCCTCCAAAGCCTCGAGATTCCCGTGGATATCGCCAAAGATCCCGTATTTCACGACCGCCCTTTGCGGGAAGCCTCTACCATTTCTTTTTCCAGCTTCTGGATTTCCCGTTCGACCACTTCCGGTTTGCGGGCGGGATCCGGGACCGGCCCCATGGACCGGCGCAGTTCCCGGAAATATTCCAGGGCCGCCGCCTTGTCCCCTGCTTTGTCGAGCGCGTATCCGACAAATCTCTCCAGGTAAGGCGGAGCATCGCCTTTGGCTAGCGCCTCCCGGTAACAAGCCGCCGCGGCCTGATAATCAGCCAGCCGCTGCCAGTACAAATCCCCCAACCTTTGAAACAGCAGCGCCTTCTCCGGAACCGCCCGGGTCCCACGCTCCAGTAGCTCTCTCCCCGCTTCCACCCATTTCCGGGCCTCGATCCGCCGCCGCGTTTCACTTGGCTCTCCGCTGTAGCGCTCCGCGGCCACCGCCGCATTCCACGCCAAGTGCCAGGAAGCCAAATCCCAAAAAAGGGCCACCCGTGGCTGTAACAATGTAGCCATCTCCAAGGCACTCCGCACCCGGACCCACTGCTTTTCCTCCCAAGCCCCGTGGGCCTCCAGCATCAGGGCATTGGCCGCCAGCCCGCGAAAGCCTCCCAAGGCCGCCAAAGCCAATCCTTGGCCCAACTTCTCCCGCAGAGCCACGCTGGTTGGACCGGAAAATCCTACCGTGGCAAGGCGTTGCTCGCGGGTCATCTGGATTTCCCAAGGAAGCTTAAGGAGGCCCCACGCCAGCAGCAGAAGCGCCGCCAGCAGGGAGCCTTTCACCCGGCTCACAGGTCCCTGCCTTCAAAAACCCAGGCGGCGGCGGCCAGCAACACCCCCACATAGGCCGCTGAATACCCCGTCACTTGCAGGGTCGCCCGCCAATGCACTTCGTTTCCGGCGACAATCTCGTCGATCAAACTGTAAAGGTTGAAGTCGGGCACCAACAGCGCCACCGCCGCTAAAAAAAACTTCAGGGCCCAACCCACCGCCTCTCCTGATTCCAGCCACTGTTCCCTCGCCACGCTTTGCAGATGCCCAATCAGATACACCATCAGGGTCATCGCCACCACAAACGTGGTGGAGGTGGCCAAAGTGCTAAAAAAAACCGCAAGACCAGAGACAACGAACAGCTTGGCGGCAATCAGCACGAAAGCCTGCCACAACCGGGGATCCCGGGACTCGGCCTGAATGGCCTGCACCACCCCCGCCTCACCACCTCCCACACCGATTAACTGCGCCTCCTTCCAGCGCAGGACCGCCCAAAACACCGCACCCATGACCCCCAACATCACGCCGAGCAGGGACACCAGGCCCAAATATTTCCCCACCACGAACTCCCACCGCCGCAAGGGCCGGCACAGAGCCGTCAGAATGGTCCGCCGTTCAATTTCGGCTGGAATTAGTTGCGCCGCCCCCAACAGTCCAACCAAAAGACCGATGAGGCTGATCGCGGCATATCCTAGGTCCTTCAGAAATTTGAACTGCTCCTGAAAGGAAACCTCCGCGAAATAATTCGCGCCGCCGAGAAGCACCAGCCCGAAGATCAGCAAAACGGCAAAGATCTTCTGCCGCACCGCTTCCAGAAAGGTGTTGGACGCCACCGCCCAGATCCGCCGCCAACTCCCCCTCATCGCCGTTCCCTCTCGGGCAGACTCCGCATAAAATAGTCCTCCAACCTTTCCCGAGGTGAACCCTCCTGGAGGACTTCCGCGCCGCGCTGGGCCAGCCACGCGTGCAGCTCCCGCTGCTGTGCCTCTCCCAATCCCCGCACCCGGACCTGCCACTCCCCGGTCTGGGTTAACAGTTCCTCCAGTCGGCCTTCCCGGAGTTTCTGTCCCCGATGGAGAATGATGACCCGGTCCGCCACATCCTCCACTTGCTCCAATAGATGGCTGGAAAAGATCACGGTTTTTCCCCGCTCCTTCAGCTCCCGGATCAAATCACGAATTTCCCGGGACCCGGCCGGATCCACCCCGGCGGTCGGTTCATCCAGCATGATGATTTCCGGATCGCTCACCAAGGCACCCGCCAAACCCGCCCGCTGTAACATTCCCTTGGAATAAGTCCGGAGGGGCCTCCGGCCCGCCTCGCCACCCAGACGAACAAGAGTGAGCAGCTCTTGCAGTCTATCCTCCAACGGTTTTCCGCCCAGGCCGCTGAGCTTTCCGTAGTAGCGCACCAGCTCCGCCCCCGAAAGAAAGGCCGGGAAGTAGGGATTTTCGGGGAGAAAACCGATCTGCTGCCGGGCAGCCAGCGTGCCGGCGCGCGCACCGCAAACCTCCGCCCGCCCCGAGGTTGGCCGCAACAGCCCCAGGATCATTTTCATCGCCGTGCTCTTGCCGCTCCCGTTCGGCCCCAACAGGCCAAACACCTCCCCCCGCTTCACTTCCAGATCCAGCCCCTCCAAAGCCAAAACCCGCCCACGGCCCCAGCCTAAATGAAACTCCTTCCGTAGGGCTTGGGTGGAAACGGCCGTGCTCATCGGATCTGAAATCCCCTGCGTCCGGTTTCCACGGCAACTTCGCATCCCTCGTGCTTCCGGATAAAGCCCTCCAAATGGCTTTGGGCGATTTCCTTCTCCATGGCCTCCACTTCAGCCCGATCTCCCTGCAAAAAAACTTCCACTCGCCCATCGGGCAGGTTTGCCGCATGCCCGGCCACGGAAAACCCTTCGGCAATCTGTCGCACCCCAAAACGGAACCCTACCCCCTGCACCCGTCCTTCATAAAAAATTCGCTTAGCCATCATGCTCCGCCATTTTGCGCAAGCCCCGCCAACTTTCAAACCCAAGCCTCGGCATCTCTATCCGCTTTTGCATCGCTCTGGGCAGCCCTCTCTTGGAAAATCGGCCTCGTGACCCCTTTGGCCCTTTCCACCTGCTGGCATGCCGAACGAGTCACGGATGGCCATGCCTTGTTGCGGGAAGCCACCGACCTGGGCTTCTCCAAGGTGGAGCTGAGTCACAACACCCGTTACAGCCTTTGGCCGGGAATTCTTTCCGGCCAGCAGGAACCGGGGATGCCGAAGATCGCCGTCCTGCACAATTTCTGTCCCGTCCCGGTGGAAGTTCTCCGACCCCACCCCAACGCCTATGAGTTTTCCGATCCCCGGCCCTCCGCCCGCCGGCTTGCCGAACGCCACACTCTTGAAACCTTTGAGGCCGCCGCCGCCGTCGGCGCCACCTTGGTGGTTCTCCATATTGGCTCCGCCGGCCCGCGCGGCCGGACGGAGGAGCTCGAGGCCTTGGCCTTGGCTGGCGGAATCGGCACCCAGCCTTATGTGCAGAAAAAAATCGCCACCATCCGAAACATGGAGCAGGCCTTTGCCGAAACCTGGCCTCGGGTGGAGGAAATTCTTCTCCGCCTCGGGGAGAAAGCCTCGGCCCTGGGGCTTCGGCTCGGCTTGGAATGCCGGGAAAGCATGCGGGAAATTCCGCCGGACGATTTTTGGGATCGCATCCTCCAAAGCCTTCCGGCCCCCACCTTCGGCTACTGGCACGACTTCGGACACGCCGCCGCCAAGGACTGGTTGGGGCTCATCGATCATGAGCAACATCTTCGCCGGCTGGCTCCCCGCCTCATTGGCGCGCATCTGCACGACTACGACCCCCAAAGGGGCGATCACCTTCCCTTGGGCCAAGGCTCGATCCCTTTTTCCCGTCTCCTCCCGCTTCTTCCTTCCTCCGCCCACATCTCCCTGGAGCTATCTCCGGATGTGTCCGCCGAGGATGTCCGTGCCAGTCTCGCATGGTGGAACCAAAACCAACCCGCTCGCTCCTGAGCCGCCTTTCCCCCTGGATCCGGGTGGGCGTGACCGCCGGCATCCTGGGATTCCTCGCGGGCAAGGTGAACTGGCCCCAGCTGGGGGAGCGCTTTCTTTCCGCCCAACCCGGCTGGTTGCTTGGCGCCCTGTTCCTGACCCTTGTCTCCATCCTGCTTTGTGGCATCCGGTTTTGGTTTCTTCTCCGACTCCAAAAAATTCCTCTGCCCCTGTTTCGCGCCCTTCACCTCACGTTCGTCGGCTTTTTCTTCAACCTCTTTCTTATCGGCTCCACCGGCGGCGATGCGATCCGCATTTACTACCTCATCCGCTGGTTTCCCGACCGCAAGGCCCGCTCCGCTTTGGCGATTTTATTGGATCGGGTGTTTGGGGTGGCCGTCCTTTTCGGTCTGACGCTCGTTCTGCTTCCCGCCACGGCAGAAAGGCTGGCCCAAGATCCCGCTTTCGCGCCGCTGGCCGCCGCGATTCCTTGGCTGGGACCGACCGGCGCCATTCTTCTGATTCTCGGGATTGTCATCCCGGGCCTGCTGCCCAATCTTCCCCTCCCCGCCAAACTCCCCGGACGAGCGGTCTTTCTCGATCTGCTGCACGCCCTCCGCGAAACCATGCACGGGGGCTGGACCACAGTCGCCACCGTGGCGGTCGCTGTTTCCGTCCATCTGTTCAGTTTTGCCGCCGCCACCCTGCTCGCTCGTTCCCTCGGGCTGCCAATTGATTACGCCCTCGCCGGCCTGATTCTCTTATTGGTTTTTTCCGCTTCCGCTCTGCCCATCAGTGTCAGCGGTCACGGGGTGCGGGAGGGCGTGATGATCTTTCTCTTCGCTCACCTGGGCATCAGCCAGGATCCAGAACCCGCCATCGCCTACTCCCTCCTGATTTACGGACTCGGGCTTTTCTGGAGTCTTTTCGGCGGGCTGGCATATCTCACCCTCAAAACTCCGGAAAAGAAATGATCCGCCATCCCCAGGCCGAACCGATCGTCCGCCAACTGACCGAAGCCGGCCATCAAGCCGTCTACGCGGGCGGTTGCGTCCGGGATGCGCTGCTGAACCGCTCCTTTCCGGATGTGGACATCGCCACTTCCGCCACACACGACCAGGTTCAATCGATTTTCCCCAAGGCTTCCGACCCCCAGGGCAAAGCCTTCGGTGTCATCCGCCTCAAACAGGGCGATCATGTCTTCGAAATCGCCACCTTCCGCGTGGACGGCCCGTACCTCGACGGTCGCCGCCCCTCTTCCGTCACGTTCACCACCGCCGAGGAGGACGCCAAGCGGCGGGACTTCACCGTCAACGGCATGTTCTTCGATCCCCTGAAAAACGAGGTGCTCGATTTTGTTCGCGGCCGAGCCGACCTGGAGGCCAAAACCATCCGCGCCATTGGCGATCCCGTCGCCCGCTTCACGGAGGATCGCCTCCGCCTGTTCCGCGCCATCCGCTTTGCCGTCCAACTCGGCTTCGTCATCGAACCCAAAACATGGGACGCACTGATCCGTCTCGCTCCCGAATCCAAAACCCTCGCTCCCGAGCGCGTCCGCGATGAATTGGTCAAAATCTTCACCAGCCCCGACCCGGCCCGCGGCTTGGACCTGTTGCACGACTCCGGCCTCGTCGCCGCCTGGATCCCTGAACTTCTCGAAATGCGCGGCTGCGCCCAGTCGCCCGAACATCATCCCGAGGGCGATGTCTGGGTGCACACGCGGTTGCTGCTCACCCACCTGAAGAATCCCTCTTCGGTTCTGGCTTTCTCCGCGCTCCTCCATGATGTCGGCAAACCCCGCACTTCGCGTACGGAACCTTCCGGACGGATCCGTTTCTTCGGCCACGAGGGCGTCGGAGCGAGAATGGCGCAGGAGATCCTCCGGCGACTTCGTTTCTCCAATGACGAGGTCGAGGCCGTGGAGGCATGCATCGCCAACCACATGGCCTTCAAGGACGCCCCCCAAATGCGGGTCAGCACCCTGAAACGTCTCCTGGCCCGCCCCACTTTCCCGGAAGAGCTGGAACTGCACCGGATCGACTGCACCTCCAGCCATGGCGAGCTGGACATCCACCGTTTCCTCGCCGCCAAACAGGCCGAGTTCTCCAAGGAGGAAATTAAACCCCGTCCGCTGGTGACGGGACACGACCTGCAGGAGCTCGGCGTTCCCCCGGGCCCCGCGATGGGAAAACTCCTCCATCAACTCATGGACGAGCAACTGGAAGGAAAGCTAACGGACCGGGAAGGTGCTTTGGCCCGGGCGCGGGACCTGGCCGGCTAAATTAGGCGTAGGCGACAAACGCCTCGTACACTTCGTCGGGGATATCGAGCAGCTTATAGTCGGTGGAAGAGACGAAGATCAGCTGTTGCTTACCCTTCCCCAGCTGGTTGCCGGCAGAATCAAAAATCGCGTGCTCCAAGGTCACGAACTTGCGATTGTACTCACCTACCCGAATTTTCACGCTCACCCGCTCAAACTCCCGGGTCTCCCGCATGAACTTGTGCTCAAAAGAACGCGTCAGGATGTAGTAGGGCGTTGTCTTGAGATTGAACTTGGGCAGACACCGGTTGAAGAACAGTTCGCGCGTCTTGCCGACCCACATCGCATACATCCCGAAGTAAACGTTTCCGACCGAATTGGTATCCGCGTAAGTCGCCACAAACGTATGCACGAACCACTTTCCCTCAAAGTGACCAAAGAGGTCGGTGGCGACTGCTCCCTCCGCTTTAGGAAACGGCACAACTCGACCCGGCTCCACTCCTTCTTCCGGCAACACTAGTTCCCGAGCAGGGCCGGCGGCGGTGCCCTCCAGCTCCTCCACACCTTTGACAAACTCATGGGCGGATCCCGGCTTCACGAGCAACCAACCGACATACCCGACCGGCAGAATCGATCCCAGAATCATGCCCCAAGGATTCGAAAGAAAATACCCGTAGGCGAAAATCACCACCGCCACACTGCCCACGCAGAACATCTTGATCTGGGGCAGGGAGTTTCCCTGGCCGGTGTGGAAAGCCCGCAGCAGGGCCAAAGCCGCGTACCCCACAAAAAAGGTCGCGTAAAAAATCATGAAGTACTCCAGCTCAAGTCGGAGATAGACCGCGATCAGGGTAAAGAGTCCGGAAAAGACCAAGGCCGGTACGGGGGAAGCCAGCAATCCCTCGGGCAACAGGCTCAAAGGGAAAGGACGGCCAGCTCCACCTGACTTGCTCAAATGCCAACGCAGGGCGATGTATCCGCTGTCGAGGGTGGTCAGGGTCATGACCAAAAGCGCCACCACGTATGCCCCGAAGGCCAATGGATGAAGGGAGGCCAAACCCCAAAGAAACCGGGTCACACCATCTTCTCCATAAGCCAACCCGTCAATTCCCTGCCGCATCGGAGCGGCGCCCATCTGGCCCGTCACCCAGAGCGCCAAAGTTCCATGAGCCAACAGGAGGAGAAAGAAAAGAGAGCCACCAAAAAGATAACTCAGGAGGGGTGATTTCCCTTCCCGCTGAATTTGAATTGCCCGCTGCCACTGCTGCAGGTCGAGCCACGGCCCCAAGGTCAACCCGACGCAGATCGGAATGGCGTAGCCCCAAAAATTCAGTCCCATGAACGGATTCGCCCCCGTCATCATCGGCTGGTCACTTCCCATGGAAGGCAGTTGCAGGGCCAAGACCATCATGGCCGCCAGGGCGATTAGGCCCATGATCCCGTGGCTGAATTTGATCCGCCGGATATCGAACTCCTCCCCAAACAGGGTGGCCGCCGCCAAAATCACCAAAACGGTCAGAAGAAGATACAGTCCGGACGGCTCGAGACCGAGCGGCTGCCAGCCATACCGGACCAGGGCAAAAACGGTCAGGGTGATCGCGAGAATCTGATAAAGAAAAAAGACCAGACGGTAGGGACGCGACCAGTTTGCGAAGAAAGAGCCCAACGCATCCGGCCCGTTTCCCGCGCGCCGGGCGATGAGTTGGGTTAGGCCGCCAAAAATCATCAGCCCAAGGGCATTGGGGATGGCAAAGGTCAGGAGCCCAAAAAGTCCATACTGGAGAGAGAACTGAACGCTAAAAAATAGCCCCAGCCCCCACATCCAGGATAGCGCCACCGAATTTCCCCAAAGAAAGTTCATGAAATCATAATCTAATCCTCACCCATTCCCTCATCAAGCCTCGGCCCCATGCCCGCAGCGCAACGCGGCCCCGCAAAAAGCTAAGATTTCAAATTACGCATCCGGCGTGAGGAAGCCCGCCTGAGCGGGCGAAGGGATTGGTCCCCCGCGAAACACACCCCGACCCATCCTTTTGTCCTTCCGGGAATTGTGGCGGTTCACCCGCTCTCACTTCGTTCGAGCGGGCGAAGGGATTGCGCCCAAGAGGACACCCCCCCCGCGCCATCCAAATTACGCCTCCGGCATG
>JACCDY010411937.1_pt1 | contig 13280 bp, 13 predicted proteins | sample 7446391 | NCBI WGS metagenome assembly JACCDY01 (sample SAMN15323451, study PRJNA562643) | freshwater metagenome | isolation source: river surface water | place: USA:Blue River Watershed | collected 2017-08-18 | reverse complement strand
GGCAGGCCGAACGACACCCCGTCCACCGAAGGACGGGCCGCGCCCGCATAGCAGACGCTCAGCTGGGACAACTCCAAATGCATGCGTTCATTCTAGATGCTTACAATTCTCATTTGCATCACCCGGTGTCCGGCCGGGTTCTTTCCACGCGTTCTTCTACCCGTTTCCAGGCCCTCCATTGCGCCACCTCCTGCGCCGATTCCAAGACGTCCTGCTGCTGCTGCTCGGCCTGGTGCTGGTGATTCCCGTCGCCGGGGTGCTGGTGTCCTGGGCACAGTGGGACGACCAGAGCGCGTCCATCCTGCGCGAGATGGCGGCCACGGTGCTGCCGCGGTACGCGCTGGCCAGCGTGGGCCTGTGCCTGGCGGTGGCGGCGGGCGTGGCCGTGGTGGGCACGGCCTGCGCGGCGGCGGTGACGCTGTTCGACTTCCGCGGCCGGCGCACCTTCGAGTGGGCGCTGCTGCTGCCGCTGGCCATGCCGGCCTATGTCACTGCCTACGCCTACACCGACTTCCTGCAATTCAGCGGGCCGCTGCAGGCCTGGCTGCGCGCCACCTTCGGGCTGGAGGGGCGGGTGTTCCCCGAGGTGCGCAGCCTGCCGGGCGCGGCCTGGGTGTTCATCTTCTCCCTGTACCCCTATGTGTACCTGCTGGCGCGCACCGCGCTGGGCGAACGCGCCGCGCACCTGATGGAGGCCGCCCGCCTGCTGGGGGCGCCGCTGCGCCGGCGCATCGCCCAGGTGGCCCTGCCCCTGGCCCGGCCCGCCGTGGCTGCCGGCGTGGCGCTGGCGCTGATGGAGACGCTGGCCGATTTCGGGGTGACCAGCTACTTCGGCATCCAGACCTTCACCACCGGCATCTACAAGGCCTGGCTGGCCATGGACAACCGGGTCGCCGCGGCGCAGCTGGCCACCACGCTGCTGGCCCTGGTGGCCCTGCTGCTGTGGCTGGAGCACCGGGCGCAGCAGCGGCTGCGGTTTGCCTCGTCCCGCGGGGCCCGCGCCGGCTCGCAGGAGGCGCAGCCCGTGCGGCTGACGGGCGGACGTGCCGCGCTGGCCTGGGCCGTGTGCGCGCTGCCCGTGCTGGCCGGTTTCGTGCTGCCGGTGGCCTTCATGCTGCGCCCGCTGGCGGCCGACTGGTCGGTGCTGCCCTGGGACCGCTTCCTGCAGTGGGCCTTCAACAGTGTGCGCCTGGGTGCCCTCAGCGCAGCGCTGGCCGTGGCGCTGGCCGTGGCCCTGGCATTTGCCCTGCGCCGGCGCGGCGACGCGGTCACCCGCGGCGTGGTGCAGCTGGCCGGCCTGGGCTACGCGGTGCCGGGCGCGGTGATCGTGGTGGGGCTGCTGCTGCCGGTGGGTTGGCTGCAACAGGCGCTGCCGCAAAGCCCCACGGTGTTCTGGGTGACCGGCACCGTCCTGGGTGTGGTGTGGGCCTACCTGGTGCGTTTCATGTCCGTGGCGCTGCAATCGGTGCAAAGCGGCTACGCCCGCATCCCGCCCACGCTGGACGATTCGGCCCGCATGCTGGGCACGGCCGGCCTGGGCCTGCTGGCCCGGGTGCACTGGCCGCTCCTGCGCCGCTCCACCATCGCCGCCGCCTTGCTGGTGTTCGTGGACGTGATGAAGGAACTGCCCGCCACCATGGTGCTGCGCCCGTTCAACACGGACACGCTGGCGGTGGTGGCCTACCAGCTGGCCCGCGACGAGCGGCTCGGCGAAGCGGCGCTGCCCTCGCTGGCACTGGTGCTGGTGGGGCTGGTGCCGGTGGTGCTCCTGAGCCGGACGCTGCGGCAGCCGGGGCGCTGAGGGCCCCGGGGCGGGCGTCATGCCTCGTCCGAGGCGGCGGGGCGCTCGTTGTCCCGCTTGCGGTAGACGATCTCGCCCGTGGGCACGTGCACCACGCGGATCTCCTGCCCCGACTCGGTGCGGAAGTTCTTGGCCGCCAGCGATACCGCCAGGCCGCGGTCTCCCACCAGCATGGGCCGGTCCTCCCGCAGGGGGACGAGCCTGCCCGAGAGGGGGCGGTTGCTTTCGATGCGGTATTCGGCCGACGTCATGGGGATCCTCGCTGTCCTGTCTCACTCGTTGTGCAAGTCCCGGGCCATGTCCGGGTCGCGCGGGTGGCGCGGGAGGGACACAGGCCGGTTCGGTGGGTGTGAGGGATAGGTTATCTGGCTCAGTCGGGGTGTCTGTAGGACAAGGGCGGAACCGCCGTGCCTGCGCGGGTCGATTCGCGTCGTCCATCGAATGAGTACCTATGGCGTCTTGCTGCCCCCGGAGTCCCTGCATACGATGGGTTGCCGAGGCACCGGCGACAGAATCCGGGCCCGGGCGTCCTGAGGAGTTTTCTTGAGCGATCCCCTTGTGCAGCGCCTGCGCCTGCTGGACACGGCGTCCGTGTCCGACGCCCTGGACAAGCTGGGCCTGGCCGGCGTGGTCAATGGCTTGCGCCAGCGCGGTGGCGTCTCGGGCGGCAGCCGCCTCGCAGGCCGGGCCCTGACCGTGAAGCTGGGCGTGACGGACCCATCCCGCGATGACGATCCCCCCCTGTGCGCCCGTGCCATCGAGTCCGGCGGCAGCGAGCACGTCATCGTCATCGAGCAGCGCACGGGCATCGACGCCGCCTGCTGGGGCGGCCTGCTGACCCTGGGCGCGACCCTGCGCGGCCTCCAGGGCGCCATCGTCGACGGAGCCATCCGCGATGTCGACGACGCCTCCGAGTACCACTTCCCGATCTACTCGCGCGGCCTGTCCGCGCGCTCCTCCCGCGGCCGCCTGGCCGAGGTGGGCAACGGCGTGCCGGTGCGCATCGGCGCCGAGGGCCGGGACCTGGTGACGGTCCATGAAGGCGACTATGTGCTGGCGGACCGCGCCGGGGTGGCGTTCATCCCGGCGGCGCGCATCGGGCAGGTGCTGGCCCAGGCCGAGGCCATCGTCGCCCGCGAGACCGACATGCTGCGCGCCATCCTGGGCGGCGAGCCCCTGCGCAGCGCCATGGGTGGCTACCCGGGACTGGTACGGCCCGACCCGGCCTGAGGGCCCGGCGACCCGAGGCCGCCTGCCGGTGGCCGTCCGGCCGTGGCCGGGTCAGCCCCCGGCCTTGATCTGCGCGGACTTGGCCTCCAGCTCGCGGCGCATGGCGCGGCGGGCCTCGGCCGCTGCGTGGCGGCGCTTCTGATCGTCCGTCGCGGGCACCAGCGCCGGCACCGGCACGGGGCGCCCGTCGTCACCCACGGCGATCATGGTGAAGAAGCAGCTGTTCACGTGCCGCACCACCTGCGAGCGGATGTCCTCGGCGATCACCTTGATGCCGACTTCCATCGACGAGGTGCCCGTGTGGTTGATCGAGGCCAGGAAGGTCACCAGCTCGCCCACCTGGATCGGCTGGCGGAACATCACCTGGTCCACGCTGAGCGTGACCACGTAGCGGCCGGCGTACCGGCTGGCGCAGGCATAGGCCACCTGGTCCAGCAGCTTGAGGATGGCGCCGCCGTGCACCTTGCCGGAGAAGTTGGCGGTGTCGGGCGTCATCAGGACGGTCATCGAGAGCTGGTGGGAAGGCAGGTCCATGGCGGGTCAGGTACTGGGGCAGGGGCAGGGGCGGTGGCGGGGCGAGTCAGGGGCGGCCGCCGCGGGCGCCGGGTTCATCGGTCCCGGGGAGGATAGCCGACCGGCCGGCGGGCATGGGCGGGATCGTGGGACAATCGCGCTGCTCCGGGGTGCACGCATGGCGTGCTGAGAATCAGACCCGCGAACTTGATCCGGTTCATACCGGCGGAAGAAGAGCCCGACCTCCCTGCCCGGCCCCGGCGGCCGCCGCAGGCCGCAGGCCCGATCTCCGGAGCGCCCGTCCGTGGTAGCGAAGGAGTCCCCCGTGAGCATGTCGTCCCCCCAGGGCCAGGCGCCCCAACCTGCACAGCCCCCCGTGCCGGCGCGCTGCGAGCGCTATCCGCGGGTGCTGTCCATCGCCGGCTCCGACAGCGGCGGCGGCGCCGGCATCCAGGCCGACCTCAAGGCGATCGCGGCGCTGGGCTGCTACGGCATGACCGCCATCACCGCCCTGACCGCGCAGAACACCCTGGGCGTGCGCGCCATCCACGCCGTGCCGCTGGAGATGCTGTCCGCCCAGGTCGACGCGGTGGTGGAGGACATCGGCGTCGACGCCGTCAAGATCGGCATGCTGCACTCCGCGCCGACCGTGATGGCCGTCGCCGCGGCCCTCGACCGCCATGCCCTGCGCACCGTGGTGCTCGACCCGGTGATGGTGGCCACCAGCGGCGCCACGCTGATCGACCGCGAGGCCATCGACGTGCTGGTGCGCGAGATGTTCCCACGCGCGCTGCTGGTCACGCCCAACCTGGACGAGGCCGCCCTGCTGGTGGGCCGTCCGCTGGCCACCGAGGCAGACATGGAGGCCGCCGGCCGCCAGCTGCTGGAGAGGGGCGCCCCCGCCGCGCTGGTCAAGGGCGGCCACCTGGCTGGCGACACGGTCAGTGACCTGCTGGTGGCGCACGGGCAGGCGCCACTGTGGTTCCGTTCGCCCCGCATTCCCACCGCCAACACCCATGGAACCGGCTGCACGCTGTCCAGCGCCATCGCCTCCCACCTGGCGCTGGGCGCCGGGCTGGCGCAGGCCGTGGGCCTGGCGCGCGAGTACGTGCGAGGCGCGCTGGCGGCGGGTGCAACGGCGCGTACCGGCGCGGGCGGCGGTCCCCTGAACCACGCCTTCGACCCGCAGCCGATGCGGCTGCTGCCCCTGGCGTGAACCCCATGACGCAGCCCACCGGCCTGGACACCCTCGGCGACGCGACGCGCGAAGTGGTGCGCGACCTGCTGGCCTTCATCGGCCAGGACGGGTGCACCGACGCGCAGTTCGACGCCATGGCCTTGCGCCTGTTCGCCCACCAGTACGCGCACAACGAGCCGTACCGACGCTTCTGCCAGCGCCGCGGCGCCACGCCCCGCAAGGTCGCCGGCTGGCGTGACATCCCGCCCGTGCCGATCAACGCCTTCAAGGAAGTCACCCTCAGCTGCGAGCCGACGGCGGCCTGCGAGCGCGTCTTCATGACCAGCGGCACCACGCGCGCCGAGGTCAAGGGGCGGCACTGGCATCCCACCATCGCCGTGTGGGACCTGTCCATGCGGCTGAACTTCGGGCGACGGTTCATGGGCACCGACGGCCGCCTGCCCATGGCCATCCTGTTCCCGCCCGAGACCGAGCTGGGCAACTCCTCGCTGGCGCGCTACCTCGCGCAGGCGGTGCGCGAGTTCGCAGCGCAAGGCAGCGGCTGGTATGTGAGCGCGCAGGGCATGGACACGGCCGGCCTGCGCGAGCGGCTGCGGCAGGCACAGCGCAGCGGCGAGCCCTTCGCCCTGCTGGGCGCGAGCTACAGCTTCGTGCACCTGATGGACGAACTGGCCCGCGACGGCGAGTCCTTCGCGCTGCCCCCGGGCAGCCGCATCCTGGACACCGGCGGGTACAAGCGGCAGGCGCGTGAGCTGCCGTTGGACGCGTTCTACGACGGGCTCTCGGCCGCCTTCGGCGTGCCGCGCGCGCGCTGCATCAACATGTACGGGATGACGGAGCTCAGCGCCCAGTTCTATGACGAGGGCAATGCCGTCGTACCCTCGGTGAAGACGGGGCCGCACTGGATCCGCTCGCGCGTGATCGACCCCCTGACCGGGCGCGACGTGCCGCAGGGCGAGCGCGGCATCCTGGTGCATTGCGACCTGGCCAGCTTCAACTCGGCGACGACCATCCTCACCGAGGACGTGGGCGTGGCCTGCGGCGAAGGCTTCCAGCTCCTCGGCCGCGCCGAGGGCACGCAGGCCCGCGGCTGCTCGCTGGCGGTGCAGGAGTTCCTGCAGGCGGTGTCGGCATGACGGTGCGCTGGACCGCCGGCCACCTGCCGGGCCTGGCGCCCGACGAAGTGGGCTGGCACGCCCTCGAGTTCCCGGGCGTGGTGGTCGAGGTGCCCGTGCTGGACGAGGCGCAGATGCTGGCCCTGGCCCGGCGCGTGCAGCGCGCCGCGCGCGAGCATCTGGCGGGGCTGCCCGTGTCGGCCCTCATCGGGATCATCGACCGGGCGATCGCCCGCCTGCTCGACCCCGCCGACCCCTGGCGCGTGCTGGCCGACGACCTCCTGCCTCGCGTGAGTGGATATGACGCCCAGATGGTGCGGCTGGCACTGACGGCCTACCTCAAGACCTTCCGCGCGCCGCAGCTGCACCGCTTCGTGGCCGAGGATTTCGCCAACCCCAAGGTGCTCGATGAGTTCCAGCCCGCCGCCAAGGGCGGCGCGGTACGGGCCTTCGGCCCCGGCCTGCTGGCTCATACCTGGGCCGGCAACACGCCGGGCCTGCCGCTGTGGAGCCTGGTGTGCGGCCTGCTGGTCAAGGCGGGCAACGTGGGTAAGCTGCCCAGCGCCGAGCCGGTGTTCGCCTCCCTGTTCGCGCGCCTGCTGGCCGAGGTGCATCCCCCCTTGGCCGACTGCCTGGCCGTGGTCTGGTGGAAGGGCGGCGAGCCCGGGCCCGCCGCGGTCCTGTACCGCGAGGCGGACTGCGTTCTGGCCTATGGCGGCAACGAGGCGATCGCCCAGGTGCGCGGCCTGGTGCCGGCCACCACGCGCTTCCTGGCCTATGGGCACAAGCTGGGCGTGGCCCTGGTGGGGCGGGCGGCGCTGGACACGCAACGCGCGCCGCACACCGCGCGGCTGGCGGCGCACGACGTGGCCCGCTACGAGCAGCAGGGGTGCTACTCGCCCCATGTGGTCTACGTGGAGCGGGGTGCGCGGGTGCCGCCCCGCGCGTTCGCGCAGTACCTGGCGGCGGAGCTGGCCAACCTGCAGCGGCGGTTTCCGCGCCGCGCCCTGTCGCTGGAGGAGGCGGCTGCCGTTGCCGCCTGGCGGCAGGCGGCGGAACTGCGCGCCCTGGGCGATGAAGGGGCGGAGCTGTTCACCGACGAGGAATCGGCTGCCTGGGCCGTGGCCTACGCGGACGGGCCGCTGCCGCTGGCGCCGTCCGCCGCCTACCGGTGCGTGCAGGTGGTGGCGGTCGACACCCTGGAGCAGGCCCTCGAGCGCATCGCGCCGCATGCGGCCTTCCTGCAGACGGCGGGGGTCGCCGTGGCGCCCGGCGAGCTGTACGCGCTGGCCGAGCGCCTGGGCCGGGCCGGTGTGACGCGTGTCGCCGCGCTGGGCGCGATGACCGCGCCCGAGGCCGGCTGGCACCACGACGGCGGCTTCAACCTGGCCTCGCTGGTGCGGGTGGTGGAGATCGAGCAGTCCGCCGAGCGGGCGGCCGAGCGCTTCGCGCCCTACGCGCAGGAGGACCTGCCGTGAACGCCGGGCGGGGGGAGGGCGGCGGCATGAGTTTCCTGCGGATGGCGCAGGCCGGCTTTGCCTTCCCGGGTTGGCCGGCCACGCTGCAGGGCGTGGACCTGTCGGTCGAGGCCGGCGAGTTCCATTGCATCGTCGGGCGCAGCGGCTGCGGCAAGACCACGCTGCTGAAGCTGGCGGCGGGCCTGCTGTCGCCGACACAGGGGCAGGTGAGCGTGCGCGGGCGCGAGCCGGCGCAGGCGCGCGCGGACATCGGCTTCGTGTTCCAGTCTCCCACGCTGCTGGACTGGCTGACCGTGATCGACAACGTGCTGCTGCCGGTGTCCCTGCAGCGCCGGCCCACGCCCGCGGACGATGCACGCGCCCTGGCGCTGCTGGCCCGGCTGGGCCTGGCCGACCGCGCGCGGCGGCATCCACGCCAGCTGTCCGGCGGCCAGCAAAGCCGCGTGGCGCTGGCGCGTGCGCTGGTCCTGTCGCCCTCGCTGCTGTTGCTGGACGAGCCCTTCGCCGCGCTGGACGCCCTCACACGCGAGGAGCTCCAGCAGGACCTGCTGCGCATGGCGCGGGACCAGGGCACGACGGTGCTGTTCGTGACGCATGACATCGCCGAGGCGGTCTACCTGGCCGACCGCGTGACGGTGCTGGAGGCCGGGCGCATCGTGCGCCAGCAGGCGGTGGACCTGCCGCGCCCGCGTGAGCACGGCCTGCGTTTTTCTCCCGCATTCGCCGCGCATGGCGTGGCGCTGCGCGAGGCCATGCAGCTGCGGGAGGACGCCGCATGAGGGGCTTGAACGGTACGAGGGCGTGGATGGCGCCGGGCACCTCGAGCGGCTCTCGGCGCGGCGGGCACGGGGGCGCCTGGCGCATGGCCGCGGCCTCGGGCCTGCTGGCCGTGGCGCTGCTGGCAGCCTGGGAGTGGGCCGCCCGGCACATGGGGTTGTCGGCGCTGGTGCTGCCCGCACCGTCGCGGGTCGCGGCGGCCTTGTGGAACGGGATCGCCACGGGCTACTTCTGGCCGCACCTGCGCGCCACCGCCGGCCAGTTGCTGATGGGGGTGGTGGCCGGCTGCGCCATCGGCTTCGCCGCCGGCGTGGCCATGGCCGAGTCGCGGGTGCTGCGCACGCTGCTGTGGCCCTACGTGGTCGTGAGCCAGGTGGTGCCCAAGCTGGCGCTGATGCCGCTGTTCATCCTGTGGTTCGGCTTCGGCGCGACCTCGCTGGTGGTCATCACCGCCCTGATCTGCTTTTTCCCGCTGCTGGAGACCACGGCGGCCAGCCTGCAGCAGGTGCCGGCCGAACGGCTGGAGCTGTTTCGCATGCTGGGTGCCAGCCGGGCGCAGACGCTGTGGCGCCTGAAGCTGCCCGCCGGCGCACCCGGCGTCCTGGCAGGGCTGCGCGTGGCGGTGATGCTGGCGGTGGTGGGCGCCGTGGTCGGCGAGTTCATCGGTGCCAGCCGGGGCCTGGGCGCCCTGGTGATCACCGCGCAGGCCAGCATGGACACGCCCCTGATGTTCGCCGTTCTCGTGCTGATCGCGCTGCTGGGGCTGGCGGCCTACCAGTCGACCCTGTGGCTCGAGCGCTGGCTCCTGGGCCGCCTGCGCGGCGCCTGACCGCCGACCGATTTCAACCTGATGTGGAGAACCCGACGATGACGATGAAGATGCCCCGGCGTGCCGTGCTGGCCGCCCTGGCCGCGATGCCCGCATTCGGCGCCGCGCAGGCACCGGCGCGCCTGGAGAAGGTGACGGTGGCCGGCTGGAGCAAGCCCATCACCGAGGTGACTGCGCTGCTGGTCGACGAGGACAAGGGCTTCTACAAGGCCCAGGGCCTCGCGCTGGACTACGTGCCCGGCGCGGGCGGCGGTGACGCCATCCGCAACATCCTCAGCGGCCAGGCCGACGTGGCCTTCACCGACCCCGGCTCGCTGTTCGCCGCCCTGGACAAGGGGGAAAAGCTGCGAGCCATCTACGACATCTACCCGCAGAACGTGTTCAACGTGGTGGCCCTCAAGTCCAGCGGCATCACCAAGCCTTCCGACCTCAAGGGCAAGCGCATCGGCGTCTACAGCCTGGCCAGCGGCACGCGCCAAAACCTGCTGGTGCTGCTGCACCAGGCCGGCCTGTCGGAGAGCGACGTGACCATCGTCGTGACCGGCCTGCTGAACTTCGCGCCGCTGATGCAGGGGCAGGTGGACGCCACCGCCGCCACCGACACCGGCCTGGCCGTGGGCCGCCGCCGCGGCCTGGGCGAGGTGAACGTGATCGAGGTGGGCCAGTCGCTCAACGTGTCCAGCGACCTGTTCGTGGTGCGCGAGGAGACCTACCGGGCGCGCAAGGACGCGCTGCGCCGCTTCCTGCGCGCCTACCGTGACGCCGCCGCCTGGATGATCGCCAGCCCGCAGGAGGCCGCGCGCCTGGCGGTGGCGCGGGCCATCGATGGCAGCGACCCGGCGATGAACCTGGAGATCATCCGCCTGCGCAACGCCTCGTCGGTCTCGGCGCTGACGCACAAGAGCGGCCTGGGCGCGATGGACGTGGCCTCGCTGCAGGCGGCCGCCGACATCTACCGCAAGCTGGGCATGGTGCAGCGCCCGCTGCGCATGGCCGACGTGGTGGCCGCCGACCTGCTGCCGGGCCGGTGAGCGCCGTGCGGACATGGAAGGGAGCCAGACGATGAAGTTCCAGGACAAGGTGGTGCTGGTCACCGGCGCGGGCCGCGGCATCGGCGCGGCCATCGCCCGCGCGTTCGCGGCCGAAGGAGCGGCCGTGGCGGTGAACTACCTGCGCAGCGAGGCGTCCGCGCAGGCGGTGGCGCGGGACTGCCAGGCCGCGGGCGGCGACGGCCTGGCCGTGCAGGCCGACGTCACCTGTGCCACGGCATGCGCCCGGCTGGTGCAGGACGTGGTCGGTGAGTTCGGCCGGTTGGACGTGCTGGTGAACAACGCCTTCGCGCCCTATGCCTTCGACCCGGAGCAGCGCCAGCGATTTGGCGAGCTGGGCTGGGCCGATTACCAGGCCCAGTTCGAGGGAGCGGTGGGTGGCGCCTTCCAGGTGTGCCGGGCGGCCTTGCCGCACCTGCGCCCGGGCGGCGCGATCGTGAACGTGGCGAGCAACCTGGTGGAGCACCCGCTGGTGCCGTACCACGACTACGCCACGGCGAAGTCGGCGCTGGTGGGCTTCAGCCGCAACCTGGCCGCCGAGCTGGGACCCCTGGGCGTGCGCGTGAACTGCGTCGCGCCCGGCCTGGTCTATCCCACCCAGGGCAGCGAAGGCACGCGGGCCGGGTTCCGCGAGTCCATCATGGCCGCGACGCCGCTGCGCCGCCTGGCGCAGCCGCAGGACGTGGCCGGGCCGGTGCTGTTCCTGGCTTCCGAGTGGAGCGGCTTCATGACGGGGCAGGTGCTGTTCGTGGACGGCGGACTGGTGATGCGATGAACGAGATCGACGACGAAGACCTGGTGCTGCCGGCCTGGCCGGCGGGCGCCGACCCGAGCACCGCGCCCCGACTGGCGGCAGCGCGCCGGCATGGGGGAGCCCCCACGGATCCTGCGCAAGGCACGGGGGGCAACGATGGCGCGGATGGCACGACACGCGCGGGTCCTTCCGGCCGTACGGCCTGCGTGCTGGACGTGCCGCAGGCCGACGGCACGCGGCTGCATTGGCTGGACAGCCCGCAGGCGCGCGGCTGGATCGCGGCGTCGCAGTCCGTCACCCCTGCCGCGTTCGCGGGCGTGTTCCGCGCGGCGCTGGCGGCCGGCTTCACCGGCGCGGATGCCGCGATGCTGGCCAGCGTGCCCGATGCATCTCCCCAGGGGCTGCCGCCGGGGAGCGTGCTGCCGCGCCTGTCCTGGGGCGAGGCCCCGCTGTTCGTGGCGAGGGCCGCACGCCCTGTACGGGCCGACCGGCCACTCGGCCTGTACGGGCTGGTCGACAGCGCCGAGCGCATGCGCGAGGCGCTGGACGCGGGGCTGCGCACCGTGCAGCTTCGGCTGAAGACGCCGGCGCAGCCCGCAGCGCACTGGCCCGACCGCCTGCGCGGCGAGATCGCGGCCTGTGTCGCCTTGGCCCGGGACGCCGGGGCCGAGCTGTTCATCAACGACCACTGGCGCGAGGCGGCCGCGCTTGGCGCGCCCGGCGTGCACCTGGGCCAGGAGGACCTGCTGGCGATGGACGAGCTTTCCCGCGCGGCCCTCGTGGCCAGCGGCATCGGCCTGGGCATCAGTTCCCACAGCCTGTGGGAGCTGTGCCGGGCCCGCGCCCTGGCGCCACGCTATATCGCCTGCGGCCCGGTGTGGCCCACGGTGACCAAGGACATGCCCTGGCGGCCGCAGGGCCTGGACAACCTCGCCTGGTGGTGCCGGTGGGCCGGCGCGCCTGTCGTGGCGATCGGCGGCATCCTCTCGCCCGGCCAGGCGGCCGATTGCATCCGCGCCGGCGCCGACGGCGTGTGCGTGGTGCGGGCCCTGGGCGATGCGCCCCGGCAGGCCGTGCCCGCTTTCCAGGCCGTCCTCGACACGGCCCGCCGCGACGCGCGCCACGCCGGGGCCGATGCACCGACCTCGTCCTGGCCGCACCCCATGTTGCCCGCGGCCTGAGCGCCGCGTACCTGTTTCCGAATCACGAGATCCCTGTCATGACCCTTGCCTCTTTCCACCGCCGCGGCGTGCTGGCCGCGTTCGCCGGTGCCTCGTTCTGCCTCGTGGGCGGCCACGCCTTCGCCCAGCAGGCCGGCGCGGCCTTCCGTCCCGCGCGGCCGGTGAAGATCATCTCCCCGCAGCAGGCCGGCGGTTCGACCGACGCCATCATCCGGCCGCTGGCGCAAAAGCTCTCCGAGCTGTGGGGCCAACCGGTCGTCGTCGAGAACCGTCCCGGCGGCGGCAGCCTCATCGCCACGCAGGCCGTGGCGCAGGCGGCACCCGATGGCCACACCCTGGGGCTGGCCATCAACTCGCTGACCATCAACCCCAGCCTGCGCGACGATCTGCCCTATGACACGCTGCGCGACCTCACGCCCATCACCCAGGTCGGCAGCGTGACCGTGGCCCTGGTGGCCCACCCGTCGCTGGGCGTGTCGACCCTGCCCGAGTTCGTGCAGCTCGCGCGCGCGAAACCCGGCAGCATCTCCTGGGCCTCGCTGGGCATTGGCACCGGCGGCCACATCACCGGCGAGCTGCTGCGCAAGCGCGCCGGCATCCAGGTGGTACACGTGCCCTTCTCCGGCAGCGCCAGCGCCTACCGCGAGCTGCTGCCCGGGCGGGTGCAGGCCGCCTTCGTGGTGCTGGAGTCGGCGGTGCCCCACCTCAAGGCCGGCAACCTGCGCCTGCTGGCGGTGGCCGACCCGCGCCGCAACCGCCAGTTCCCCGACACGCCCACGCTGGACGAAAGCTTCAAGGGCCTGGGCTACGACGGCATCTTCGGCTTCATCGCGCCTGCCGGGGTGCCGCCCGCGCTCCAGCAGGCGCTGCATGCCGACATCGTCAAGGTGCTGGGCGACCCGGCCGTGCGCGCGCAACTGGAGCAGCAGTCGATGGACGTGCTCGCGCTGCCGCCCCAGGAGTTCGCGCAGGCGATCCGCCGCGAGATCGAGCACTGGAAACGCGCCGTCAAGGAGTCCGGCGCGCAGGTGCAATAGCCATCACAAGTCCTCGCAACCGCATCCCTGCTGGTTTTCCCTAGGATGGGCTAGGGTGGGGAAATCGCGTGTGTCGCTATGATGACCCGTCCAAAAAATGACCGTCTGGTCGCGGTCTGTTCCTTCGGAGACTTCACATGCAAAAACGCATCTTCCTGCGCGCCGTCGCGGCGGCTTCCCTCGTTGCGGCCGCCGGCCATGCCAGCGCCCAGGCCGACACCTTCAAGATCGGCCTGGTCCTGCCGATGACGGGTCCCTTCGCCTCCACGGGCAAGCAGATCGACGCCGCCGTCAAGCTGTACCTGGCACAGAACGGCG
>JACCDY010764708.1_pt1 | contig 13285 bp, 25 predicted proteins | sample 7446391 | NCBI WGS metagenome assembly JACCDY01 (sample SAMN15323451, study PRJNA562643) | freshwater metagenome | isolation source: river surface water | place: USA:Blue River Watershed | collected 2017-08-18 | reverse complement strand
TTATAGCGACCCGGCCAATCGTAGCGTGCCGTAATAGGCGACACCACGTTCTTAACACCTAGGTTGCGCAAGACACGCGTTTCATCAAGACCCCAGTAAACGGCGACCTCATAAACGCCATCGTTCTCTGCTACTACTTTGCTTTTAGGTATTACGCTGTATTTATCGGGGTTACGTGTTTTAAATATAAGTGCTTTGTTATCAATTATTTGCATGGTTATTCAACAATTCTAAATACATCATTTCCATTAACGTAGTGTGATTCAACTTTATGTAGGGCTCTTAATCTTTTTGCGGTGATTTCGTAAAACTCATCTAGCTCATCTGCATTAACCCACTTACTGCCATATCTAACAGTCCATAGGTCAACGACTTGTGAAATAGGTACATCCCATGCGCCTTCGTCTAGTTTGTGGACAGGCACTTCAATGGGTATGGGCGATGCTTGGTAGTGTGGGTATGCTAGCGTGGTGGTTGGGTACGCTTGTTGTTGTGCCATTTGAAACTGTGTCTTCATGTACTCGGCTTGTAGCTTTTCCATTGCTTCTTTTGTTAGCCCTGACTCCTGTTGTGGGGCAAGGCTAAATTGTTCTAGTTGGGTTTTGTGAGAGAGAATCATTTGTTAGTCCTTTCGTTTATTTCATCGAGCCGTCTGCCTTGCGCTTGTATGAACGATTGGCGCTAGCAGGTTTAGCTTTTAAGTTACTTCGTGTGGTTGTGCCACCTTTGCTTAGTGGCTTCTTGTGGTCAACGTCTTTGCCGTCGCCCTTGTGTACCACGCCTTCACGCTCAAGCATGCGTCTAGCTTTGTTGCGTTGAGCACGTTTTTTCTTGGCGTCTTCGGTGCCTTGGTATGAATCGTATTCTTGACGATAGTCACGTTTGTAGTTTGGAGAAGAAGGCATGATCGTAGTAAATCCTAGTGGTTGCGGTTATGTTCACAGCTTTTGACAGGACACCATCCACAAAGCGGTGTTTGTGTTGGATTCCATACATTAGCTTCCATTGACTGTGCGAGTACAGCAACACGTTCACGGTATCTCCACCAATGAAACTCAGCCTCTTCACGAGTCATCTTATGTTTAACTATAGAGTCTTTTATCACAAAGAGCAAGGCTGAGTTAACCTGACGCACATGTGGGAAGTGAGCGAACACCATCAAGGACATGAGGATTAACTGGTCACGGTCAGGGTACTTGTCGTTGCCTGTCTTATAGTCAATCACCCAAGCGGTCAGGTCGTCATCGTTCACAATCACCAAGTCAGCTACGCCACGTGCCCACACGTCAGCATCTGTAAAACTACATGGGCTTAGGTCTTCTTTCACACCCATCTCAAGCTCAGGTAGTTTGCGACCAGTTTTGGCGTTGAGAGAGTCAAGCAAAGGCTTGTGCTCAAGTAAGTAGTCGGGCAAAGGCTTGCCTTCTTTAATGTAAAGCTCAAATGCTTCATGCACTTCTTTACCATAAATCGTCGCCTGTGTATCGGTGAAAGGGTAGTTCTTCAGCACCTTCACTTCGTGGTAACGTCTTGCACAGCCCTCATAGTCTTTTAGACCTGAGTGCGACCATTTAATTTTAGCCACCAATAACTCCTAAAAAATATTCATACGCATCTTTAACACATTCGTCTGCGGTTGGCGCATCAAAGAAAGTTGTGAACCCTAGTCTTGACGGTTCTTCTTCATTAAACTCAATCAGCACCGACCACCCCGAACCTTCGTAGTATTCAAACTCAAGCTGTACCCCACGCATCTGCATCATGGTCAGCATGGCTTGGGTTTCACTCGTCAAATTTGGCTGACTTAACGGCATTGTGTAACCTGTCAGCAAACGCTGTAACAAACAACTCGTCAGACTCTAGCTTGCTACCCATGTCTTTGAGAATAGTATGCGTGAGTTCATGCCAGAACGTATTAATTTGTTCGTCAGCAGTATAGGCATAGTTGGCGCTACGTGATGCGATACGGATGGTCTTGTCCTCATAGGTGACATCGCCCTTACAGCCTGCGATAACCTCGACCTTCTCAATCTTGTACCACTTGTCGCCGACCTTAATCTTGTTTGGTATTGGCATACGTTCCACCTTTTTCTTAGTCATTTTGCGTCCCCATATCGTTTAGCGTTACTTGCTTCAGCATCTAGTGGTATCCCATCAAGATAGCTTGGATTCATAACCATTTGGTCATACACCCATTTCTCTGCCTCTTGCACCTCTGCATCAGGCACAAGCACTACAACCTCGTCGTGAACTGTTAACACGCATGGATAGCGTTTCTGTATCCGTAACATGCCATCAGTCATGACGCACCTAGCCACCGCTTGCACGATGTTTTCTACTAGCTTCCCACCATACAAGCGCTTGGTTTTCTTGCCGTCTTGGTAGCACCAGCTCGGCTTTTCACCCTCGGCATAAGGTCTGAACTCTAGATTTGGGTAGCGCAACCATAAACCACTTGGTAAGATTATACGCTCTTTGTCAAAAGTTAGACATTTATATTCATAGGGTTTACCCTTAGACAGGCTGTATTCAATGAGCTGACCACACAGGTTCCAAAACTCCACAACAGGTTGAGAAGCCTCACGATACTTGCCGATAATCTTCTTGGCGCATAGCGCATGGATAAACAACTCTTCGGTCGTGCATGTGTGCGGTATGTCCATGAGCTTGTTCATGTAATCGTTGTTGCTTTGGAAGTCGTTGGCATCCATCTTAGTTACGTGCAACGTGTTAGCAAACGCTCTGTCATACATTGTCGGCGGCGCACCGAGGAATCCAGTCAATAGTTGTGCGGCGAACGAAGCCCACCCCATGCCATAACCACAGCCCAGTAGTGCTGACTTAGCTGACTGTCTTAAATCAGGATGGTCTTTCTTGTTGAGCCCTGGAATACCGAACATCTGTGCCCCGAAAGCCGAATACGCATCATGTCCCGACGAGAATATGTCCAAGAGCCCTTGATGGTCTGCGAGGTGTGCGAGGACTCTCGGTTCAATCTGCGACAGGTCGCAAACCACGAGCGAGTAACCACTCGGCGCTTTGATAGACTTACGTAGGAAGGAGCCACGTTTGAGGTTCTGCAGATTAAGCCCCGAACCCTTTGACGCTGACCAACGACCTGTGTGTGCGCCGTAGTAGTTAAGTGGAACAGGGAGCGTACCTCGCCCCGCAATCTCAACAAATCTCTGCGCTCGTGTGCGCTCAAGCGTGCTTTTAACTTTAAGACGCGCCTCACAGAGGAGCGATACATCTTCATTATCGGAATTGAGTAACGCTTGAAATAGGGCGTCGTTCTTGGCAAGCGCATATGCCTCTTTACCTGTCGTCTTGCTAACTTTCGTCGGTGGCGTAACTCCAAGGCTAAGCAAGACATCTGCAAATTTGTCGTTGCTAGCAAGCGCAACTTCTTCAACCCCAATTTTAGCCAAGAGCGCTTCACGCTTTTCTTTTTCTTCTGCAATCGCTTCATCTAACATCTCCTTATCTAGCTCAAGGGTGGGGAAACAGAACATCTTGAGCGTCATATCAATCAGCTTGAGCTCGCTCTTAGGGAAGCCACCATCCACCTCGTTGTTCAAGCGCTTGAATACTTCTTCACACAGGAACACGTCGTGCTTACAGTAGTCGGCTAGCTCTTGCTCTAACTCATAGTCAAGCTCAGCCACGCCGTTGCTACTGTTAACAGCCTTACCCTTGGCAGGCAAACCATACTCTTCAGCCAATACAGCCAAGCTGTTGCCAACCTCAACGCCACGTAGGGCACGCCCCATGGATAGCGAATCTAGTATGAACTTAGGGCGCACGCCGTACACCCATGCCAAGATAGCTACATCGAACTGGGCATTGTGTGCCAACACACCAGTATCAGACCAGTCAACAGAAGCAAAGAACGCAGGTAAGTCGTCATGCGTTACCCACACAATCTCATCTTCACCAAACCATTTGTACCCCATGCCAAAGGCTTTGAACCTAGGGTCACGTATGTATTCTTCAGTTGTTAGCTTTGAGAGCGTGTATTCTTTGCTATCCCATCGGGTCTCGAAATCGACCACTAGTATTTTCATTTGTTTTGTGCTTTCTTTAGTATTGCTCTACGAACCTGACCAGTTGATTTATTATTTCGTCTTGCTCTGAATACAATCGCTTTACCTATACCTCTTTTAACTAAAGCAAACTGCATATCATGGACAAGACCGCAATCACAACAAGCCATCTTGTATAGCTTTCTGTTTGGGTAAACCCATTCAGTCCAGTCGCCATCCTTCTCAACAACATGGTTTTTAAACTTAGCCATTATTTTCTTTCTTTAGTAAGTTGGCTGATATGGACTAGGGGTTAATCCGCTTGTATCTTTTTGTGCCTTCGTTGTTTGTGGGCAAGTTAAGCACATTGGTGTATTAGGGCTATATACCTTATTACATACAGGACATTGCCATCCTTGAGGTATTGTCAAGTTCATTTCTCACTCGCTTTCTTTAGTATTGCTCTAGCAAATAAAACATTCCAATTCTTATCTGGGGTGCAAGTTAAATTATTGGCTATTGCTTTTATTTCATCATCACTTAACTCTCTTGGTGCGGTGTAGAGTGGCACACCTCTGCCACTTACATTAAGGTCATACAGATTGCTGTCCTCTATGTAATCAATCCATGCAACAGGTTTCATTTGTTTGCCTCCACCAACTCAACAATCCTGTCAATCACTTCTTGTAGTCGTTCGTTGCGTGCACGCAGTTGCATGTTCTCTTGCTCAAGCGTGGCGATCATATCTATTACTTCATCAGGTGTCATTTCCATATCCTTTAAACATGCGTGAGTAGCCCAAGGCCAAGTAGTCCAGCCAGCCTCAGTCATCCAAACGCCTTCACCACAGTCAGGGCAATAGCGTTTCTCTTTTATCATCAGTTCACCGTGCGGTTGTTGTACATGCTAATAACTGCTTCAGCCATTTCTTCAGCCGCCGCAGTCAGTAACAACGGCACCTCTTCTTCAGGCATGTTCATGCCAATAATACGCATGTTGCCTGTTTCGGTGTTGGCTATTACCAAACACATCTCTGTGTTCTCGTTGCTCATACCTTCACGTATGTATTTGATAGCCGCTTCAATTGCCGATTCCTTGTCGTGTTCCATGTTAGTTTCTTTCTGCGAGTTCTCGCATGTAGTCTATTGTGTCAAGCAGTTTGGCTACGTCATCAATGTTCTTCTCACTAATGACTATGGCTACACCGCCTGCCTTGAGTATCTTAGCTATCTCTGCGTCTTGTAGTGCGGTCGTCTTGTTCTTGCCCGCCTTACATTCAAAAGCCAAAAAATTGCCCTTGTGGCAACCGACAATATCAGGTACCCCACTGCGACCAAAACCGCCAGTAACAGGAAAGAAATGATAAACGCCGTATTGCTTAAGAACTTTAACAACAGCATCTTTAACTTTCTTTTCGGGTGTCGCTGCCACGTTTCTTCTCCTTAGGTTGCTCAGCAGTCTTTTCTGACTCAAGCTCTGCTACCCTAGCCCTTAGCGCTTCGTTCTCTTCTTGCAGGCGTTTGATTGTTTCCTCGTGTGGGAATAGTGCTTTACGAATTTGGTCTGCGTCCATCATTCTTCTCCTAGTTGTGCTTGGTTACGTTTGCGTACGTCTTCAATGCGCTGAAGACTCACGATGATTTTGTTTACTTGGTCTTGCATCAAGCCTTCATGCCCTACCTGATACGCCTTCAAAGCTATTACTACTTCAGCTTCTAGGTTCACAAGTGCGGCGTGTTCACGCATCAACGCTACGATTTCTTCGGTTTTCAAAATGGTGCCTCCTCAGGTATAAAAGTTGGTTTGGGTTTCTCAATACGTTTACATTGTATCGTCCAGCCTTGGCGTATTGCTATCCAAGACTGTGCTTCTTCTTTACGACCAAACGAACGCATGAGCTCACCGCACTCATCAAGACACAGATACACTAACACCTTCAACCTCGTCTAAGTATTTACGACCTGCCTTAGTCAGCCCAAGAACTTTGATGCGCCTGTCGTCACCGACGATGTGTTCTAGCATGCGCTTGTCTATGAGCTGTGTAAGATATTTGTGAGTGGTTGCTTGCGTCATTGCTTCCTTCGCTAGCTCCAATACTTTGGATACAGTAACGTTTTCAGCGTGGTCGACCAAGCCGAGAATATACTCCTCTTCCCAACTGACGCCATGCTTTTTACGCACTGGCTGTGTCATATAAATGTTCACTTGTATAACTCCTTTACTTGTTGTACATACTCACGACCATAGTCGGTGAGCTTGACTAATTTAGTCCTGTCATCAGGGTGGCGCATGCTGACCATTCCTTTATCAACCAGTCCTTGTATGATTGAGCGGATGTCGTAGTTGAGGCCGATGTGACGAAGGTAAGAAAGCTTTACCTCACCATCCTCAGCAAGAACCCCAAGCACATACTCCGCTCGCCAGTTGATATTTAGCGTGATGCGCAACCTGTGGTGTCTAGCTAAACTCATTTACGTAGCTCTCGCAAAATGCACTCAAGCCTGTAGATGATTACAACTAGACACACCAAGAAAGCCCAGTCCATCATTTGATAATGCACGTGTAGGCTAAGTTGTTAACACGAAACTGTTTCATCAGTTCGCAGTCTTTCATCAGCGTATACGTGAAGGTGCTGTTGGTAACAATGCTACCCAAGGCGAAGCCAATGAGTAGCACAGTCAGGAAGTTGCGCAGTTTATCTAGCCACACGTCTTTCATTTGACCCCCTTGATTTGAATAACAATCTTGATGTCTGTGTGAACACCATCTCTATCTGCTGATGTGCTGATGTCTGCCGTCATATCAACGAAGTGGCGTAGCACTTCTAGCAAGCTGTCCATGCCTGCCTTGATTTCAATAACGTTCTCGTTCTGCACACGATGCAAGAACATAAATGGTTGGCGTGTATCCATCGCCGCCCCTGGTCTGATTTCGTTCATTTGTATACCTTTCCGTCTTTACGTTTGACATAGTTATCAGGGTGATGTGCCCACTTGTTGCCCATCTCCTTGATAAGGTTCTTGGCTCGCTCTTTGTTGCGCTTGTCAAGCTCATCTAGTATGTCGTCGGTTATGACACCACGTAACTTTGAGTGCTTGTCTGTAACTCGTTTCTGAGTAGAGCCTTTTGGTTTCTTCATGATTTGTAGTATGTTGGGACCACGTTGTTCAAAGAAGTTCATGCTTATTCCTCCACCTTGTCAGCTTCTTCACAGATAAAGATTGGGTGCTCAGGGCGAAACTCGCCTGCTTTATAGCGCTTGAAGGCTACCATTTCTGCTTGCGCAGGCGTGTCAGCCTCAACCTCAACATAGTCTGCTGTTGTCATCAACACATTCCACATAGTCATACAACCTCCTTTAACAACTCTTTTAGTTGTTCAGCTTGTTCTTCGGTATCGCAACGCTTAATTAAGTCGTCACCGTTTACGTGTGAGAGTAAAACTTCCCACTTCCCATCACGTTCAACAACCACATACATAGACATATTTACCCCCTTAGAAAGAAAACTTGCTACGAATAGCATCAACACTTGCTTTGACATCATTACGCACAGGCATGTTAGTGCGTAACTCCTTAAGGTCAACACCCAGTAACGCCTCGCTTAGCGCCTTGCGAGCGCCTTCTAAGTCTTGGTCGTTGGTGATGTTGAGTGCCTTGACTAAGTCGCATAGCTCGTGTGCGGTTTCCAACAAAGAGTCATGAAACTTGCGTGTCTTAATCTCTCTGTTAACTACGTCGCTACCCAAGCGGTCGGACATGCGGTCAAGGTGTTCTTTGAGTCGTTGCTTAACATCACGCATGGCGTGATCAATACGCTCGTCAGCTAGCTTAGATAGCTTGGCTTTGAGTTCTTTCTCAGCATCATTACCTACGTCAATGCGGAAGTCGCCTGCCGTTGGCACAGGCATGTAGTTGAGTCGGAAGTCAAAGCGGTGAGCTACGTCGCTAGGGCTAGGGAAGTCATCTCTGTTAAACATATCACCAAGTGCCATAGCTTGCGCAGTAATCAGCGTTGGGTATACGTTAACAAAGTCGGTCACGAGGTCATTGAACTGGTGTTCAAAGTCTTCCATGCGTTTGTTGAACTCAAAGAACCGAGATGAAGGTAGCAGGCGTATGCCTGCATCAGACCATGGAAGTGTATTGGTATACACGTAAGTGCGGACAGCACCCACATGTTTGTTAATAACTTCCAACTCCTTGCGACCTGCGAGTAAGTTCTTGTTAACCCGAGCCGCACCTTTGTCTTGCGCATTTTTATTATGCACAATCTCGTCGGTTGCACCTTTGTCTAGCTTGCGTGCAGTCCATTGTGAAGCGTTGAACTCCACAAGCATGGCGCAAGTGTCAATGTTATAGCGTGTCATATTAGTTCCTTTATGTGTGAGAGAAATGATGAGCGTAGTAAAGCTTATCTAGATTGGCGGAAGTTTGGTGGCAAACGCAAAGCATCAATAAAGCTTTTCTTCGGCTCTTGTGGTGCTTCAAGTCCTGATAACAACTCAGCTAGTGGGTCTTCCTTCATGAACTTAGCTGTCTGTTTATCAAAGCGTGTCACCTCTACGCCCTTGCGGTCAGCAGTAATCGCTGTCTTGTATGTGCCGTTGCCCCAATGTTGTGAACCATAAGAGCAAATAGAACGGCGCACTACCTCGGCATCCATACCGCCTGCTGAGATAACTTTATGTGTGTTGATTGAAATACTGCTAATACCTTGTGCTTCAAGGTGCTTCTTCAACACACCATAGCCATAGATAGCTTCACGCTTTTTAGGCTTAGCCTTTTGTGATTCAATCTTGAGATTGCCATGGATTTCGCCATCGCTAGTCTTGATAGCCCACTCTAGACCTAGGTTAGCCAATACTGCTGTTACTTTTGATAATACTTGAGATTCAATAGGTGTCATTTTGTTACTCCGTTAGTTAAAAAAGAAAAGTTACTACATACAACGTCGGGGTGTTTAACCGCCAACAGGTTTACTACAACTTCTAAAAAATCATGAGCTTCATCTTTTGTTCTGAAATAGTCAGTAACAATTCGAAAACCCTTTGGTGTCGTCAACGTGACGCACCACAAATCCCCAAAGCTATAAGCGTCCACCTCATAAGAAGACGACTTAGTAGGAAAGAGGAAGTGCGGTGTGCCTGTTGTGTCACCAGTAGACCAAGTAATCATGAGTAGATACGCACGGTCTTGCCACGTGATGCAACAAAGCTGTCGTTGTCAACAGCACCAAACAACACAGGGAACTCAGGCAAGCGGTAGTCAGACTCAATGTAGCCGTCGGTCAAGTAGATAACGCACTTGGGCTTGAGCTTGTTCTGCTCAATGTGTTCAGCAACACAGGTCACACGTGTGCCACCACCACCGACAGGCTTCATTAGCTTGGCAATGTTTGGATAGTCAATAGGCTTGAACACTTGCTCACCGACTACCTCACACTCCCACCAAATCACACGCACAGACTCAGGGTTGACGTTCTCACAGATGCGTGCAATCTCACCGAACACAGTTGGATACAAGCCAGTCATAGAGCCTGACGTATCACACGCTACGATAATCTCGCCTGTTGACTCGGTGAAGTGCGACGGCATGATGATGCCCTGAGGTAGCAAGCGCTTGTTAGGCGGTGCGAATCGTGACTGCTCGTCACCCTCACATATCTCAGCGATGAACTCACGGAGATGCTCACGCCAGTTGGTGTCACGCTTAGCCATGATGTTATCCAATGCACCGCCACGTGAGCCCTTACCTGCTAGCTTCTGTGCAAGTATCTGACCTTGTTGCTTGGCATCTTCAATCTGCTTGTCAGCATCTTTGAGCTCGTCGTCAGTCAGCTCACCCATCATGTGCTCGTCAAACTCAGCATCAATAGGCTTGCCATCAGGGTCAACGAATACCTTGCCGACTTGCTTGTCACCTTGGCTACCGCCTTGCCCATCACCCTTGCCATCTTGTGGTTGTTGGATAGGCTTAGCGTTCTTGAGTAGGTCACGTAGCACCTGCACGAATGACCACCCGAAATACTTAGGGTGAACAAGTGGCTCAATAGTTGGGCGCTCAACGAATGTGAACTCAGGGTCAGACTCCTCAATGAACGCATTGACCACGTAGTCCATAGCCATGTTGCTAGCCTTGGGCTCACGCTTGCAGATGTCGTTGTATTCAGAGCAATGACGTAACGCCTTGTGTAGTGACTCATGTAGCACGACGTAGCGTAGTTGCTTGCGTGTCTGCGCCATCAAGAAGTCACGACCATAGTAGCAGTCACGACCATTGGTCGCCGCAGTTGGCATGTTGTCATCAATGAAGTTAGTGCCAACGCATGCAACGCCTGAGAGTGTGGCGAATGTCTTGTTGTTAGCTAAGTCAACGTTGACCGCAGTCAAGCGTTGCTCGGCATTCATCTTGTCGTATGTAGATAAGCTAGTCATGTAACCCCCTTACTTAGTTGAGAAGTAAATCTTGTTCTCGGCAAGCATCTGTTGGAATGGCTTGACAGTCACAAAGTAGTTAATCTTAGTAACGCTGTTAGCAATACTGTTGCAGAACAATGACTGCATCTCGTTACGCATGCGTGATACATACTCAGTCACCGCCTCGGCATGCTCACGATTCTCTGTGTTGGTGATGAGCTTGAATGTCATAACGATTTGTGCAACAGGTGACTGAGCAACACGTGCCTTGGCTGGGTTGGCGATAACCTCTGAGAAGTCAGGGTTGTCACGACCGAACCTAATATAAGCACCGAGGGCGTCTGCTGTGGCTACGCCTAGTGTGCCCTCAAGCGTGGCTTGTAGTGTGTCGTCGTCAATGCTGTCCTTGATACTGACGATGTCACTCGCCGCTTGTAGTGAACGTGGTGTTGCATACGCCTGCTGACTGATGCGTGGGTTGAAGATGAACGAGTTGTCTTTCTCTTGTTCCTTGCCTGCGAACTTACCGAATGGCTCGTAGTCCAAGAAGCTGTCAAACAACTTAGGATACTCCTCGGCAAACGCTAGCACCTCTGACTCAATGCCACGCTCAGAACCCCACGCCACCCACTCATCTTTGGTTGGCTTGCGCATATTGACGAACACCAAACGATTGCGCAAGTGAGCTTGAATAGAATCGCCGAGTCCCTCGGTCGCTAGGTTGGTAGCACAGAACACCACGCTACCCTCAGGCATGTGGTAGTTACCAACACGTCGCTCATACACGATAGGTGCGAGCACATCTTTAATATACTGACGAGCCTTGGCAATCTCGTCTAAGAACACCAATGCAGGGCGAGCACCATTGATACCCTTCTGATTGGTCTTGTGAACACCGAAGCGTTCGTTAGGTAGCTCACGTGATACGCCCAACTCTCGGTCAATGTCAGGCATCCATACTGAACCATCTGATAACTGCGTGCAGTCAATAGGGTCAACGTGAATGTGGTTAGTGAATTGTGGGTCACGAGCTAGTGCGTGGAACAAAGCCGTCTTGCCGATGCCGTTCTCGCCTTGCACAATGATTGTGCGCTTATGACCTACGTTCTTGATTAGGTTTGATACTTGTTTGAATGAAAGCAATTTCATATGTGTTCCTTTAGTTAGTTATTACGTTTGTGAGAGTTACGTCTAGTATTTTACACAGATACTATAACTGTTACAACAAATAAATTGATTCTCCTTTCTAGGGGTTTCCCCCTAATCGTTAGGCTATCCACTTGCGTGGTAGGGTTGGCATGAACTGACCCCAAGGCTTACGCACCGAGCCAGTCTTGATATTGCAAGCACTCAGCAACATGTTTGTGAGTGATTTCTTAAATGCCTTCTCGTCAATGTCAGCGACCTTGGCAAAGCGTGCTTCCTGTTGGTCTATCTTGTATTGACGTTCAGCTTGCTGACGTTCGGCGGGGTCTTTAATATCCCAAAAGCTTTTCCACATGAACAGGTCAGCGTCGTAGCAAACCTTGCTAGCATAGAGATTGAACGCACTTTGTAGGCTATCCATGAACTTGCCAACAAACATCTCGTCGTTGATGTCAACACCCTTCAAGCCAATGTATTGCTTAAGGTCTTCTACCTCATGTGGTGCGTTGCGATATGACGTGCCGAATGGCTGACCCCATGCTTCCTCAACTGTTGCATCTTCCTTGAGATGAGGCATCTTGAACAGCGACAGCGTGATGAGATGTTCAACCTTGTCACGTAACTCCTTACGCTTGGCTTTGTCCTCGTCATTAGACACCATTGTGTAAACATCTTTGTGAGAACTGAGGCTACGAATGACCTGCCCATATTTGTTGAACACTAGGTCAGCGGTCAGCTTGTCGTTCTCATTCCAACTGCCGTTCTGTGTGTATGGTATGCGTGCTTTCGTGCCGTCGTCCATGCTCACTTCCCAAATGTGTAAGCCATACGCTTGCATGAAAGCTATTGTTGTTTGGGTTGGCACATACTTGAATGTCCTGCGTTCTTCGCCGTATTGCTTTGGTGGGTAGAACGTAGCCACGTGAGTGTCGTAGAGCCTGTAATAAATCACACTCTCGTCAGTCATGTGGATTGCCATGTGACCCTCAGACGTTCTGCGTAGTGGCTTGCCGTTGTCTGTTGAGCCAAAGCCTGTGTTCCAATACTTGGCACGTGGTGGTTTCTTGATGCTGTTGTAGTGCTGTAATGCTTCTTGATAGCTTTTCATATTGATACTCCTTCTTCGTTGAATAAAACATAGTTTGCGTCGTAAGACTCGCTGATTTGTGTGTCGCTACATTCATACTCGTAGCCATCTCTTAGCCTGTCATAAATCATGTCGGCATATTCCCTCGCTTTCTCCAATATCATTTCCTCTAAGTCTGATACGTCTTTGATTGGGCACGCTGTGTCTGCCACTATGAGGTTGTAAAGCGTGGCAATCGGTGCGCCTTTGAGTATGCAATCTACCCTCAGCACATCGTCCTCGTCATAGTGTGCGGGTTCAGTCCCTGTGATACCCATGCAGTTTGAGTGTGAGTAGTGGTGGCTTGACCTATGTATTGATACCCTGTCATCTAACCAACCATCTTCAAGCAACCATAGCCAACACTCACGCCCAATAGACTCAGGGAAGTAGTGCTCAATGAACTTGGGTATATCAACACCGCCTGTCCACATAGCGCCATCACCCTGTGACCAAAAGCCTGAGAAGTAGATGTCAGCAATATCAAAGCCCTTGACTGAACCGCCGTCTTTGGCATCTCGGTAGATGTAGTCATACCAATCATCATGTATCCAATGCTCTATGTAATGACGGC
>JACCDY010734659.1_pt1 | contig 13289 bp, 14 predicted proteins | sample 7446391 | NCBI WGS metagenome assembly JACCDY01 (sample SAMN15323451, study PRJNA562643) | freshwater metagenome | isolation source: river surface water | place: USA:Blue River Watershed | collected 2017-08-18 | reverse complement strand
TGGGCCTCATCGACGATGAGGGCGTCGTAGGGGGCCTCAAATCCATCGGCCGTGACGGCTGCCAACAGAGCCGAATGGAGGGTTGCGTAGTAACTGTCAAACTCGGATTCCGGAGCGCCAAGGGGCGGTTTTTCAGGAAGGTCCGCAGGTGCGAAGCGGCGACCCATTTCCTCGCAGAGTGCCTCCCAGGTCCGGACGGTGATCTTGCCGATGAGGTCCGCATCCCCTTGGATGCGCAGGCGTGCCACGGACTGGGTGAGGAAGGCACCGAGGGCCTTATTGTAGCAGAGGAAGAGGACGTTCATCCCCTGGGTGGCGAGCATCCGCGCGTGGCGCTCCGCCATCCACGACTTGCCCGAGCCGGGGCCGCCCCGGACGAGGAGTTGGTTGTTCTCGGAGAGGGCCTCGAGAAGGGAGAAGTCCGCGGAGGCCTTCTCAATCAGGAGGCGGTCGGTCTCGGAGATGAAGCGTGCCTCGGCCTCGGGGGAGGCGTCCCCGTAGACGTCGTGGAAGAGGTTGAGGACCGCTTCGGGGTGATGGGTGGGAAATCCACCGGAGGTGATCTCCTCCCAATATTGGGGGAGCTTGCGGAGCTGGTCGGGACCTCCGATCAGGCTGAAGGGATGGATATGGGTCTTGGGTTGGTAGCCGTGTTCCTTCGCGGAGAAGATCGCCCCGACGGTCCATGGCTTCTGAAGGTCTCCTCCTCCCTTCTGGTATCGTTCCTCCAAGGCATTGAGGACGCAGGCCTTTTGCGCCTGAACTTGGTCTTCGGCGCGTGATCCCACCTCGCCGTCACGCTGACCCGTGGGGGTGAAGATCCTCGCCTGACTTTTAACTTCAAGGACCAGGAGCCGTCCATCAGGGCCGAGGATGAGGAAGTCGCCCTCGCGAGGGACCGAGCCGTCGAGGTAGTCGTAGCACCAGCGGATCGTCCAGGAGTCATCGAGGCTCTTGAGCGCCTGATAGGCGATGAGCTCCCCCTCGTTGTTCTCATCGAGGGACTCGGGGGAGCGGGCGATGTACCAGCGGGCCATGGGGGGAGGGTAGCCCAATAGGCTGAAGACTGAAGGATTTTAGGGAGGGAATAATTAGCCTAGGAACAAAGCCTTTGGGAGACGGTGCGGAGAGGGGCCCAAAAGAGATCCCAATCCGTCCGCATGAACAGCCTGGAACTTTGGTGATCCTGTTACTTCTTCCCAGCGGTCTTTACCGCCTCGACGACCTGCCCGAGTTCTTCCTCCATCTGATGGGGATTGAATCCAGGGGTCTTGGTCTTCTCGAGGATGCCGGTGATCGCAGCCTCGTTCAGACCGGGGAGGAGGGCCTTGAGCCCGGCCAATTGCTGGGCGAGGAGCCCGGGGTTGCTGCCGAGGAGCTTGCTGATACCGCTGATGGCCTGCTTGATCTGCTGTTGGTTCATAGGTGGTGGTGGGTTGATGTTGGGTAATAGAGAATCGGCAATCGGTTATGGGGTGATCGCCGTTTCGCTTTTCAAATTTTACCGTCGTATCCTCGGCTCTTTCGTCGATCGGCCGGGGTCCCGTCAAGGGCCTTTCCGGAGCCCCCTAAAGGGGGCTTTTTTACGGTTTATTGCCATTGTTCGATGAAATTACCTGGGATGGACACTTCCTGTCCGGCCATTGCGTTATCTCTTCCTCATGCCCTACTTCATCGCTTATCTGGTTGCCGGTCTCCTGATCTCCTTTGTCCACCCCGAGCTTCGGAAGATCCTGGTTGAAATCAGGGAGGACAAGGAGCGGGGCTTCGCAGTCATGGGGATGATCTTAGCAATCTTGATGCTCTTCATGGTTTTGCTGTGGCCCTTCGTGCTCGTCTTCCGCGGCATGAACTTGGGAGCGCAGAGGGCGCGTCCCCTGCGGGGTGCTGATGACCTACCGCCGGGTTATCGAAAAGCAGTTCCTTGATGCGGCCAAGGAGAGGGGGGAGCATTTGTCGGAGGAATCCCTTCGTGAGATTGCCTTTCATTATCTCGACGAGTGGGTTGCGGCCAATGAGAACCGACTTAGAATCGCCATGCCGTTCCTGATCAGCGGGGGGGTGAACACTTACAGGAAGGAGGGGCTCAAGGCTCTCCTCGGGAAAATCAGGAAGGACAAGTTCGCCGAGGGGTTGAGAAGGTAGTCAGGTTAAAAGCCAAAACGAAGCAAGGGATTTAAGGGCACCTTGCCGTTAATCTGGAGATGGAGTACATTTTGAACATGCAGTTTCCGGAAATCGAAAGAATCACGATCGATCCCCAAGTCATGGGTGGAAAGCCATGCATTCGCGGGATGCGTGTTACCGTGGGTATGATCACGGGTCTTGTAGCTTCGGGTGCATCCTTTGAACAGATTGTGCAGCTCTATCCCTATTTGGAATCCGAGGATATCAAGTCGGCGCTCACTTATGCCGCGTGGCGTTCCGAAGAGCACGACGTCCTTCTTCAGACTGCTTGAAGATCCTGCTGGATATGAACCTGTCTCCGGACTGGGTTCCTTTGCTCGCCGGCGGTGGGCATGAAGCATTGCACTGGCGTGATTTCGGTGCGGCAAATGCACCTGATACAGAGATCATGGCTTGGGCCAGGGAGCATGGATATGTGGTATTCACCCATGATCTGGACTTTGGCGCGCTCCTTTATGCCACGGGTGCCGTGGCTCCCAGCGTGATCCAGTTCCGCGAAGATGATGTTCGGCCTGAAGTGCTGGGAGGTCATGCACTGTTGGCTATGGAGCAAGCGATGGAGGAAATTAAGTGTGGCGCATTGATCACAATCGATCTGCGCAGAATGCGGATTACTTCCCTGCCGTTAAAAAATCGATGATTCAGCAAATGCCTCCACTCATGTGGGTGTGCGACCCGGGATGCCTCGGTTGAGGAATAAGCAGTCTGCGTTACCTCCGGGCCAGAAGCTTGAGGTGATGGAAAAATTGATCACGTAACTACGGGACCCGTAAGGGCGGCACTGCTTTGCGGGAGCAAAGTGCCGTCAACCAAGCCGGTGGGAACCGGCGCGGAAGATCACGTAACTACGGGACCCGTAAGGGCGGCACTGCTTTGCGGGAGCAAAGTGCCGTCAAAGGATAAGGGCGAAAGGTAACCAAGCCGCAGGTAGGAAGTGAGGGGAGGCTATAGGAGTCTAGGCTGCAGGCTATTAGGGGAACCAAGTAGCTGGTAGAAGGGAGGAAATCCGAAGTTTGAGACCTGAAATGTGAGAGGAAGAGTAACCCCGTAGATGGACAAAAAGCTCATGTGTGGAGGTAACGTGTCGATAAAATGCCATTTTCTTTCTGCGAGGGGCGCATCATACATAAAAAACTGGGTTTTCTATGCATGTCGTCACTCCTGAGACTGGGTCTTTGAGCTGCATTAAGAGCACTAAGAAAATGATAAGACGACACTTGGTGTCGCCCTCCTTGTAAGAAGCTTGTGCCCATGACTTCCTCCCGTTTTGAGAACGTCTGGGCGCTCGGTGATCATCCGATCGTCGATGAGCAGGGGATGATTCCCTGGGGTATGTGCGATCTGGTTCCGGAGAGGGAGGATCGTCTGATCCGCCTGATTCCGGCGGGATTGTTCGATGGATCCTCGGAGGAATCGGACGCGATGATCAGGTGCTGGAAGCCCAAGCTGAGGAGCCTGGTCGATCAGGGTAGCGGTTTGATTAGGGATCTCAAGAGACTCGGTTGGGAGTCGAAGGGAGCCTTTGTCGAAGCAACGTTTCTCGGTTTTTTGGAGGCGGAGGAGGGAAAGCCCGACCTGAGATTCTTTGTCGATCAGGCCCTCTATTTCCTGCTTGAGGTGCGGACTTCTGAGGAACTCACGGAGGAATGGTGGTGGGAAGGCCGCTCTCTCGACGCGAGGGATCTCAAGGAGTGGATGGGGCGGCTTCCTATCGTTTTTCCGAAGACGGATGCTGCCATTCGGCTTTGGAGTGCCTTTATGGAATCACCCATTGAGGCCTTCTGCCAATACCTCCATGGTCTCCTGAGGGATTGGTACTTCGAGGCGCTGGAAATCGTGGAAACAGGTCGGGAGAATACGGATGGGCTGGAACGGAAGAGGGTGCGTGGCGGACTGGAACTTCCCCCCACATGGGAGTGGCCGAAAGAATTGGAGTGGCACTGCCCGAGGCTCATTGTCGGGGAGCAGGAGATTTGGCTGAACCAGGGGAATGCGGAGCAGATCCGTGAATGGGGGATGAGCGCCTTCGTTTCGTGGAAATTCTCGCTGAGCGAGGAGCAAAAAGAACTGCTGATGGAGATCCTTTGGGAGGCAGACGCGCTTTGTGCTGTTCGGCATTGGGCTGATTAAAAAACTTTTTATCCGGACACTTCCTGTCGTGCCCAAGATGCCATTATCATCAAACATGAGACCCATGCCGGAGATCACATTTCTCAACAAGCGGACGTCGTTGCTTGCCCAGACAACGGAGGAACTCACCCGTGGGTGGAACGGCGGCCTCCTGGATCTCTCCTCCACCCTGGTGGTGCTCCCAACGAAGGGTGCGCGTCGCCGGCTGCACGAGAGTCTGGCTATGTTGGCCGGCAAGGAGTGCCTTCTCCCGCCGTCCTGGTCTCTTCCCATGCAGTTGCTGGAGCAGGGCGCGGTCAATCCGGCTCCCGCTCCGGTCGAACAACTCTGCTGGATCAAAGTCCTCAAGGGAGCCTCCAAACAGGATCTCCGGGGTCTTTTTCCGGGCAGGCCGGTACCGGTGATGGATACGGCGCAAGCCGCCGAACTCGGTGCCCGGATTGCCTCGCTGCGGAACGATCTGGCCGGTGCCGGACTGTCGCTTGAGGAGGCATCATCGAGGGTGGGAAGGGATCAGGAGGGTAGGGAGGAGCCCCGATGGGCGACGTTGCGCGCGCTGGAGAAAGAATTCGTCGCGGAGCTAGGGAACGCGGGATTTCACGACAGGATCGGAGCTCAGCTCCGGGGCATGAACAAGCCGTGCCTTCCCGAGGGAGTCACACGCGTGGTGATCGCAGGGGTGCCCGATCTTCCGCCTGCCTATGAGCAGGCGATCCCGGCGCTTCTGGCTTCGGGAGTGTCGGTGACGGTGATGGTTCACGATCCGGAATCCAAGGGGGCTGAATGGTTCGATGAATGCGGCCGTCCCTCACGGGAATGGGCCCTCAAGTCGATCGATCTCCCGGACGACAGGATCCATGCCTGCGCCGATGAAGAGGCGATGGCGGAGTCCGTGGCCGCTCTCTGCCGTGCATCCGGCGGAACCTACGGGACCACGGCCATCGGTGCCACTTCCACGGAGTTGGCCGCCCATCTCCACGACTCGATGGAGGAGCGCGGACTGCAAACCTACAACCCCGCGGGACATCCCCTCGATATCACGGCCATCGGGAGGCTGCTCAAGATGACGCTCCGGTGCCTGGAGGAGGGTGATTTCCGATCCGAGCTGGGTCTGATCCGCCATGCGGACGTGCAGGCATGGATCCGCCAGTCAGGGGTTCCATTTGGCGGAAGGCAGCTGGAGCGTCTCGACCAGGTGCAGAGGGAGGTGATCCCGGCCACCCTGGAGGATCTTTTGGCCCGGTGGCCCACGGAACCCCACAGTGATCCGGATCGGGAAAAAAAGCGCCAGGAGGAGGACTCCCGGCTCAAGGAGGCGATCGTGAGGTTGCGGAAGCTTCTGGAACCGCTGGCAGCGGGCACGGGAGGGTTGCCTGTGATGGCTTATCTTGCGGAGATCTACCGTCCCCTCTCTATCGACGCGATGCCCGGCGCCGCGGAAGCGGCCACCAAAGTCCGGGAGTGGATCCTTGCGTCGCGGCATCTGACGGTTTCTCTGCCTAGCCGTGAGGTGATCACATTGCTGCTGGGAGTGCTCTCCACGGGTGCATTCACGGGCGAGAAGCCCGAAGATGCCATGGAGGTGCAGGGATGGCTGGAGCTGCTTTGGGATGATGCGCCCCACCTGGTGATCGCGGGAATGAACGATGGCCTCGTTCCCGAGGTCCGGCCTGTCGATCCCTTCCTCCCCGAGAAGTCGAGGGAGGGGCTTGGGATACCCCGCAACGAGCTGCGCTTTGTGCGCGACTGTTACCTGATCCATGCCTTGACGGCGTCTCGCCCCGAACCTCATGGCCGTGTCGATTTCCTGCTCTCACGTCATGACGGGGACGGTTCGTTCCTGAAGCCTTCCCGCCTTCTGTTGAAATGTCGCGACGAGGATCTGCCGGGTCGTGTGAAGATGCTCTTCAGAAACGCCGAGCGCCGCCCGGGGAGCGCGTGGCGCCCCTCTTGGAGCCTGAAAGCCGGGAAGGTCCCGTCCCCGGATCATGTCTCGGCCAGCTCGGTGAGGGAGTATCTTGCCTGCCCGTCCCGATTTTTCTTCAAGAAGCTGGCCAAGCTGGAAAAGCAGGAATTCGGGATCGAGGAAGTCGAGGCCACGGCCTTCGGGGATCTTCTTCACAAGACGCTGCAGCGATTCGGCAGCGATCCGGCGTTGAGGGATCTCATCGAGGAAAAAGAGATCGGCGACCGCCTGGAAAAGCTCTGGAGGGGGATCTTTCGCGGGAAGTTCGGATCGGACTTGTCGCTGTCTCTCGTCTATCAGCAGGAAATCGGGGTGCGACGCCTTCGCCGGGCCGCGGAGGTTCAGGCCCGTGAGCGCCGTAATGGATGGAAGATCTTTGCGTGCGAGCTGGAGTTCGAGGGATTCCGTCCAAATGGATTTGATGGCGCAATGATGCCGCTTCCGCTCACGGGGCGCATCGATCGGGTGGACTTCAGGGAGACGCCCGAGGGCACCCAGTGGCGCATTATCGACTACAAGTCGGGAGAGAAGGCGGAGCCTCCGGAAAAGACTCACTACAAGGCGATCTCGAAGCTCGACGACGAGTCGCTCTACAAACCCCATGAGATGATGACGCTCACGAAAAAAACGAGCGCGAGGCAAGGGGGAGGGGTGAAACATTATCAGGCTCGGTGGATTGATCTGCAGTTGCCGATCTACGTCCTGCTGGGAGAGGCGATCCGTGACGGGTCACACATAATGAAGGATCTCCCGATCAAGGGGGGATCGATCTCCAGCGGCTATTTTCTGCTGCCTTCCAATCTGGATGAAACGAATGTGAAGACATTCGGGGGATTCGATGGATGGCAGAAGAGTGCCGCCGAGTGTCTGGCCGGGGTGAGCAAGGCGATCTCGGAAGGGGTGTTCTGGCCCCCGAGAAGGCCCAAGTACGATGACTTCGAACACCTGTTTTTCGACAGGATCAATCCCGCCGTCGTGTCGCAACGGACGGTCGATCCGGGATGTTTGGGTGCGCCGTCATCGGAGGTTCAAGCACCATGAGCATGCCCAAAAACATCCAGTTTCTGGCCAATGCGGGCTCGGGAAAGACGCACAAGCTGATCACGCGGATCCTGACGCTTCTCTCCGGAGGCAAGAAACCCTCGTCGATCATCGCGCTCACCTTCACGCGCAACGCGGCCGGCGAGTTCCTCACCAAGCTGCTCATGCGCCTTGAGGAGGCATGCCGTTCACCGGAGGCCGCGGCCAAACTTTCGACGGAAACCGGCATCCCGCGCGAACCCTCCGACTACCTCGCGATGCTCAAGGAGGTGATCGCCGATCTCGACAAGCTGCAGTTCACGACGCTGGACGGGTTTTTCAACATGATTGCAGCGGCTTATCCGAGGGAGCTTGGATTGCCCGGGGCTCCGGCGCTGATCGACCCCTCGGAGGAGAACCTTGTCGCCGACTCCTTGCTTCGCAAGGCCCTCATGAAGTTCCGCAGGGAGGATCCGAAGGGATTCGGTGAACTCACGGAGGCTTTCCTTGGCATCGAGGAGGGATCGGCCAAGCGCTCGATCACCGACCGTCTGGACGATTTCCGGCTCTCGGCCCATGCTCTGATCCTCTCGTATCCCGACGCCGAGGCGTGGGGTGATCCGGGACGTATCTGGCCCGGAGGGTGTCCATTCCGGAAGTTGACCGCGCAAGGGAAGGAGGCGGCACGGGGTGTCGTGCTGGCGGAAGCGGGGGATCCTAAGTTCACCGCTAAGGCTCGGGTTGCCTGGGATGCCCTCGCCACCCTTTCCCCAGGATCCAAGACCAACACGATCACCGACAGGATCCTGGAGGATCTGGATTCCTGGAGGGCCGGGACAGCGGAGCTTCCGTACGATAGGGAGGTCTATCGCCTGCCTGCTGCCACCCAGCGGGCGGCCGCGGCATTGGTCGATGATTACCTGCACGAATGCACCTGGATGCGACTTCGCGAGGCAAAGGCGATCCACGCCCTTCTTGATCTCTACGAGGAGGAATACGACCGCGAGGTGAGGGGGCGAGGAAAACTCAGTTTCACCGACATCACGGAATTGCTGAAGCCTGAGGAAGGGTTCGCCGGCCTGGGATTCGAAAACACTCTTAACCGGCTCAGGATCGATGAACGGCTCGACGCCCGTCATGATCATTGGCTGTTGGACGAGTTTCAGGACACCAGCCGCAGCCAGTACGCCGTTCTGGAGAACCTTCTCTCAGAGGTGATCTCCAGTACCGAGGACAGGTCATTCTTCTGCGTCGGCGACGTGAAGCAGGCCATCTATGGATGGCGCAACGGAGAGGCCCGCCTCTTCGACGAGATCCGCAGCCGTTACAACGGGAACCTGCCCCCCGGGACCCCGGAGGAGAATAAGGTGCTGCAGCGCGGCGTCCTTGCCAAATCATGGCGCTCTTCCCAGCACGTCCTAGATCTCCTGAACAGGGTTTTCGGGGCCCTGGATGGATTGGGCGGTATTCCCCAAAGCCTGCGCGAGCGATGGATCCCGGCATGGGAAAACCATGTGGCAGAAAGGAATATGGACGGCTACTTCCGTTGGGATCTTGCGGAGGGTGACGATGCCGAGGGGAAAGACGATGACATCAAGGAGAAGGTGCTCGCCCTGCTGAAAGGGGTCCGTCAAAAAATCGAGGAAGGCATGACGGTGGCACTGCTTGTCCGTTCCGGTGACGATGCCAGGAAATGGCTCGAAATCCTGGCGGCGGGAGGTGTCGATGCCGTCAGCCAGAGCAATCCCAAGGCGGGCATGGACAACCCCCTTTCGGCGGCCGTCCGTTCCGCGATCCGTTTGACGGCGCATCCCGGCGACCGCTTTGCGAAGAATCACCTCTCGCTGCATCCGCTCTGCACGGTTCAGTCATGGTGCGATGGAGGAAACTTCCGTGAGGACAAGTTTCTGGATGCCACGGGGCGGGCGCTGGCTGACGGAGGATTTACCGGCCTGATGGAATACCTTCTCGCCGGATTCGAGACGCTTCTTCAAGAGGATGACGCGTTCGGCCATGAGAGGGCGTGCTCGCTTCGCGGAATCGCCCGCAAGGCCGATGCTTCCGGAATCGTTGATCCGGACGACTTCCTTCGGCTCATGACCGAATACGAGGAGAAGGGCGTCTCCTCGCCGAATGCCGTTCAGGTGATGACGATCCACAAGTCCAAGGGCCTTGAATACGACATGGTGATCATCCCCTTCCTGGGATCGCAGAATGCACTCGATACCGTGAAGGCAGGGGTGATCGAAGTCTGCAATCCGACGGCCAAATTCCCCGTCGTGCGGGAGGAATCATTCCTGATGAGGCTGCCTGCTGCGGGTATCAGAACGGCTTCAGGCAATGAACGCCTGAAGGAGTCCGACGATGTCAGGAGAGCGGAGCGGGCCTACGAGGAGCTCTGCACCTGGTACGTAGCCATGAGTCGGGCGAAACATGCCCTCCACATCTTCAGCCAGCTGCCCAATCCTGATAACAAGAAGAACCCTGCTGCCGATTGCCCCAGCATTACGCTCCTGATGAAGTGGCTCCTCGGGGACAAGCGCTCGTGGGGTAATGAGAACTGGCTGGTGGATTTTCGTCCAACCCGCGCAGCTACCGAGCCGGTCGTGTTGCCCGCCGCGATCGCTGTCTCCGAAAGAATGCGCCCCCTCTTGAAAAGCAGGCCATCTGATGAGGGGCACGGGCACCTGCCTGCTGCGGTCGTTTTTGGCGAGAGGGATGCAGCGGGACTGGGAACCGCTGTTCATGCGCTGTTTGAGGAGACCGAGTGGGTTGATGGCAAATGGAGTCCCCCGGAACACGAGACCGTGGATCATGAAGCACTTCGGCTTTTCAGGGAGTGTATGGCCGTGCAGGAAGTGAGGCAACTTTTCACCCGACCTTCAGGCAATGCCAAGGTCTGGAGGGAGCGCCGTTTCGATGTGACCCTGGACGGACAATGGATCTCGGGATGCTTCGACCGGGTGGTGATTCATCGCGAGGGGGATGCCGTGACAAAAGTGGAGCTGATCGATTTCAAGACCGATACATGCGAGGCGAATGAGCTTCCCAAGAAATACGCCGCTCAACTTTCCTCCTACCGCAAGGTTCTCTCCAGGATGCTCACGGTGGATGAGTCTGCGATCTCCCCCTTCCTCATCCATGTGCGTTCCGGAACGGTCGTTCCGGTCTGAGACGGCGTGGAGACAGTCGTTCAGATGAACCGGGCTACCTCCATGGCCGCCAAGGCGGTGTTGATATCGCTTCATCCCAAGTGTATTGGTAGGCCATGAATCCTGCAGTCAGTTATCTTCTTTCCCGTAACCGGGAGGCTGTCAGCGAACTATGCCAATCCCAAAGGGTTCGTGAGTTGGAGCTATTCGGTTCCGCCATGACCGGCAATTTTGACACTGAGCGGAGCGATCTCGATTTTCTGGTGGAATTTCAGGATCCGGATCGCCCCGGGATTGCGGATCGATTCATGGGACTTGCCGAAGGCTTGGAGCGTATTTTCAGCCGCAAGGTAGACCTGGTTACCAAGCGTTCGTTGAAAAACCCCGTTTTCGTCGGGGCAGTCAACCGATCCAAGCAGGTTGTCTATGCGGGATGAGGCACTCAAGCTCCTGACGGATATCCGTGAGGCGCTGGCCGAGATCGATGCCTTCACGGCGGGAATCGACCTGTCGGGGTATGAATCCGATTCCCTGCGTCGTGCCGCAGTTGAGAGGAAGTTTGAAATTATCGGGGAGGCCTGCAACAGGCTCTCGTTACGCGACGAGGAAACCTTTGAAAAAATCTCCCATGCACCGCAGATCATCGGTTTTCGCAACAGGCTCATTCATGGATACGATTCTGTGGATCACGCAATTGTGTGGGATGTGATCAAAAACAAACTTCCACTACTCGGTGAAGAAGTGGATCGATTGTTGGGATAGGTTTTGCCGGGGGCAATCAGGTGGACACTTCCTGTCGCCCCAACTGGGTATGATGTAGCCTAGCCCGAACCTTCATGAGTTTCTTTTCTTTGTTTCGTAAGGGATCCGATCCGCTGTTGATGAAACGTCCTCGCGGGGGGAAGTCGGATCTCGAGCAGCAACTGGAGTTTGCCCTGATCAAAAAGAGGGAGGCTGAGAAGAAGGCTGCGGAACTTCGGCGTCAAATCGAGGAGGTTCCCAAAAAGCTCAAGAAGATAGAGGAAGACAAAATGCGCAGGATCAGGGAGCGGGCGGCCCGAACTCCGACGATACGAGGAATGGATCGCCCCGTTCGTAAGCTCCATGCAACTCAGGTTGGGGTGAAGTTGACTCGCGTTGAGCAGCGGATGCTTCTCAATAAATTTCTCATCCTCTGCATTGTCCTGGTGGTGATGCTGTTCTTTCTCTGGAAGGCGGCAAGGTAGTGAATCGCCCCTCATGTTGACACACCAAGCCGGTGCCGTATCCTTCACACATAGAATATTCCAAGATCATCACGATCGAGGCGGAAAAGCGCAGCGGTAAGCCTTGTATCCGCGGAATGAGGATCACGGTTTCGGACGTGCTCTCCTATCTTGCCTCCGGCATGACCGAGGAGGAGATTCTGAAAGATTTTCCTGAACTGACCCGTGAGGATATCAAGGCCTGTCTGGCGTTTGCCGCCGATCGGGAGGGGCACCTCATGGCGGTTCATGCATGAAGCTCCTGCTGGATCAGAATCTTTCTCGCAGGATTGCGGATCTGTTTCCGCATTCCGATCATGTGGCCAATCTTGGGCTCGATCGTGTTCCTGATCGAGGGGATATGGGATTTTGCGGCTAGGGAAGGTTTTGCGATTGTTTCAAAAGACTCGGATTTTCATCAGATGAGTCTGGTGAGGGGTTTTCCACCAAAAGTCGTTTTCTTGAAAATAGGAAATTACCCCGCGGATCTCATCGTCTCGGTGATCCGGAAACACGAATGGGATTTTAGGGAATTTTGCTCTGATGAGAGGGTGTCCCTACTGATAGTCGAATTGTAGGGGTTTTCCCTTCCGGGACACAGCGGCCTGCGGCCCAGCCCAAGAAGTCGCTGAGCGGATTCTACGCCGAGGAGGAGGCCAAGTCGGATTCCGACAAGTAATTCTCCTGATGAGGGCGATGCCGGGCGATCTCCATGGATATGGGAAGATCACCCGGCATTCCCGTTCACTCTGCCTTGGCCAGGCGGGAGGCGTTATGGGCGGGGAGGCCGGCCTTTTTGAATCTGGCCTGCGCTTTCTTCACATCGTACTTCACCCGGCGCATCAGCAGGAGGTGGTGTTCGTAGTCATAGAGGGCATAGGAGGCCCTTGGATCGCCATCGCGGGACTGACCGACGGAGCCAACATTCACGGAGTAGCGCTTTGAGGGATCAAGGCGCACTGGCGTGTCGCCGGGAGTGAGGCATCGGACGCCGAAGGTCTTGGGATTCTCTTCCCAGATGGCCGGGACATGGGTGTGCCCGTTGAAGCCGATGAAGGTGCCCTGCGCGGCGAAGTGGGCCTCGGCTTCCGTGATCTCGTGGATGTAGTGGAACTCGGGAGGTTCGTTCAGGGATGCATGGGAGAGGGTGATGGGATCGAGATCCGCCGTGATAGGGAGGTCCTTGAGCCAACCGAGGTCTTTCTTGCTCATCTGCTCCTTGGCGATCTGCAGGGGCTTGCGGATCGGTACGTCCCAGTCCTCATCGAGGATCTTGTCCGCCAGCAGGAGCATCGCCTCGTGGTTGCCAAGGACGGTGACGGAACAGAGATCCCGGACCTTTTTCACGCATTCTCCCGGCTCGGGTCCGTACCCGACGATATCCCCCAGGCAAAAGACCCCCCTGACAGGAAAATCCCGGATATCCTTAAGGACGGCCTCAAGGGCATCGATGTTGGCATGGATGTCACTGAAGAGGGCAAAGAAGCAGGGGGTGTCGGAGGTGGTTTGGGGCGTTTGGGGCATGAGATGATGTGAGAGCTAGGAGATGGGAGATGGGAGATGGGAGATGGGAGATGGGAGAGGGGAGAG
>JACCDY010523179.1_pt1 | contig 13290 bp, 13 predicted proteins | sample 7446391 | NCBI WGS metagenome assembly JACCDY01 (sample SAMN15323451, study PRJNA562643) | freshwater metagenome | isolation source: river surface water | place: USA:Blue River Watershed | collected 2017-08-18 | reverse complement strand
TTCACACAGTCCAGCAAACTTCACGTCATCTTCGCGGCCAACAGATACCAACACGCGACCGGTTGACTCTGAGAAAAGAGCAGCTGTCCGGTCAACGCCATCGCGCTCTTGAATCTCGTCTAACCAGATGCGGGCACCCATGTTGAAGCGAAGCACGCTCTCAACCACTGCCTGGGCCAAACCGGCCTCAGATAAGTCATGCGCTGAAGCCAATAGACCCTGCTCGCTAGCTGCATTTAGTGCCTCGGCTAGCTGCTTCTCAAAGGCAAGATCAACAACCGGCGGGCGGCCACCAAGGTGAGAGTGAACAACCTCTGACCAAACTGAACCATCGAGCTCGTCCTTGGTGGTGCCAAGTAGGTAGATGTTGTGGCCTTCGTCTTGCCAGCCAGAAGGGATTCTTCTGGCAACATCGTCAATTACACCAAGCACACCAACCACCGGGGTTGGGTGAATGGCAACGTCACCGGTTTGGTTGTAGAAAGAAACGTTTCCACCGGTAACTGGAATACCAAGTTCCAAACAGCCATCGGCAAGTCCTGCAGTTGCCTGCTTGAACTGCCACATTACTTCTGGGTTTTCAGGCGATCCAAAGTTTAAACAGTTTGTAACTGCAGCCGGAGTTGCTCCCGATACTGCAACGTTGCGGTAAGCCTCGGCAAGGGCAAGACGTGCACCCTGGTACGGGTCAAGGTAGCAGTAGCGGCCGTTGGCATCTGTTGCCAAGGAAATACCAAGACCAGATTCTTCACTAACGCGAATCATGCCTGAGTCATCTGGTTGGGCAAGTGCGGTGTTGCCGCCGACGTAGCGGTCGTACTGGTCTGTGATGTATTTCTTGCTGGCCTGGTTAGGTGAAGAAACAATCTGCACCAACTGCGCAGCCAACTCACTGGCGTTGTCGTTCTGGCGGTAAAGACCGCGAGCGTGAACGCTGTCGTTGTTCAACGCGTCTTGGTAAGAAGGGAAAGCAACTGGGCGCTCGTAAACCGGGCCGTCGTGTGCAACGGTGCGCGGTGGAACGTTCACGATTTCTTCGTGGCCCCAGTTGATGTACAAGCGGTCTTCGGCGATTACTTCACCAATGACAGAGAATTCGACTTCCCACTTATCAACGATTGCCTTGAACTTCTTGAAGTCTTTCTTTGGCACGATGCCCATCATGCGCTCTTGTGATTCTGACATCAGAATTTCTTCTGGGGTCAAAGACTCATCGCGCTTTAGAACATCTTGCAACTGCACGCGCATACCGGCGCCACCGTTTGAGGCTAGCTCAGATGTTGCACAGCTGATTCCTGCACCACCAAGGTCCTGAATACCGGCAACAACCTGCGCTGCATAAAGCTCAAGACAGCACTCAATCAAAACCTTCTCGGCAAATGGGTCACCAACCTGAACAGCTGGGCGCTTTGCTGGGCCGGTGCTGTCAAAAGTTTCAGAAGCCAAAACCGATACTCCACCGATACCATCGGCACCAGTGCGCGCACCAAAAAGAATTACTAGGTCGCCAGGGTTTGATGCCTTGGCCAGCTTTAGATCTTCGTGACGAAGTGCACCAACGCTAAGCGCGTTTACTAGCGGGTTGCCCTGGTAGACTTTGTCGAACACGGTCTCGCCACCGATGTTTGGAAGGCCAAGGCAGTTGCCATAAAAGCTGATTCCGTCAACGACTCCGGCTAGTACGCGAGCGGTATCGGGGTTGGATGGTTCACCAAAACGAAGCTGATCCATCACTGCAATAGGGCGGGCACCCATCGTCAAGATGTCGCGAACGATTCCGCCAACACCGGTTGCTGCACCCTGGAATGGCTCAATGTATGAAGGGTGGTTGTGTGACTCAACCTTGAAGGTCACTGCCCAGCCCTCGCCGATGTCAACCACACCGGCGTTCTCGCCCATACCAACCATGAGGTTCTTGTTCATTTCTGGAGTTACCTTTTCGCCAAACTGACGAAGGTAAATCTTTGATGACTTGTATGAGCAGTGCTCTGACCACATAACTGAATACATGGCAAGCTCTGATGAGCTTGGGCGACGACCAAGGATTTCGCGAATGCGTGCGTACTCGTCATCTTTCAGGCCGAGTGCTGCCCAAGGCTGTTCTTTGTCTGGAGTTGCCGCTGCGTTTGCAGTGGTGTCAACGCCCGATGCGACTAGTTTCTTTTGGAAGATGCCCATTATGCGTTTACCAAACTGTTGATTACTGATGTGAAGAATTTGAGACCGTCAACGCCGCTGCGCATTGCGATCTTGGTGTCTGGGCCAAAGCCAGGTTCAACCGCGTGCTCTGGGTGAGGCATAAGACCAACAACGTTGCCGCGCTCGTTGCGAAGACCGGCTATGTCGTTCATTGAACCATTTGGGTTTACCTCTTTATAGCGGAAGGTAATTAGTCCTTCGCCTTCTAGGCGCTTGAGGGTTTCATCGGTTGCGATGTAACCGCCCTCACCATTCTTGAGCGGAATGGTGATTTCTTGGTTTAGTTCAAATTGGTTTGTCCAAGCTGTGGTGTTTGACTCAACGATAAGTTTTTGATCGCGGCAAATGAAGTGCTGGTGCTCGTTGCGAATTAGACCGCCGGGTAGCAGGTGTGATTCAACTAGAACCTGGAAGCCGTTGCAAATACCAAGCACCGGCAGGCCGCCGTTTGCTGCCTTGATGATGCTCTGCATGACTGGGGCCTGAGCTGCGATTGCGCCACAACGTAGGTAGTCACCGTATGAGAATCCACCAGGAAGAACAACTGCATAAACCTTGTGAAGGTTGGTGTCTGCGTGCCAAAGGCTAACTGCCTCGCCGCCAGCTAGGCGAACCGCGCGAGCTGCATCGCGGTCATCAAGGGTGCCAGGAAAGGTGACTACACCAATCTTCATGTGCGGTGCCCCTTAGTTCTCTGAAGAGATTTTGACGACGTCTTCGATGACACCGTTTGAAAGGAATGATTCGCCGATTTCGCGGGCTTCGTCGAGGTCTTTATCGGTGATTGGACGATCAAAGTGAAGCTCAATGCGCTTGCCAATGCGGACGGCTGTGATGTCTTTATGTCCATTGCGGTGTAGGGCGTTGTTTACAGACTTACCGGCTGGGTCAAGCAGGACCTCTTTTGGCATAACTTCGACGATGATCTTTGGCATGTTTGCTCCGATTGTTGGGAGTTTGCGGGGGCGGCTTTAGGGGCCGTTTTTGATGATTGTTGTCGTCGACGACGTTGCCGGACACCTTTATTTTAGCGGGTTTGGGGGTGTGCAGAAGTGCGGCTTGCTGTCGTGGGCGGCTGGTTAACTGGGGCGATGCGAAGCTCACATATTGTTTATGTAGACGAGTCGGGAAGTCCTGCGATTGGGTCGAATTTAGCCTCATACCCAGTGTTTGTTCTAGCGTTTTGTATTTTTTGAAGTGGGTACCTATGTCAACAAGATCGAACCAGCATTTCAGGCTATCAAATTCAAGCACTTTGGGCATGACTTGCTGATTTTTCACGAGAGTGAGATCCGCAAGCGCTCAGGCAGCTTCGGGGCCTTGCATGAAAGCGAATTTAGAGAGGGGTTTCTTGACTATTTGGGTTTAGCAATTGCCGACTCCAAATTCTGGATCCTTCCAATAATTAGCCAGAAATCTCCACTTACGTCGAAAAAAGCAACAAGCGACGACATTTACGCCGAATCCTCCAAATTGGGCATCGAAAGGGTAGTCAGCTGGGTTGCAAAAAACGGTCACCTAGGAAATGAACTGGTTTTTGCCTTTGAGTCACGAGGCGCTTCAGAAGATCGCTCGCTTCTGAAAACATTGAATTCTCAATTACCTAATGACTTAGGGGTGAATGTCCTCGTGAAGTTCATTCCTAAAACTTTTGCGAGCACGGGCTTACAAATCGCCGATTTGGTGGCTAGGCCGATCGGCTTGTCTGTAATCAGGCCGGGACAAGCCAATCGGTCATTTGAGCTGATTCGGGACAAAATCATCGCTTAAAGCAAAAAGCCCTCCCACGAAGGGAGAGCAATTGCCGACCGGGAAGCCCAATCTAGAAGCCCTTTTTGGCTTTCGCCTGAAGCGCCGACCGGTAATCCAGCCCACTTATTTAACACAAAAATAGCATCGCGGGCCGACAGAGAGCAAGCCGTATCGGTGTTGTGTTGACAAGTTGGGCGTTGACGGGCGTCGCTGTTATGTACATACTTAAGTACATGAAGTATTTTTCTGTCGCCGAGGCCAGGGCAAAGCTGGCTGCGATTCTGGATTCTGCTGTTAAATCACGCGAACGCACAGTTATCACCAGAAATGGTGAACCGGCCGCTGTAATCATGTCTTTGGACGACTATGAGTCCATGAATGAAACCTTAGACATACTGGCCGATCCCGAACTAGCAATAGATTTGTTGACGTACCTGCGAAACCCAGACGCCGAAGAGACCTTCACCTTGGAGCAAGTTCAAGCCGAGATAGAAGCTCGTCGAAACGGCGAGGGTAATCGTGCAGCAGTATGAGCTAAAGCTTCGCGGTAAGGCTAAATTGGCCCTCGCCGAAAAGGTGCCGGCTAAATTAGTGGACGTCATTACCTATTTCATCTACGGGCCCCTTTTAGAAAACCCCCGTCGTGCTGGCAAGGCACTAGATGCGCCATTTTTAGGTTGTTACGCCGCAAGGCGTGGTGATTACCGGGTGATTTACCTAATTGATGACGAAAAATCTAGGATTACCGTACTTGATGTCTCTCATAGATCCCATGTCTACGCCGTAAAGCTGGCGGATCAAGATTAGACCGGTCTAAATAGGGTGCTGACCCCTCGAAATCTGTACCGATAAATGAACATTTGGTAACTTTAAAACTGTTCAAATGGTTACTTAGGCGAACAAACACAGCATTTTTCGTCTTTTTGGGGGATTTCAAGTGGGGTTTTTCGGCAGTGAGCCGCGAATGGACCAAGACAGCGTTGATCGCTACTTGGCCCAGGGTATTGACGACCCGCGAGCTGTACTGAGAACCCAATCTGGCGAGTTTCACCTTAGGGTTCATGGTCAAACCAAATACGCGGTAATCCGCGAGAACCTTTTCAACACCGCCCAGCGCTCTGGTGCAAAGTTTTGGCAGGGCAAGGTTTTTCTTGAGACCAGACTGGTGACCGAATGGGGAAACACCACCAAAACCATTTTCGTGATTCTTTTCAACGATGTGCCGATTGGTGAAATCAGCGAATTTGATTTGAAGGCCAAAGATCTTTTGGAGTTCAATCTTGATGCGCGCTATTACGGACGAGCGGTAATTCAGGATGATTTGATCGGCAATATTGTCCATCTTTTTGTAGACCCGGTAAATAGACTTTCCTAGAAACCCACTCCTGAAATAGGCCAAGACCCCAACAAGTAATTGGGGTCTTGGCTTTTAACATTGGCGTTGGCTGACAGAGTGTCAGGCTTCAATTTTTTGTCTGCCACACACTTCTGTATGTGCAAAAACTTCTCACAAAAATAATTCTTGGCTCGCTCACCCTTGTAGCAGCTTTTGGTGTGACGATTTTTTCTGAGGCTACTCAGGCGAATGCCGCGGAATCAAGTTCGGCTAAAGGGCGCTTTGGGCAAACTTTGACCGCCAACAGTGCAAATCGCACGCTGCCAAAAGATGAAACCACCGATGTCATTGTGCGCGGCAAGGGCTACAACGTAAAGAACGGCATCTACGTGACTTTTTGCGTGGTGCCACCAAAGGGTAAAAAGCCCGAGCACTGCGGCTCGTACAACCCCACCGGGATTAACACCCAGGCTCATTGGATTTCTAGCAATCCACCTTTTTATGCACAAATCTTGGCCACAAAGTTTGGCAAGGGCGGAACCTTCAAAGTCACTCTGCCAATTGGCTCAACCATTGGTGAATACGACTGCACACAGGTGAAGTGCGGAATTTTGACTCGTGCCGATCACACGAACCCAGACCATCGCAAGGCAGACGTGATTATTCCAATCACGTTTAAATAAGGAGAAAAATGAAGAACACCCGTAAGCAACTAGTTGCTTTCACCACAGCAGCGCTAACCGCGGCATCGTTGGTCACAGCTGCAATTCCTGCGCATGCAGCAGAATTCAACGTGGTTGCTGATAAAACGACAGACTTGGCGCTGACCGGACAGGTTGTAAATGTAACCGTTAACGACTTGCCATCAGGAACCGGAATTTATCTTCGTATCTGTGCTGGAACAGCCGCCGATGCCGCAAAGGCAAGACCAGCTGCCTGCGCTTCAATGGGTGACACCGCCTGGATATCCACAAATGGAGCTGCGCTTGGTCAGGGAGCAAAGCCACTTAGCGGCCCGGTCGCTTTAAAGACGCCTTCAACTTTTGTGGCTGCAGGAGTATCGGTTGACTGTGCGGTGTCAGCGTGTGGCATTGCAGTTCGTCGCGATCACCTTGGTGGATCAACAGACTTCAGTCTTGACCGATTTATCCCGGTAACTTTTGCTGCTGCTGCAGCCGTGGTGGAAAAGACCAGCGTTGCCCTTGAAGGATCAAAGGTTAACTTCACCATCTTGAACCAGAAGGGCAAGAAGGTTTCATTCATGGTTGGTTCAAAGAAGTACACCAAGGTCGCCAACACCGATACCTTCACCTTTAGCGCAAAGGCACCAAAGGACAAAAAGTTCACCGCTAGCGCTTACGTTGGCAAGCAGAAATTGGTTGCCAAGAGCCTAAAGAAGTAGATTTCTAAAACGTTTGTCTCTAGAGGAGTAACTAGTTAGGCAAGCCTGAAACAGGTATCAAGAAAGGCCCTGGGTTAGCGAAAGTTAGCTCAGGGCCCCTTGTATACCGGCGATGGTGAACTTCTCCAGGGCAGCGGCTTCTCGTTCAAAAGCTGAACCCTCATCGATTCGCTTGGCAGCCCCGGCTACCGCTGCGTAAATCAGGTGGCAGGTAGCAGTTACATCGTTGATTCCGATTTGAGTAACCGGGCTAACCAAAGCCATCATGAAGTGGCCGTGCATAGCGTTTAGCATTCCGCGTTTTTCTTCAGGCAGCGAATCAATGGAAATCTGTCGAATAATGCGGTGATCGGCACTGGCCAGGTGAGCCAAGGAATAGTGAATCCAAACTCGGATGCGTTCCATTGGGTCTTCGATGCCAGCCATGTGCGAATCAATGGCGTTGCTTAGATCTGCCATCTCATTGATGACAAGCTCGGCAAGCACATCTTCTTTAGAAGAAAAGTACTGGTAGATGGCCGGCCTGCTGAGCCCGGTGGTTTTAGCCAACTGCGCCATTGAAACCGCTTCAACCCCGTTGGCTGCAATTAGCGCTTGAGCTGCTTCAAGAATGCTCTCAAGCCGCTCGTCTCTCACTACTTTTCCGGGGCTCATACATCAAGGGTAAACGACGACTGAGACGTGCTTATTCCCCCATGGGGGTTTTAAAGTCGGCCGATGCTCTCAATATCTTGCTCGAACTCGGCGATTACCTCATCGCTAACGGTGCGGCGAGTGTTGCTGATTGCCCACAGGTAGTGCTCTGTAGCGGTGGTGGAGTTTTCTTTGGTGGCCACCTGAGTTTCGTAAATTGCCTGCTCAAGCGCTCGCTGCGATGCCTTGCGTGCTGCGTACTCGATGTCGGCTGGTGAAAAACCCTCACTGCGATTTACCAGTTCTGCAACATCAATACTTTCAAGTGCCAGTGCTGGAATGTAGCGTGACCAAATTGAGTGACGTGCCTCGGCATCTGGCAAACCGATAGGAATAACGTAATCAAAACGACCGTGACGAAGGAACGCATCGTCAAGTGCGCGAATGTAATTGGTAGCCACAATCAGTAGGTGACCTGGCTTTTCGCGGAAGGTTGGAATCAGCTTCAACAGTTCGTTGGTGACGCCCTGGGTTGGTGAGGGTGGGTCACCTTTTCGCTTTGAGGCAATTTCTTCAACCTCGTCAATGAAAACCACAACGTTCTCTAGATCATCAATCGAGTTAAAGATTTCGCGAAGCCCACCGGCCAATCCATTTTGATCGCCCGCAAGTCTTGATGGAAATACTTCAACGAAGGGCCAATTGAGTCTTGATGCCACCGCTTTAGCGAATGTGGTTTTACCGGTTCCTGGCGGACCAAACAAAACGATTGCCTTGGGCGGTTCAACACCAAATGTCTCGGCCAGTGCGGCATCTGAAAGTGGTAGCACCAGTCGGCGCTCGAGCATTTCTTTTTCATTTTTCATGCCGGCGATTTTGCCCCACAGGTTTCTAGGCATCAGTGCACCGCCAAGATTTTTGAGCACCTCGCGCTCTTGCTCACTCACCGATACCGGGCGTTCAAAATAGTTCAGATGCTTTAGAGCTTGGAAGCCAGCTTTCTCCAAAACGCCACTCTTGCCATCATCGGCAACCAGCATTGACATCTTGGTGATGCCCGCCTTAGACATTTCAATTTCTAGTTCGCCAAGTAGACGACCGCCCAAACCTTGACCCTGATGCGATTGGGCAACGGTTAGCAAGACAACCCAACCCTGCTCGTGCGCGGCGCGGCCCACAGCGGTGCCAATAACTAGGTCGCCATCGCAGGCAACAATTGCAAAGTCTTTGGTGCACGACGCAAGTACTTCAGCCAGTGAGTAAACCGGTTCAAAACCTGCGTTTCGCGCTTCGTCCCAGAGGGCAAGCAGGGCATCGGTGTCTACTGGCTGGAAATTGCGGAATCTGATGCTCATGGACCACTCCTTCGTGGGTATGGCTATAACAACTAGTGTGCCAGTGATTCCATTCCTGCCGCCCAGGTGAGGTAGCCGCCGTCAAGGTTGCGCACCTTGGCGCCATTGGCCTTGAGGATCTGCGTGGCTATGTGGCCGCGCTGGCCAACCTGGCAGTAAACCACCACGTCTTCTACTTGGATTTCGCTTAGCCGATCGCGAAGTTCTTCAACTGGAATGTTGACCGTTCCCGGGATGTTTGCGAAGCCATGTTCGCCAGCCGAACGCACATCAACAACCTGAGCGCCATTGGCGCGGGCGGCCTCTAACTGGTGCCACTGCACGGTTGGGGTGGTGCCGTTGAAAACGTTGTTGCCAACGTAGCCGGCGATGTTTATGGCGTCTTTAGCTGAACCAAATTGTGGTGCGTAGGCCAGCTCAAGATCCATTAGGTCGTCGATGGTTAACCCGCCATGCATTGCTGTGGCAATTACATCAATACGTTTATCAACACCATCCTCACCGTTTGCCTGGGCACCCAGAATCTTGCCGGTTAGCGGATCAAAAAGTACCTTCATGGATAGGCGCTTTGAACCCGGGTAGTAACCCGCGTGATTGTTTGGGTGGATGTGAATTATTTCGTGAGCGATGCCGGCTTTCTTTGCGGCTCTTTCACTTAGGCCAGTGATTCCAACCGCGTGACCGAATGCTCCAAGAATTACAGTGCCCGTTGCGTTGTGAGCGCGAACTTCACGACCGGCGATTACGTCTGCGATTAGGCGGCCGTGACGATTAGCCAGGTTTGCCAGCGGAACAAGAGTTTGCTCGCCGGTTAGTTGACCGTGCTTTTCAACAGCATCACCGGCTGCAAAAATATTGGGGTCGCTGGTGCGCTGTTGGTCATCAACCCAGAGCCCACCGGTGCTTCCTATTTTTAGCCCGGCAGCTTTGGCAAGCGAGTTGTCAGGATCAACACCCGCCGCGGTGAAGACTAACCCGGCATCAATCTTGCGACCATCTTTTAGAACAACCTGGTCTTTGGTGATGTGATCTGCTTCTGCGTTCAAAATAATTTTTACGCCGTGCTTTTCAAGTTTTGCCTGCAGTTGCTGAACCATCTCTGGATCAAACTGACCAAGAATGCTGTTGCTGCGTTGAATGATGGTCACTGGGATATCTATGTGGCGAATGTTTTCAGCAAGTTCAATGCCGATGAATCCGGCACCAAGAATCGCCACAGTTTTGTTCTCAGCGTCTTGTAGCGCTTGCTTAACTGAATCAGCGTCAGTTACGTTTCGCAACCAAAGGGCGCGTTCGATGCCAGGCACATCAAGTTTGCGCGGGCGAGCGCCGGTTGCAATCACTAACTTGTCGTATGTGTCATTGGTGATTTTGCCGGTTGCTAGGTTCTTTACCTCAACGGTCTTTGCTTCGCGATTGATTGCGGTGACCATGTGCTGAACCTTGGCCTTGATGCGGAATCTGTTCCACAGAGCATCAGGCGTTTGCAGTAGAAGATTGTCGCGGCGTGAAATGACATCGCTCACAAAGTAGGGAAGGCCGCAGTTGGCGTAGCTGACGTGTTCGCTCATTTCGTAGACGGTAATTTCAGCTTGCTCGTCTAGGCGACGAAGGCGGGCAGCAGCTGACATTCCAGAGGCAACGCCTCCAATAATTACAACCTTCATGCTTAGGCCAGAGACATGAAGGCTTTTTCAAGCGCCTCACGGTTCTTGACTCCCTTGGCATCTGAGCCACAGTGCTGCATGCCAGTAGAGATGATGGTGAAGCCGGCGCGGGTTAGCGCTGTGTTGGCAGCCGCCAGTTGGGTCAGCAGCTCTGTGCAGTCGCGACCCTCGTCAAGCATCCTTACGATTCCAGCGATTTGACCCTGAACTCGGACCAAACGATTTCTTGCGGCTTTTAGCTCTTCCGGTTGAATTTTCATAGTTTTCAGTATACCCTAGGGGGTATACGAAAGGAACACGAAAATGTCTAAATTCTTCAAGTTTCTGGCAGCATTACTAATTGCGGTTTTTGCTGTTGGTTCACTGAGCGCATGTTCAACATCGGCACCGGTTGACATGAGCACCGTTGCGGAAGTTATTGACGTTCGCACCCCAGAGGAAACCGCGGCTGGTTACCTAGAGGGCGCCCTGCTGTTTGACATCAATGGCGGAAATTTTGCCGAGCAAATCAGCACTCTTGATAAGTCAGCCAACTATTTCATTTACTGCCGTTCGGGTAATCGCGCCGGTGGCGCTATCGACCAGATGAAGGCCGCCGGTTTCACGGGTGTGCTCACAAATGGTGGTTCATTGGCTGAAGCGGCTAGTGCCACCGGTCTAGCGATAGTTAAGTAGGGGCGGCAAGCATGTGCTCAAAAGTCACCTGCCGCAAGTGTGGTAAAGCAACCTGGTCCGGCTGCGGCCAGCACGTAAACGAAGTGATGCGCGGCATTCCAAAATCACAACAGTGTGCCGGCCACGCTAATGATCCAAAAGAACCTGGATTTTTCGCACGTCTATTTGGCAAGAAGTAAGAAAGGAAAACAACCATGTGTTCACCAGCTTTATGCGAGAACTGCAACAAAGTAACTTGGACAGGTTGTGGCGGTCACATTGAGGAGGCGCTAGACGGCGTTCCTCAAGATCAGCTTTGCACCTGCAATAACTAAACAGCTTTCTCAACTTAGGGGCCTCGAGTTATCGGGGCCTCTTTTGTTTGGAAAATATTTCTCCAATTTGAAACTGGAAACGCTTACATACTTTTGCGTTTGTTAGCCTGTAAAAGTACCCACAAAATGCAGTCTTTCAACGGCGAAAGAAGGAAAATTGGGAAATCACCCACTTAAGAGCACCCTCCCGCAAGAAATCGGCCTGGAGAAGTGGGTGAATCAAGTAGCAGAGCTAACCCAGCCAGACCAAATTGTCTGGTGTGACGGCTCAGCTGCTGAGTATCAAGCTCTTTCACAAAAACTCGTTGATCGCGGTACCTTTATCCCGCTGAATCCAGCCAAGCGCCCGGAATCATTTTTGGCACGCACTGATCCGGCGGATGTTGCCCGGGTTGAAGAGCGCACCTTTATCTGTTCCGCTCAACAGATTGATGCCGGCCCTACCAATAACTGGATGGCGCCGGATGAGATGAAAGACCTGTTGCTGCCTTTGTTTGCGGGCGCGATGCGTGGTCGAACGATGTACGTAATTCCTTTCTCGATGGGCCCAGTGAATTCGCCGCTGGCCCGTTTTGGTGTTCAGATCACCGATAGCGAGTACGTGGTTGTAAACATGCACCTGATGACCCGGGTTGATGTTGCAGTCTTTGAGCAGATTAGATCTGGCGCTAACTGGGTTGCCACCATGCACTCTGTTGGTGCACCTAACGACAACAGTGTTTGGCCAAGTAACCCGGAAAAATACATTTCACACTTCCCTGACACTCTAGAAGTTTGGTCATTTGGATCCGGCTACGGTGGCAACGCCTTGCTGGGTAAGAAGTGCATGTCTTTGCGAATTGGTTCTGTGCTTGCTCGCCGCGAAGGTTGGTTGGCCGAGCACATGTTGATCATGCGCATGATTAGCCCAGAGGGTAAAAAGTTTCACTTCAGTGCGGCTTTTCCATCGGCTTGTGGAAAAACCAACTTGGCAATGTTGCAGCCAAGTATTCCCGGTTGGAAAGTTGAAACCCTTGGTGATGATATTGCTTGGATTGCCCAGGCGCCATCGGGAAAACTTCGCGCAATTAATCCTGAGAACGGGTTCTTTGGTGTTGCCCCTGGAACTAGCGTGAAGACAAACCCGGTTGCTATGGAGCTGGTGGCTAAGCAAACCATTTTCACTAACGTGGCTCTCACTGCTGACGGCGATGTTTGGTGGGAGGGAATGTCTAAAGAGGTGCCAGATGGTTTGACCAATTGGCGCGGTGAGCCACACGATAAAAATTCAGGCAAGCCTGCCGCTCACCCGAATGGCCGTTTCACGTCTCCTGCGCGAAACTGCCCAACCATTTCAAGTGATTGGGATGACCCGGAGGGTGTTGAGCTAGACGCAATTATTTTTGGTGGTCGTCGTGCAAAAGATGTGCCTTTGGTTACTGAGGCATCTTCTTGGCAGCACGGTGTTTTTCTTGGTGCAACTATGGCCAGTGAGCAAACCGCTGCTGCCGAGGGTCCGGTTGGTGAAGTGCGTCGCGACCCGTTTGCGATGCTGCCTTTCACCGGCTACAACATGGCCGATTACTGGAGGCACTGGCTGAGCTTTGCAGAGCGCGAGGGCGTGAAGCTGCCAAAGATCTTCCGAGTTAACTGGTTCTTGAAAAACGACGAGGGTCAATTTGTTTGGCCTGGTTTCAGCGAGAACGCTCGTGTGCTGCGCTGGATAGCCGAACGCTTAGACGGCAAAGTTGAGGCCAACGAAACAGCCATTGGTAATTTGCCAAACCTAGCTGATCTTGGTGTTGACGAGTTAGGCCTAGATGATGTAAGCAAGCAACAACTGTTGGCCTGGAACAAAGACGCCGTGGTGAAAGACCTTGAATCTATTCAGCGCTACCTTGGTGCCTTTGGTGAGCGACACCCAGCTGAGCTGAAGATTGAGGCCGAATCACGCTTGGCATCGCTTAGCCCAATGTGG
>JACCDY011344992.1_pt1 | contig 13301 bp, 13 predicted proteins | sample 7446391 | NCBI WGS metagenome assembly JACCDY01 (sample SAMN15323451, study PRJNA562643) | freshwater metagenome | isolation source: river surface water | place: USA:Blue River Watershed | collected 2017-08-18 | reverse complement strand
TAGTAGACCGCTGAAAATTCCCCAATCCGACATTGAAGGAAAACGCAACGCAAGCGTCGAAAGCACCTTGACGACCAACCAAATTGGGAGCAAGTCTAAGAACACCAGATTCAAAACTTCGGATGTCCTTTCTGAATATCTCTTTGAGTTCATCTTTGCTCCACACTCTGTTGTCTTCTGGTTTTAAGGGGTACTCTGGTCTGAGAATCCCTGTGTAGCCTTCCTTGCGAACGATGGGGTATTTGATTTGGTCTTGGTAAATTACATGACCCCACCCAATCGTCCACATGGCGGCGCTGCACTGGTAGGGCTTGTCACGATAGCCCTCAAACTTGTGCATCAGCTCAATGCCTTCGTTGCTGGTAATCATTTCTTGCTGTTACCGCGAGAGCCGAACCAATAACCAATGATGCCGCCAAGCATCGCCATTTCATCTTCGCTGAAAATCTCATTGCCGACTTTCACCAAGTCTTCCACGCTCTTAATCATGTCTGGATGTGTCCACACATAGTAGCCAAGACCAGCGTTGATGAAAACAAGCTCTAGGACGAACAAATAGGTAACGATTGGGCGTACAGTACCAACAAAGGTAGAAACCCACGGCGCGGCCCTTTCTAGCACCTTTGCTTCATGCAAATAAGCGGCTTGAGTCATTGCCGCATCAGCCTGAATAGAAACTTGGTCAGTTCGTAATTCCTCGACCTTGGCTTGGGCAGCAAAACCAGCAGCAGCCAAAGCCAACTCGCGCTCTGTTTGAATACGAGCCAACTCAGCTTCGTGCTTTTGGTCTGCTTTGCTTTGGAATAGCTCAATCAGCTTTGGAAACATGGACAGCAATAAGCCGCCAAGGGTTGAAAATAAAGATAGCATCATTCGCCTTTCGGTAGTTCGGGTTGTTCAAGCTGTTCTATCTTTTTCTGTATTCGTTTTTCGGCTTCTATTATTCGCTTTTCACGCCTATCCATGTCAATGAACATTCTGGTGACAATTGGAGTGATGATGAGGACGATTGCCAATATCAGGCAAGCCAATCCAACAATCAGTCTGTAAATGAGTTTATCCATACGGCCCACAGCTCCAGAACGAATAGCAAGGTTAGGAACACTGCCGCTGTTAGTTCTACCCTTTGCAGATATTCCTCCTCGCGTAGCCATGACTCTTGCTGTTTCCTGATACGTTCACGTTCCCGTCTAGCGGCCTGTTTGTCTTTTGCGTTCTCGTATATTTTGTGGAAATTGTCCCACAACGGGCCTAATTGCGGGGGTACATGAGCGCCGCGCATCATGCCACTGAGCTTCATGTATGCCCCATCAAGCTCATGCCTAATTTGGGATAACAAAAGGATGTCTCTTGGGTCTGGTCTATCCATTGCATAGACTTCCTCTGACTTCGTTTCGTAAAGCTCCGACAGCTCACGATGGTGATGATAGAAGTCACCAACGTGCTTTATGAACTGCTCAACAATCTCAGCTTCGGTTGGGATGTGCTTGACAAACACTTCCTTGGGCTTTGGCTTCTGTTGAGGAGTCTCTGGACTCTGCAAGGTTTGTTGCGGAGCCTGCTTTGGCTTAAAGACTCCGCTAATCAGCGCCCAAATACCCTTGACCTCTTTTACGATGGCTTGGGCATCCTCTGCGGCTTTCTTGATTTTTTGAACTTGAACCTTGCCGTCCGACAAGGCTTCGCAGCAATACTGGATGCCATTGAAAGCACCCTGCATTGCTTTGATGGCTAACCCAATTGTGATTGGGTCAAGCACTTCACTTTACATGAGGAGCGATGGAGGCCCAAATAACGCCAGCCATGCTTATTGTGAGAATGCCAAACGCCTTGATGATGATGGATTCAAGGCGCTTGAGTCGAGCATTGATTTGCTCGTAGCGCATTGCACACACTTCCTCATGCGTGGATAGTCGTGCATCAGTTGCATCAATCGTAGCCATCATTTTTCTTTCAAAAGTTGTTCAAGTTGTTCGATACGAGACTCTGCGGCCAATAGGCGCTCTGCGAGTTTGATGACAGAAACCAATGCGGCATTGCCATAAGCAACAGACAAGATTCCATCTTCGTTTTGCAGCACAGAGTTTGGAAGCAGTTTTTGCAATGATTGAGCAGAAACACCGTCCTGAGTCAGTTCAACATCAATACGGTCATAAGTTCCATGCTTGATTTTTGCCAATTGCTCCACGAAATCTTCTGAGTAACCGCGCCAATTGATTTTCAAAGACTCATCAGAGTTGGCAGTGACTGTGCCGCCGCAAGTCAAGTTTGTGCCGTTAAAAGTCAGGTTGGCAGAGCCAGCAAATGCACCAGAACTGTTGTATTGAACTTGAGTGTTTGAACCAGCAGCAGATGCAGAAACGGTCAAATCACCAGAACCCAACAATGTCGTGCCGTTCACTGTTTTGATGTTTGTGCCACTTACCAATGCGGCTTGTTTGCCGTTAAAGGTATTCCAATTTGCAGCAGTCAAGTAACCATCAACGCTAGTGGTTGCCGCAGCCATGCTGATTGCTGGAGTCGTTCCGCCACTAGACACAACAGGCGCAGTGCCAGTAACGCTAGTCACGCCACCGCTTGAGCCGTTTGATGCCGCAGTGATTCGACCTTGTGCGTCAACAGTAATGCTTGCTGCCGTGTATGAGCCAGCAGTTACCGCAGTGTTAGCCAAGGCAATGGTTACAGCAGACGAGCCATTGTAGGAAGTTCCGCTCAAACCAGTGCCAATGGTCAATGCGTTGGCAACAGAGCCAGCAGAGCCAGTTGTGTTTTGGTTCCATGTCGGAATAGTTCCAGACAGGTTTGCGTAGGTGTACCCAGTACAGTTTGTCAATACGCCGCTTGTTGGAGTTCCAAGCAAAGGCGTAACAAAGGTTGGGCTTGTGGCAAGAACTACGCTTCCAGAGCCAGTTGAGGTCGTAACGCCAGTGCCGCCATTAGCCACAGGCAATGTTCCGTTTACGCCAGCAGTCAAAGAAACGGTGTTGTTTTCCCACAGGCTTGTTGCGCTGTTGTAAACAATGGTTTGTCCGTTGCTTGGTGTCTGTGCGCTGACGTTGTGAATTTCGTCCAGCTCATATCCGTTTTGAACTTTGACTTGAATCTTGCCTTGTGTCGGATGAGCATGAGTGACAACGCCAACATAAACCAAATGAATTGGTGCATATTGCTTTGTAGCTGTCATTGCGCCAGCCGTTGTGCCACTCAAATAGAGCTGTGCGCCATCTGTGTAAGCAGAGGTATCAAGGTTAGTTACCAAGCCAACAATGGTCACATAGCCATTTGAGTTGTTTGAAATATCGGCAGTGACCAAGCCCTGTGTTTGAGCAGAAGTGGCATCAGAGGTTGCCAAAGCCTTGGCAATGGTTGGCAATTGACCAACAGCGCCGTTTACATAAACGACAGTGCCTTTTGTCATTGTTGCGCCAGAGTTGTTTCTGACTTGCAAAAGCAAAGTAGAAGCAGGCGAGGCGGCAGATACAGCCAAATCAACAGCAGTACCAACTTGGCTAACTGTGATGCTTCCATCAGAAGATGTGACGCTTGCCAATGCCGCAACATCAGCCGCAGTCAGAACGACTGTGCCTGTATAGCCATTCACCGAAGTGACAGCATCCGTGTTGTCAATCTGCTCCCAAACTGAGCCGTTAAATACTGCCAAGTCACCAATATTCCAATCGGTGATGCCGTTCAAGTTGGTTGAGCCAGCAACGCTCACGACATAGTAATGGCCTTTTGTGCCGACACTAGAGGTCAAAGTTGGAGTGTTAGTTGAGGCGTTCCAAGTGCCTTGATAAATCAAACCACCCTGAATAGAGGCTGGAATTTGAGATAGAGGAACAGTTCCGCCAGCGTCAAGCGTTGCAGCGCCCAAGGCGACTCCTGCGGTCAATACGGCAGCAGAACCAAGGCCAAGGTTAGTTCGTGCGTCTGAGGCTGTGGATGCGCCTGTGCCGCCGTCAGCAACAGCCAAATCCGTGATACCAGTGATTGAGCCGCCAGTGATTGAAACGCTGTTTGCGTTTTGAGCCGCAATAGTCCCAACGTCAGATGGTTGTAAGGCTGTGTCTGCGGTAGCGCCTTGAGCGGCGGTTGCGTATGCGCTTGCATCAGTTGTTGCCGCAGTGCCAAGGCCAAGGTTTGTACGAGCATCAGCAGCCGTTGATGCGCCAGTGCCGCCATCGGCAATAGCCAAGTCGGTGATACCAGTGATGGAGCCGCCTGTAATGGTGACGCTGCTTGAGTTTTGAGTTGCAATAGAACCAAGTCCAAGATTGGTTCGTGCGCCAGACGCTGTTGTTGCGCCTGTGCCGCCAGAAGCCACTGGAACCGTGTCCAATGAAATCTGGTTGGTTGTGTTGTTTACAACGATTGGAGTTACGCCTGTGTAACTGGTCGCGCTGATTGGGCCAACATCAGATGTTGTGCCATTTGTAAATTCAATTTGAAGGTATTGGTCGCCGTCAATGGTTACAACAGTGATGGACTCAATGCCAACACCAGCAACGCCACGGTCAATCGTAATTGTCTGAGTTGGAACAGGGATGAGTTCAAGAATGATGTTGTTTGCATCTTCAACTGTGACTGAAATATTTGCCATGTCTTACCCCTTAAACAACCACAACGCCATCAGAACGAACCAAGAACATCAAGAAAATGATGTTGTCTTCTGCGGGGGTTGGGGATGAAGCGGGAAAGCCCATCTTGATGCGTCCTGTGAAGCACACGGGGTCTTGAGCATTGATGTCCAACTCAGGGTCGCTTGAAATCAAATCCCAAGATGAATCATCAATCAGCAACGTAAAAGAGCCAGCGGCATCATTTCGGTTTGCAATGGAAAGGGTGACAGGGGTTGGTGTTGGGCTGTAATTGCCAACATCAAAAGTCAATCCGTTGCGAGTGTCCGTGAGGTTGGTGACTGTGCGACGAACAATTTGTGCGTCAATGTCAACGCCAGTCAAGTTAACTGGAGTAGAACCAGACCTTAGTGTAAGGTTCCAGTACGTTTTTTGTTCCCACACCAATTCACCAGCAATGATGGGGTTGTCGAAACCGCTTACTTGCGTAAGGGTGTTTTGCGAAAAGAGTGCCATTTGACATTTCCCTGAACTCAGGTTGTGACGCTCCCCATGTACTCACGGGGCTACGGATGTCTTATTTTATCGTGTCACAGAAATCAATGGCTCAATATTTACCTTCGGCAAAGACATTCACAAACACAGTTCCATCTTCCAAGGCTTCAAGCTCATGCCACTCGGCTGCAACCAGATTGACTGGTTGCGTGTCTTTGGTCATCACCAGCTCTTTGCCTTCTTTACGAGCGACAAGAGAGCCAGCGTGAACCATTGTGAGATGAGAAAAAGTATGCTCATGGCGCGGCAACCCCTGCCCCTTGTTGGCGTGGTACACATTTAAGGTTGCACCATCATAGGTGACTTGGTGGACTGGGGTTACGGCTTGCATTACAGCGTTTGAGCGCCTTGGCTTGTGGGTTGAGCTTGCGGTTCAGGTCTAATAATAATTTTGATTGTTTGGTCAGATGGGTCAAACCAGAAATCGTCGGCAACAACATCGTCGGCGCAGTCAACCCAAAAAAGGTTTTCTGCTACCGCAAATATATTTTCATCCTGCTCTACTTGAGCCACGCGATAGCCTGTTTCACGAGGCTCAATAGTTGAAATAAGTGCTTTCATGTTAATCACCATTCAAAAATAACAACACCAGCAGTACCAGCAGCAGTCCAATAACCACCACCACCCGCCATGCCTAAAACAGTCACAGCTCCTGTCAGAATGTCAAAGTTTGAGCCAAGTCCACCCCTCGCTCCAGCTACGTTTAAATCCCCTCCAGACCCTGTTCCTCCAGCTCCCGCATAACCATAACCAGCTTTAGCGCCACCAGTTGCAGAAATTGTTGAAATTGATTGAGTTCCAGATGATACAGAGGACGCGCCGCCATTGGTCGAGTTGTTTGTGTCAGTTCCTCCAACAGTGCCGCCAGCACCTCTAACTACGGTCAAGGTTGCGCCGGGAGTCAAGCCAGTCAAATATTTAATTGCACTTCCTCCAGCGCCGCCACAACTTCCATTGCTTCCGCAATTGAAATAAGGAGCGCCGCCGCCGCCGCCACCAATAACAGTTACTTTTACTGCGGTAATGCCAGTAGGAATTGTGAATGTTCCATTGGCATTAAATACCTGTCCTCGGCCACCCAAAAAAGCAGTCGCTTGAGCGGTGGAGTCACTAAACGCAACACCTGTTCCATTAAGACTTGAAGCCATTTATTTCTCCTTACGGCATTGATGTAATGATGCCAGTTGACTCAATCAGAGCAACAGAAACGCCATTGTATTTAAAAACGAGATTCAAACCAGACTGTTCGATAGTCCAATTTGTTGTTGAAAACGCCGTTGCAGCCGAGGCTGTTGCAGCGTTTCCAGAAATATCAATAGGCCATTCGCCAGTTGCTCCTGTGCCGTCTGTGGCAGGAACATCAAGGTTTACTTGAGCGGCAGACGCAGTGCTTGCTCCAGTGCCGCCATTGGCAACGGGGACGGCGTTTGTCAATCCATCTGTTGCGTCAAGTTGACCAGATGAATTGAGGTTGTTTGCTAGTTGTGAAAGGTTGAAAGCCTGAGTCATGTTTTTCCTTTAGGCAGCGCCCATTCTCGCAAAAGTTTGCTGATTAAGCAAGGTGTCATTATTGCCGAAAGGCGTGGTCAATACCCAACTTGCGGCATAGGCGTTGTAGTCGTAAGTTTTTGCAAGCAAACATCCGTTTGCATAGACCTCCATTGACAGCGGATTGCTGTTAAATGGATATGTTGCTTGACCGCTTACAGAGTAAGTTGGCGTGTTGGCAATGTTGCTTGCAGGAACTGCCAAGTTGTTAGGGGTGAACTGAATCACGCTCAATCGGCCTGTCAATGGCGATGGGAAACCGCCAAGCTCATTAGTTGATGGATTGATGTCATAGTCAATCTCGCTAATTTGAACGCCGTTTACAAACAAGAACTCAAAACCATTCCTGATTTCGTACTCGGTCGGCAAGAAACTGGTGATTCCCGCTACATCTTGGTCGTAACGAGTAAACGGAGCATAGTCTGAGCCAGCGGCGCGGTAACGATACAACGACAAACCAGAGGTGGCTCCAGAAATTGTTGTTGTGAATGTGATGACTTTGGTTGCTTGGTTGACTGTTGAAACCGTGTAAAGAGTTGGAGAACCTGTATTTGAAAATGCAATTTGGTCGCCAGCCTGAACTTGGTTCCAAGGCAATTCCGAATAGGTAACTGTGTTTGAGCCACTTGTGTCAATAGTGATGTTTAAAGGCTCATAGTATTCTGCGGTGCTGTTGCCACGCATATAGATGAGAACAATCTTTTCATTTGCGGCACAGGCCGTGTTCATCACAACAGTTGTGCTAGTCTCCGTGTATTCAGATGGGTCAAGCAATGCGCCATCGCGAGATACCAAAATCCAACCTACGGTATGAGTGAAGCTGAAACTTGTTTGTCCAGCGGTTGCATCAAAAACTTGACCTGTGTAGTAGAAGTTATCAGCCTCAGAGAAGCCAATCACGCGACCGTAAACGTCCACAGTCAATGTTGCAGCAGTGAATGATTTGGAGTAAACGCCAGCACCAAAGTTCAAAAAGTCATGCAAGTTGACCTTCATTGAACCGTCTGTGTTGTTTGTCACAGCAAGGAAGCCATCGTTCACGTTGTTGCCAGTAGCTCCAGCGATTGTGAGTTGACCAGTGCGAACATCCAAGTCGATAAAACTTTGAATGCCGCTTACAGGGTCAAGTAAAGCAGACCATTGCGTTGAGTCGTACAGCGAGGTATTTGATGGCACGAATGCGCCGCCAAGGTTTACATAGCCAGCATTGCCAACAGCGAAACTAAACTTGCGGTTCTGACGGTTTGCATAAAGCAAATAGTTGGAAGTGCCAAACGCCGCAGACTCGTACCATGTGTATAGCGTAGGGTCTGCGCCGCCGTTTGCGGTGTCGTTGTTGTAGATGCCGAAGTAATCTTTGCCGCGAGGGTCGTAACTGAATCCGCTGGTTCCAGTCGCGTTGTCTGCGTATGCGACTGCCAACCATCGTTTGCCAAATTGGAACGTCAAAGGTCGCCATTTGAAAACAGCAGACGATGCAGAGAAATCACTTGAACCAAGCGAGTTCACATACTTGACGGCAAAGTACCAATCGCCTTGAGGAATGTTGCTCAAGGTGACAGCGCCCATCAAAGAACCGGGGTCGTAAGGATTGCCGCCGGGATTTACCGCAGTCGTTCCAGCAAAGAAACGCTGAGACAAAGTTGGCGATGCGTATGCTGAGTAATACACCTCCGCATATTGAACAATACCATTGCTTGCAGCCCTCACAGAAACATCAAATGATGGAACTGGCGATGATGACTGAGTGTTGATTACAGTTGGCGCGTAAAGCAAACCAAAGCCCAAAGGCGAACCAATGCCAGTATTCGGAGAGGGAGTGAACTGAGTGATGTCCCTATCGTCATAAACCTGTGGGTTGAACTCCATCAAAGACAAAGAAGCCGTCACTTGCCCATCATCGCTAAACTTCTCAATGATTTGCGACACTCGGAACAGCTTTGCTTCCCAACCATAGTTGGCATTTGTCATCGTGACAACATCACCAGCGTCCAATTGAATACCAGAGAAATTGATGTCAACCCTGATTTGCAAGTCTTCACGGGCGGATTCAAGGAATCGGTTAGACAAATATTGAGCGCGAACACTGTTGTTTACCAATGGCAAGCTGATTGTCTGCTTATTGATTGGTTCATTTGGATATAGCAACGATGGGTTGATTTCAGCCAAATCAAATGTTGCGCTGTTAAAGCTGTCTTTGGCCGTCCCATCTGGAAACTTGACTTCTGCAATGTTGTAGCTGGATGCAAGGTCAATAGGAGATACTTGAATGGCAGACACCATATTGGAGTCGTTGATGTCCATAACCACTGTGTATTCTGGCTTTTGAACAATCACACCCCATTGACCAGAGATTTGGTTGTACTTAATCAGACAGTCGCAGCATGAAGCCATCGACTGCATATTGGTCATAATCGTGTTTGCGGTTTCCAATACGCCATCAAACCTGAATCTCGATTGAGTAGCTGGAGAACCGCCAGATGTTGTGTAAGCAAATGAACCGTCACTATAAGTGTTCAACGCAGTCAGAGATGCTGTATCTATCTGAGACAAGGACAAGCCAGCGCCGTAACGTTGTGACTGCCAGTAGTCGCTGAAACAGTCGCCGGGCTTGTAACGGCTGTTTGTAATTTGAAATCGAGTTTGCTGCAATCCAGTGATGTTCGCATCTCTGTTGTATGTCAACTCAATGATTGCAAACGCAACATTGCTCATCAACTTGGTCGAATCCCATGTATAGACAAGACCAGACGAGTTCATAATTTCAATGGCCGACAATGATGTGTTGACACCAGATGACGAGCCATTGCTGAACAAATATATGTTCATCTTGCCAGCAACAGTCGTGTCAGTTACGCCCGTTGATTCATCCAGCAATCCAACAACCTTGTACTCATCTGCTCCGTCAAAAATACATTTCTTGCCACCCCAATACACATCGCCAAATGTGTATGTATCAGGTGTTCCGCCTGTCTCTGTATTGGTGACTTCCGCAAGAGTCATTACATAAAACAACTTTTGATTGTTAGATGTGATGCTTAAATCTGTGACTATGCCACCAAGATATGCAGAGCCATACACGACTGGAACTTTGTTGTCGCCAGCAGGAGGGACTTGAGAGCGACTGCCGGGGTTTTGCGTTGCATCGTTCGTATTTGGCCCTTCTGGGCCTAATGATTTACTGATAACAGATGCAGCAACCATGTTGATTGCAAAAGCAGTAATGGCAGCTTGAACGCCAGTCAAACCCAATTCAGCAGCAATAATTGAACCCGGCATATTAGGCCACCCAAAATTCTTCTAGTTTGTCGAATCCGAACTTCTGATACTGCAAGTTCGGGCTGTTGCTCATTTTACTGATTAAGAAATTACAGATGCGCTTTTCTTGCTTCATTTGCTCGCCTATTTTCTTGTACTCAGCAAGCAGCCTATATCCAGCCGTTCCTCCGCGAGATTCAGGCTCAACCCAATAAGCCAACTCAGTCATCAAAAGGTGCTTTGGCGACCAAATGCTTGGAGCAATAGAGGCAAGCAACATACCAACAATGCCATCATTGTCAACAACAAGGACAACTCCTTTGCCAGCCATCATCTCAGTCAATAGCTTTGTCACATATTCAGCATCGTCAGCTTCCGCAAGGAAGGCCAAAGGAGTCAACTTCCTGTATCGACGAAGCATATCCAGTAGGACAGGCACATCAAATGGAGTCGCCCGACGAACAATCATGCGCCCTTGCCAAATTGGTAGTTGATTGTCTCAATGAAGTTCACGCGATTCATGGATGTATCGCCATCATTAAAGAACTGCCATGAGTTGTTGTTGGTGTATCGACCAGCAATCCTATTTTGGAGAATCAACTGAATAGCAGATGCGGAGATTGTGATTGTTCCAACATAGCCACGGGCTTCCTCCATCCATGTTTCAGAGATGGTGAATGATGTGATTACACCACTAAAGAATTGATACAAACCGCCAGAACCGCCGCTTGTAAGAAGCTCATTGCTTTCATTGTAAAAACCATGCCACATCTCAATCTGAGAGCCTTTTACGGTTTGACCAAGAACCCAACCCAACATGGCAGTGTCAATGCCAATCAAGGTAACGGATGTCTCGTTAGCCGTACTCTTGATGTCGCGCTGAACATCACCCACCTTCATCAATGTCCCAACCGCACTAAAAGCAGTGGAATCGACAGCGGGAACCAAAGTATCTGACGGGGCCGTAGTGAAGCGATAGATGTCGCCTCCAGTATTTACACGAACAAAGTCAGCAAGTCGAATGCTGCTTGTTCCGTCAACTGGCGCAATTACATTCATAGGACGCTTTCAAATGCTTTAAACGAACCGCTCCAATTGATGAACGAGTCGTTGGTGATTGGCATGAGAGTGTACGTTGGGTAGTCACGAAGCACAACAGGGAATGTGACACCAGTGTATGTGTCTCCACCCATTGATATGGTCGTTCCAAATTCGCCAGCAACACAATCCACAGGAGATGTCAATGCGTCAATCAGACTGCGATGAACAGGGACGTTGGCCGTTGGGTTTGGGCCTCTTACAACGTCAGCAGTGACGATGTATGAATAAAGCCCAACTTGCACAAAATCACCCGCCCTAAACAAATATTTAGAGCTTGAAATTGAAGGCAATGAGCCAAGGACAAGAGTTGTGTTTGCGCTCGATGTCTGCCATTGGCAATTGCCAATTTGAATCTCTGTCATGTCTCCTTGATACTGAATGTAGTTCAGCCAACCAGTCGAGCCAAAATTCAAATACTGCGTCAAGGCTTTGTCAGGAATACGCAAACTATTCAATAGACCGCGATTCTGTGAATACAGAAGGTAGTTCATTGGCTTGAGTTCAAACGCAAAAGGCACAACCGTCAAAATTTCAGAGGTCGTGATTTTTTGGTTGCGGCTGATTGTTTGACCAACAAAGCGTTGGTCATTGATGCCAACCGATTCACTGATTGAAAGAATGGTTTGCAGGCTCATGTTACTTACTCACTGGTAAAGACCGTTGGGCGGATTGGTTCACAGCCCAAATGGTTTGTTTATTCTTTGCCAAGAATTGAGTGGCAGACTGCGTATCAATGGCACTCATGTTGGCAATGTATGGCCCGTTGTAGACAACTTGAGGCTGATTATTCATCATGGCTCCAACCATCTTGTTTGGCATGATTGTGCCAGCGCCTTGAGGCACAAATAGCTCTGGCCCTTGTTCGCCAACGTAGAACGGTTGGCCAGCTTGAGCATCAGCGCCGTTTGCGGCAAATGTTGGAGCGGCAGAAAATGACGGATTCAAAGGAGCGCCCGTTGTTACATTCCCACCAGTCGGAGGGCCAAAGAAAGTAAATCCTTTAAACATTGCCATCATCTGCGCTCTCATTGCAATTGAAATGAGGTCTTGGATGATGCTTCGAGTCAAGTCTTTGAATGACAACTTGCCAGTGCGAACGAAGTTATCAATCGCGCTGCCCATGTTGTTAAACACAGATTGGTTCATGTCTTGCAGGCGCTTCAACTCCTCGCGCTGCATGATGACTGCTTCACGTTGCTTGTCAAGGTAGTTGATACGAGCGGCAGCGGCCTCTCGGTCAACGTCCTTCATGTTCTCTTGCTTGTTAAGAGCCACCAAATCTTGCTGCGTCTTCAAACGAGACAGGGCAATATCCAAATCTTGCTGACTTGCAAGAATGTTCTCTTTGTAGACTTGCAGGCGTTCGCGCTCTTTCTCGATTGAATCCTGCTCAGTTTTCGCCAAATCCTCAAACTTTTTGCGAGATTCTTTGTAGATGTCCTCTTTGTCGCGCTCAAGTTTCTGGAGAATTGCTTTTTCTTGTTCGGCAAACAACTTCATGCGCTGAATTTCAGTCGCTCCGCCTTCGTCGGCAATCAGACGTTTTTGTTCGTTCTTTGCTTTGGCAATATCGTAGGCGGCTTGTTTTTCAAGCTGTGCGACTTTTTGAAGACCATGAGCTTCGCGTTGATAGTTGGCTTCTGCGGCAGCGTCATCAATTTGCTTTTGGATTTCACGATACTTACGATTGCCACCGATGCGCTCCTCAAGTTTGATACGCTCCGCTTCCTTGGCTTTGATTACAGCCTCGTCTTCTACCTTTTTTGCTTCCTCGCCAACCATCTTGGCGTATTGCTCGTACTCAGCCAGCGCCTTTTTTGCAACCTCTGTGTTGGCCCATTTTGGATTCTTGGCAAGCTCTGCGTACTTTTCGGCAGACTTGAGCATCTTTTCCATAGGCGTTTCGTCACGCCCAATGCTTTTCATCCATTCCCAAAAACCACTTACTTGGTCTTTAAGGAAGGCCCACATACGACCAAGATAGCCAACTCGTTTTTCTTGCTTTGACAAGCTCTCAGTAAGCAAATCAGCAGTCAACTTAATCGCTTCTTGCGCTTTACCTTGCTCGTTCAGGGTTTCAATTTGCTTGTATTGAGCAAATGTCAGAAAGTGATATTGCTTGTTCAGGTTTGCAGCAGACGAAGCGGAACCATCCAACGCTGGAATCAAATTCTTTGCAACGTCATCAGCAGACTCTCCAGACAGACTCGCAACCTTAGTGATAGCAGCGCCAACCGAATAAAGGGACTCGGATGTGAACTT
>JACCDY010461159.1_pt1 | contig 13307 bp, 13 predicted proteins | sample 7446391 | NCBI WGS metagenome assembly JACCDY01 (sample SAMN15323451, study PRJNA562643) | freshwater metagenome | isolation source: river surface water | place: USA:Blue River Watershed | collected 2017-08-18 | reverse complement strand
TAACCTTGAGGTTTGACAGGCAAGGTATAATAGAGGTATGCCTGCCATTGAACCACTCGCCTCAAAAATACGTCCACAAAACCTCGACCAATTCGTCGGGCAAGAGCATTTAGTCGGGCCCGATAAGCCGCTCCGTAAAGCTATCGAAGAAGGTCATGTGTTTTCCTTTATTCTCTGGGGTCCGCCTGGTGTTGGTAAAACCACACTTGCCAAGATCTATGCCAATGCACTTCATTTGGAATTTACCGAGCTCTCGGCGGTATCTGCCGGCAAGGAAGATATACGACAAATTTTAAAAGAAAATATTTCTTCCTGTGATACCAAGCAAGCACCGCTTGGTGGCGTGCCGACACAGCTCCTCTTTCTCGACGAGATTCATCGTTTCAACAAAGCTCAGCAGGATTTTCTTCTGCCGTACGTCGAGCGAGGAGAGATCGTTTTAGTTGGTGCCACAACTGAAAATCCAAGTTTTGAAGTTATCCCGGCACTTCTTTCACGCCTTCGGGTGTTCATTCTTCATGAGCTATCAGAAAGTGAAATGGAAAAAGTCATTGCTCGCACTGGTGTGAAAATCAAAAAAGATGCCCGTGAGTGGCTCATCGGTATGGCGAACGGTGACGCCCGACAAGTGATCACGATGATAGAAAACACTGAGCGTCTCTACGGCAAAGTCACGCTTGAAACACTTAAAGAAACTCTCCAAAATAAATTTCTACGATTTGATAAAAAGGGGGAAGAGTATTACAACACCATTTCAGCCTTTATAAAAAGTATGCGCGCTTCGCAGCCTGATGCGGCGCTCTACTACCTGGCGCGGATGATAGATGCTGGCCAAGATCCACTCTATATCGCGCGCCGTATGATCATCTTTGCCTCGGAAGATATTGGCATGGCTCAGCCGACAGCGCTAGTTGTTGCGAATGAAGTATTTAAAGCCTGTGAAGTGATCGGATATCCTGAGTGCTCGATCAATCTCGCCCATGGCGTCGTATACCTCTCTAAAGCTCCAAAAGAAAAAAGTGCGTACTATGCCATCATTGCTGCCCAAGCTGATGTGAAAAAATATGGTAATCTGCCTGTGCCAATGAAGATCAGAAACGCTCCGACTAAGCTTATGAAAGACATTGGTTACGGTGAAGGCTATGAAAAATACACCAAAGAAGATTTGTTGCCTGAAAAACTGAAAGGGAAGACGTATTACGTGCCGAGGAAAAGGGAAGAAAAATAAAAAAGCAGGAGTTTGATGGCTCCTACTTCACTGAAATTTCATGGGTCCTATGACTCTAAATATGCGAGTAAAAAACCTAAAATGGTTGCTAATGATAACCATTTGAAGCCATACAAAAGAGAATGGTATTCCCTTAGTAATGATTTGAGGTTGCGAGGTGGTTCCATAGTTAGTTTATTGGTTTGTGTAAAAGTATAAAAACCCAAAAAGGGTGCAGCATAAGATAAGAATTACAACTCCGAATGCTTCTCTGGTGGTAGGCCCTTTGGGTTCGACAGGTGTTGGAGAGAAAAAATCATCTTTCTTGTTATCTTTTTTCATAGGTCAGTTTTTTGAGAGTATAGCAAGTATGGTATTTTATACAATATGAAATCAATTTATGTTATTCAGGAATTAAAAAAGTTTTCTTCATTCAAGAAAGCCAAAACATCGGCGTGGTTTTTTAAGACTGGCAAGGGGCAGTATGGAGCGGGGGATGTGTTTATCGGCGTGACGGTGCCGGAGCAAAGGGTGGTCGCGAAAAAATTTGCAGATCTACCGCTGCCGGAAATTTTAAAATTATTACAAAGTAAAGTGCATGAACATCGCCTGACGGGACTTATTATTCTTGTAGAGCAATACAAAAAGGGGAATGAGAAAGAAAAGGCGGCTATTATAAAATTTTATATAAAAAATCGTAAGTATGTAAACAATTGGGACTTGGTGGACTCTTCTGCTCGATATATTCTTGGTGACTGGCTTTTGAAACGCGATAGGAAGATTTTATATACGCTTGCGCGCTCAAAAAATATCTGGGACAGGCGGATCGCTATTGTGGCGACCCACGCCTTTATTGTGAAGGGCGATTTTGCCGACACGATCAAAATTTCTCTGCTACTTGCCGATGATTCCCATGACCTTATCCACAAAGCCGTGGGCTGGATGCTTCGTGAATTGGGGAAGCGAGACAGGAAAACATTGGTGAAATTTTTATCTTCACATCGATCAAAACTTCCGCGCACGGCGCTTCGCTACGCTATCGAACATTTCTCTCCTCGTGAAAGAACGCTATACTTGAAGCGATGAAACGTTTTCTCATTATTTTCCTCGCACTCGTAGTACTTCTTCCGCTTTCGACGCGCCTTATACATTTTGGTATGAGTGCCGAAGATATTTCCGCTACGTTCGCTTCCGCTGGTGTTTCGTACAGTGATCATTATTACGATGCTGAAGGATATCGGGTGCACTATGTATCAGTCGGGGATCCCACCAAACCAATGGTACTTTTTATCCACGGTAGCCCGGGCTCATGGGATACATTTATACATTTTCTCATGGACGAAGACTTGATAGAACAATTTTATCTTGTCGCCGTCGATCGGCCCGGACATGGTGCGACTGCGGGGGAAGTGTTACCTGATATTTATGCCCAAGCTCGTGCACTTCTACCAATCCTTGATGTTGGTAGTGGGCAACCGATCATTGTCGCTCATTCGTATGGTGGACCGATCGCGGTAGTGTTGGCACTCAGTGATCAAGGCAAAGTAGGCTCGCTTATACTTCTGGCGCCGACCTTGGACCCAATAGGCGAGGAAGAGAATCATTGGAAGCGAATTTCCCAGATACTCGCGGAGATCCCTCTTGTGCGAGAGCTTATCAATCCAGCCCTACGCACGGCGGCGCTCGAGCTTCGTCCACTGCCCGAGCAAATGCGAACGATCGAGCCAGCACTTTCCAACCTCATGATTCCAGTTACGATCATGCAAGGTGATAAAGATAGGATCGGCGCAGTTTCAAATATTGATTATGTGACTTCGCATTTTACCGGCACGGTAGTCGATGTCGTCGAAATTCCTGATGCTGGGCATCGGATCCCCACATACAATACAGATCTGGTGAAAGAGGAGATTTTAGATACGATAAATTGATTATTACAGAGACGTCAAACTTGTCTTGAGCTCGTAGTGTGATTTGAGGAAGAAATAGCCAATGATAACAAAGGTTGTGACTGGGGAAACCCATTGTGGGATATGGAGACCGAAAGCGTCGAGGAGCATAATGATACCCAAGAAAAATATAGAATACATCGCGCCGTTTTTTAGGTACGCATATTTTTTAATACGTTCGACGTTGCCAACCGTGAGCTGGCGAAGCACGAGAGCACCAATGCCGTTACCGATGAGAATAAGCGGTACTGAGAGCGTAAAAGCAAATGCGCCCAAGACGCCATCGATTGAAAATGTCGCATCAATCACTTCGAGATACATTATTTTAGAAACATCACTCATATTGGATTTTCCAGAAACAAGTTTCTTCTCACTCTCTTCAGCATTTTGTTTGAAGCCATGTGTAATAAAGAATGCAGTGGATCCGATGACTGCGCCAAAGGCCATAAACGGGTTTATCTTAAGTGCCATCCAGACGATGTAGGCAAGGAGCACAGAGACAACTGCGTAAAACCAAATGCCTTGTGAGTGGAAAAATTTCTCGGTGGGTAGGCCAAATTTTTTCGGTTCAAGGAAGAGCCAATGAAAGAAAAGAAATATAAGAAAAGTGCCGCCGCCGGCTAAGAGTATTGGAGCCGAACGCCCCACTGCTTCGTGAACAAGGGGATTGCTTGAAAATGTAGCAGTAAATGCGCCGATCGGTCCTAAGCCTGGGGTGGCCAGCCAGACGATCAGCCATGGCAAAAGACCGCGTACTAAAAAGACTGCGAAAAGGAGTCCCCAGATCAAGAACCAGCGCCGGGCCTTTTTGGACATGGTTGAAAGTACTTCGGCGTTGACGACGGCGTTGTCGATCGAAGAGACCACTTCAAAAAGACAGAGGCCTAAAATGGTAAGTATAAGGGTCCCGATTTCCATAGAACATAGTATATCATTTCATCAGCCTAATACTCTAAAATATGCTATAACTAAGGTATGAAACTCAGATTCTCGGGGCCTCTCCTTATTATTATTGCTGCACTCCTGTGGGCCTTTGATGGGGTGATTCGCCGGAGTCTGTATGATCTTCCGCCGATCACGATTATTTTCTTTGAACATTTGGTTGGCTTTGCCGTACTTTTGCCATTTGCCTGGAAGATGCTTTTTAAAGAGCGATTGACTAAAAAGCAATGGTTTCTCGTGATACTGATATCGCTTCTTTCTGGACTTGTTGGCACGCTCTTTTTTACCACTGCGCTTCTCAAAATTAATTTCATCTCGTTCTCTGTGGTTTTTCTTCTTCAAAAACTCCAGCCGATTTTTGCCGTTTCCACTGCAGCTATTTTCCTTAAAGAAAAAATTACTCCAAAATATATTCTCTGGGGAGCTTTGGCGCTTGTCGCAGCATATTTTGTGACGTTTCCAAATGGTCTTGTAAATCTATCTTCAGGTGCGGGTACAGTCATTGCCGCTCTATATGCGCTTGGTGCAGCAGCGGCGTGGGGATCTTCGACGACATTTTCCAAAATGGTACTTGTCGACAAATCGCATATCTACACAACAACAATCCGTTTTCTTATCACTACTATCGCGGCTTTTTTCCTCGTGATTTTCATGGGCAAACTGGGTACGCTTGGAAGCGTGACACTATCCGAATTTGCTCGTTTCTTGGTGATCGCACTTTCGACTGGCATGGTTGCACTTTTGATTTACTATAAAGGCCTCAAGCAGACACCGGTTCGTGTGTCTACTATCCTCGAGCTTACGTTTCCTTTTGTAGCAGTTGTTATCGATATATTTCTCTATCATCACACCATGGTCCTTTCGCAATTTATTGCAGCGGTAGTTCTGGTCTTTTGCATGTATCAGATCACTCGGCTGCAGCAACAGCATGAAATTTAAAAGTCACGTCGTTAAAGGTAAAGGGCGGGGAGCAGGTCTTGGGTTCCCAACTATCAATCTCTATATTCCAGATGAGATACCTGTATCTCTCGCAGAAGGCATTTACGCTGTGTGGCTTACAGAGGAGAAGAAACGTTTTATGGGCGCACTTTACTATGGTACGATACCCACCTTTGGCGATACCGATCATACGCTTGAAGTGTATTTAATCGATGCGGGTCGTGTGTATGTTGGGGAGGGAACAGAAGTAGAAGTTGAAATGGTGAAATTTATTCGTCCGCCTGAAACGTTTGGTTCTCCCGAGCTTCTCATTCTTGCCATGGAACGCGACGTTGAGAAAATACGATCGATTCTTAAATAAAAATACCCCTTCTAGTGAATAGAAGGGGTGGGCACAAGGTGCCCATTGCTTTTTATAATTTCTTCTTCGCGGTTAACATCTTTCAATGTTATTACTTGCCAATTGGACGGAACATTTATTTTAATAATTCCAGTAAATGGATTATTAAGTTCAATCGCAAATGCAAGCCCGGCGACCATAATAAGTGCGATTAGAAAAACGATTGTCATACCGAAAATCTTACTATCAAATGGGTAAATAAAAACCAAAAAAAGTAGAATAAAAGCGAGACTTGCTTGAATACCATGGAATGCTTTTCGATTCCTGACATCTCGAAGGCAAACAAATTTCTTCTTTTCGCCAGAGTTATAAGCAAATTCCATATCCCCATTTCTTTTAATAAGACGGCCTATAATATAACCGCCGAAACCAAAAAATACGCTAAGGGGGGCTCCAATTATCCATTCAAATACACCACGGTCATCTCGATTTATGTGGTATAAACTTTTAATTTCTGGCTCCAATATGCTCCATATGTAAATAATTATTAAAGATACGACGACTGGGACTATTGTGAGTTTGCTCCAGTCGTATGCTCCTTGCAAGGAGATTTCCGTTGTTTTCATAAGATTTTTTTCTTAATATACCATATTAAATATAGTTCGTCAAAACTACTATTAAATTATCAAATGCTATACTCCGAAGTATGAAATTACAGAAGAATAAGCAAAATGTCCGACTGGGCAGTGTCGTCATTCCGATCCACTATCAAATCATTCTTGAACCGGATCTTTTGGCGCATACGTTTAAAGGTGAAGAAACAATTATGATTACGCTTGCAAAACAAGTAAGAGAAATTACACTCCATTCTAAAGATTTGAAAATCATGAGTGCGACAATTTCTTTTGGTACGCAAAGCCATACTGCTAAAAAAATATCATACGATTCGAAGCGCGAAACAGCTACTTTTCTTTTCGACCAGGTAGTGCCGAAAGGTAAGGCCAAACTTCACCTCACATTTGCTGGAATACTGAGGGACAATATGCGTGGCTTTTATAAAAGTCGTTATGAGGTAAACGGCCAAGAGCGTTTTATGGCCACAACACAGTTTGAAGCGACCGATGCCAGGCGGTGTATTCCATGTTTTGATGAGCCGGCACAAAAGGCAGTGTTTCAAGTCAGTCTGATTGTGCCACCTGACAAAGTAGCAATCTCTAATACCTTGCCGACGGATGTGCGAGAACATGCCTCCGGCTTCAATATTGTTTCCTTTGCGCCGACGCCGAAAATGTCGACGTACCTCTTGGCGTTTATTGTCGGAGATTTTGAATATTTAGAAAAGAAAACGAAAACCGGCGTTATTGTGCGTGTCTATACGGTGCCAGGCAAAAAACACCAAGCCGAGTTTGCGCTCTCGTGTGCCGTGAAATGCCTCGAGTTTTATAATGATTATTTTGATATTCCGTATCCGCTCAACACGCTCGATATGATCGCAGTGCCGGATTTTTCTTCTGGAGCGATGGAAAACTGGGGAGCAGTCACATATCGGGAAACAGCCATACTGGTAGATCCTGAGCACTCTTCTACTCAAACCAAACAGTGGGTTGCTTTGGTCGTCGCACATGAGCTTGCTCACCAATGGTTTGGCAATCTTGTCACCATGGAATGGTGGACACATTTATGGCTGAACGAAGGCTTTGCTTCCTATATTGAATATTTAGCCGTAGATCGGATTTTCCCGAAATGGAATATCTGGACTCGTTTTCTCTATGGCGACCATGGCCCGGCCTTGCGGCTCGATGCGCTCAAACACACGCATCCGATTGAAGTCGAGGTGCACCACCCAAACGAAATCGGTGAAATTTTTGATGAGATTTCATATTCAAAAGGCTCTGCAGTTATTCGTATGCTTGCAAATTATTTAGGCAAAGATGATTTCAAAGAAGGTCTCCGGTATTATTTAAAAAAACACATGTACAAAAATGCCGGCACGGTGCATCTGTGGCAAGCGTTCGAAAAAGTTTCCGGCAAGCCGGTGGAGAAAATGATGACAACCTGGACCAAGCGTCCAGGGTATCCAATCGTTCGCATCAGAGAACAGGACGCACATCTCCATTTCAGCCAAGAGCGTTTTTTTGCGAGTCCTCTTTCGCGTAGAGAGGTAACCGATACGACTCTGTGGAATATCCCTATTTCATTTACTGGTCCACGCCGCAGTGCGCAGCAATTTCTCATGACGAAAAAAAATATGATTGTGCCGCGAACACCGGGGAGCTGGTTGAAATTTAATACCAATGAAACTGGACTCTATCGAGTGCGCTACGACGCTTCATTGCTCGATCAGCTGCGCCAGCCGATCAAAGACAATCAGCTACCGGCGGATGATCGTTTTGGGATTATTCGCGATCTCTATGCGCTCTCTGAAGCAGGGGATATTTCTGCCGTAGTACCACTTTCCATGCTTCCAAGTTACAGTAATGAGCCGGAGTATATGGTGTGGGTGGAGGCAGTTTCAGGGCTGGGGCGAATCAACAATCTCTACGCCGGCTCGTCTTACGAAGAGCCACTGCGTACATTTGCTCGGTCTATTTTTGCTCCGGCAGTAAAACTTATTGGCTGGAAGCCCACAGTCAATGAATCTCATTCTCATGCATTGCTCCGATCGCTTTTACTCGGAAGTGCTGGAGCATATGGCGATACGAAGGTTATTGCCAAGGCACAATCCCTATTTATGGCCCGCAATCGACTGGCTATTCCAAGTGATCTTCGCAGCGTGGTGTACAGCATTATTGCCCGTTATGGTGGAGAAAAGGAATATAATGCGCTTCTTTTGATGCACCAGGCCGCTAGTCTTCACGAGGAAAAAAATCGTATTGAAAGTGCACTTGGCCACTTCACCGATCCTCGTATTCTCAACAAAGTCCTCGCGTATTCGATTTCAAGCAGTGTTCGTCTACAGGATCGCAACGGACTTATTGCAGGTGTCATACTAAATCCGCGAGGGCGAAAAATAGCGTGGACATTTATTAAAAAGAATTGGAGCAAGCTCTCGGCGGACTATGGGGAAGGATGGCATTTGATGTCGCGTATGATTTCTCCACTTGGTCGGGCGACAACAAAACAGGAAGCAGATGATATTAAAAAATTCTTCAAGACTCACAAGGCTCCTGGCGCCGCACGAACCATCGAGCAAGTCCTCGAACAGATTAACATCAACCACGCCTGGCGGATCCGCGACGAGAAAGCGCTAAGAGAGTGGCTGAAAAAATAATATGTGGATCATCTTTGCACTTGGGAGCGGGATTTTTTCGGGAACGAGACGGTTTCTCGAGAAGAAGCTCACAAAAGATCTCGGTATATTCACGATCGGTTGGATGATACAAGCATTTGCGTTGCCAGTTCTTTTTATTTTTTCACTCTGGAGCACACACTACAATATTTTTGCGTTGCCGTGGGATTTTTGGTGGCCACTTCTCATTATTTGCATCGTCCTCTATCCATTTCAGTCCTACTGTTATTTCAGATCTATTCGCGATGCGGAAATATCTTTTGTCTTGCCCTTTCTGTCTTTGATCCCTGTCTGGAACGCTTTGACGTCCTGGTTTATTTTAAAGGAAGAGCCAAGTGCCCTTGGTCTTACTGGTATTTCGACCATTATTCTTGCGATCTACATCTTGCTTTCAAATGGCAAAAGATTTCCCGCACGAGCGGATGTGACTATTCCTGCCATACTTATGATAGCTGGTGGAATTGTCCAGGCATTTGGCAATTCTCTTGATAAGATTTCGATCGGGGTTTCTGACCCGTATATTTACGCATTCATTAATACACTTGGAGCGACTATTTGTCTTTTTATTTTCGCCCTGGTGTGCGACCGACACCGGAGCATGCATGTGGGTAAAAACTTAAAAGGGCTTATCACGATCGGAAGTTTAAATGGACTTTCGTATTGGTTTTTTGTGAGCGCGCTTGCAGTCGGTCTTACGTCCTACGTGCTGGCTGTTCGCAGTATCAACATCATCATACCTGCACTGTTGGGCTTTTTCTTCCTTAAAGAAAAGCTGACTCATAGTAAAATAATCGCGCTTATATTAGTCGCTGTCGGTCTTGTCTTACTCGCGTTTTCGTAATACACATGAAACGTAAAACAAAAATTGTTGTTATTGTTGGTATGCTGGTCATTCTCGGTGGAGCTATTCTCATTAAATTTCACGGATATTTTTTCTATCAGACAGACTTAGCGCTTCATACTGGAATAAAATCTTACCAAGAAGAATTGATTGCTATGGTGCAGACGGATCCCGCGACGGCATTTTTGAAATTCCGACAGATTCTAAAAGAAGATCCGCTAGCATATGCGACGTGTCATGGATTGGCGCATCAGATGGGGCACAATGCCCATGAGGCTTTTGGGTTTGCGCAAGCGATGCATTATCAAGACGCGATCTGTGGTGGCGGATATATTCATGGCGTGATCGAAAGCGAATTTGGAGCACTTCAGGAAAAAGATCTTATATCCGAGGCAACGAGTGTCTGTGGTCATGATGAAATGTGCTTGCATGGCATTGGTCATGGACTTATGATCGCGACAGATTCTGACGTACCAAAGTCAATTGAAATCTGTACCGCAATTTCCGAGTCTGAAAAAACAAACTGTTATGATGGTGTTTTCATGCACATCTTTGACCAAGAGGAGACAGGAATACCAAAAAGTTCTATTTTAGAAGAGAAGGCTCTGGAGATATGTCGTGATACCACACACGCTGCTTCGGAAAGTTGTTATTATTATCTGCCGCGTATTTATCCATATGAGGAAAAAGATAAAGAAGTAGCGCTCTGTAATGCATTGCCCAAAAGCGAATCAAAAAATGCCTGTGTCTTAGGCTACGGTGTTATGCGTATGAAATATGCACCAACATTTGACCAAGCAATCGCCGAAGAAGATTGCAACATTTTTGACGAAGAATTGTATCAGGATTTGTGCCGATCAGGCATTGAACGCTATAAAGCATTACAAGAAATGGGTATCGGAACGCAATAAACTCAGAAATACTGTGATACAGTAGGGGCGTGACGGTTAAAAATTTTCAAAAAAAGATATGGGACTATTACCGCAAGTATGGGCGGCATGATTTGCCGTGGCGTCCGTCTTCGCTAAAGCTTCGTCGTGATAAAATCATCTTAGATCCGTACAAAATTCTTGTTTCCGAGATGATGCTCCAGCAGACGCAGGCAGCGCGAGTGGTGCCAAAATACAAAGCGTTTTTGAAAAAGTTTCCGACTATTGAAAAGCTTACTAAAGCCAATACTAGAGATGTGCTAAAAGAATGGAGTGGACTTGGCTACAATCGCCGTGCGCTGTATCTCAAACGCGCGGCAGAGACCATTGTTCGTGACTATAAAGGAATATTTCCAAAAGAAGTGAGCTTACTTGAGAAACTTCCAGGCATTGGTCCGTACACAGCCCGGGCGATCGCGACATTTGCCTGGAACCAGCCACAGATATTTATTGAAACGAATATCCGAGCAGTGTTTATCCATGAATTTTCCTCGAAGAAGGGCATGGTTTCTCAGGTGCCGATACATGACAAAGATTTACTTGAGCTCATTAAAAAAACATTACCAGAAAAGTCCATCAGCCTTCGCCCTAGCTCCGACGAGACAATGCGGCAATGGTATTGGGCACTCATGGATTATGGAGCCATGCTTAAAGCTACTGTTCCAAACCCAAGCCGAAAAAGCGCTCACCATACCAGGCAGTCAAAGTTTGAAGGCTCTGATCGCCAAATTCGTGGCGCTATCGTGCGTCTCCTGGTGAGTAACAAAAAAGTCACAGAACGCATGGCTATTCGTTTACTCAGCCAGTACTCCAAAAATCGTGTGCTTAAAGCGTGGCGCGCACTGAAACAAGAAGGTTTTTAGTAGTTTGACATTACAAATGCCACAAGTAAAATAAATTATTATATTTTTTATTTTTATTTCTATGCAAGAAAAAAATAATTTTGGTTTTAAAAAAATAAGATTGAGTAGCCATCTTCGGCAAACCATTACCATAAGTATTGTTACAGTTGTAGTTATTTTTGCACTTTTGTCGCTTCTTATTTGGATATTTCGAGCCCCACTTTTCAATTATTTCGCTGGAGAGTATATGCAGAGTCTTCAAAGTGAGAGCACTCCGTCTGACTCCGCACTATCTATTTTAAGCCAGCAGTCATTTGTTGTAGATGCGGTCAAAAAAAGCAATCCCGCGGTTGTCTCAATCGTCATTTCCAAAGATGTGCCGACCTATGAACAATACTTTGCGCCAAATCAAAGTCCTTTCGGAGATTTATTTGGCAGCCCGTTTGGTAGCTTCTTCAATGTGCCACAATATAGGCAAAATGGTACAGAAAAACAAGAAGTCGGCGGCGGCTCAGGGTTTCTGGTTTCTAAAGACGGCATGATCGTGACCAACAAGCATGTCGTGGCTGATACCGAGGCTGAATACACTGTCTTTCTCAATAATGGCGAAAAATATACTGCCACTGTACTCGACCGGGACAGTGTGCTCGACATAGCGATCATTAAGATTTCTGGTCCAGACTTTCCGTACCTTTCGTTTGGTGACTCGGACGCACTCCAACTTGGACAAACGACCATAGCGATCGGCAATGCGCTTGGTGAATTTAAAAATACTGTTTCGGTCGGCGTGATCTCAGGACTATCGCGCTCAATTACTGCCGGCGACGGTATGGGAGAGAGTGAGCTTCTCGATCATGTGATTCAGACTGATGCTGCGATCAATCCTGGCAACTCTGGCGGTCCGCTTCTTGATCTCTCTGGTAATGTGGTCGGGGTCAACGTAGCCGTGGCACAGGGCTCGCAGAGCATCGGTTTTGCTCTCCCGATCAACAGTATTAAGTCAGTTGTCGAATCTGTGGAGAGTACGGGCAAAATTGTCCGCCCATATATCGGCATCAGGTACACCACGATTACGCCTGAGCTGAAAGAAAAAAACAATCTCTCGGTGGACTACGGTATCCTCGTACAGCGCGGGGCGACTGCTGCCGATCTTGCTGTGATTCCTGGATCACCAGCCGACAAAGCGGGTATTGTCGAGAATGATATTATTTTGGAAATTGATGGAAAAAAGATCGATGAAGATGTGAACTTTGCTTATGTGATCCGAGAGAAAAAAGTAGGGGATACGGTGGTACTTAAGATACTTTCCAAAGGTATTGAAAAAACGGTGAGTGTCATACTAGAGGCTGCCCCTTAGTATTGAAAATTTGTGAAGTGGAAGTTAGGTAAATAAAAAGTACCCACTTAAAACATGATGTTCCAAGTGGGTGCTTAGGTGAATAGCTTTTTGCTATTCGATTATTTTTCCTTCCGATACTAAGAGGGAAGCAATATTTCCCCCAGCAATATTTTTTGCTAAATCTTCAGTTATCTGGAGCTGGAGCAATCCAGATGATTTTTCGTCGATGGTATAGATTAGGAACCATGTCCCTAACGCCAGATCATATTTTAATTCATGGCCATGAGCATACCAATATAGTTTCTCATCACCATAGAAATTCCCATCTGAAGGTCCGCCGTATGGCAACTGAATAAATGTAATCTTTTCATTCATTACTATAATTTCCCTTGGCATTGGTCTTGGAGCTTGGGCCTGGTGTAACCTGGTTCTTGTACCGCTGACGTTGTGGGTCGGTTTTTTAGCGCCAGGATCGTTGTAGGATTCTTCAAGGTATCCAGCCGGATGACCTTCGTGTGGGGAGTAGTCCACACGGTCACTATAGGGGTCATGATTATCTACTATTGCATTTGAATTGTGTGAATGAATAGTAGTGTCTTGTGCTGAAATTGTTCCAGCGAACGAGAAGCAAATGAATGTTGCAAAAAGTATTGTTTTCATAGGACAAGGGGTTTAAGTTAAATGGTGACTTTA
>JACCDY011022922.1_pt1 | contig 13309 bp, 15 predicted proteins | sample 7446391 | NCBI WGS metagenome assembly JACCDY01 (sample SAMN15323451, study PRJNA562643) | freshwater metagenome | isolation source: river surface water | place: USA:Blue River Watershed | collected 2017-08-18 | reverse complement strand
GGCGGTCATTACCGGATTATTGCGTAAGCCAAACTCCCAACAGGGCAGCTGAAACACCCAAAAGGTAATTTCCCAATAGATTCAAAGAAAACTCCTTAATTCGGGTTCGTGATTCAAATAGGTCTAGCGCAAAAGCCGACCAGGTTGTTAGTGCTCCGCAAAATCCGATGAGTAGGTAAGGGATTTTGCCATCAGCGCCCGAGATAATTCCCAAGATAAATGATCCAATTACGTTAACAATTAATATTCCGATTGGAAATCGGTATTCACTCCTAAAGTATCTATCAATCAAATATCTGGTCGGAGCGCCAACTCCAGCGCCGATTAGAAAATAAATTAGTCTCATCGCACAACCTTTGGCGCCAGCGCATAGAGAATAAGAAGGCTGGCTGCAACCGTTCCAAAAAAGTAAGCAATAGAAAGTAAGTCGCTACGTTCTGCGTGAATTACTGCAATCGATGAAAATGTAGTCATTCCGCCGGCAAAACCTGGTATCCAGAATATTTTGCTTAGTTCGGTTGGTTTCAACCTTAAAGCAACTAAGCCAGCGATAGAAACTCCAATCAAATTCGCTATAAAAATAGCGATTGGATAGCTAGGTAAAGTTTCAGAAATCAGATACCGCGAAAGCGAGCCAGCAATTCCGCCGGCAGCAACAAAGAGGAGATTTTTCACGCCCGCCGTATTACTTTATTTGTGATGCTAGAAAAGATACTTATAAGAAGGCTTCCGATTAAAGCTGAGGTGAAACGATCTATAGTGATGGTGTCGCTAACTCGATCAGTTAACATCAACATGGCCGCATTGATTACAAAAATAAAAAGACCAAAGGTGAGGATAACTGCGGGCAAGGTAAATAATTTTAGAAGCGATCCAATAACGGTATTGATTAACCCAAAGAGAGCTGCGACCCAGAAATAATTCCAAGCACCAGGTTCTATCTGAATGCCATCAACAATTAGCGTTGTAACCCAAAATGCGCCGGCGAGTACTGCCCAGCGCAACACTAAGGCCACTAGTTAATCTCTTCTCGCTTACGTATCTTCGAGCCGAGCCAACGGATTGGGTCGTACTTCTCATCGACCACTCGCTCTTTCATAGGAATGATTGCGTTATCGGTGATCTTGATATGTTCTGGACAGACTTCAGTACAGCACTTCGTAATGTTGCACATGCCCAAGCCATGCTCTTCTTGAGCCTTCTTCTTACGGTTTCGCAATCGATCAAGCGGATGCATATCTAATTCTGCGATTCGGATAAAGAATCTTGGGCCAGCAAACGACTTCTTATTCTCTTCATGGTCACGAATGACGTGGCAGGTGTTCTGGCAGAGGAAGCATTCGATACATTTACGGAATTCTTGGCTCCGCTCAACATCTACTTGTTCCATTCGATATTCCCCAGGCTTTAGGTCGCTTGGGCCTTCGAATGCTGGAACTTCCATAGCTTTCTTGTAGTTATAAGAAACATCAGTAACCAAATCTTTGATGACTGGAAATGCGCGCAATGGAGTGACAGTTATCGTCTCATCATCGCCATACATGTTCATGCGAGTCATACATGCAAGTCTTGGCTTACCGTTAATTTCCATGGAACAAGAGCCACACTTACCGGCTTTGCAGTTCCAACGAACTGCTAAGTCAGACATCTGGGTTGCTTGAACACGGTGAATCACATCGAGCACAACTTCACCTTCGTTGGCGTCTACTGTCACATCTTTGAACTCACCGTTCTTGGAATCACCGCGCCAAATCCTTAGCTTTACTTTGCGAGTCATGATCCGCCCTTCGCGAGTTCTTTCTCGGTGAAATACTTTTTCAACTCTTCTCGGTCAAAGAGGCTGATTAATTCATCCGGCAACATCTTTGCGAGCTCCCGAATGATTTCGATGCGCTTACCATTCCATGAAGAAAGGTGGTTGAACTGGCGCCACTCAGGATCCATCTTTGGATAATCATCTCGGGTGTGACCGCCGCGAGACTCTTGGCGATCTAGAGCTGAACGTGCGATTGATTCCGAGACAAGCAACATGTTTTCCAGATCGATTGCTAGATGGAATCCCGGATTAAAAGTCTTTCCTCCTGAAACAGTAACTTTTGCGGCACGCTCACGGATCGACTCGAGTTTTGTGATTGCATCGCGTAGTTCACTCTCGGTGCGGATAATTCCTACGAGGTCTTGAGTTACATTCTGCAGTTCTTGATGTAGAGAGTAAGGATTCTGATCGCCCTCACGCGTGAAAGGCTCATTAATTGCTTCATGAGCTCTTTCAATTTCTTTATCGTTAACCGATGGTTCGCTGCCCTTAATACTCTTTACATATTGTGCAGCGCCTGCGCCAGCTCTTCTTCCAAATACCAATAGATCTGAGAGCGAGTTTCCGCCTAATCGATTAGAACCATGCATTCCGCCGGCAACTTCGCCAGCTGCAAAGAGACCAGGTACGCCATATGCCGCAGCAGTGTCTGGATCTACCTTTACTCCACCCATTACGTAGTGGCAGGTTGGGCCGACTTCCATCGGTTGTTCCGTGATGTCGACATCGGCAAGTTCTTTAAATTGATGCCACATTGAAGGCAAACGACGCTTAATCTCTTCAGCGGGAAGACGCTTAGATACATCTAGATAAACACCGCCATGTTCAGAACCGCGGCCTGCTTTAACTTCAGCATTAATAGCGCGCGCAACTTCATCTCGTGGAAGTAGTTCTGGTGGTCGGCGATTGTTGTTCTGATCTTTATACCAACGATCTGCCTCTTCTTCGTTATCAGCGTATTTATCTTTGAAAACATCAGGAATGTAATTGAACATAAAGCGCTCACCTTTGTTGTTTGTGAGAACTCCGCCATCGCCTCGTACAGATTCAGTTACCAAGATTCCCCGCACTGATGGTGGCCAGACCATGCCAGTTGGATGGAACTGAACGAATTCCATATCAACTAGAGCCGATCCGGCTTTTAACGCGAGCGCGTGGCCATCGCCAGTACCTTCCCAGGAGTTAGAGGTAATTTTGAAAGATTTGCCGATTCCACCCGTTGCAAGAACAACTGCGGGCGCCTCAAATAGAACTTCTTCACCAGATTCACGCCAGTATCCGTAACATCCGGAGACTTTCTCGCCATCTTTAAGAATTGAAGTAATTGTTAATTCCGCAAAAACCTTTAAGTATTTTTCCGCATCGCCAAACTCTTTGGCATCTTTCTGTTGGAGCGCAACAATTTTCTGTTGCATAGTGCGGATTAACTCAAGACCAGTTCGATCTCCGACGTGCGCGAGCCTTGGATATTCATGGCCACCGAAATTTCGTTGCGAAATACGACCATCTTTGGTGCGATCAAATAGCGCGCCCCAGGTTTCAAGTTCCCAGACTCGATCTGGGGATTCTTTTGCATGGAGTTCTGCCATCCGCCAGTTATTAAGGAATTTTCCACCACGCATGGTGTCCCGGAAATGAACTTTCCAATTATCTTTATCGTTAACGTTTCCCATCGCAGCAGCCGCGCCACCTTCTGCCATAACGGTATGGGCTTTTCCAAAGAGGGATTTACAAATGATCGCTACTCGTAACCCAGCTTCGCGAGCTTCAACAGCAGCGCGTAAACCAGCGCCACCGGCGCCAATTACGACTACATCAAAGCGATAGCGATCAAATTTGATGTCGCTCGCCTTAATTCCAGTGTTTACGTTAGCCATCATCTCCCCTAGAAGAAGTAAAAGTTGGTGATAGTTCCGGATGCGACCATACGAACATAGAGATCAGTCAACGCAACCACGAAGAGTGAGATCCATGCATATGTTGGGTGGCTATGGTTTAACTTTGAAACCCAAGTCCAAGCCTTGTAACGGATTGGGTGTTTAGAGAAATGTCGAAGTCGGCCACCAATGGTGTGACGACAGGTATGACAGGAAGCTGAGTAAAGCCAGAGCATGGTTGCGTTAAGAAGAAGTACGAGCGTGCCTACGCTCATATGTCCCCATTCGCCTTCTGGATTCTTAAACGCAATGATTGCGTCATAAGTAAGAATTATGTTGAAAATTAAACCGGCAAAGAAAAACCATCGATGGCCATTCTGCAAAATTAATGGGGCTCTGGTTTCTCCGGTGTACTTCGAATGTGGTTCAGCAACCGCACAAGCAGGTGGCGACATCCAGAAAGATCGGTAGTAAGCCTTACGGTAGTAATAACAAGTTAATCGAAAACCAAGTGGGAAAATAAGAATAAATAACGCTGGCGAAATAATCATTCCGAAAATTGTGAAAGTTCCAATTGGAGTTCCAAAATGTGCAGCACCTTCAACGCATGCAGTGGAAAGACATGGTGAGTAAAACGGAGAAATTAGCGGTTCTGCAAAATAGTAATTCTTTTCAAAGGCGCGAAAGGTTGCGTAGATAATGAACGAAACTAGAACGGCAACAGTAATTGCGGGTTGTAACCACCAACGATCGGTTCGGAGCGTGCGCTCTTTTATCTCAGCGCGAGATTTTGAGAAAACGCCAGTCGCCACATTTGCCCCCTTTGGGAATGCCGCAATTTTCCTAGCGTTTCCCAGGGTTTTCTAGGTGAAGTGCTATGAGTTCGCCCACAAGAGCGGAGGGCGTGGGATTTGAACCCACGAAGGTTTCCCTTGCCGGTTTTCAAGACCGGTGCACTAGGCCACTATGCGAGCCCTCCGTGGGAAAACTTACCTTCCTCGGTTGGGCTCCTCAAAATCATCAGCGCTATCAAGACCTGAAATAGCTGGTTTTAAATGAATTCGGAATCGAACTGAGGTCATGTGGATCAACACAATTGCTGCCACAGAGAATGCAACTGCGAGATTGAAATTCAGATCAGTTCTCTCTAGAAATACAAAGATTGTTGCTCCGATTGCGGTTGCTGTTGCATAAAGCGGTCCGCCGGTAAAAATCTGGGGCGTTACACGACAAACTATGTCACGCAAAACTCCGCCACCTACAGCGGTAATTATTCCAAGGATGACGGCGACTAAATCAGTTGTGTCATAAATCAATGCCTTATATGTACCTGCAATTGCAAAGAGAGCCATTGCTATCGAATCTAGAAAAACGATAATTCCGCTGGATTTTCGATACCAACGTCCGATGATTAACGCTAGTGCCGCGCCACCAATTGCAGTCAGAATATATTTGTCCTGCATACCAACTGGACGGCCTGCGGATAAAAGTAAATCTCTCAAGATGCCGCCGCCCAACCCAGTAATTATCGCAACTGAGATTACGCCAACTAAATCAAATCTCTTATAGAAAATAGCGAATAGGGCTCCTTGAAATGCGCCAAATCCAACACATACAAGATCTAGCCAGATTGGTACCGCGCGAATAATCATTCCGGTAGCTCCAGTAACTCTTCGATTACTTTGGCAACACCATCTTCGGTGTGAGGATCAGTAACTGACTTCGCATATTTAGGAGCATCAGGATGGCCATCTACCATTGCCCAAGATCTTCCGGCCCACTCCAACATCGCGAAGTCATTGGGGTTATCGCCAAACGTCACAACCTGTTCTGCGTTAATGCCAAAACGTTCAGCCATCTTCGCCAAGGTTGAGCCTTTAGATACACCAAAAGCATTTATCTCAAGTAAAGAATCGAGTGAGTTTGAGTGAGTCACCGTTACCAAATCGGCTAATTCGCGATCTGCGATTGCAAGCATTTCATCTGAGGTTAACTTTTGCGTGGAACAACGAGCTAGCAATTTTGCTGCTGGATCTGACATTAATTCGGTAATGTCATGGACTCCTTCTTGATCTAGTCCAACATCCCAACGAGGGTTATAGTTCTTTTCACGATAAAAGTGATCGCGTAACTCAACCGCGAAGGCAACATCAGGGATTGCGTTACGTAGTTTTTGGACTGTGGCAATTTGATTCTCGACTGGGATAAGCCATTCTTCAATTACCTTCTCATTATGAATATCGTAATGAATAGCGCCATTACCTAAAATCGCACCGCCAAATGGAAATGTTGCTGCAATCTCCTTCATCCAACGCGCTGGTCTTCCGGTAGCAAAATAAACTTTTATGCCAGCATCATGGGCATCATGAAAAGCTTTTTTGGTGCGTGGAGTTATCTCCCCGTAATTTAAAACTATGGTCCCGTCGAGATCTGTTGCTATTAACTTGGGTCGTTTAGCTAATGCGCTCAATTAAGCCACCGGTTTAAATCGATCAGTACCTAAGTACGGTTGTAATGCCTTTGGTACCAATACTGAGCCATCGCTCTGTTGGTGATTCTCAAGAATAGAGACAATCATGCGCGGAATAGCGACCAAAGTTCCATTTAACGTCGCAACTGGAGAAGTACCAGAATCTCCTTTGGTGCGGACATTTAATCTTCTTGCTTGGAATTCGCTGCAGTTAGAGGTACTTGTTACCTCTCGATATGCGTTCTGGGTTGGGATCCAAGCTTCACAATCGAATTTGCGATTTGCGCTCGATCCAAGATCACCAGTGGCTACATCAATAACTCGATACGGAATCTCCATGGCGTTTAAAAATTCTTTCTCCCAGGCAAGGAGTTTCTGGTGCTCACTTGCTGCATCTTCTGGTTTGCAGAAGGAGAACATCTCTACTTTTTCAAATTGGTGTACGCGAATGATTCCTCTTGTATCTTTTCCGTAAGAACCCGCTTCACGTCTAAAACATGGTGAATAACCGGTATATCGGAGGGGCAATTTCGCTCCATCCAGAATTTCATCCATGTGATAAGCCGCAAGAGGAACTTCACTTGTTCCAACTAAGTAGAAATCATCTTCTTTAAGGTGAAAAACATTCTCGGCGGCTTGACCAAGAAATCCAGTTCCTTCCATGGCTGCAGGTTTTACGAGAACGGGTGGAATCATTGGAATAAATCCAGCTTTGGTAGCTAGTGATATCGCATAGTTTACAAGAGCTAATTCAAGAAGTGCACCGACGCCAGTCAGATAATAGAAACGAGCGCCAGAAACCTTTGCGCCTCGTTCAACATCAATTGCTCCGAGGATTTTGCCTAGTTCAACATGATCTTTTGGTTCAAAATCAAACTTTCTTGGCTTACCGATCTCTTCCAAAACTTTGAAATCAGCTTCACCACCTATCGGCGCCTTAGGGTCAACGATATTTGAGAGCCCTAAAGCTAGTTTGTGAAATTCCGCCTCGGAATCAGCTCGTTTCGCATCAGCTTCTTTAACTCTAGTCGCGAGGGCTTTAGCTTTCTCAAGTAGCTTTGATTTTGCATCGCCGGTTGCGCTACCAACAGATTTTGAGAGTGAATTTTGCTCGGCTCGCAGAGCTTCAAATTCAACTATTGCATTTCTCCGCTTTTCATCAGCATTTAATACCTGATCTACCAGGTCAACGCTTTCGCCACGAGCTTTTTGAGAAGCGCGAACTAAATCCGGATTTTCCCGAAGGATTTTTACATCAATCATATGGTTTTACCCGCTCTTACTTTTTCTAACCAATCATCCGCTGATTTAAATGCGCTATCGATAACTGATTTAGAAGTTGTTGGAGCTACTTTGTCAGCACGTGGATAAGAACCAAGGAATCTAACTTCTTCACAAATTCGCTTTAGCCCTGTTAATGCATCCCCGACGCGCTCCTCATTGATATGACCTTCTGCATCGATAATGAAGTGGTAATGCCCAAGCTCTCGGCCAGTAGGTCTTGATTGAATAAAAGTTAGATTTACGCCGCGCACTGCAAACTCAGTTAACACTTCAAGTAGCGCACCAGCATGGTCGGCTCCGATAAATGCTGCGAGTGAGGTTCGATCATGTCCGGTTGGGGCTGGAACTGAGCCAGGTTTTCCAACTAAAACGAAACGCGTTACCGCTTCGCTGTTATCACCAATTTCGCTATCAAGAATTGTTAAGCCATAAGCCGCAGCGGCGTTCGGCGCCGCAATTGCAGCATCAAATTCACCGCGGCTTAACGCCTCGGCTGCAGCTGCTGTTGAAGATGAGGAAATTATTTCAGCGTTGGGATGATTCTTTGCTATGTAGGAACGACATTGCGATTCTGCGTGGGGATGGGTTTCGATTCGCTTTATGGATTTCCCATCACTTCCGTTACGAACCATGAGCGCAAAGGTGACCGCGAGAGTTGCTTCTCCATATATAACGAGTGGATCTCCGATTGCCAATTCATCGAGCGTTCTTGCAACAACGCCTTCGACTGAATTCTCAATTGGAACAAGAGCGCGATCTGCTTTACCGCTTCGAACAGCGTCAAGGGCCGCGGTTACATTTGAAAATGGAATTAATTCATCATCGGGGCGCGCAACTGTTTTTAGCGCAGCTTCGGTGAATGTACCCGTTGGGCCTAAATATGCATACCTCGTCACTGCGTAAGGATACTCAAGTACACACTTGCCATGCGCGCGAGGGGCCATTGGGATGCTGGAACCTGAATCAAGCGCGCGTACTTTTGCCACCAGCGCCCAGTAAAACTAGGGATTTAGTCAATGAGATTACAGCGTTAGGCTTGCTGATTATGAATCGAGATCTCCAATTTTCATCGATAGCGTGGCGATCAGAGTTGGGGTTACATCGTGAAGGAAATGAAGATTCTGGATTAATCGCAACAAATACCATCGCTGTTGCAGATGGAATGGGTGGTTACGCTGGCGGAGAAATAGCTTCAAGAGTAGTTATTGAAACATTAACCAAGGCGCTTCCTTTGTTGGAAAATAAAGAAATAGATCGTGATTCGCGCGAAGATATTTTTCGCACCTCATTGGAAGATATGGATCAAGCAATCCGACAGAAATGTGATGAGCGTCCAGAACTTGATGGCATGGGAACTACATTTACTGCATTTCACCTAGATGGCACTTTTGTCTCGTTACTGCATATCGGCGATTCGCGCGCATATCGAATCCGAAATAAGAAAATCACCCGCCTTAGCCACGATCACACTGTCGTACAAGAGTTATTTGATCAAGGACGGATCTCCGCTGAAGAGATGAGTGACCACCCACAACGTTCATTTTTGACACAAGCGCTGATGGGTAAAGCAAATATCAATCCCATTCTCTCGATTTTTCCAGTTGAGCCTGGCGATATTTATCTGGTTTGTAGCGATGGCTTAACCAATGTTGTGGATGAAGGCAAGATTCTCTCGGCGTTCACTGGCGATTTACAAAACGCTGTGAATACTTTGATTGAGTTAACTTACAAAAATGATGCACCAGATAATGTGACTGTGATTGCAGCCCAAATTGGTGCTGAGCGAAATGAAATTTCAACCGAGTTAATCGGAGCTGCGAAATGAAGCGTCAGCTCGGAGGTCGATATCAACTAGGTCCGATGATTGGAACTGGTGGTATGGCCGATGTTTATTTAGCGGAAGACCTTCGCCTGCACCGAGAAGTGGCGATAAAGATTCTACGAAGCGATCTCGCTCGCGACCCGGCATTCGTTACTCGATTCAATAAGGAAGCGCTCGCAGTTGCTGCCCTAAATCATCCCGGAATTGTTGCGGTTTACGACTCTGGACAAGAGAAGACAACTAGCGGTGTCATGCCTTACATCGTTATGGAATATGTGGAAGGTAAAACTCTCCGCGAATTACTGCATGATGGTGATCGATTGCTCTTTGATCGCGCTATCGAAATCGTTGAAGGAATTCTTAATGCACTTTCGTATTCACATAAGAGCGGAATAGTTCACCGTGACATTAAGCCAGGAAACATCATGATTACCGAAAGTGGTGCGGTTAAGGTGATGGACTTCGGTATAGCGCGCGCATTGGCTGATGCTGGTGCAACCTTGACTAGTACCTGGAATATCGTGGGGACAGCGCAATACCTCTCACCAGAACAAGCAACTGGTGGCCAAGCTGATCTGCGCAGCGATCTCTACTCTGTTGGCTGTTTATTTTATGAATTAATTTCAGGTCAACCTCCATTTAGTGGGGAGACTCCTGTAGCTATTGCTTATCAACATGTTTCAGCTCCACTTATTCCGGTTACTAGTCTTACTACCGGTTTAGATCCGGCCATTGATTCATTCTTTGAAGTCGCGCTAGCCAAGAGCCCGGAAAATCGTTACCAGAATGCAGCTTCAATGCTTAAAGATTTAAAGCGACTCTCAAGAGGTGAACGCATCACCGCCAAGATTCCAACGCAGCGCTCGGTGAATCCGCGAAGAAGATTGCTTATCGCGACTTCGCTAGTCCTGTTGATTGGTTTGGGTGGATTCCTGGCGTTTCGACCGAGTGGTCCAACTGAAATCGTAACTCTGCCAAACGTTGTTGGATTAACCGAAAGTGAAGCGCGTGCTCAGTTAGCAAATTTCACAATCACAATTCAACGCGCGCCCGATCCCCGAATTCCAAAAGATCGAGTGGCTAGCCAGTTACCACTTGCTACAGTGCAGGTAAATAAAGGAAGCGCCGTAACTTTGACGCTCTCTGATGGCCCGGGTGATGCCATCGTTCCAATCGACATTATTGGAAAACCATTAGAAGAAGCTCGCGCAATTCTCGCTTCTGCGGGACTTCGAGTTAGCAAAACTGTTGCTGTTGCCTCCGAAGAGCAACCTGGAATAGTTCTAAAAGTTTCACCAGATGCTGGTAGCACTGTTGAAGCTGGAAGCGGTGTAACGCTTGAGATTGCCAGCGGAAATGTGCAGGTTCCGAATTTGGTAGGAAAGAGCGAAATTGAAGCAAAGACGCTCCTTACGCAAGCAGGCTTCCTGGTTAAAACTGCCACCGCTTTCGATGCGAATCAACCACTTGGAATAGTTCTCGCGCAAGCTCCAGCCGCGGGCGAAACTAAGATAATTGGTAGCTCTGTGACAATTACTATTAATTCAAATAATTAAAGAACTGGATCAAGTTTCTTTGCGTTTTTAACAGCATCATCCATTCCGCAAACCAGAAGCCAATTCGCTAACAAGAGATGTCCATGTTCCGTTAATACTGACTCTGGATGGTATTGGACTCCGAAAATTGGCAATGCTTGATGTTGTACTGACATCACACTGCCACTCTCACTCCGTCCAGTAATTCTCAACTCACTTGGCAGCGTCTCTTCACGAATTGCTAGCGAGTGATAACGGGTTGCGATAAATGGGTTAGGTATGCCTTCGTAAATTCCATTTTCGTCATGAGAAATTTTCGAGGTTCGACCGTGTAACAATTCCGGCGCACGATCGACAGTTGCGCCATAAGTAGTAGCAATTGCTTGATGGCCAAGGCAGACGCCCAATAGCGGTTTCGCTATTTCGGCGGCGCGTTTAATCATCGCCATCGAAATTCCTGCATCTTCCGGGGTGCCTGGCCCAGGTGAAACAAGGATTCCGTCGTAGCGGCTCGCTTCCGATTCATTAATCTCATCATTTCGAACGACAGTGCACTTGGCGCCAAGTTGTTGTAGGTACTGAACTAAGTTGAAAACAAAGGAGTCGTAATTATCAATTACTAGGATCTCCGTTCCCATTACTCCATCTTCTCGTGTAATCTCCCGCCATGCCTAAGTCGCGGATTCGTAAAAAGAAGCGGGATAACCGCCCACAGCAAGAGCTTGCAGTGGAGAGTTCACTTCCAGTTGAGAGCCCTCGATGGCTCGCGCCAGCGATGGTTACAACTTTCTTAATCGGACTGGCTTGTATTGTTACCTTTTATATCTCCGAGACTCGCTACCCGGTTCCTGGGATAGGCGCTTGGAATATGGTCGCCGGATTCGCCTTCATCGGAGTCGGCTTCTCGCTCGCCACACGCTGGCGCTAATTACACGCCTGTAATTCTCCACAGCTTTTCCACCCCTGTGAATTAAAAGGAAGTCGCCAGGTTATTCTCAGAAACTTCTAAGGTTTGCCCGGAATTATCCGCGCCATGAAGAACACTGCACTCCTTGAGAAAGAGCCCGCCATGACAGATGAGAACGAAGTTGCTACCCAGCGCGTTCTTGTAGTCGATGATGAGAAAAGCATCAGCGAGTTAATCACTACGAGTCTTCGCTTTGTAGGTTTCGATGTCCGTACTGCTGCAACCGGAGCTGAGGCGCTTCGCGTCGCTGAAGAATTTAAACCGCATGCCTTAATTCTTGATGTGATGCTCCCTGATCTCGATGGTTTTGAAGTTTGTCGCCAACTGCGCGAGAGCGGACAAGAAGTTGGAGTCCTCTTTCTCACCGCGAAAGATTCAACAGATGACAAGATTAAGGGATTAACACTTGGTGGCGATGATTATGTTACAAAACCATTTAGTTTAGAAGAGCTGGTCGCGAGATTGCGCGCACTTCTTCGCAGAACCGGAGTTATCGTATCTCCGCTTGATGAAGAGAAGATTCGCTTTGCCGATCTTGAATTAAATGAAGCGACTCACGAAGTGCGACGGGCTGGAAAGCTAATTGATCTCTCTCCAACTGAATTTACACTGCTTCGCTATCTCATGATTAATGCGGAACGAGTAGTTTCAAAATCGCAGATTCTCGATCATGTCTGGCAGTACGACTTCCGCGGCGATGCGGGAATTGTCGAGACCTATATTTCATATCTTCGTAAGAAGATAGATATCTTCCAGCCGCCACTAATCCATACCGTACGCGGCGTGGGATATCGACTTCGCCTTCCAGCTCAAAAGTAATTCACCTCTCGATTAGCCTTGCGCTGTGAATCAGCCTCTCCGGAAATTCAAGCGCGCTCCTGGTCAATGGAGTCTTCGCAATCGATTGGTTCTTGGCGTCGTCATATTAGGTACGCTCGGTATAACTGGCTCAGATCTTGCGGCACAGACTGCCTTTAGAACATTTTTAATCGCTCAAATCGACGCGCAACTTGCAACCACCTCTACTTCTTCTGTACTCCGATTAGATCGAGCCGGCATTTATAACGACGGTGATGAGAGGGAAGAAGGAGCGCCGTTATTTCAGCCATTTGAACCGATTCGTGAAGTTCCTTCGGAAATCAGCATTAGCCTTCTCGATGCCGAGGGCGTTGTAATTGGAACCTTGGGAGGAAGTCAGAGCCCGCAACAAGTTCAAACAGTAATTAGCGGACTCACAGTTGCAGAACTTGAAGATAAAGTTGAAAAACCTTTCACCATTGAGAGTGAAGGGCGTTTTGGTTCTGAGTACCGAGCGCTTGCGCGAATTCTCCCAGACCAGACTGGAAGCGTAATAATTGCGGTATCTCTTGAAGGCGTCAAGAAATCAATCAATCAATTACGTTTTCTCTTCTTTGCAGTCGGATTAGTAGTTCTGTTCTTTCTTGCGCTCATCGCGCGACGCATAATTGGAATCTCCCTTCGGCCATTAACTCAAGTTGAAGAAACTGCTGAAGCGTTCGCTAAAGGTGATTATTCAG
>JACCDY010166778.1_pt1 | contig 13309 bp, 14 predicted proteins | sample 7446391 | NCBI WGS metagenome assembly JACCDY01 (sample SAMN15323451, study PRJNA562643) | freshwater metagenome | isolation source: river surface water | place: USA:Blue River Watershed | collected 2017-08-18 | reverse complement strand
TTGCCCTCCAAATCCTAGTCTCGGCCGGCGGATTTACTTGGCAGAATGAGACCATGCAGATCACAAAATTTGAGCACGCCTGCCTGCTACTTGAAGAGGGTAGCGACAAAATAATCGTTGACCCTGGGTTCTACACCCGACCAATGGAGCAGCTCACTGGTGTTCGTGCCGTAGTAATTACGCACATTCACGATGACCACTGCTACGAAGAGCAACTGGACCGGATCTACGCGAATAATCCGGGTGTAAAAATTTATGGCCCGGCCGAGGTTTGCTCAAGACTGGCAGCCTCGCGACCACATTTTGATTTAGGCGTGGTTTGCCACGGAGACTTTTTTGTCGAAGGCGAATTCACACTTGAATTCTTCGGAGACCTACACGCCGAGATTCATCGCAGCATTCCCCTAGTTCAAAACTGTGGAGCGCTAATCAACGGAAAGCTTTACTATCCGGGCGACAGCTACACCCAGCCGGATTGCGAGGTTGAGCTACTTGCCTGCCCAGCCTCGGCTCCGTGGTTGAAGATCGGTGATGTTATGGATTTTCTGGCCGCTGTGCGACCAAAACGGAGCTTTGCGACTCACAACGCTCTGTTGAGCGAGGTTGGCCATGCGCTCAATAACAGTCGAATTCAATTGGTAACCGAACAGGGCGGTGGGGTTTTTGAGTACCTCGAGCCTGGGCAAACCACCAGCGTCTAAACCCGATCGAGCAACCGAGATTTAATTTGTCGGTTAGCCGATGGCGACTATGACCGCGCAAATCAGGATAAGCACGGTTACCGGAACCCACATTTGGCGCTCTTTTTTACTTCTCGAAATGCTGTTGAGTAGAACACCCAAACCGGCAAATCCAACCAATCCCCAGTTTGCCAAGACATTGATTTCGGCCGGCAACAATTGCGGCAACACCGATGCCTGAGCCAAGAAGTGGCCGGCAATTGCGAGGTTTAGTGCCAGAGAAAACACCGACGCAACCCTAAAGCCAACCGGCAGTTTGCCAGGGTTCTGACCACCAAACGCATACTCACCCATCGGTGCACCAAGGGCCAGTGCAAGCTGGAACATGGCAATAAAAACGTAGATGATAGCGACGCTTAGGGCGGCAATTGATGCTGGATTCATTGGAATAGTTTAGGCTCCTGCGATTGCCTCAACCTAAAGAAAAATGGCCTCTCCCTTGACGGGAAAGACCATTTTCTAAAGCTGGGGTACCTGGACTCGAACCAAGAACAAAGGTACCAGAAACCTCCGTGTTGCCAATTACACCATACCCCAGAGTATGAACCGAGCCGTGGGCTCGACTTACAATCTTAGCCCTGTTAGGCCACTCGAGCAAACGCGTTTAGACGAGCGATGGTCTCGGCTTTTCCGAGAATCTCCATCGACTCAAACAACGGCGGAGAAATGCGACGGCCTGAAATTCCGGTGCGCAGTGGACCAAATGCCACACGTGGCTTGAGACCCAGTCCGTCGATCAGTGCTGCCTGAAGTGCCGCCTGGATAACCTCAGTCTTGAAGTCAGATTCAGCAATTGCCTCCAGTGCAGCAACACCGGCGTTTAGGACCTCAACGGTGTTTTCTGGCAGACCCGCTTTGGCATCTTCTTCAACGACAATCTGGTCGGCAGTCTTGAACATAAAACTCACCAAATCTGGTGCCTCACTCAAGACAACCAAGCGCTCCTGAATAAGCGGGGCCGCAGAATCAAGAACTCGCTGTTCTGCCTCTGAAAGAGTTGCTCCGACAACGCCGGCGCTCTGCAGGTAAGGCATCAAACGAGCCTTGAAGTCATCGGCACCGAGCAAGCGAATGTGGGCCGCATTGATAGCGTCGGCTTTCTTCTGGTCAAATCTGGCTGGGTTTGGGTTCACGTTGGTGACGTCAAATGCCGCTGCCAGTTCATCCATGGTGAAAATATCTTGGTCTGCGCTGAGGCCCCAACCAAGGAGTGCCAGATAGTTCAACAAACCCTCTGGAATAAAGCCGCGGTCGCGGTGGTGGAACAGGTTGGCCTCTGGATCACGCTTCGAAAGCTTCTTAGTGCCCTCCCCCATCACGTAAGGCAGGTGACCAAATTGCGGAATGAACTTGGTGATTCCGGCTTCGTAGAGTGCGTTGTACAGCGCAATCTGACGAGGGGTTGAAGACAATAGGTCCTCACCGCGTAGCACGTGGGTTACCCCCATTAGGGCGTCGTCAACCGGGTTGACCAGTGTGTACAGCGGCTGACCGTTTGGGCGAACCACAACAAAGTCAGGGAACGAACCTGCCGGGAAGGTAATTTCTCCGCGAACTAGGTCGGTAAAAGTGATGTCTACATCTGGCACCCGCAAACGCAGTGCCGGTGAACGGCCTTCGGCTCGGTAGGCTGCCTTGGCTTCGTCGGTTAGCTCACGCTCAGAATTGTCGTAGCCCAACTGCACGGCACGCCCATTTGCGCGGTTGCGCTCATCCAGCTCTTCGCCGGTCAGGTAACTCTCGTAAATGTGCCCAGATGCCTTGAGCTTGTCGATTACCTCTTGGTAAATGTGAGTGCGCTCTGACTGGCGGTATGGCTCGGCAGGACCGCCAACATTCACGCCCTCATCCCAGTTCAAACCCAACCAGTTGAGTGCATCGAGAATCATCTCGAATGACTCTTCGCTGTCGCGCTCGGCATCGGTGTCTTCAATGCGGAACAGGAATGAACCGCCGGTGTGACGGGCGTAAGCCCAGTTGAAGAGTGCGGTTCGAATCAGACCAACGTGCGGTAGACCGGTTGGAGATGGGCAGAATCGAACTTTGACATCGGCGCCAGTGGCGTCGGTAAAGGGAGCTGTGATGGCTGAAGACATAGTTTCTCAAGTCTAAACGACCGACTTGCCCTACAACGGGGCGCTAAACCACAGGGTTTAGCAGAGTGCCGATGCCCTCGATCTCACATTCGATGATCTCGCCGCGTTGAATCTGCGCAATTCCGGCCGGGGTTCCCGTCAAAATAATGTCGCCGGGCAGCAGGGTCATGTTTTGGCTCACGTAAGAAATGATTTTTGGCACATCGTGAATCATCAGGTCAATCGAGGCCTGTTGTTTGGTTTCACCATCGATGCGGCTTTCAAGAATTTGACCGTCTGGAACAAACTCGGTCTCAATCCACGGGCCAAGCGGGCAGAAGCTGTCAAAAGCCTTGGACCGAGCCCACTGGTCATCGCTAAATTGCAGGTCGCGCGCGGTGACATCGTTGGCAATTGTGAAACCCCACACGTAGTCCAGCGCATTTGCCTCTGAGACATTCTTGGCAATCTGGCCGATCACCACAGTGAGTTCAACTTCCAACTCGATGCGTTCACTCTGCTGCGGAATTTGGATTGGGTCACCAGGGCCGACGATGGCGCTTGAAGGCTTGAAGAAGATAGTTGGCTCTGGGTTGAGGGCCAAGCCCAACTCTCCCGCGTGGTCGGCATAGTTCTTACCGATGCAAACAACCTTGGACGGGATAATCGGCGCCAGCAGCTTGACATCTTTTAGCGGCACGCGCTCGCCGGTGGTCTCATAGCCGTTCACCAGCGGGTGCCCTGCCAGAACAACCAGCTCAGGCCCGTCAAGCACACCAAACTTCGGCTCGCCGTTCAAACTGAATCTGGCAACGCGCATGATCTGGCTTCTTTCTAGTCGGCTAGCTTAACCATCCAGCCGTGGCGGTCTTCGACCGTTCCGTACTGAATACCGGTTAGTTCGGCACGCAAACTTGCGGTTAGTTGGCCAGGCTCGCTGGTCTCTGAACCGATGGTTTCTTCGCGACTCTTGAACTGCCCAATCGGAGTAATTACCGCAGCGGTACCGCAGGCAAACACCTCAACGATGTCGCCGCCGTTGATGCCCTGGCGCACCTCATCGAGAGTAATCTTGCGCTCTTCTACCGAAAGGCCACGGTCTTTAATCAACTGGATAACTGATGCGCGGGTGATGCCGTGCAGGATTGTGCCGTCGAGCGCCGGGGTGGCAACGTGGCCATCTTTGTAAACGAAGAACAGGTTCATGCCTCCCAGCTCTTCAATGTAGGTGGCTGATTCGGCGTCGAGGAACATTACCTGCGAGCAGCCATTCTCGTAGCCCTCACCCTGAGCCAGAAGTGATGCCGCGTAGTTTCCGCCGGTCTTGGCCTCGCCGGTGCCGTGACGGCCAGCTCGAGCTGAGTCAAGGGCAATCCAAATCGAAACCGGCTTTAGTCCTCCGGTGAAGTAAGGGCCGACCGGAGAAGCAATCACGCGATACTCGGCACGGTGAGCTGCTCGAACACCCAAGAAGTTTTCGGCGGCAATTTCGAATGGGCGAATGTAAAGCGTCTTTTCATCAACGGGCTGTGGAACCCAAGCGCCATCAACGGCAATGAGCTGACGAAGCGATTCAACAAATAGTTCAACCGGCAGCTCAGGCAAAGCCATGCGGTGAGCCGAACGCTGCAGTCGAGCCGCGTTAGCCTCTGGGCGGAATGTCCAGATTGAGCCGTCGGCGTGACGGTAGGCCTTGATGCCCTCGAAGATTTCTTGACCGTAGTGAAGAACCGCTGCTGATGGATCCATCATGATCGGGCCGTAAGGAATTACCTCGGCACTGTGCCAGCCCTTGTCCTTCTCCCAGACAATAACCACCTGGTGGTCGGTTAGGTTAGCGCCGAAGACCGGTGCGGCCAAGATGGCCTCGCGCTCAGCATCTGGCTTTGGGTTTGGGTTGCGGGTGACTTCAAATTTTAGATCGGCCATGATCTGCTCCTTTCTTGAATCCTTGCGGTTTAGAGGAGAGCGAAGATGCTCTCAGCTACCTCGGTGGTTGAACGCTTTTGGTCGCCGCGAGTTGCGAGGTCGGCCGCAACGGCTTTTTCAATTCGTGCAGCTGCCACCGGATTGTTTAGGTGGTTTAGCAACAGTGCAGCCGAGAGAATGGCTGCGGTTGGGTCGGCAAGGTTTTTGCCGGCAATGTCTGGAGCAGAACCGTGTACCGGCTCAAACATGCTTGGGAATTCACCGGTCGGGTTGATGTTTCCGGATGCACTCAGACCAATACCGCCACCGATGGCAGCAGCCAGGTCGGTGATGATGTCGCCGAATAGGTTATCCGTGACAATGACATCAAAGCGCTCAGGGTCGGTGACCATGAAGATGGTTGCGGCATCGATGTGAAGGTAGTCGTGACTTACGCCTGGGAATTCTTCGGCAACCTTGTTTACGGTGCGCTGCCAAAGCCAACCGGCGTGGACCAAAACGTTGTGCTTGTGTACCAGGGTGATTTTTTTGCGATCGCGGGTCGAAGCCAATTCGAAGGCATAGCGAACCAGACGCTCTACGCCGTAGGCGGTGTTCACCGAGACCTCGTTAGCTACCTCGGCTGGAGTACCAACACGGATAGCGCCACCGTTGCCAACGTAAGGGCCTTCGGTTCCTTCACGGACGACAACAAAGTCAACTTTGCCTGGGTCGGCAAGTGGACTAACCACACCCGGATAAATTTTGGTCGGGCGAAGGTTTACGAAGTGGTCAAAAGAAAAACGGAGTTTTAGAAGCAACTGACGCTCGAGCACGCCTGATGGAACCTTTGGGTCACCGATGGCACCTAGAAGGATTGCGTCATGCTCTTTGAGTGAGGCCATGTCTTCATCAGTGAGGGTCTCACCGTTAGCTAGGTAGCGGCGGGCACCCAGATCAAATTCGGTGGTCTTAAACTCGACTCCCGAGCCAACAGTGGCTCGGTTCATTGCTTCCAAAGCAATTTTGGTGACTTCAGGCCCAATGCCATCCCCACCGATTACGGCAATCTTGTATTCACGCGTCAATTGAAGCTCCCAGGGCAGTTGATACCTTGAGTTTACTGCGTAGCAGTGATTACTTGAGGCGCTTGGCCATAAGTACCAGCGTGGTCGATGGCTTGAGTCCGTCTCGAGTCTGAATTTGACCCTCAAAGTTTTCGAGAGTTTCAATTTCAACCGGAAGCGTCTCTAGAAATTCGCGAACTTCACTGGCTGTTGGCAACACACTTGGGTCCTGCGGCCCGCCAAACCCCTCGACCAAGTTCTCACGCGCGTGCCATACGCCAAACAGGTAACCGCCCGGCTTGATGTTGTCTACCAGGGTGTCGATGGCATCGAAGAGGTCTTGATTGTTCACCTGAAGGTAGGCAATCACTCCAAGGTCTACTGGGGTGAGCACCGATTCAAAACCGGTTGCATCGGCAATGTGGGCAAAATACTTGTCAGCCACACCGCGTTCCTCAGCAAAAGCCAACGCCTTAGTAAGTGCCTTCTTAGAAAAATCGATGTTCTCGGCCTGCCAGCCGCGTTCGGCGAACCAGACTGAGTTGCGGCCCTCGCCACCGGCAAGATCAATCAGCTTGCCGTCAGTGAGTTGCTCACAAAACTGCTTTACAAAGCGGTTTACATCTTTGGTGTAGATGTATTCCGGTACGTCGAACTTTGCATCCCAGTACTCAGAATTCATCGCCATTGTTTTGCTACTTAGAAAACGATTGGAAGTCCGGTGACCGAAGCGGCGTCGTCTAGACCGCCGGCGTTGGTTAGGTTGCCGGTGAAACCAAGGCCCTTCATTGCCTCGATTGCCTGACCGGCGCGGTTGCCTGAGCGGCAGTAGATTACGTAGTCAGCTGCCTTGTCTAGCTTTTCGATTTCGGTCCCGAAATCTGGGCCCTGCCAGTCGATTAGGAGAGCGCCTTCTAGATAACCTTCGGCGGTCTCTGCTGGGGTGCGAACATCGATTACTGCTGAAACTGATGACATGTCAATTGGTCCTTGGCTGCTGCAAGCGGATAGTGAGAAAGTAGCGAAAAGCGCTACTACAAGGGTAGCGAGTACCTGGAAAAACTTTTTCTGCATTTTGATCTCCGTAGTAGAAAAGTTACTGGCGGTTTGTATACCCCCTAGGGTATGCTAGAAATAGATTTAGGTCAAGCCAAGGAGAACCATGCAAATCGAACCAACTGAACTCAAAGCCGCTCGCGACCGCTTGGTACGCGTGCAGGGGCAAATCGGTGGAATCGTGAAGATGCTTGACGAGGGCCGTGACTGCACCGAGCTATTGACGCAACTATCTGCCGCCAGCACTGCCCTAACCCGCGCTGGATTCACCATTATTTCGACCGGAATGGCCAAGTGCGGCAACGACCCAGAGGGAAAGGCCAATCGCGAGACCCTCGAAAAAGCCTTCATGTCCCTGGCCTAACCACCTGTCATCCATTCAACTTTTTCACCAGTAAGGATTCAAAATGGGCCTATTCGGCAACCTGTTCAAAAAGAAATTTGAAACCGTCTCGCCAGCTCGCGCCAAAGAGATGCAGCTCGATGGTGCGCTCTTGGTTGATGTTCGTGAGAGCCAAGAGTACAAATCTGGGCACGCGTCCGGAGCCAAGCACATTCCTCTCGGGTCAATCCCGAATCGCCTACACGACCTACCGATTGAGCGGGACATTCTGGTGATCTGCCAAAGTGGTGCACGATCAGCACAGGCTGCCACTTTTCTAGCTACCAAGGGTTATAAGGTCACCAACGTTGCCGGGGGCACTGCCAACTGGCGTCGCCAAGGCCTATCGGTCTCTAAATAACCACTGAAACAACAACGATTTACTTTTTCTAGGAGTGGAAATGAAGGTAATCATCATCGGCGGTGTAGCGGGCGGGATGTCTGCTGCTACGCGCTTGCGCAGATTGCGAGAAGACGCAGAGATCACTGTTTATGAAATGGGCGAGCACGTTAGCTACGCCAATTGTGGTCTTCCGTATTTCGTGAGTGACGTGATTGCAAAACGCGAGCTACTGCTCTTGCAAACACCCGAGTCCCTCTGGGACCGATTCAGAATTGCCGTGAAGGTAAACAACATGGTTACCGCGATCGACAAAGCGGCAAAGACGGTCTCGGTATTGAACATTCAGACCGGTGCCACCAGCACCGATTCGTACGACAAATTGATCATTTCAACCGGTGCCAAGCCACGTAAGCTCAACATCCCTGGCATTGAACGGGCCATGACCCTGCGCAACGTAGTGGACGCCGATGAGGTCAAGGCTGCCGCCCAAGCCAACATTGGCAAGCAAGCGGTAATTCTCGGCGCCGGTTTCATCGGTATCGAGCTGGCCGAAAACCTTACCCACCTGGGCATTGAAACCACAATTATTCAACGCGGCACCTCAATTTTGAGTCAGTTTGACCCAGAGGTAATTGAGCCTCTGCAAGCGCGTTTGGTCAGCAACGGGGTCAAGCTTGAGCTAGGTACAGAGCCGGTTGAAATCACAGCCGATTCGGTAATCCTGGCAGACGGTCGCGAGCTTCCGGCTGCCTTGGTGTTCTCGGCGGCAGGTGTTTCACCTGACAACTCACTGGCTCGAGAAGCTGGCCTAAAAATCGGTACCACCGGCGGGCTTTGGGTTGACGAGCAGCAGCGCACCAGCGATGAACACATCTATGCTGCCGGCGATGCCGTGGAGAAAAACGGACAACTAACCGGGGAACACCTGCTGGTGCCGTTGGCCAACCTGGCTAACCGCCACGGCCGACTGGTTGCCGATGCAATTGCCGGAATCGAGACCCGCGTACACCCGGCGGTGGCAACGGCGATTATCGGGGCATTTGGTTTTGTAGCCGCTGTTACCGGCCTGACCGAAAAGGCTGCCAAGAGGGCTGGCATTAATCACCAGGTAATTCACCTGCACCCAAGCAACCACGCTGGCTACTACCCTGGCTCAAAGCGGGTTTCGCTAAAGGTTCTATTTGACCCTGCAACCGGCAAGATTCTCGGTGGCCAGGCCACCGGCGAGGATGGCGCTGATAAGCGCATCGATGTGATTGCAACTGCAATTTACGCTGGTCTGACGGTTGACGATTTGATGGACCTTGAGTTGGCCTACGCACCCCAGTTTGGATCAGCCAAGGATGCAATCAACCAGGCCGGATACGTCGGCAACAACGTAATCACGGGCACCACCCCAACTGTTCAGTGGCATGAGCTAAGCAGTGCCATGGCTAACGGTGCTCAACTAATCGATGTTCGCACCAAGGGAGAGCACGCCCTAGACAGTATTCCTGGCTCGATCAACATCGATGTAAATGAACTGCGTGACCACCTGCACCAGATTCAGGATGAGGACGTGATTGTTCACTGCGCAGTCGGACAACGCGGCCACACCGCAACGCAAATTTTAAAAGCGCACGGGATGAAGGTGCGCAACCTAGATGGCGGCTTTATTACCTGGCGCGCGGGCATGGATGCCCTGGCCCGAGCTGGGAACTAGGCGATAAAAAAGACCCCGAGCATTTTGCTCGGGGTCTTTTTGTAATTCTGTCGAACCAAAGGCTAGGCCTGGATGTCGATGGCCTTCATAACATCAGCCTCAATCGCTACGCGCACGCCCTCAAGGACATCAGCGGCAACTGGAGAGTCGACGGTGATGACTGACAGAGCCTTGCCGCCCTTCTGCTGGCGAGCAATCTGCATCGCAGCGATGTTGATGTTGGCGTCTGCGAAAGCCTTGCCGTAAACCGCGACGATACCTGGGCGGTCTGCGTAAACCATCAAGACTAGGTGCTCAGCTAGGCCAAGCTCTACGTCGTAACCGTTGATGTTGACGATCTTCTGGTGCAACTTAGGGCCGGTTACTGTACCTGAAACCGATGCGGTAGTGCCATCAGACAGGGTTGCCTTGATTGTGGTGACGTTGCGGTATTCCTCAGAGTTAGTGTCAACGGTGAGTTTTACATCGATACCGCGGGAGTCAGCCATAAGCGGCGCATTGACGTAGGAGACCTGCTCGGTAACGGCGTTCTGGAAGAAGCCTTTTAGGCCGGCCAGCTTGAGCACAGACACATCGTGAACTGCGATTTCTCCGCGAACCTCAACCTCAATAGCTGACACATTTCCGCCAGAGATACCGAACAGCACCTGACCAAGCTTCTCAATAAGGTTGATACCCGGCTTCACAGATGCATCGATGTTTCCACCGGCTACGTTTACGGCATCAGGCACCAAGTCGCCAGCCAACGCCAGGCGAACCGACTTGGCAACCGAAATACCAGCCTTCTCCTGGGCCTCATCGGTAGATGCTCCCAAGTGAGGGGTGACCAAGATGTTCTTTAGGCCAAGTAGCGGGCTTTCCTTTGGTGGCTCGGTTACGAAAACGTCAAGACCGGCACCGGCAATTTGGTTGGTGCTTAGAGCCTCGTACAGCGCAGCCTCATCGATGATGCCACCGCGAGAGCAGTTAACGATGCGCAGGTTTGGCTTGGCCAACTTGAACTGCTCTGTCGAGATCATGCCAGTGGTCTCTGGGGTCTTTGGAATGTGAATGGTGATGAAGTCTGACTTCTCCATTAGCTCATCCAAAGTAGCCAACTTGACACCCATTTGCTCGGCACGTGCTGGGGTGATGTATGGGTCGTAACCAATTAGCTCGACGCCAAAACCAGCAAGGCGGGCGGCCACCAAACCACCGATGCGGCCAAGGCCCACGATTCCAACGGTCTTCTCGTAAAGCTCGGCTCCAGTGAACTGTGAGCGCTTCCACTCGCCAGCCTTAAGTGACTGGTTGGCATCTGGAATGTGACGAGCCAAACCAAGCATCTGTGCAATCGCTAGTTCAGCGGCTGAAACGACGTTTGAAGTAGGCGCGTTGACAACCATCACACCGGCAGCTGTTGCGGCCTTGATATCTACGTTGTCTAGGCCAACACCGGCGCGAGCAACAACCTTGAGCTGTGGCGCGGCGGCGATGGCTTCGGCGTCTACCTGGGTTGCCGAGCGCACCAAAATGGCGTCGGCCTTTGCCAATGCGGCAAGCAGTGCAGGGCGGTCGGTACCGTCCACGTTCACTACATCAAAATCTGGACCTAGTGCTTCAACGGTCGCTGGAGAAAGCTCTTCTGCAATTAGAACAACTGGCTTAGTCAATTCATCATCCTTGTGATTTTTGCGCCTCGAATTTGGCGACAGGAATAAGTTTAGGGTTGAATTTCGACAAAATCATCAGCCTAACTTTCATTAAACATTACTTATACTTGCTTACATGAAAGTTGCTGCCGCAAAGCTATCACCGCTGCTGAAAAGTGACGTGCAAGGCCTGATTTTGGCCGAATTGTTCATGAACCCCGATGAATTCTTTGCCATCAGCCACCTAGCGGACTTTGCCGGCACCAGCCTGCCCACTGCCATGCGCGAGGTTGACCGGCTTCTTGACGGGCAACTTGTAGTTCAGAAGACCGTGGGTCGCGCAAGGCTCATCCAAGCAAATAAGCTGCACCTACTCTTTGACTCGGTCAGCCAAATCATTGCCTTTAGCTATGGGCCCGCTGCGGTGCTGCCGCCACTTTTGGTCGGCTTGGATGGAATCGATCACGCCTACCTATTTGGAGTTTGGGCCGCGCGCCTATCTAGGCAAACCGCAGCTGCACCAAAAGAAGTCGACTTGCTTCTGATCGGAAACGTGAGCCGAATCGAGGCCTCCAGGGCAGCAGCCAAGGCTGAGGATATTTTGGGCCGCGAAGTAAACGTTCAATTTGCAACCGCTCTAGCCTGGGAGCGCGAAGACACCGACTTTGTTAAAGAAGTAAAGGCCAACCCCCTAGTGGAGTTGACCCTTATTCCCTGAGTTCCGTAGGCCTCGTTGATTAGTCGTTGCAGGTGCAGCGCTGGTCCTGAGGAACACCCTCCAGGGCTTCTTCAATGTGACCGCCGCAGCCGGTCCAGGTGACTTTGTTGCATGAGCTGCAAAGTGCTGGTGAACACATAGTTATCTCCTTCAAAGAATTTCTTGCTCTCTATTTTATACCCCTAGGGGTATACGAAGCAACTAGATTTTCCCGGCTTCGCGCTCTCGGAGGATCAAGACACTGATTGCAACAACAGCAATAGCCGCCATGGTCAGAGTCATTTTGAGCATAGGCTCACCGGGGATGATTGACAACAAGGCCGAGATGGCTGCTGCTGCAAGACTCTGGACAATACCAACCACTCCGGACGCCTGGGCCGCACCTGTGGTGAACGGGGCGAGAGCTAGAGTGGTGCTGTTTCCGGCAATGGATGAGCCAACCCCAATGGTAACCATCAAAAGTGGAACTATCACCCAAACGCTAGCGAACGTGTTGGCAAGAATGAGCAAAACAATTGCCCCCGATGCCTGCGTGATTACAAACCACTTGAGAGCTTGGCGCACCGTGACCCGTTTCAAGATCCTGAAGTTTATTTGCGAGCCAATAATTAGCGCAACCGCATTGGTGCCGAACATCAAACCAAACTCGCTAGGGCTAAGGTCCAGTGAAATCATCATGACAGAAGGGATCATGGTGACATAGGCAAACAGCATTAGCGTTTGACTTGCCACCTGCATAATCGCAAATCTAAATTCGCGGTTTTTAGAAATCTCGCCGTAGTTTTGCAGCACCTCGCGCAAGCTGTGATTCACACGGTTCTCGCGAGCCAGGGTTTCTGGCATGCGCACAAAGTTAAGGCCCGCCAAGACGCCAAAAATGGCCAGCGCGGCAAATACCCAATGCCAAGATCCAAAGTTCAAAATTAACGCACCGACCGATGGAGCCAGAATTGGTGCCGCCATAAAAATGGACATTACGGCCGACATAGTGCGAGCCATGTCATTGCCGGTAAATAGGTCGCGAACGATTGCACGACTGCTGAGCATGGTTACCGAACCGCCAAATGCTTGAGCAAACCTAGCAATAACTAAGAACCAAATGTTTGGCGCAAATACGCAGGCGAGCGAGGCCACGATAAAAATCGAAATGCCCAAAAGCACCGCAGGTTTTCTTCCCTGGCGGTCAGAGTATGGTCCCCAGACTAATTGCCCTGCAGCCATACCCACAAAGAAGGCCGTTAATGTGAACTGCACCTCTTGGGTGGTAACACCAAAATCGCCAGCTACTTGAGTGAATGCAGGAAGGTAAAGATCGGTCGCCACTGCTGTGAACGCAGCCAGTGTGGCCAGAGTCACCCATAAAAACCAACGGTGCTCATGTTTGGTTAAATCCGATGATTGCATTTTTCTATCCCCTACTAAAACCATTCAGTTGAATTAGTTTAGGGCTCGGTCTTCCCGTCAATCTAGGTTCTGAGGGGTAAGAAAAAGACCCCCCACCGAAGTGAGGGGTCTTTAGGATTCCTACCGGAACACGACTCGAATTAGCGAGCTGCGTTACCTTCCTGGTAGTCGTCTGAGTTCTTGATCCATGAGAACAGCTTGCGCAGGGTGCGGCCAACTGCCTCGATTGGGTGAGCCTCGCCCTTGGCGCGTAGCGCTAGGAACTCTGGAGCACCTGCATCCT
>JACCDY010370166.1_pt1 | contig 13310 bp, 9 predicted proteins | sample 7446391 | NCBI WGS metagenome assembly JACCDY01 (sample SAMN15323451, study PRJNA562643) | freshwater metagenome | isolation source: river surface water | place: USA:Blue River Watershed | collected 2017-08-18 | reverse complement strand
TCCTGCAGCCGTGAGAGGGCGCGGTGCAGGTGTTTGCGCGAGGGGCTTTCCAGCAGCATCTGGGCGCGCTCCACATCGGCCACTTTTTGCAGCCCCATGGGCACGGCCGGGTAGAGGCTGACCTGCTCCAGCACCTCGGCGCCGCCTTCTTCTTCGCCCAGCCACGCCTCCAGCGTCTGGCGCGCAGCGTTCAGGAAGCCCTGCGCCACGGCCTGCTCGCGCGCGTCGGCCCGCAGCAGGGCCTGGTGGCTGAAGGGCGGCAGGCTGGCGGTGGCGCGCTCGGCCAGTTCGCTGGCGGCAAAGGCCGGGTAGTCGTGGCGCTTGAGCGCTTCAAACAGCGGGTGTGTGGGGTGGAAGGTCTGCACCAGCATTTCGCTCTCGCCCTGGGTGGCGTCGCGGCCGGCGCGGCCAGCGGCCTGCATCAGCAGCGCAAACAGGCGCTCGGGTGCCCGAAAGTCGCTGGAAAACAGCGCGCTGTCGGGGTTGATGGCCGCCACCAGCGTGATGCGCCGGAAGTCGTGGCCCTTGGCGATCATCTGGGTGCCCACCAGCACGTCCACCTCGCCGCTGTGCACGGCGGCCAGCTGCGATTCCAGCGCACCCTTGAGCCGGGTGGTGTCGGCGTCGATGCGGGCAATGCGCACCGGCTGGCCATCGGGGCGTCTCACGCCTGACAGCAGCTCGGCCAATTGTTCTTCGAGCTGTTCGGTGCCGCGGCCCAGCGGCGCGATGTCGGCATTGCCGCACGACGGGCAGGCGCGGGGCACGCGGTCGGTGGCGCCGCAGTGGTGGCAGCGCAAGGTGCGGTCGATTTTGTGGAAAACACGAAACGCACTGCAGTGCCGGCATTCGCTTTTCCAGCCACAGTCGGCGCAGTACAGCACCGGCGCGTAGCCGCGGCGGTTGAGCAGCAGCATGCTTTGCTCGCCCTTGGCCACGCGCGCCTGGATGGCCTGCACCAGCGGGGCCGACAGCACCGTGCGTCGGGGCTGGTGGTTCATGTCCACCCGCCGCACCACCGGCAGGGGGGCGGCGCCGATGCGCTCGGGCATGTGCAGCCGCAGGTAACGACCGCCGGGGTCGCTGTCTGCATCGGCCGGGCGGCTGTGGTGCCAGCTTTCCAGAGAAGGTGTGGCCGAGCCAAGCAACACCCGGGCGCCACACTGCTGGCCGCGGTAGAGCGCCAGATCCCGCGCGGAATAGCGGGCGCCCTCCTGTTGCTTGTAGCTGGGGTCGTGCTCTTCATCGACCACGATCAGCTGCAGTTGCGGCATTGAGGCGAGCACCGCCATGCGCGTGCCCAGCACGATGCGTGCGGTGCCGGTGTGTGCGGCCAGCCAGCTCTTGAGGCGCTGTGCAGGCGTCAGACCGCTGTGCATGGAGACGACGGCGTCTTTCCCAAAGCGTTCACGCACACGGGCTTCGAGCTGGGGAGTGAGGTTGATTTCAGGGACCAGGATCAGGGCCTGTGCCGAATCGTCGGCCTGCAGCACCTGTGCCACAGCGTGCAGGTAGACCTCGGTCTTGCCGCTGCCGGTGCTGCCAAACAGCAGGAACGGGCCGGCATGGGTGGCTATTTGCTGCAGGGCCTGGGTTTGCTGCGTCGACAGCGTCGGCCCGGGCTGGATCTGCAAGCTGTAGGTGGCGGCGGTCTGCTTTTTCAGTCGCCGGGCCAGCTGGATGTTGTCCAGGTCGCGCAACTGAGGCGGGAGGGCGCTGAGCGCCATCTCGCCCAGGCTGCGCTGGTAATACTGTGCGGCAAAGGCCATCAGCTGACACCAACGGCCGTCCAGCGGCGGCAAGCCTTCCAGGGCTCCGGCGATGTCCTTGAGGGCCTGGGGAGGCAGATCGGGGGCTGTCAAACCGTTGTTCCAGACCACGCCGAGCACCTCTCGCCGGCCCAGCGGTACCCGCACCAGAGATCCCGTCTCCAGCGGCACGGGGCTGCGGTAGCTCAGCAGATCGCCCACACCACTGTGTGCCGGCGTCTGCACGGCGACTTCGATCCAATGGTCTGTGGTGGCGGTCATGGGGCGATCAAAACGGTTTCACGCTTTAGCAATTTTCTCGATATTCGAGTTAAGTGCTTGATTTTTCTGATCTTTAGGTGCGATTCAGATTTTCTGTGGATAACTTTGTTGAAAACTGGGTGCTGCGGCCCCGGAACCCTTGAAAATCAAGCCTTCGGTCAAAATGCCCATTCGATGTGCAGGAAATCAACCCTAATGAAATCAACGACTTAGCGAACATGTCAGCGTTCTGAAGGGTTGGGGGAGAAGACGTTTCACGCCGATACAGGGCTTGGCTGTTTTGTGCATAAGTCAAGCCCTCCGGGCACGATTTTTCGCAAAAAAAGTGTGCTGAAGGGCTGGTTTTTGTGCTAACCGGTCAGGCCACGCGGCGAAGCGCGCGCGAGTGGCTGTGCACCGCCTCGACCAGCGCCGCCACATGCTCGGGCGGCGTGTACTGGCTGATGCCGTGGCCCAGGTTGAAGATGTGGGTCGGGCCGGTGGTGCTGGCATCGGTGTGCGGGCGGCCAAAGCTGTCGAGCACGCGGCGGGCCTGCTCGGCCACCTTCTCGGGCGGGGCAAACAGCACATTGGGGTCGATGTTGCCCTGCAGCGCCTTGCCCGGGCCACCGACCTGGCCGCCCACGAGCGCGCGCGCTTTGCCCAGGTTCATGGTCCAGTCCAGGCCCAGCACTTCGCAGTCGAGCTCGCCCATCTCGCTCAGCCACAGTCCGCCGCCCTTGGTGAAGACGATGCGCGGGATGCGCGCGCCGGCATGTTCGGTCTTGAGCTGGGCCAGCACACGGCGGGTGTAGGCCAGGCTGAACTCCTGGAAGGCGCCATCGGCCAGCACGCCGCCCCAGCTGTCGAAAATCATCACCGCCTGGGCACCGGCTTCGATCTGGGTGTTCAGGTACAGGGCCACCGCGTCGGCGTTCACCTCAAGGATGCGGTGCATCAGGTCTGGGCGGCTGTACATCAGGCTTTTGACCTGGCGGTAGTCGTCCGAGCCTGCGCCTTCGACCATGTAGCAGGCCAGCGTCCAGGGGCTGCCCGAAAAGCCGATCAGCGGTACGCGGCCATTCAGGGCCTTGCGAATGCTGGTGACGGCGTCGAACACGTAGCGCAGCTTGTCCATGTCGGGCACGGCCAGCTGGGCCACAGCGGCTTCGTCACGCACGTTTTTCGCAAACCTGGGGCCTTCGCCCTGCGCGAACGACAGGCCCAGGCCCATGGCGTCGGGCACCGTCAGGATGTCACTGAACAGGATGGCGGCGTCCAGCGGGTAGCGCTCCAGCGGTTGCAGCGTGACTTCGGTCGCGTAATCCACATTGGTGGCCAGGCCCATGAAGCTGCCGGCCTTGGCGCGGGTGGCGCAGTACTCGGGCAGGTAGCGGCCGGCCTGGCGCATCAGCCAGATGGGGGTGTGGTCGGTGGCCTGGCGCAGGCAGGCGCGCAGGAAGGTGTCGTTTTGCAAAGGGGCAAAGGATGTCATGCCCCGATTGTCGCAGGCCCGATCCAGGTGAAATTTTCGGGAGACCGCCCCTGCGGCCGAACAGCCTTCAGCGCAAGGCCTGAACGATCTCACGGGCCGAGGGCAGCTCGGACAGCACTTGCGGCGCACGCCCGGGCGCGTACACCGCATACACCGGCACGCCGCTGCGGCCCAGCGCGTTCAGGGCGCGGGTGATGGCCGCGTCGCGCCGGGTCCAATCGGCGCGCAGGCTCACCACCTGCCGGCTGTCGAAGGCGGCCAGCACCTCGGCGCTGGCCAGCACGGTTTTCTTGTTGTACTGGCAGGTCACGCACCAGGCGGCGGTGAAGTCCACGAACACGGTGCGGCCGGCGGCCAGCTCGCGCTGTACGGTGGCTTCGCTCCAGGCTGGCCAGCGCTCGCCGCTTTGGGCGGTCGGGCTCGGCGCCGTTTCTGCGCGTGGCCACTGGCTGATCAGTCCAGCCCCCAGCAGTGCAGCCAGCGCCAGCAGACCGAAGCGGGCGCGGCCCTGACGCGTGGCGGCCCACACGCCGAAGGCCAGCAGCACCAGCATGGCCAGGAGGGCGGCAGCGGTGTCCATGCCGCTTTGCTGGCCCAGCACCCAGACCAGCCAGACCACGGTGGCGAACATCGGAAAAGCCATGGCCTGACGGAAAGTGGCCATCCAGGCGCCGGGACGTGGCAGGCGGTGCGCCAGCGCGGGCCAGAAGCTCACGGCCAGGTAGGGCAGGGCCATGCCCAGACCCATGACGGCAAAAATCGCCAGCGCCTGCAGCGCCGGCAGGCTCACCGCCAGCCCGAGCGAGGCGCCCATGAAAGGCGCGGTGCAGGGCGAGGCCACCGCCACCGCCAGCACGCCTGAGAGGGCGGCGTCCACCGTCGGGTGACGACTTTGCAGACTGGCCAGCGAGGAAGGCAGCATTTGCCCGAACTCGAACAGGCCGGCCAGGTTCAGGCCCAGCAAGGTGAACAGGACAGCCAGCGTGGTGACCACGCCGGGCGACTGCAGCTGAAAGCCCCAGCCCAACTGCTCGCCGGCCGCGCGCAGCGCCAGCATCAGGCCGCCCAGCAGCACAAACGACAGCACCGTACCACCGGTGTAGGCCAGGCCTGCCGCACGGTGGGCGGCGCCAGTGATGCCTGGACGTGAAACGCCCAGCAGCTTGATGGCCAGCACCGGGAACACGCAGGGCATGAGGTTGAGGATCAGGCCGCCTGCGAAGGCGCCCAGCAGCGCCAGCCCCAGCCCCGCCAGGCCGGGCGGGCTGGAAGGGGCGGTTTGGGCATTGGCTTCGAGCGCACGCGTCAGTTCGGCTGAGACGCCGCCGGCTGCTGCCAGCGCCGGCCACTGGCCCTGCACCGGGGTATCCACCTGCAGCGCGGGCGGGCGTGGCGAGGTTTCGGGACCGCGGGCCAGCACCCAGTGCATCCGGGCCGGACCCTCGCTGCGCTCGTCCGACACGGGCACGCGCGCGGTCCAGCTGTTGCCATCCCACTGTTGCGTCCAGCCCTGACCTTGCGGGGCTGCGTTGTTTACCACGCCTGTGGTGACCGGCAGCAAGGTCAGTGTCTGGCCTCGCCAGGCGGCGGGCAGTTGTTCGATGCGCAGTTGCAGGGTTTTGCCGTCTTCGCTCAGGTGGGCGATGTGTGCGCCGGTGTGCGTCTGGGGCGTGGCGGCCTGTGCCGCATCGAACAGCGCCCCGTGCAGCGCGGTGGCGCTGCGCACGGGCAGCTCGAGCGCCAAGCGGCCTTCCTGCGGGATACATTCCTGGCGGCAGACCAGCCAGTCGGCCTGCAGCTCAACGCGCAGCTTGCCGGTGACAGGGGGCTGGAACTGTGGCGTGACGGTGACCGGTACAGCCAGCAGCAGCGTGCCCTCGTAGCCATAGTTGGCCAGGCTGCCGATCGGGATCTTTTTAGGCAGGGGCCAGGCGATTTCGCCCGCCTGCAGGCCCGCCGGCAGCTGCCAGCGCAGTTGCGTGGGCAGGCCCGAATCACCCGGGTTTTGCCAGTAGGTGTGCCAGTGCGGCGCGTGTTCGAGCTTCAGGCCCAGCCAGAAGGTCTGGCCGGCCTGAACGCCTTGCGGCGCATGTGCCAGCAGTTGCGCCTGCACCTGTTCGTTGCGCAGCGCAGTTTGGGCTGGCGCAATGAACGACAGACAAAGCAGGCAAAGCGACAGGGCTAGGCGCAAGAGAACAGGCATGGCGACGGGGGAATCCAGAGACACCCCGCACTGTACACCCCGGGGCATGCCCTCCTTTAAGATGGGCCCATGAGCACCTTGCCCCGTTTCTGGGCCGATCTGGCCACCACCGACTTTGCCGCTCTGGACCGCTCGCGCGCCATAGCGGTGCTGCCCGTGGCCGCGACCGAGCAGCATGGTCCGCACCTGCCGCTGTCGGTGGACGCCGATCTGGCCGATGGCGTGGTGCACGCTTGTCTGCCGCACCTGCCGGCCGATCTGCCGGCGCTGTTCTTGCCGACGCAGGCGGTGGGTTACAGCCCCGAGCACACGGCTTTTGCCGGCACGCTCACGCTTCGGGCCGAAACAGTCATTCGCCTATGGACCGACATCGCCGAGTCGGTGGCCGCCAGCGGCGTCAAGAAGCTGGTGCTCTTCAACAGCCACGGCGGACAGGTCAGCCTTCTGGACGTGGTGGCGCGCGATCTGCGGGCACGCCTGGGTATGCTGGTCTACAGCGTGAGCTGGTTCAACCTGCCTTTGACCGACGAGGCCGGGCGGGATGTGAATGCCCTCTTCGATGCCAATGAGCACCGTTTTGGTGTGCATGCGGGCGATGTGGAAACCTCGATGATGCTGGCGCTGCGGGCCGACCGCGTGCGCATGGCGGCGGCGCAGAATTTCCATTCCACTTCGCAGGACCGCGCCGCGAAGTTCCCGATCCTGGGCAACGGCAAGAGTGCCAAGCTGGCCTGGCAGATGCAGGACTACAACCTGCAGGGCGCTGCGGGCAACGCGGCGATGGCGACAGCGGACAAGGGCCAGGCGCTGGTGCAGGCTGCAGGCCGTTCGCTGGCGCGCCTGCTGAACGAAATCGACCAGCTGCCCGCCGACACCCTGCGTTGAACCTGACCTCAGGCTGTAGGAGGCCGCCCCCGCGGCCGAAGCCTGTTCACGCGCATGGGCGAGCCCCCACCCATGCGTTGAGTTGGCGCCAGCCTGGGCGGCCACTCAGGCGTAAGTCACCCAGTCTTTGTGCTCGGCGCTGTCGAGGTGCGGCAAGGTGTTGTAGGTCACCAGCATGTGGCGTTTGGGGTTGAAGGCAAATTCGGTCAGGGCCGTGTTGCGGATGCGCAGGTTCAGCTCGATCGTGGTTTCGGCCGGCGTGCCCAGCACACGGCCCACGGCGGTCGAAATCGGACCTCCGCTGGAGACGATCAGCGCGTTGCCCGCGCAGTGCTGGCGCACATGGTCCAGCGCCTGTTCGATGCCCGCCACAAAGTCGCTGTAGACAGGCATGCCTTTGGGCGCGATGCGGCCATCCATCCAGGCCTTGAGTGCGTCGCGCAGCAGCCGGAAGTGGTGGCGGTAGAGCTCGGGCGTGTCGGGTTTGGCCAGCGGTTCAGGATGGATGGCTTCGAGCAACGCGTGGCTGTCGTATTCGTTCAGGCCTGGCCAGACCTGTGGCTCGTGCGACCAGCCTGCGCCCTGGGCGATGCCTTCCCAGGTCTCGCGGTGTCGCGTGAGGCTGCCCATCAGCACGGTGTCGATCTGTACGCCCTCGCGCGCAAAGCGCTGGCGCAGGTACTCGCCCAGGCGCTGTGCCTGCCGGTGGCCCAGCGGGCTCAGGCGGTCGTAATCGTCTTCGCCAAACGAGGCCTGGCCGTGGCGCACAAGGTAGAGGGTTCCCATAAGAATCGTGTTGTTTGACAACGATTGTCGGCAGGCTGACCGCGGCGGCCTGTCACACCGGCGATCCCAGCCGTACCTGGCCACGCGGCGTGGACAGTACCGCCTGCAGGGCCGCGGGACCGCACTGCCATTCGACTTGCGCCAGACCGACGGTTTGGGCCCAGTCTTGCAGGGCTGTGGCCTGTGGGTGTTGCAGGACCATGCGCTGCAGCATCAGTCCGCTGGCGGGCATGGCATCGGCCGGGTGGACGTTGCCCCATTCGATGAGCGTGGGCAGCACGCCCCCCATCAGCCGCTGACCGTCATCGCGCACGCTGATGCGCCATTGCAGCAGACCGCTGGGGGTCATGCGTGAGGCCTGCAGGGCCGGGCCGCGATGCCAGCCGTGCCGCGCGCAGCAGGCCAGGACGGTGTCCAGCGCATCGGTGCGCGCCACCCAGTGCAAGAGTTGCGGGCCACGGTCACGCACTTGCGCCATCAGCGCCGCATCGTCCATGTCGAACCAGCGGCGCAGAGGGGGTTGGCGCACTGGCTGCACACCGGGCTCGATCGCCAGGATTTCCAGGTAGGCCCGTTCAAAGCCCGGGCCACCGATGCGCAGCAGGCGGTTGTGGGTGCCCATCAGCGGGTGCTGGCCGCCTGGGCCCGGTGACACGCCCAGCGTTTGCTCACACCAGGCCACACCCTCGTCCAGAGAGGTGGCGATCACCACCAGGTGGTCGAGCGCAGTTTTCACAGGCGCACGGTGCCTTCAATGCAACCGACCACGTCACCGCCGATCCAGACCTGGCCTTCGTCGTCGCGTTGTACAAACACCTGGCCCGCACGACCCAGCGCGGTGCCTTGCCTGGCCCGGTAGCAGGCGGGCATGTGGCCGTCAGCGATCAGCCATTGCGCCAGCGAGGCGTTCAGGCTGCCAGTGACCGGGTCTTCGGTGATGCCCACAGGAGCCGCAAAGCCGCGTACTTCCAGATCGGTGGTGTCAGGGTGTGTGGCAAAGGCCCGGGCCTCCCGGCTGGCGCGGCGGATCAGGCCTTCGGCGTTGTTGCGTCTGGCCGCTACGCCGACCTTGGTGCCCAGCCGTTTGAGGGCGGTGTGGTCCGGCGTGAGCGAGAGCACGGTCTTCACATCGGGCAGCAGCAGGCCCAGCCAGTGAGGGCCGTTGTGCAGGTCTTGCGCGGCCAGCACTTCGTCGGCGCCCAAGCCGAGGGCGTCCAGCACGGCGGCGAGTTTTTCAGGCGCGGGATCGGCCCGGCGCAGGTGTGGCGCGGCAAAGGCGCAGCGGCCGTCTTGCTGGCGCAGGTTGACGAGACCGACGCCGCATTCCTGCACGATCCGGTCGGCCGCTTGCGGCTTCCCGCCCGCCTGCAACCAGGCGTGCGCCGTGCCCAGCGTGGGGTGACCGGCAAAGGGCAATTCACCGCCAGGGGTAAAGATGCGCACGCGGTAGTCGGCGCCACCTGCCAGGCCTTCGGGCGTGGGCGGCAACACAAAAGTGGTTTCGCTCAGCTGCGTCCAGGCCGCAAAGGCCTGCATCTGTGCATCGCTCAGATCGCTGCCATCGAGCACCACGGCCAGCGGGTTGCCGCGCAGGGGCTCGGCGGTGAAGACATCGACTTGCTGGAATGGGCGTCTGCGCATGCGGTCCTCAGCGTGGCAGGTGCTCGCGGATGGTTTGCGCCAGCGCGGCCACGCCGGTCTGGATCTGTTCCACGGTCGAAGTGACGAAAGACAGGCGCAGCGTTTCCTGCACCGGGTTGGCCGCGTAGAAGGCTGCGCCGGGCACGAAGGCCACGTTCTTGTCCACAGCGTGGGGCAGCAACTGCACGGCGTCCATGCCCTTGGGCAATTGCGCCCACAGGAACATGCCGCCCGCAGGACGGTTCCATGTCACGCCCAGACCGGCCATTTCTCGGTCCAAAGCGGCGAGCATGGCTTCGCACTGGCGCTTGTAAAGCGCACGGATGGTGGGCACATGGCGATCGATGAAGCCATCCTTGAGCACTTCGGCCACCACCCGCTGGTTGAAGCTGGGCGTGTGCAGGTCGGCGGCCTGTTTGGCCTGCAGCAGCTTGGGGTAGAGCGCCTTGGGCGCGACCACATAGCCCAGACGCAGACCGGGAGCCAGGATCTTGGAGAACGAGCCCAGGTACAGGCTTTGCTCAGGCAGGCGTGAACTGAGCGAGGCGGCGGGCGCGGCGTCAAACCACAGGTCACCGTAGGGGTTGTCTTCGATCACTGGCAAACCACTGTCCTGCGCGACGCGGGCCACAGCAACGCGGCGTGCCTCGCTCATGGTGCGGCCGGTCGGGTTCTGGAAATTGGGCAGCAGGTAAATGAAGCGTGCATCGAGCGCCTTGGCGCGCAGGTCATGGGCATCCACGCCTTCGTCGTCGCTGTCCACGCTCACGACGCCGGGCTCCATCGGCATGAAGGCCTGCAGCGCGCCCAGGTAGGTGGGGGTCTCGACCAGGATCTTGCTGCCCGCATCGATCAGCACCTTCGCCACCAGATCCAGGCCCTGCTGGCTGCCGGTGGTGATCAGGACCTGGTCAGGGCTGACCTGCATACCCTGTTTCTTCAGATCCTGCGCCACCCATTCGCGCAGCTGGGGCAGGCCTTCGCTGGCCGCGTATTGCAGGGCGGCGCGGCCGTCCAGGCTCAGCACGCGCTCGCTGGCCTCGCGCATGGCCTCAATAGGAAAGGTGTTGGGCGAAGGCAGTCCACCTGCAAAACTGATGATGCCGGGGCGTTCCGTGACCTTCAGGATCTCGCGGATCACCGAGGGGTTCATCTTGTGGGCGCGTTGCGCGAGGGTGAAGCTCATGGAAACCTTCTGATTTGTCTTTTCTGAATGGGATCATGCCGCAGCGGACAGGCTCCAGGCGATCCAGCCGGCGGTGGCGGTCAGCACCAGCGCCATCAGCCGGTTGAAGGCCTGCAGGCGCTGACCTTGCGCGAGCCAGTGGCGCAGCACCGAGCCCACCAGGGCGTAGGTGAAGTTGCTGCTGAAGGCAAAAAACAGCATCAGCGGCAGGGTTTGCAGGTAACGGCTGATGGCGTCGGGCTTGCCTGCCACCCAGCCGCCCACGATGGACAGGGCCAGCATCCAGGCCTTGATGTTCAGGAATTGCAGCAGCACCCCTTGCACAAAGCTCACGTCCATTCGGTTTTGGTCGGCCTGGCTCAGCTGGCCGCTGTTCCACAAACGCCGCGCCAGCCACAGCAGGTAGCCCACGCCGCCCAGCACGATGGCCCAGCGCAATGCCGGCACAGCCATGACCAGAGAACCCATGCCCACGGCCGTCAAGGTGAACAGCAGTCCCCAGCCCACCGGAACGGCCAGCACAAAATGCAGTGCGCCTCGCAAACCCCGATTGGCGGCGAGCGCGGTGGACAGGGTGGTGTTGGGCCCGGGCGTGAAGCTGGTGGCTGTGGCCAGGATCAGCAGGGCAGATATTTCGGCAGCGGTCATGTTTGCACTGTATCCGCACCGGGCGCCCAGGCCTGTCGCCCAGTCACACGGTTTGCAGGGCTTCGAGCCGCTCCATGGCCGCCATCCACGCCTCTTCGACTTCCATCAGCCGCGAGGCCATCTGGGCGGCCCGCGGCGGGTCGCTGGCGTACAGCGAGCCGTCGGCCAGGGCCTTTTCCAGTTGGGCCTGCTCGGTCTCGAGGGCCTCGATCTGGCCGGGCAGGGCTTCCAGTTCGCGCTGTTCCTTGTAGCTGAGCTTGCGGCGGGTGCTTGCGGTCGGCGTGGCGTTGGTTTGCGGTGCCGATGCGGCGGGGGTGGCCGGGGCCTTGGCCGTTTCCCGCGCCGGGCGGGCGCGGGCCGACTGGGTCAGCCAGTCTTCGACGCTGCCTTCGTATTCGCGCCACAGACCATCGCCTTCGGCCACCAGCGTGCTGGTGACCACGTTGTCCAGAAAGCGCCGGTCGTGGCTGACCAGAAACACCGTGCCTTCGTATTGTTGAAGCAGGTCTTCCAGCAGCTCCAGGGTATCGATGTCCAGGTCGTTGGTGGGTTCATCCAGCACCAGCACATTGGCCGGGCGCGCGAACAGGCGGGCCAGCAGCAGGCGGTTGCGTTCACCGCCGGAGAGGCTGCGCACCGGCGAGTTGGCCCGGGCGGGTGAGAACAAAAAGTCACCCAGGTAGCTTTTGACGTGGGTGCGCTTGTTGCCGATTTCGATCCACTCGCTGCCGGGGCTGATGAAATCCTCCAGGGTGGCGTCCAGATCGATTTGCTCGCGCATCTGGTCAAAATAGGCCACGCTCAGGTTGGTGCCTCGGCGGATCTTGCCGCTGTCGGCTTCCAGTTCGCCCAGAATCAGCTTGAGCAAGGTGGTCTTGCCTGCGCCATTGGGGCCGATCAGGCCGACCTTGTCGCCACGCAGGATGGTGCCGCTGAAGTCGCGCACGACGGTGCGCAGGGAGCCGTCGGGTGCTGTGAAGCTCTTGCTCACGTGCTCCAGATCGGCCACGATCTTGCCGCTGGGTGCGCCACTGGCGACTTCCATGCGCACGCTGCCCATGGTCTCTCGGCGCTGCGCGCGGGTTTCGCGCAGCGCCATCAGGCGGTTGATGCGTCCTTGCGCACGGGTGCGGCGGGCTTCCACACCCTTGCGGATCCAGACTTCTTCCTGGGCCAGCAGTTTGTCGGCTTTGGCGTTGATCACGGCCTCCTGGGCCAGTTGTTCTTCCTTGAGTGCCTGGTACTGCGCGAAGTTGCCGGGGTAGGAAGTGAGGCGGCCACGGTCGAGCTCCACCATGCGGGTGGCCACACGATCCAGAAAGGCGCGGTCGTGGCTGATGGTGACCACGCTGCCTTTGAAGGCCAGCAACAAGTCTTCCAGCCAGGCGATGCTGTCCATGTCCAGGTGGTTGGTCGGCTCATCCAGCAGCAGCACGTCGGGGCGGGCCACCAGGGCCTGCGCCAGGGCGGCCCGCTTGCGGTTGCCGCCAGACAACGAGGCGATGCGCGCCTCGGGGTCGAGGTGCAGGCGGTGCAGGGTTTCAGACACCCGTTGCTCCCAGCTCCAGCCATCCAGTGCTTCGATCTGGCTTTGCAAGGCGTGCAGATCGCCGCGGCTGTGGGTGTAGTCGTCAATCAGTTGAAGTACTGGCCCCAGCCCCTGGCGTACCGATTCAAACAAGGTGTGCTCCGGGTTCAGCACGGGCTCCTGCGGCACATAGGCGACGCGCAGTCCCTTCTGTATATGGAGTGAGCCGTCGTCAGGGCGTTCCAGTTCACTCAATATCTTGAGCAGGGAGGATTTGCCCGTGCCGTTGCGGCCGATGAGGCCCACGCGTTCTTGTTCTTCCAGTGAAAAGCTGGCGTGGTCAAGCAGGGGGACATGACCAAAGGCCAGGCTGGCGTCGAGCAGGGTGATCAGGGACATGCGTGAATTATCTGGCGTACCCCGAAAACTTTTTTGAGGCTGTCTTGTCAGATGTCGGGAAGTTGTGCCATAATTCAAGGCTTCGCTGAGCAGAAGTGCTTAGTGAAAACCCTCAAAGCTTTAAACAGATTGCGATGCAAAAAATTAAAGCGAGATGAGCAAAGCTTCAAAAGCTGTGTCATAATTGAGGGCTTCGCTGATTGCGGCGCTGCTCAAGCAATGCAACAAGCGGCTTCAAAAAATTTTGAAATTTTCTGAAGCGAGCACGAAAAAGCGTGCTACAATGCAAGGCTTCGCTGATCGCAGCGGGCAGCGATGACGGAAGTTGTCGTGATCTTTAAAAATATACAGCCGATAAGCGTGGGCGTTTGATGGTGACTGCCAAGTTCTTCGGAACTCGGCTTATAGCCGACAAACGCTCATGAGAATAGAAGTGAAGTTCACTTCAATTCCGTTTTTATGAGTAACAAATCAAGATCGAACTGAAGAGTTTGATCCTGGCTCAGATTGAACGCTGGCGGAATGCTTTA
>JACCDY010330027.1_pt1 | contig 13311 bp, 12 predicted proteins | sample 7446391 | NCBI WGS metagenome assembly JACCDY01 (sample SAMN15323451, study PRJNA562643) | freshwater metagenome | isolation source: river surface water | place: USA:Blue River Watershed | collected 2017-08-18 | reverse complement strand
TTTCGGGTTTCGGGGGTCGGGTTTCGGGGGTCGGGGGGCGGAGACCAGACTACGGACTACGGACTACCGACTACCGACTACAGACTACAGACCACAGACTACAGACTACAGACTACAGACCACAGACTACGGACTACAGACTACAGACTACAGACCACAGACCACCGACTACCGACCTTCATCTTTATTCCTATTCCATACTTCGTGAAGCCCTCAATCATTTGAGAGAGGCAAATCACGAAGCCGGTCCAGCCGAATAAAAATCCGCGTTTGAAAAAGTAATTTCTTACAAATTTAAACGGGGGACTGAAAATCAATTTGAGTAACAATGTTGGCCACGGAAGTGTTTTGCAGTAGTGGGCGCCAATTTTTCCGTATTGCAAAGATTTCTTAAATACCGCTTTGTTGTTTGGGTAGGAATAGTGCGATAAATCGCCCTTTAGTTCGCCTTTTACCAAGCCGATTCCGCGCTTTAGTTGGAAGCGATCGTGTGGATTAATGCCTTGCCATTGTCCGTCGATTCGGTTCCAAAGTCGAAGTTTTCTGTCGGGATACCAGCCGCAGCCCGTTACCGCGAGTTTTCCGACAAAATTTCTTCGGTTCATGTAATATCCTGAGCATGGAAAACCGTCGAGTTTTTCGGTTCGAATGGATTCGATGAGCTCGTCGGAGAGCGCTTCGTCAGCATCTAAACTCAAAACAAAATCATATTGAGCTTTGTCTTTTGCGAAATTTTTCTGCTGTATATGTCCCTCGAAAACATTTTGAATGACTCGAGCACCCAAGTTTTCGGCAATTTCAACGGTGCGATCTTGGCTGAAGCTGTCAACCACTAAAATATCATCGGCGACGTCTCGAAGCGAACCAATGCATCGCGCAATGTGTGCTTCCTCATTGTAAGCAATGATGACGGCCGATAATTTTTGTTTTGCCATAATTGACGAATCAAAGTTATTCAAATAATCCCAATTGTCGCGGCAACAGTTGAAAACTCATTCGGTGGTGCGGCGTTGGTCCATGAGCCTTAATGGCTTCTCGATGAGCGACAGTAGGATATCCGGCGTTGGTCACCCACCCGTATTGAGGGAATTCCAACGATAGGTTTTCCATGTACTCGTCTCTGTGAGTTTTTGCGAGGATGCTTGCAGCGGCAATGTGCACGAATCGGGCATCGCCCTTGACGAAGGTTTCGTGAGGGATATTTTTGAATTTCTTGAATCGATTACCGTCCACGGCAATCAAATCTATAGGTACATTCATTTGGGCTTCCACCTGCTCAATGGCGCGATGCATAGCTAAAATACTGGCATTCAATATGTTGATTTTGTCAATTTCTGCCTCGCTGGCCCATCCCACAGCCCAAAACAGAGCATTCGCCTCTATATAATTTCGCAGCTCGTCTCTGTTGGATTTGCTCACTTGTTTGCTATCATTCAACACCGGATGATAAAATCCATCAGGCAAAATCACCGCCGCCGCCGTTACCGGACCAGCCAAACAACCCCTGCCGGCCTCGTCGCAGCCAATTTCAAAAGGGAGTTGGGAGGATTTGATTATTAGTGACATGGGTTTCGGGTTTCGGGGGGCGGGTTACGGGTATCGGGTTACGGGTTACGGGGGGCGGGTACCAGACTACGGACTATGGACTACAGACTTTGGACCACTGACTACAGACCACAGACTACAGACTACAGACTACGGACCACCGACCACAGACTACAGACCACAGACTACAGACCACAGACTACAGACTACAGACTACAGACTACGGACTACAGACCACAGACTAATGACCAACTTCCGCTGGCCCAATTTCTACGCCCTGCTTCGCCAAGTTGCGCTTGGTGGTCATTGCGTAAAATGCTAAGTATGCGAAGCAAACAACACCTACCCAATACGATTGAGAGATGCCAATGCTTTCAGATAGTTTTCCTTGGAATACGCTCACAAAACCGCCGCCCATGATCATCATGATCAAGAAGTTGGAGCCTTGTCCCGTGCTTTTTCCCAAACCGGCGATCGATAAGGTGAAAATGCATGGCCATAGGGTAGAGCAGAACAATCCTACAGAAATGAAGGCAAACATCCCCAGAGATCCCCCGGAAAAAATACCGATGATCAGCATGAGAATGCCGGTGAGTGAGTATAGAAATAGTTGCGTGGCAGGATTTCCTTTGCTCAAAAGATCAAGGACGATGAGCAATACGATAATGGCCGAGTAGTTGTAAAAAATGGAGACATCGGTGCCGGCTAAGGTGTTTACACCCAAGAAAATACCGAAGGCCACGAAGGGCAAAACGAACCTCAAAACCTGCTTCATGGTAGCGCTGATGTTGAAGGCAGAAGCGGCGCTGGTCCAACGACCAATCATCAACGATGCCCAAAATAAAGAGATATAGGGTGCCACTTTGTTGGTGTCATAACCCATGTTGTGTTTGAGGTATTCGGGGAGGTTGGATGCGGTCGAAACTTCCACACCTACGTACAAAAAGATGGCAATCATACCCATCCAAAGTTGGGGGTAGCTCAATGCCGATTTAACGGTTTCGTTTGAGGATGTGCTGGCATCGTCTGATTCGGACGACATATCGGTCTTTAGGTTCCAAAAAATGATTCCGAACAGTAAAAACAATCCGCCGAGAACCAAATAAGGCACTTTCACCGCCGAAATGTCCATGCTGGATGCTCCGCCGGCGCCCAATTCACCGAAAACGGCAAAACTCACCAACAACGGACCCACCGTGGTTCCTAGGTTGTTGATGCCGCCGGCCATGCTCAAACGCTGGCTTCCGGTTTCAGGACTACCCAACAAAATGGCCAACGGATTGGCCGCCGTTTGTTGGAAAGAAAATCCGATGCCCACAACAATAAGTCCCCCGAGAAGCAAATTAAACGACGCTGAATCTGCTGCGGGTATGAACAATAAGGTTCCTAAAGTGCTGATGAAAAGTCCCACGGCAATACCCTTTCCGTAGCCTAAACGCTTGATGAGGTCGAATTTAAAGAACTGAATCATTCCCAAATAAATGAGCGATCCCAAGGTGTACGCCACGTAGAAGGCGAAGGCAATCATCTGGCTCTTTCCTTGCGATAAATGCAATTTGTCTTTAAAAACGGGGATTAATATGTCGTTGCTGGCAGCAACGAATCCCCAGAAAAAGAAAACGCTGACCAAAACAGCGAATAAACGGGTGGCTTTTGAATTATTCATGCGGTTATTGTTTGACTTACAATATGAGAATGCCAAAACTATGAATTTTTTTGAAGATATCAATTGATTATTTTCGTGGCATGCAGCAATTGCAAAGCAAATTACCGTGGGTGGGAGAGTCCATCTTCTCAAAAATGTCGAGAATGGCCCTGGAAGAAAACGCGATCAACCTATCGCAGGGATTTCCCGAATTTCAGCCGCCGCCCGCGTTGATTGAGGCCATTCATCAGGCATCGTTGGCGGGGAAAAATCAATATACCCCCATGCCAGGAACGCCCGAGCTGCGTCATGCCATCGCTAACAAGGAGCTGCAAATTCACCGACATTCAGTTAACGCTGATTCCGAAATTACGGTCACTCCCGGCGCAACGGCTGGTTTGTACACCGCCATTCAAGCCTTGGTTCGCCCCGGCGACGAGGCCATCATCGTTGAACCCGCTTACGACTCTTACCGTCCTGCTATTGAACTTGCCGGTGGCATGTGCGTTGCCGTAAAATACAATTTGGATGATTTTTCTTTTCCTTGGGATGCTTTTACGGCCGCCATCACTTCAAAAACTCGGTTGATCATCATCAACACGCCCCACAATCCGTTGGGGGTCGTTTTTACAGCCGCCGACTTTGAAAGGTTATATCAACTCATTAAAAATCATAACATTAGAGTAATCTCTGACGAAGTGTATGAGCACATCGTTTTTGACGGACAAAAACACTATAGTATTTGGATGCACGAGGGACTGAGAGCGCGCGCTGTCAAAGTGTCTTCCTTCGGAAAAACCTTCCATTCAACCGGTTGGAAAATGGGATATCTAATGGCGCCTGTCGACATCACCCAAGAAATTCGCAAAGTGTTCCAGTTTTTGGCCTTTTCGGTTCATTCCACCACCCAATTCGGTTTGGCTCAATACATGAACGCCCATGCCGAGTGGGAGCCTTCGCTGTCTGATTTTTACCAAAAGAAGCGCGATTTATTCATCGACGCATTGGGCAACAACACCGCTTTCAGGGTCATGCCTTGTCAGGGATCTTATTTTGCCGTATTGAATTACGGAAATTTATCGAATTTGTCCGATCAAGTATTTGCCGAAATCGTCACCCGCCAATTCAAACTGGCGTCTATTCCCATCAACGCCTTCATCACAGAGCAGCCGGTAACGAAACTTTTGCGTTTTTGTTTTGCAAAAAACGACGATACCCTTCTAAATTCGGTTGAAATTTTGCACCGCATTTCCACTCAATATCACGACTAAAACATGAACGTTTATCTGGTTCAAACCGAGCTCAAATGGGAAAATCCCAACGCCAATCTCTTGCGTTTGACATGGCACATCAATCAAACTCAGCCGCAATCGCTGATTGTGCTCCCCGAAATGTTCGCCACCGGATTCACCATGAATCCGCAGCAGCACGCCCAGTCGATGTCTGATTTGGCGGTCACTTGGATGAAAGAAATGAGTCAAGACCGCTGCATCTGCGGAAGTTTGAGCATCTCTGAAAACGGCCATTTCTACAATCGTTTTTTGGCCATATACAACGGCGAAATCATCGCCCAATACGACAAGCGGCACCTGTTCTCATACGCCGGCGAGCACGAGCATTATCAGTCGGGTACTGACGCTGTTGTTTTTGATTTCTTGGGATGGAAAATCGCTCCCTTCATCTGTTACGACCTCCGATTCCCCAGCTGGATCCGCCAACAAGCGGGTGTTGATTTGATGTTATTCGTGGCTAACTGGCCCAAATCGAGAATGTTAGCATGGAACACGCTCTTACGCGCTCGCGCCATCGAAAACCAATGTTACGTAATTGGCGTAAACCGCATTGGCGACGACGGCAACAGCATTCCCCATTCAGGATGCTCACAAGTCATCAACTTCGCCGGCGACTACCTCATCGAACCCCAATCAGACCGCGAGATGCTTTTACACCAATACTTGGAGCAGGGCCCCTTGACCGCCTTCCGCGCGCGGTTTCCGTTTTTGGGTGACGGGTGACGGGTGACGGGGACCGGGTGACGGGGACCGGGTGACGGGTTACGGGTGACGGGTACCGGGTACCGGGTACAGGGTACCGGGTACCGGGTACCGGGTAACGGGGATCGGGAGTCGGGTTTCGGGGGGCAGACCACAAACCACAGACTACAGACCACAGACCACAGACCACAGACTACAGACTACAGACTACAGACTACAGACTACGGACTATGGTCTATGGACTATGGACCACAACTTGTCATAAAAAGGATAAAATACACTAATTTTGTCCCATATAAGACAAGTTATATGAAGGTAGCACCCGCTATATTGCCTAAAAATTTGAAGATTTTAAAAGATCTTGGAGAGCATATACAATTGGCTCGTTTGCGACGAAAGCTGAGCGCTGATCAAATTGCTGAGCGCACAGGACTCGGAAGAAAAACCATTTATAACATAGAACAAGGCAGTCCTACCGTTGCCATAGGAAGCTATTTACAAGTACTTTTTGTCCTAGGATTAGAGAAAGATTTAACCTTGGTTGCGGCTGCAGATCCCTTAGGAAGGAAACTACAAGATGCTGGAATCCTCACTAAAAAACGTGCACCCAAACAAAAAAAATCATGAACTAGAACCGAACAAACGAAGCGTGCGTTTCGGTTGCTAACATTTGATGACTAGTTTTTCTTTTTTATCAATTTATGTATCGGCAAGTGATGTTGTTTTTGCGAAAATTGCAAATCTTTTTAGTTCATGGATTCAAGGTTAAAATGGACCTTTGAAGTACATGAAATTAAAAATTCAATTTGCTTCTGATTTGCATTTAGAGTTTCCGCAGAACCGCAAATTCATCAAAGAAAATCCATTACAACCTGTGGGCGATATTTTAGTGTTGGCTGGAGATATTGTTCCATTTGCAATCTTGAATCAACATGATGATTTTTTTAATTACATAGCTGATCATTTTGAACATACTTATTGGTTGCCCGGTAATCATGAGTATTACCATTTTGATATCTCTGACAAGTGTGGATTTTTGAATGAGCAAATAAAAGATAATGTGACGCTGGTTAATAATACTTCAGTTGATCATGACGGAGTTAAATTGTTGTTTTCAACCTTGTGGAGCCATATTAGTATTGAGAATCAATGGCAGATTGAAAGAAACTTGAATGACTTCTACCAAATCAAGCACAACGGTTTGCGTTTTACCTCGGAACATTACAATGCACTGCATCACGAGAGTTTTGATTTTATAAAGCAATCAGTAAAACAATCTAATGGCGAAAAGATGGTGGTTTTTTCTCATCATTGTCCGACCTTCTTAAACTATCCGCCTAAATATAAAGGGGATGCATTGAACGAAGCATTTGCTACTGAACTGTTTGACTTTATCGAAACATCCAATGTCTCTTTTTGGGGATATGGACACCATCACTGTAATGTCCCTGACTTTTACATCGGAAATACGCGCTTAACTACCAATCAATTAGGGTATTTGCAGTATCAAGAGAATGATTTATTTGAAAATGAAAAGTGTATAGAATTGTAAATCAATATAATAAACTTATATTTGCATAATAAATCAAATAGGTTTATTGTGGAATAATAAGTATATTAATACTTGTAGAATGAAAAATGTTCTGAAATATTTAAACGAAGTGCTTGGCATAAATGTCAAAGCAGATTTTATTGATTTGAGCAATCTAAGTCAATTGCCCATGTATATAAATGAGACATTCAATTTATATCACATAAATCTATTTAATAAGGAAATTATAGTTGCAGAATTAAAACACAACGAAAGTTTGAGCATCCTACAAATTGAGAATCAACTGCAACAAATCCGTAAGCATTTGAATAAATATGTGGTTATAGTTCTTCAAAATATGAAATCTTACATTCGGAAACGATTGATTGATAAGCAAATTAATTTCATTGTTCCGGGAAAACAATTGTACTTGCCTGAATTACTCATTGACCTGCGTGAAAGCTATCCACCGGAAAAAGTAAAAAAAGAAACATTAATGCCATCCGCACAGTTGCTCATCATTTATAAATTGCTCAGTGAAAAATTGAATTGGAAAATTCAAGAACATCCATTTAAGGACATCGCACAAAAGTTTGATTATTCACCTATGGCAATTACCAAAGCCATTGATAATTTAAAAAGCCATGAATTAATAGATGTTGTTGGAGAAAAGCACAAATTCATTCGATTTCGATACGATAAAAAGGCTTTATGGGAGAAGATAATTAAGGAAAATTTATTTGTCTCTCCAGTAATCAAAACTGTATTCGTAGACGAAAAACCCAATGGGTTAAACTTGCTGAAAAGTAATACCAGTGCTTTATCTACATTTTCAGATTTGAATCCAAGTAGTCAAGCATTTTATGCCATTGATAAGGATGATTTTTACAGACTACAAAAGAACAATCTATTAGTGAACCAAAATCCAACGGAAGGTAAATATGCCTTAGAAATTTGGAAATACAAGCCTTTAAGCATTGTTACCGATATGAAAGTTGTTGATCCTCTTTCATTGTATTTAAGTATTAGGGATAATACCGATGAACGCATTGAAATTGCATTAGATCAAATTTCACAGAGGTTTATATGGTAGTGGGGTTAGATGTTTTTAAAAAGTACTTTGAGCAATTTCCGGATAATTACATTATTATAGGTGGAACTGCCTGTGATATTATCATTGGTGAGGCCGGTTTTATTCCGAGGGCAACCAAGGATATAGATATTATTTTAATTGTGGAGGCTTTGAGCCCAGAATTCATTCAACAATTTTGGCAGTTTATCAAAGATGGTGATTATGGAGATAAGGAAAAGAGCATAGATGAACGTGAATACTATCGATTTAAAAAGCCCAGAAATGCGAATTTCCCTTTTCAAATTGAATTGTTCTCAAGAACACCCGATATCATTGTTTTGCCACCAGATTCACATCTTACTCCAATTCCAGTGGATGATAATTTATCTAGTTTATCTGCAATATTGATCAATGATGAATATTACAATTATATGATTGAACATAGCCATTTTGAAGATGGGTTGCGTAGAGCAAATATTGAAGCATTGATATGTCTGAAGGTTATAGCATTTTTAGAAATTAAAGAAAGAATTGAAAATGGCAGTAAGGAGGATTCAAAGCAACTAAAGAAACACAAGGCGGATATTTTTCGGTTAGCTGTAATGTTGTCTCCACATTCAGAATTTAAATTACCTTCTATTATTCAAAATCATTTGAATCATTTCTTAGAAACTATTCATAACGAAATACCAGATAAAGTAATCTTTAAAGAAATGGGGCTACGGAGTATTGATGTGAATCAGGTGTATGAACAACTTAAAAAATCTTTTAAGGTTTTATAGATTTCCCAATATTCACTGTCCTTCGGGTACTGGGTACTGGGTACTGGGTACTGGGTACCGGGTACCATGTACCATGTACCATGTACCAACTACTAAAAACTCACAAACCCATTCAAGAATAACTCGATATCTAGTAAATTCGATTTTAAGAGATTCTCGCTAGTGTAGGTCAATAGTTGGATGGTGCCCGATTCGTTCGAATAATAGTAACCGTAATAAACAAATTTGATGCCTTGAATGGTGCCAGCCAATTGCATCAACAAGACCTTTTGGCCGTTTACCATTCGGTATTCCTCTTTGACTACTTTAATGTCAGGGGCTGCTTTTTTCGCGTTTTCGATGGCAATCGTCTTGAGTGATTCTATGGGAATTTGAAGTCGTTCGGTGATGAGCATCGCATACAAATCGTCTTGCTTCTTCCGGAATTGATATTCAAACACATCGTTTGCTCCTCCTTTGGTAAATGTCCAAACTTTGGGATTAATCCAAATACCCACATTTACTTTTGAGCTTTTTACCAAAAACGTCGATAGCGCAGATTTAGAAAATATTTGTTGGTTTAGGGGGACTTCAGTTTCCTCGTGTTCCTCTTCGTGAAGGTACTTCCATGTGCCGTCTTCCAACAAAACAACTTCGTCTCCCGACTCAGTAATGGCATTGATTTGAGCGTTTATCATCCTCACAGACAAAAACAAAAAGAGGGAAAAGATCAGTTTTTTCATGCTGTAAACTTTGTGTGCTCGAAAGTATCACTTGTTTTGGAGTATTCCAAGAGGGTTGCGGGTAGCGGGTATCGGGTACCGGGTAGCGGGTATCGGGTACCGGGTTGCGGGTGTCAGGTTTCGGGTTTCGGGTTGCGGGTGTCAGGTTTCGGGTTTCGGGTTGCGGGTAACGGGTTGCGGGTTGCGGGTGTCAGGTTTCGGGTGTCGGGTTTCGGGTTGCGAGTTGCGGGTAGCGGGTAGCGGGTGTCGGGTTTCGGGTTTCGGGTTTCGGGTTTCGGGTTTCGGGTGTCAGGTGCCAGACTAAAGACTACGGACTACGGACTACGGACCACAGACTACAGACCACGGACTACGGACTACGGACTACGGACTACGGACCACAGACTACAGACTACAGACCACGGACTACGGACTGCGGACTACAGACCATAGACTACGGACCAAACTCATTCTCTTATTTCGAATTTTTCTCGATACTGAATACCGTTATCGGTAACTATTGAGAGTATGTAAATGCCAGGCAATGGGGTTGAATTGGGCATGGAGATGTTGTAGTCTCCGGAAGGACTTTTTGATAGGTTTTGATTAAAAATCAATTGACCGTTTGAGTTGTAGATCGATGCCTCTAAAGTGTTGAATGGAATAGTATTTAAAGCAAATTTAAAGTTGCTGTTGTTGGGATTAGGGAAAATGGAAATGACATTTTCCTTTGATATGTTTTCAGTAGATGCAGGTCTTCCAATGCTGTCTAGAACCATGAATATTACATCTTGATTGGTCAGTAGGGTGATTTCGGTTTGATCAGGCAGATAGAACCATTTTGCCGTTGAATTGGGTTTGCTGAATAAGCAAAACTTATGAGAAGGCATGGAGTTGCCAGGAACCCCTCCATTGGGACCCAGGAAGTACTGTTGTACTTTAAACGTAGAATCAAATACAACTTTCAGCATTTTATCCGATTGTTCAGCGGGCAGGGTGAAGCTGGGATATTTCTGCTCGTTATATCCCTGGAAAGTATAAAATACTGCATTGACACGTCCCTGCTCATCGTTGTAAAGCCAAGCTTCCGAACTCATGGTCGCTTGACCGATGTTGGCTGTGTCATAAAATTCACCAATCAAATTTCCAGTAGGATCAAATTTGTAAATAATGGCTCTATATCCTGAAGAAAAAAGGCCTGATTTCCCCGGGGCGGTTCTTGAAAAATTAGTGGCAACATAAAGATTGCCCTGTTTATCGTATCGCATTCTATGCCCCGCGGCTTCATTTTTGTAGCCTAAGTTCGAAATCAATCGATGCCATTTTACTTTTCCGGTGCTGTCGAAACAAATCAATGTATGAGAGCTTGTAGACCATGAATAAATGGTATCTCCCATATTCCTAGATCCGGGATTTTCAGTTGAAATATAGGCTCTATCACCATCTGCGTCGATGGCAAATTCAGGTCTGGAGAAATTATAGTAAGCTTTAAAATATTTAAGAGCGACTTTTCCATTTTTATCGAAACTTGACAATTCTCCTGCACTTCCAATGCTGTAGAAGTTTCCGTCTAAACCCCGCATTAATTCGGATGTGCATGCAAAATGCAAAGGTGCCATTTCTTTGAAAATTCCGTCTTTATCAAAATGAAATGAAGTTCTTGCCTCAGGAAAAGTAGTGTAACTTTTTCCATCAATTAGGGCTTTTACAGAGAGGCTCAATGGACTCGAAACCCAAACGCCGCCTTCGTCATCTGCTTGCAATCCCGAGAAAGCAGCAAAAGATAGATCGGTGTATTTCCATTTTTTTTGCCACTTTAAATCACCGTTTTTATCAAATTTTAGCAGCAACAACAGGCTTCCTGTGTCGCTGGAGGATTCAAATTCATAGTAATCGGTAGGAGAGATGGTAACAAATGTATTTCCTAAAACATCCATTTCTATTTGAGGATTCTTAAAGTATCCGTTTGTATATTTTCGGTGTCCGTGTTTGAAGTGTTTAAAAAAATCAAGCTTTAAATTGGCTTGCCCGAAGGATGAAAGCGCAAAAACAAGGAGAAAACCCGACAGTAAATTCTTTTTATAATTTTTCATGTTAAAGTTGCATTTATTCATTTTTGCGGGGGACGTTAGAACGTTTAAATTCGGAATTCCGTGTAGCCTATGTGAGTGTAAAATGTCAAGGTGAACCGGCTCAATTTTTCCATAATAAACCCAAAATAATGAATCCAGAATAAGCAAAAAGTCTAAGGGTTAAAAATATTTCTGTGAACACAAAATGGACATTGATATCTGAAATGAAATAAATCCCTAATCCTGCTTGTATAATATCACCAATATAAAATGACATTATTCCAAACAGAATAAATATAATATTTAGCCGAACAAGATCAATCTTGAACATTTTTACCAGTAGAATTGCACAAATAATTAAACAAGTTAAACCTGAAAATAAAGAGTAAAGTAAATATTCTATCGTGTTTAAATAACCGTATTTTGAGTATAAACTAATATCTGATTTTGGCCAATCAAAAAAGAATAATGAGCCTGCAAGAAGTAACAATAATCCGAAAAATGACAGGAGTGTTTTTTTAATAATGAAGGGTTTTTCAATTAAATGAAAAAACATAAAATATAATCCTACAGCCAATAAATCATTGATTAAAAAGAGTTCTAAATTTGAAGTGAAGACATATTTATCCAATAAAGTTGTAAAAATATCTAAGGCAGCTATTAGAGAAAATAACAAATACTTTTTTTCTTTAGATGAGCTGAATTTTGAATATCCCAGAATAATTAATGCAGATTTAATTATATATTTAATTGTAATAAAATTCAATTTTAAATAAGTTAAGATCAATGATACCATCTATGTTGAATAATTGCAATACCATTTATTGTATTTTTTAATACTAAAAGTAGTATTAAAACTTATTGGTGCCTCATCTTAACAAACTAACCGTGCCGCTGAAGTTGAATTCTTTTTCGTTGCGGACCGCCTTGATTTGGTAAATGTACACGCCTTGAGGTATGTCTTTCGATGGATTCCAAGTCGCTGTTGGGCCGGTTTGATCGAAGACTTTCTGACCCCACGAATTGTAAATGGTCATGGTGAATCGGTCAAATCCGTAGTTAAAAATCTCAAATGCGTCATTCAATCCGTCGCCGTTTGGCGTGAATGAATTGGGAGCAAACAACGTCGCCGGGAAGTCCAAACACGCCACATTGCTCTGGGTTTGGTAGCGACCATCAAGACTTTTTGCATTCACTCTGTAGCATTTTTCGAAGTTCGGAGGTGCAATGAAATCAGGGTCATGCAACTGGGTGTCCGTTTGATTTTTTAACAATTGCCAGCTTTGGGACTCAATAGCGTAGTTTCCAAAAATGGAGTAGTTTTCAACGCCGCCGCTGTTCGACCAATCTTCATAGGGCGTCCAAGTGAGCAAGGCTGTGGCAAATTCCGACTTCGATGCTGGTTCTATCTGTTTGACTTGTAAGAAGATGGGCTTTCCGATGTTGCTCTTGGCACTCGCCAGGTTCCCACAGCTGTCTTTGGCTATAATTTCATAGATGTATGTGCGGTCAATGTCACGATTTAAGCGGTCTACAAATTGCGTGTCGGTGACCACCGCATGGGGTTGTCCGTTTCGATAGACTTGGTAATCTTTGGCGTGTGGAACCGGATCCCAATCGGTTAAAACTGTCCGATTATTCACCACGGTGCTTCGCTTTAATTGGGGTTTCGTGTTCGGTAAAATTCCCTGCGTAATTTGCAGAGACACTGAATCTTCGGTAACGCAACCTGATGGCCCGTATAGTTTTTGATGCAACAGGTAAGGCCCGGATTTTGAAATTACGGCTGTGTTTTGAGATCCATTGAAGCGATTCTTGGGATTCAAAGCAGGTTTGAAATGGTAAATGGTAGAATCTGTTTGATCCGAATAAGTTCTAGCAAAACGGACTTCCAGCGGGGTGCAACCCGTTGTTTTATCGATGGATATTCCGGGTCTTGGAGCAGGTAAAATGTCGATGTTTTGGGTGG
>JACCDY010123282.1_pt1 | contig 13316 bp, 10 predicted proteins | sample 7446391 | NCBI WGS metagenome assembly JACCDY01 (sample SAMN15323451, study PRJNA562643) | freshwater metagenome | isolation source: river surface water | place: USA:Blue River Watershed | collected 2017-08-18 | reverse complement strand
GCGTGATCGCCAGCGTCTCCAGGCCGCCATCCACCTCGCGGGTGACCGTGGCCTTGCCATCGGCAACCTCGACCTTGGAAGCGAACGTCGCCTGCGGCAGGTCGCACAGCGCCGCCAGCATCTGGCCGGTCTGGTTGCAGTCATCGTCGATGGCCTGCTTGCCCAGGATCACCAGCTGCGGCTGCTCCTTGTCCACCAGGGCCTTGAGCAGCTTGGCCACGGCCAGGGGCTGCAGTTCCTCGTCCGTCTGGACCAGGATGGCGCGGTCCGCGCCGATGGCCATGGCGGTACGCAGCGTCTCCTGGCAGGCGGGCACGCCGCAGGACACGGCGATGACCTCGGTGGCCACGCCCTTTTCCTTGAGACGCACGGCTTCTTCGACCGCGATCTCGTCGAAGGGGTTCATGGACATCTTGACGTTCGCGAGGTCCACGCCGGTGCCGTCGCTCTTGACGCGCACCTTGACGTTGTAATCCACCACGCGCTTGATGGGGACGAGGATTTTCATGGGAATCTGCCTATGCAATACAGGGGGAGGGCGGCGGGGGCGATGTCGCCCCTGCCGTCACGAAAACAGTTGGTTGATGTCGCTGCAGTCATCGAGCGCCGACAGGCGGGCCAGCAGCCGGGGGCCGTCGACCTGCGGGGCCAGGCGCGCGCAGTCCAGGAACTTGGCCTCCAGGTCCTGCGCCGACAAGGGCGCGCCGAAGCTGCCCCGGGCGTGGTAGACCTCCTGGCTGTCGTGCACCTTCCCGTCCACGGTCTCGATCACCACCCGGTCGGACAGCGCGAGCGTCGGCTCCTCGGGGCAGACCGTGTCGGTGGTCTCGACCTGCACGCGCTCGAACAGGCCCTGCACGTCCTCGCGCTGCACGAAGGGTTGCGCGAGTTCGGCCAGCCCCACACGGCGCGCCACCAGGGCGGCCGCGACGGCAAACTGCAGGCTGAACTTGGCTTCCAGCGCCGTGGCGGGGGCCGGGTTGCGCAGCATCGCGGCCTGCGTCCGGCCGATGAAGGCCGTCACCCAGCGCACCTGGCCGGGCTGCAGGTCGTGCGCCACCGCCAGGTCGATCACCGAGTCGATCACGCGGTGCGTGGCGAAGCACATGGGGTACTTCTTCACACCCAGGCCGCGGGCCTTGATCCATTGCCGCGCCCGCAGGTCGGTCGCCAGCGGCGAGGCGTCGGCGCCACCGCGCGGGGAGAAGGCCGACAGGAAGCCGGACCGGTGCTCGATGACGTCGGGCGAGGCGGTCATGCCCAGGCTGGCCAGGTTCACGGCATCGATGCCATGCGCCGCGGCCTGCCCGGCGTGGAAGGGCTTGACCATGCTGCCGAAGTTGGCGATGAGGCCGCCGGCCATGCTGGCGGCGATGCCCAGCGCATGGCGGGCCTGCACCGCGTCCAGCCCGCGCAGGCTGGCCACGGCGGCCACCACGGCCAGCACGCCGAAGACGGCCGTCGGGTGCCAGCCCTTGTCGTGCAGCTTGTCCGGGTCCCGTGCCAGCAGCTCGCCCCAGGTCTCGTAGCCGACCACGTAGGCGCGCAGCAGGTCCCGGCCGCTGGCCTTCAGGCGTTCGCCCTCGGCCAGCAGGGCCGGCACCAGCACCACGCTGGGATGGCCCATCAAGCCGACGTCGTCATAGTCCAGCGCATGGCCGGCCGTGGCGTTGACCAGCGCCGCGTCGCGGCTCGAGGCCCGCTCGGCCCCCAGCAGGATGCGGGCCTCCTGCAGCCCGCCGCGCTGGCTGGCCACGAAGCGCCGCACGACCTGCGTGACGGGCTCGTCCTGCCCCGCCAGCATGACGGCGACGGTGTCGATGAAGCCGGTGCGCACGGTGGCGCGCACGGCCTCGTCCAGCACCAGTGTCTTCGAGTCGGCGATGTAGTGCGCCAGTTGATCGGTCAGCCCCATGGCGGTCGTTGCCTCAGTAGGAGCGCGGCAGGCCGAGCACGTGCTCGCCGATGTAGGCGAGGATCAGGTTGGTGGAGATGGGGGCGGTGCGCTGCACGCGGGCCTCACGCCAGCGGCGCTCGACGTCGTACTCGCGGGCATAGGCGAAGCCGCCGTGCGTCTGCATGCAGGCCTCGCCGGCATTCCAGGCCGACTCGGCCGACAGCAGCTTGGCGATGTTGGCTTCCTCGCCGCAGGGCAGGCCCGCGTCGAACAGCGCGGCGGCCTTGCGCACCATCATGTCGGCGCCCTGCAGCTCGGCATAGGCGCGGGCGATGGGGAACTGCACGCCCTGGTTCTGGCCGATCGGGCGGTTGAACACCACGCGGTCCTTGGCGTACTGGGCGGCGGTCTTGATGAACCACTGGCCGTCGCCGACGGACTCGTGCGAGACCAGGATGCGCTCGGCGTTCATGCCGTCCAGGATGCACTTGAAGCCCTTGCCCTCGGGGCCGATCAGGTTCTCGGCCGGCACGCGCAGGCCGTCGAAGAAGATCTCCGTGGTGTTGTGGTTGATCATCGCGTCGAGCTTGCGGATCTCCATGCCGTTTCCGCGGGCCTCGCGCATGTCCACCAGCAGCACCGAGATGCCGTCGGTCTTCTTCTGCACCTGGTCGGCCGGGGTGGTGCGGCACAGCAGCAGCATCAGGTCGGAGAACATGGCGCGCGAGGTCCACACCTTCTGACCGTGGATCACGTAGTGGTCGCCATCGCGCACGGCGCGGGTCTTGAGCTTCGTGGTGTCGGTGCCGGTGGTGGGCTCGGTCACGCCGAAGGCCTGCAGGCGCAGCTCGCCCGTGGCGATCTTGGGCAGGTACTTGGCCTTCTGCTCGGGGGTGCCATGGCGCAGCAGCGTGCCCATGGTGTACATCTGCGCGTGGGCGGCGGCGGCGTAGCAGCCGGCGGCATGGCACTCCTGCAGGATCACGCCCGCGGCACGAATGGGCAGGCCGGCGCCGCCGTATTCCTCGGGGATCAGCGAGGCCAGGAAGCCGGCGTCGGTCATGGCCTGGACGAACTCGCTGGGATAGCCCTCGGACTTGTCCAGCTCGCGCCAGTAGGTTTGCGGGAAGTCCGCGCAGATGCGGCGCACGCCGTCGCGGATCTCGGGGAAGTCTTCACCCAGGGCCAGGGTGGCCAGGCCGGGGTCGGTCATCGCATTCATGGGGTTCTCCGTTCAGAAAGTCAGGGGGTCAGGCGGCGCGCTGCGCCGCCGGGATGTAGTTGCGGGGCAGGCCCGAGCGGGCCAGGCCGCCATACAGGGGCACGCCGGGCAGGTTGCGGGCGATGACCTGGCGCACCTGTACCAGCTTGTCCAGGTCAACGCCGGTGCGCAGGCCCATGGAGTCCAGCAGGAAGCACAGGTCGTCCATCACGATGTTGCCGGTGGCGCCGGGCGCGAACTGGCAGCCGCCCAGGCCCGCGAGCGAGGCGTCGAAGCGGCGCACGCCGCAGTCCAGGGCCGCCGTGACGTTGGCCAGGCCCAGCCCGCGCGTGTCGTGGAAATGGGCGCCCAGGGGCAGGGATCCGACCTCGGCGCGCACCGCCTGGAAGACCTTGCGCACCAGCGCCGGGTCGGCATAGCCGACCGTGTCGCAGATCATGAGTTCGTCGGCGCCGGCCTCGGCCAGGGCGACCGCGCACTTGACCACTTCATCGACCGCAATGGCGCCTTCGTACGAGCAGCCCAGGGCCGTGCCCAGGCCGGGGACCAGGCGCGGGCGCTGGCCCGCGGGCAGCTGGCGCACGGCCGCCACGATGCGCCTGAACTCCTCGATGGAGTCCTCGCGCTCGCGGCGCACGTTCTTGAGGTTGTGGGTGCGGCTGACCGACATCACGAAGTCGAGCGAATGCACCCCGAGTTCCATACCGCGCTCAGCGCCCTTGAGGTTGGGGACCAGGGCGTCCACGCGCAGGCCCGGGATGGCCAGCGCGGCCTGCACCACGGCCTGCGAGTCGGCGAACTGGGGGATCAGCCTGGGTGGCACGAAGGAGGTGACCTCGATGGCCGGCACGCCGGCGGCGGCTTCCGCCTGGATCCAGGCGATCTTCTCCTCGGTCGGAAAGAAGGCCTCGATGGATTGCAGGCCATCGCGCAGGCCCACCTCGCAGACGACGACGTCGATGTCCGTGGTCATGTCGCGTCCCCTCAGCATGCGCGCCACACGGGCTTGCGCTTCTCGTTGAAGGCCAGCACGCCTTCCAGGCGGTCCTGGGTCGGCACCAGGCGGTTGTAGGCCTCGAGCTCGAAACGGTAGCCGGTGAGGAGGTCGGACTGCAGCCCGTAGTGGATGGACTTCTTGATCTGGCGCACCGACAGCGGCGCGTTGTCCGCGATCTCCTGCGCGGCGGCGACCGCGCCCTCCAGCAGCTGGGCCGGGGTGTCGAAGACCCGGTTGACCATGCCCCATTCGCAGGCCTCGTCCGCGGTGAAGGGGCGGCCGCTCATGATCAGTTCCTTGGCCCGGCGCTCGCCGATGGCGCGCGCCAGGTTCTGGGTGCCGCCGCCGCCGGGCATGATGCCCAGCTTGACCTCGGACAGCGCGAAGCGGGCATTGCGTGAGGCGTAGATGAAGTCGCAGCCCAGCGCCGTCTCGCAGCCGCCGCCGTAGGCGTGGCCGTTGACGGCGGCGATGACGGGCACGGTGCATTCGAGCAGGGTCATGAAGGCGCGCTCGAACAGCTCGTGCTGCGCCTGCCACTGCTGGTTGGTCATGCCGTTGCGTTCCTTGAGGTCGCCGCCGGCACAGAAGGCGCGGTCGCCGGCGCCGGTCAGGACGACGCATCGGATGTTGACGGGCGCCACGGTCAGTCGCGTCCACAGGTCCAGCCAGTCATGCCCCATCTGGGTGGTGACGGCGTTGAGGGCCTGCGGGCGGTTCATCGTCGCGACGAGCACGTGCTCGCCGCGCTGCTCCAGCTGGAGGGTTTCGTACGCGGGCAGTTGGAAGGTGTCGCTCACTGCAATTCCTCGTGGGTCGAGAAGACGGCTTCGTTGTCGGCGCCCAGGGCCGGGGAGGCCTGCAGCGACCGGGGGCGGCGGCTGTCGAAGGACAGCGGCAGGCTGACCATGGGGATGGACGCGCCCGGCACCGGCTGGACCACGCCCAGTGCGCGGGTCTGCTCGCACTCGAGCATTTCCTTCGCGTTCTGGACCGGTGCGCAGGGCACGGCCAGGGCGTCGAGCATCGACACCCACTCGCGGTTGGTGCGCTTGCGCATTTCCTGCTCGATCAGCGGGTACAGGATCGCGGCGTGGGTGACGCGGGTGGGGTTGTCGATGAAGCGCGGGTCCTGCACCCACTCGGCGTGCCCCAGGGCCTCGCAGAAGCCCTTGAACAGTTTGTCGTTGCCGGCCGCCACCACCAGCTCACCGTCGGCGGTACGGTAGGCGCGGTACGGCACGATGCCGACCTGGCCGGAGCCGACCTTGCGGGGCAGCTGGCCCGAGGCCATGAACTGGGCGGCGTGGATGGCCATCCAGGCGGTGGCGGTCTCGAACAGGGACACGTCCACCTTGCGACCCGCGCCGGATGCCTGGCGCTGGAGCAGCGCTGACAGGATGCCGATCACGGCCCACATGCCGGTGCCCTGGTCGATGATGGCCGGGCCCACGCGGGCCGACTCCTGGCCCTCGTGGCCGACCACGCTCATGATGCCGCCGTAGGCCTGCATCAGCGGGTCGTAGCCGGGCCGGTCGGCCAGGGGGCCGGTGGCGCCGAAGGCGCCCATGTTGCAGTACACCAGGCTGGGCTTGAGGGCGATCAGCGCGTCGGCGCCGATGCCCAGCTTGTCCACCTGGCCGGGGCGCAGGTTCTGGATCACCACGTCGGCCTCGTCCAGGATCAGCGCCTTGAGGCGGCCGATGTCCTGCGCATCGCGCAGCTTGCACACCACCGACTGCTTGCCGCGGTTGAGGGCCTGGAAGGCGACTGCCGCGCCGTCCACGAAGGGCGGGCCCCACTTGCGGGCGTCGTCGCCTTCGGGCTTCTCGACCTTGATGACGCGAGCGCCCAGGTCGGCCAGGATCTGCCCGGCGAACGGCGCCGCCACGCTGTGACCGAGCTCGACCACGGTGCAGCCCTCGAGCGGGCGGGAGGGTTCCATTGCTGCTGTCATGAAACGCTCATTCCGCCTGGATGTTGTTCTGCTTGATCAGCTTGCCGCGGAACTCGTAGTCCGCCTTGAGGATGGCGCCGAACTGCTCGGGGGTGTTGGCCACCACCATCAGGCCGCCTTCCTCCAGCTTGGCCGTCACGTCTGGCGCGTTGAGCGCCTTGGTGATGGTGCCGTGCAGGGTCTTGAGGATCGCGGGCGGCAGGTTGGGCGGGGCGAAGAACGCCAGCCAGGAGCCCATCTCGTAGCCCGGCAGGGTCTCGGCGATGGTGGGCACCTGGGGCGCGTTCTTGTAGCGGGCCTTCTCGGTGATGGCCAGGGCCTTGAGCTTGCCGGCCTTGATGTGGGGCGCCGCGGTGACCAGGCTGGTGAAGCCCAGCGGCACCTGGCCGCCCAGGAGGTCGTTGAGGGCCGGGCCGCCGCCCTTGTAGGCCACGTGGGTGATGCTGGTGCCCGCCATCTGGTTGAACAGTTCGCCCGCCAGGTGGTGGGGCGAGCCGTTGCCGGAGCTGGCATAGGCCAGCTTGGCGGGGTTGGCCTTGGCGTAGGCGATCAGCTCCGGCACGCTGTTCACGGGCAGGGAGGGATGCGCTGCCAGCACGATCACGTTGCGCGCGGCCAGGGTGATGGGCGTGACGTCGCGCACCGGATGGAACGGGTGATTCTTCATCAGGTGCGGGTTGCCCGTGTGCGTGCCGTCGGTGGCCAGCAGGATGGTGTAGCCGTCGGCGGGTGCCTTGGCGACGAAGTCCGATCCCATCATCCCGGCGGCGCCGGCGCGGTTGTCCACGACCACCGGCTGCTTGAGGTCCTCGCTGACCTTCTGGCCGACCAGGCGGGCGGTGCTGTCGGTCGATGCGCCCGGGCCGTAGGGCACGACCAGCTTGATGGGCCGGCTCGGGAAGGTCTGCGCGTGCGCGGCGCCCAGGGCCAGGGCCTGGGCCAGCAGCAGGCCCGTCACGATCTTCAGGTGTTTCTTCACGGGTAATCCTTCAAATCAATTCAATGCAAATCAAGGCGGGGAACGGCCTGGGCCCTCACAGCGGATAGCGCGGCGCGGTGTTGCGCACCGTGGTCCACTGCCACTGGGTGAACTCGTCCCAGTTGGCCGGGCCGCCGTGGCGCGAGCCGTTGCCCGAGGCGCCGCGCCCACCCATGGGCATGGTGCCGTCGTCGTTGACGGTCTGGTCGTTGACGTGCACCAGGCCGACGTTGAGCTGCTCGGCGATGGCCATGCCGCGGCCGGCATTGGCCGTGTGCACGCCGGCCGACAGGCCGTACTCGCTGTCGTTGGCCAGCGCGATCGCCTCGGCGTCGGTGCTGAAGCTGGTGATCGAGACCACCGGGCCGAAGATCTCCTCGCGGAACACGGGCATGTCGGGCGTCACGTCGGCCAGCACGGTGGCCGGGTAGAACTGGCCCTGGGCCTTGCCGCCGGCCAGCAGCCTGGCGCCCATCTTCACCGACTCCTGGACGATGCGCTCCACGCGCGCGACCTGGGCCTTGGTGATGATCGGGCCCAGCGCCACCTGCTCGGTGTGGGGGTTGCCCACGGGCAGGGCCTGGGCCTTGGCCACCATGCGCTCGGTGTACTCGGACACGCGGCTCCTGTGCACCAGGTGGCGGCCGGCGCTCATGCAGATCTGCCCCTGGTGCAGCCAGGACGCCCAGGCGCCGCCGCAGGCGGCCAGTTCCATGTCGGCATCGTCGCAGATGATCAGGGCGTTCTTGCCGCCCAGCTCCAGCGCCACCTTCTTCAGGTGCTTACCGGCCAGCTCGCCCACGCGGCGGCCGACGGCGGTGGAGCCGGTGAAGGAGATCATCGCCACATCCGGGTCGGTGACCAGGGCCTCGCCGGCCTCGGCCTCGCCGGGGAGCATGTGGAACACGCCCGCGGGCAGGCCGGCGGCTTCCAGCAGCAGGGCCAGCAGCACGCCGCCGCTAACCGGGGTGCGGGGGTCGGGCTTGAGGACCACGGCATTGCCCGTGGCCAGCGCCGGCAGCGCCGCGCGGCTCGTGAGCAGGAAGGGGAAGTTGAACGGGGAGATCACGCCCACCACGCCATGCGGCACGCGGCGCGCCAGGCTGGTCACGCCATCGTGGCTGGGAAGCACCAGGCCCTTGGGCTGGGTCAGCATGGCGGCGGCCTCGTGGAGGTGGTGCGCCACGGAATCGATCTCGAACATCGCCTTGGGGTGGATGCCGCCGGTCTCGCGGATGATCCAGGTGGCGTACTCGGCGCGGTGGGCGTCCAGCAGCTGCGCCGCCTTGCGGAACACCTGGGCGCGCTCGCCATAGGGCAGCGCCGCCCAGGCCTTCTGGGCCTGGCGGGCGGCCTGCGCGCTGGCGCGCACGTCGGCCGCCTTGGCCAGGGCCACCTTGGCCAGGGTCTCGCCCGTGGCGGGCTCGACGACGTCGAGGGTGCCCCCCGACAGGGCCTTCCAGGTGCCGGCGAGGGCCTTGCCGGACCAGTCGGTGGCGTTCAGCAAACTGTTCATCTTCATGTCTCCATCAAGCGGGTGAGGTAAATTATCCGAATGTCCGGACATTATGCGGTCTAAATAAAAAGGGCTCAAGCCCTTTGGACCAGGTCCGCGGCGCGCGCCGCGATGGCGTAGGTGGGCCCGTTGGTGTTGGCCGACGAGATCACCGGCATCACCGACGCGTCGACCACCCGCAGGCGGCCCACGCCGTGGACCCGCAGGCGCTCGTCGACGACGGCCATGGGGCCGGTGCCGGCGCTGCAGGTGCTGGCCCAGTGGTGCATGGTCTGCGCGGTGCCGCGCACGTAGTCGAGGATGTCCTCGTCGTGCCTGCAGGTCGGGCCGGGCGCGAGCTCGCCGACCGTGCGCGATGCCATGGGCTCGGCGCTGAAGAAGCGGCGCACGGCTTTGACCGAGGCCACCGCCACCTCCCGGTCGCGCTCGGCGGACAGGTAGTTGGCCTGCACCTTGGGCGCATCCAGCGGGTTGGCCGAGCGCAGCGTGACGCTGCCGCGCGAGTCGGGCCGCAGGTTGCACACCGAGACCGTGACCCGGGGCTCCTTGCCGATTTCCATCGTGCCATGGGGCAGGAACTCCCAGCTCATGGGCCGGAAGTTGATCTGCAGGTCGGCGCGGTCGATGGCCGGGCTGCTGCGCACGAAGGCGCAGGTCTGCGAGGCACCCATGGTCAACGGGCCGCGCCGCGTGAGCAGGTACTGGATGCCGTAGGCGATGGACCGCCATCCCCGCAGCCCGGCGTTGAGCGAGCTGTCCGGGGTCACCCGGTAGGTGTGGTGGATGTACATGTGGTCCTGCAGGTTCTGCCCGACGCCGGGCAGGTCCCGGACGACCGGGATGCCCAGGCGCTGCAGCTGCTCGCCCGGCCCGATGCCCGAGAGCTGCAGCAGCTGGGGCGAGCCGAAGGCGCCGGCGGACAGGATCACCTCCCGCGACGCCGTGATCGCCTCGGGGCGGCCGTCCCGCAGCACCTCGATGCCGGTGGCCTCGCCCTGCGACAGGGTCACGCGCAGCACCTGCACGCCGGTCAGGACCTGCAGGTTCGGGCGCTGGGCGACGGGGTCCAGGAAGGCGCGGCCCGCGCTGTGGCGCCGTCCGTCCTTGATGCTGAACTGAATCACGCCCACGCCTTCGGAGCGGGTGGCGTTGAAGTCCTCGTTGAGGGGGATGCCCAAGTCGACGCCCGACTTCACGAAGTCCAGCGAGGCGGGGTGCTGGTACAGGGGGTCGGTGACGGACAGCTCGCCATCGACGCCGCGGGTGAGCGGGTTGCCGCCCTCGCGCCGTTCCAGGCCCTTGAAGTAGGGCAGCACGTCGTTCCAGCTCCAGCCCTTGACGCCGAAGGCCGACCAGCTGTCGAAGTCCTCGGGCTGGCCGCGGAAGAACGCCATGCCGTTGATCAGGCTGGAGCCGCCCAGGCCCTTGCCGCGCGGCGCGTAGATCCTGCGTCCCTTCAGCTCGGGCTCGGGTTCGGTGCTGAACCCCCAGTTGTAGGGGCCGGGAAAGATCAGCCGCGAGACGCCGGCGGGCATGTTCACCCACAGGCCCCTGGGCCTGGGGCCGGCCTCGACCAGCAGCACGCGCACGGACGGATCCTCGGACAGCCGGTTGGCGAGCACGCAGCCCGCCGTGCCGGCGCCGACGATGATGTAGTCGTAGGACAAGGCTCAGTCCTGCGGCTTGAAGCCCACGGCCTTGACCACCTGGCCCCACTGCGCGTGGTCGTCGCGCACCTGCCTGGCGAATTCCTCGGGGCTGGACGACGGGTTCAGCTGGATGCCGATGCGGTTGAACAGGGCGACCACGTCCGGCGCCTGGGACGCCTTCACGACGGCGGCGTGCAGCTGCTCGACCTGGGCGCGGCTGGCGTTGGCGGGCAGGAACACGCCGAACCAGTCGAGGTTGGTCAGCTGCGGGAAGCCGGACTCGGCGAAGGTCGGCACGTCGGGCAGGCCGGGCCAGCGCTGAGGGCTGGAGACGGCCAGCATGCGCGCCTTGCCGGCCTTGACGAACTCCATCACCGAGGGGACCGTGGACATCATGGCCGGCACCTGGCCGGCGATCAGGTCGTTGGCCGCCAGCGAGCCGCCCTTGTAGGGGATCATGGTCAGGGGGACGCCGGACAGGCGGGCCAGGTTGGCGCCGGTCATGTGGATGGTGGTACCGGCGCCGCTGGTGCCGTAGCTGGCCTTGTCCGGGTTGGCGCGGCACCAGTCGAGGAACTGGCCCAGCGTCTTGACGGAGGCGGGCACGGCGGGGCCGACGGTCAGCGCGAAGGCGGCCACCGAGGTGCGGGCGACCGGGACCAGGTCCTTCATCGGGTCATAGGCCAGCGTCTTGAAGACGTGGGGGTACAGCGTGATGATGGGCGCCGGCGTGAACAGGATGTTGCTGCCGTCGGCGGGCAGGGCCTTGACGGTGGCCGCGCCGATCTGGCCGCCGGCGCCGGGCTTGTTGTCCACCAGCGTGACGTCGGCGTAGTGGCCCTTGATCTTCTCGGCGTAGGTGCGGGCGATCGTGTCGATCATGTCGCCGGCGGGAAAGCCGGTGAACACCTTGGCCTGGGCCAGGCGGGGCGCTGCCTGCGCCCATGCGGCGGAGCCCATGGCCCCCATGGCGCCGCCAGCGGCTGCCAGGCGAATGAAGTCGCGGCGAGTTTGTTCGATCATGCGTGTCTCCTTGTGGTTGAAATTCATCCAGAGCGACTCGAGCGATGCAGGCCGTGCGATCACAGCGTGACGATCACGGTCTTGAGCTGGGTGTAGTGGGCCAGGGCCTCACGTCCCTTCTCGCGGCCGATGCCGCTTTGCTTGTAGCCGCCGAACGGCGTCTCGACGCCGCCTGAGGGGTACTCGTTGACGTAGACCTGGCCGGCCTGCAGTTCGGCCGCGACGCGGTGCGCGCGCGACAGGTTCTGGGTCCACAGGCCGGCGGCCAGGCCGTAGGCCGAGTCGTTGGCCATGCGGATGGCGCTGTCCTCGTCGTCGAATGCCAGCACCACGCCGACGGGGCCGAAGATCTCCTCACGCACCACGCGCGACTGCTCGGGCAGGTCGGCGTACAGGGTAGGCTCGATGAAGAACCCGCCCTCGTCGATGGCGGGCTTGCCGCCGGCGATGACCGTGGCGCCCTCGCCCTCGGCGATGCCGAAGTACTCCTGGATCTTCTCGTGTTGCGGGCGGGTGATGATGGGGCCGACCTGGCAGTCGTCCGCCGCGCCCACCTTCAGCAGCGCCATCTCGGCCTTGAGCAGCTGCACGAAGCGGTCCTTGACCGAGCGCTCCACCAGGATACGCGTGCCGGCGATGCAGGCCTGGCCCGCATTGACGGTGAAGCCGCGCACCGCGCCCCGGGCCGCGGCGGCCAGGTCCGCATCCGCGAAGACGATGTCAGGCGACTTGCCACCGAGTTCCAGCGTCACGGGGATCACGCGCTCGGCGGCGCGGATGCCGATTTCCTTGCCGGCGCGCAGGGAGCCGGTGAAGGCGATCTTGGCGATGGCGGGGTGGCCGACGACCTCGGCGCCGACCTCCTGCCCGTTGCCCGTCACCACGTTGAACACGCCGGCCGGCAGGCCCGCCGCCACGGCCAGCTCGGCCAGGCGCAGCGCCGAGACCGAGGTGAACTCGGAGGGCTTGACCACCACGGTGTTGCCGGCGGCCAGCGCGGGCGCCACGGCGCGCGCGGCCTGGTTGATCGGCGCGTTCCAGGGAAGGATGACGCCGATCACGCCATAGGGCTCCTTGAGCGTGTAGCACAGCTTGCCGGGGCCGATGTTGATCGTCTCGCCCTCGATGCTGGGCGTCAGGCCACCGTAGAACTCGAAGTACTGCGCCGCCAGCTCGATGTCGCCGCGGGCCTGGGGCAGGGGCTTGCCGGTCTCGCACTGCTCCAGGCGCGCCAGTTCCTCGGCGTGGGCGCGGATGGCCAGGGCGACCGACACCAGGATGCGGCCGCGGTCCAGCGCCTTGGTCGCCTTCCAGGGCCTGAGCGCGCGCACGGCGGCGTCGGCGGCCCGCGACACGTCCGCGGCATTGCCCCGCGCGATGTGGAACGAGGGCGCGCCGGTGCGCGGGTCGGTTTCGCGCAGGTAGGCCTTGCCCGCCGGCGGCACGAAGGCGCCGTCGATGTAGAGGTCCCAGTGGGTTCGTGTCATGTGGGGGTTCCTGTCTGGATCGCGTCGGGTCATTGCACCCACACGTCGACGAGTGTGGGCACCGGGGACTTGAGGGCCTTGCGCAGCGCGGCGCGCAGGGTGTCGGCACGCTCCACGCGGGTGGCGGCGCAGCCGTGGCCCTTGGCGAGGGCGACGAAGTCGAGCGCGGGCAGGGCCGTGCCCTGCACCTGCTCGCCAGGCGCGTAGCCGAACACCGGGGCGAATCCCTGCAGCGCGGCGTAGCGGCCGTTGTTGATGATGAGGATGGTCATCGGCAGCTTGAGCTGCGCCGCGCTCCACAGGGCCTGGATCGCGTACATGCTCGAGCCGTCGCCGATGACCGCGATCACCTTGCGGTCCTGCCGGGCCAGCGCGATGCCCACGGCCGCGGGCAGGCTGTGGCCGAGGCCGCCGCTGCACATGGTGAAGTAGGTCTCGGGCTGCAGGACGGGCAGGTACTCCTGGATGACGGGGCGCGCGCTGGGCGCCTCCTCGACGATGATGTCCGACGGGGCGCGCAATTCGGACAGGACCTGCAGCAGGTATGCCACCGACATCCGCTGGCCGGCCTTCGGCGGCAGGGCCGGCG
>JACCDY011501696.1_pt1 | contig 13324 bp, 10 predicted proteins | sample 7446391 | NCBI WGS metagenome assembly JACCDY01 (sample SAMN15323451, study PRJNA562643) | freshwater metagenome | isolation source: river surface water | place: USA:Blue River Watershed | collected 2017-08-18 | reverse complement strand
GCATGGGGTAGCCCTGCTCCATTAGTGAGCGACTGGCCAGGAACTGCAAGAGGTGTTTGTAGTGGTATTCAGCATCTCGACCAATACGTATTGGGCGGCTCAATAAACCCTCAGTGACGTAGTAGCGAATGAGTCTTTCGCTGATTTTGGAGTTGTCTCCTGGCAGCGAGAGCTTTTGAGCGCAATCAAGTGCCACATCCGCTAATTGGGTGGCATTACCGCTAAATCGTTGATAGTTTTGAATAAAAAATCCCATTTAAGTTCCCAGTGACCCATTGAGGTGTTAATTAATACAGCTATTACTGTCAATATTACAGTAATAGCTGTATTCGTCAAGGGGTTGGTGAAAAAGTTTTAGATGGGATGATTTTGGGGGTTGGGTGGCTCAGGGGGTGAGCTATCTAGGGATGAAAATTAATGAAGTAACAATTGTAGGCATAAAGCTAAAATACAAAAGTAAATCAATCATTAACAACTTCATCAATCAACATAATAAAAAATGTCCAAAAATAAAAAGGTAACCTTTATTGATCTATTCGCTGGAATTGGAGGAATGCGATTGGGCTTTGAGGCTGCGGGGGCTGAATGTATCTTAACATGTGAAATCAATGAAGATGCCCTCAAAACTTATAAAAAAAATTTTCAGCCAACTCACCAACATATTTACTCAAAGGATATTTTGAAGTTAGGGATAGAGCAGAAAGTTCCACAGCACAATATCCTTATTGCAGGATTTCCATGTCAGCCTTATTCAATTGCGGGGCTAAGAAAAGGTCTCAAAGATGAGCGTGGCGGGGATATTTTCAAGGCGATATTACGAATATTAGAAGAGTCATCGCCTGATGCATTTTTATTAGAAAATGTTAAAGGAATAGTGAATCATGAGAACGGAGAAACATTTAAATACATGATAAATTCTTTAGAAAATTGTGGATACCATATCGCTCAACCACCAAAAATTTTGAATTCAATGACTCATGCAAATATCCCACAAAATCGTGAACGAGTATTTATAGTGGGGTTCAAAGATATGGATAAAACAAATAAATTCAAGTATCCAGGGGAGATTAGATTAACCAAAACAATCCACAAATGTCTAGAAACAAAAAAGGTTGATGATGAGTTTTACTACACGGAACAAAAATATAATTGCACCAAAGAATTAAAAACAGTTATTAATAGCAAAGACACCATTTATCAATGGCGACGTCACTATGTTAGAGAAAATAAGTCAAATGCATGCCCAACTCTAACTGCAAATATGGGCTCAGGCGGTCACAATGTACCTTTAGTTTTAGATGATTTTGGTATTAGAAAGTTAACGCCCCGTGAAACAGCTAATTTTCAGGGGTTTCCAAGATCCTTCAAATTACCTGAATTAGCTAACTCCAAGCTTTATCATCAATTTGGAAACAGCGTCACAGTCCCTCTTATTAAAAGAATTGCTGAAGAGATTATAAAGGTATTATAGATATCGACTACTATCACTTCCGGGTGAAATAGCTATGAATGAAGAATTTGACTTTAATTATGAAGAGTATGTAGAACTCCTTAAAGCTGTTGCATCTCTAAGTCGTTTATTTAGTGATAATCAAAGTGCTTACATTGACCCAAACTTTGTTGAGAGACTATTTATACACACCTCGAACGGAAATGACTTAAGCAAAAAGTATAATTCTTTTGATGCGCACATTCCATTTAAAAAGATAGGCATAGGAATTAAAACATTTGGCATACCAAATATAAATTCAATAAAAAAAGAAAAGGTTGCTGAGTTAACAAAGTATGCGGGAAAGGGATACTTTAATCACCTAACTCAAGAGCAAATTGCAATTAAAGTAGCTCAAATTCGAAATGACAGAATTAAGGCCGATGTTTCTGAATACGATATTGAAATTGCTAACTCTTACTACCATTGCCTATTAAGAGTTCCGGGTGGCGCCATTATTCATCAAGAGCCATACTCTTACATAGATATTGCAAATATTCATCCTGTAGATCCCACCAAGTTCAAACCAATTTCTAAATTTCCGAGTGGTGTAGGATCACCAATCTTCTCTGATGGTAAGGATATCTATTCCTACAGTATCTCTAAAAATGTTCTTTACAAACGTTTTGATGCTTCAACAGGTATTAATTCAGAGACTATCTCTTTATCAATTTATGATGATGTTTTTAAAAAAGTACTACTGTGGTTTAAGCAATCCAACAAAAATTTTGTAGAGCCCCGCTCCGTAAAGTCTGCACAAAAAATAATCTTACCAAAAAAGGCATACTTAATTCCAGGAAAAGATTACGTTATCCTGCCGTTATATAGCACTAGAAATTTAAAAAAGAAAAAGGTCGGGGAAAAATCTGGCATCAATCAATGGAATGCCGCAGGGCGTAAACGTAAATTTGGTGAAGCTTACATACCAGTTCCAGCATTGATACACGAAAAATTTCCCAATTTTTTCCCAAAGAGTGAGACTGTATTCAATCTTAAGTTACCGAATGGAAAAAATGAAATGGCAAAGATATGTCAAGAGGGTGGAAAAGCTCTTATGACAAACCCAAATGATGTTTTGTGTACTTGGCTATACAAAGTTATTGACCCCAAAGCATCAGAAAGTGAACTACGAAAGAGGCTTCAAAACAAAATTCCATTCACTTACCAAGATTTAGAAAGAATTGGTAAGGATTCTGTTAGGGTAAAAAAGATTGGCTCGACTACTTATTCGATTGAATTCATGCCAATTGATTCATATGATTTATTTATTGAAGGCAAGGAACTACTTGAAGAAGATGAATAAGATGTGCTGACAAGCATTAAATGGAAAGCATTAGTCGTCAATCCCATAGTTCATCCGAAGCTAACCTTAGCTAGCCACCAATCAAAACACTTAAAATCAGTTTTCAGTTAAGCATTAGTCAATTTATCCACTTGCGCAGAGATCAATTTAATTAATTGCTCAAATTCCATTGCATCTAAGATAGTAACGCCACCAACCATAACCAAGTATTTAGCTAAGGCACGCACCTTCTGCCTATCATCAAATGGCTTACCCTCCTTATACTTTTTTAGCAATACAGAAAGAATTGCGTTCATAACCATTTTATTTTTGGAGTAAGCTCTTTCCATGAATGAAGAATATATATCTTGCTTGAGAAATAAAGGTATAGCCAACTCAAAATTATTTCTACCATTACTATCTAAAGTTTGACATACATAACCAGACCACCAAAGCCTGGAAACTCCATTTCTAGTTAAGCCCCTTGATCTATCTCCAATCAAAAAATACCTATCTTTGAGAGAGCTAATCACACTTGTTAAATCATCGCCTTTAAAATTTTGATCTACAGGCCACCTTTTTTTCATATATTGCCAAAATTTGACATGGGTGAGGTAAGTCCAGAGTCTGGGATCAGAAGCTTGAGATGGAGTTATATCACTTAATGCCTCATAAATTCTTTGAGAATTTTCTAAATCATAGTTGTTGCTTGAATTTGGAAAAAGTAATAAATCATCTGGCAAGCTAGGTAACTTAGATTCAATATACCAATTTGACGATTGAAAATAATTAGGCACCCATGACTCTTCCAAGCTATATGAGGCAATATTATTCGATAGATTATCCAGAAGTTCATTCAGGCTACGCTCTCTCAGAATTACTAACTTAGCCATATTAATTCTCCCCAACTACAATAGTTTCCAAATCTTTAAGAGAGTTTGAAATTGGGTCACCAAGCAACTTATTTGCAAGAACAAGAGAAACTTCAGGAGAAAAATTTAAACCAGTTATTTCAATATTTATTTCTTTCATTTTTTTCGCCAAGACTCTATACCATCGCAAGTCCATCAACTCAGAGTAATCGGATTGTGTCGCTACCTTTTCAAGTGTAAAAACTAATGCGGGTAACAATATTTGAGAAGATAAAGTACTTCTCATCAATACATCATTATTCAAGTATGAAAAACTTTGATAAAGATTAGGGTGTAAAAGGACTTTAATTTTTTGACCACTTATATCAATATCAATTGAATGAGGGGCAACATCACTGCTCCTAACAATTGAAAAAATTGAAGGAAGTTTGGCTAATTCATCATCTTTTTTATTTGCCGAAAACGATAGATCCTCAGCAACAGATAATGTATCACCTGGAGCTAAGGAGAAACTCCTGCCCTCAAAGTCCAAATGAAATTCAGGGCTTGAATAATTATGAATTTCAGATTGAGCAAGAATAAGTCTACAGACGTCAACTCTACCATCTACATTTCCAACTGGAATACCAAAACTAAAATTATCTTCAAATGATATGAATAAGCTCCTATACCTTGTAGATGTACACTCCACATGAACTGCATAGGCTGCTTTTTTTTGCTGTATAAGATCCTTTAATGAGTTACTAGAAGTATTGCAAGTCATTGATACATTGAAAAATTCTTTTTTTCCCTCAATAACAATTTCGGGATTAAAAACACAGTTTTGATAATCATCAGAAAACCATGCTAAGACCGGATGAGGATAAAGACGAGGTTTAATTTGCATTTACTGAAACCCCCAATGCAAATCTAAGTGGTGACTTTAATTGAACCTCTAGCGTATATTTTTCACCAGCCATCATTTTGAAGGGTCCTACACCTCCCTCTTTGTTTATGGGTAAACACTGATTGAGAGTCAATAACTTTGCCTCTGAAATTTCAACAGACTCTTGACCAACTTCACCCACACAAAATAACTCGAAGACTCCACTAGCAGACTCATTGGGAATAAATGAAACAACATAAGAACTACCAGAAGCATCCGTCGAAAATAATCTTTGATAACTAAGTTCAATTGGTTTACTTGAGGGGGTAATTTTACCTGGGCCACCAGAGTGACCACCGCCAGAACCGCTACCAGGACCTCCAGGTGCCACCTCTGGAGACCCATCACCACCCTTCTTTTTGGTGTTCACTTTTCCACGCTTCTCAAATTCGAAGTCTTGATCCTCTTCGTTAGAATTAACTTCTTCCGATGGAATATATATAGGCTGCGAAAAGCGATCTCGAACTTTCATAATAATTGGGATCTCATCAGCCGCCTCTGATTTATCTTCGACATCCTTCGAGTCAGATATTTTCACATCATCATCTAAGTCATCCGGAAGAAATTTGCTTACACCTTCTATATCAGCCTCCTCTGCAACTTGCTCCTCTGCAATTGACTTCACCCGGCTATTTATCCAAGAATATAGCTTTCCCAATATACGCTCTGCATTTTTAGGGTCTTCCTCATCCCTTGCTTTTAGAAAATTGTTATGTTGTGGGTTTTCTAAAGATTTTAGATATTTATTAATTGGGTCTCCTATCACATTAAAAACTCCAGCAAATCGAAGTGGTGTTAAAAAGTTTCCCTTATCAAAAATTTTCATACCACTACCCCTAACCATTGCAACCTTTTTAGGATAATCTTTATCTATTAGTATTTTTAAAGATATTTTTCCCATACCCTCAAAGTTTTCATTAACAAATTCCCTAGCTTCAGATGAAGTTAATGTCGAGTAATAAGCAGAGGTATAGCCATCTCTTTTCTCTTCTTTAAGTTTTTTTATAATGCTAGGAAGTGTTGAACTATTGATCACCTTATTTCCAGCTTTCACCACAAGCTTTTCAGTCATAAGAGCGTAGAAAAAATTTATTACTACTGCGGAAATTATTTCGGATTCCCAATCTACAATTTCTTTAAATCCAGAAATCAATATATTTGTACCGTAATCTTCTCTTAAAATGAAACCGGGAATAGAAGATTTTTGAACAATAGGGCGATTCTTCTCCCGGATCCCAAAGTAACCTGTACCTCTTGTGGTCACCCCATTCATTTCATGGGTAACGAGTCTCGACACCCCCTGAAACCCAAATTCATTATTTAAATTTTTAGTCGAATAAAAAACAGTGCGTAAATCTGAGTTTGCATAAGGCGCAAATTTTCCTATTCCAAACGATCCCAGCCCCTCGGACTTGTCTGAGCCACCCACAGCTTTAGTTAACTTATACCAATCTGTATGCTTGCTTTCTCCAACACCCATTAAGCCAGTAGTATTTTGATCAGAAATCATTAGGCATGGAATTTTTTCTTGGTTTGCAATTACTAATGCTTTATCAAAAAAAGCTTGGAATTTTTTACTGTTTGGCCTGTATGCTTTGCATGCCTCAAGGATTTGTATAAATGAATCTATATCAGGAAATTCATTTTTTGCAATTTCACATTTAGAGAAATGTATTTCTACGGGCCTACCACTTAAATGATTTACAGCATCTAGACTATTTTGACAAATTTCCCTAGCTAGAGAATTTAATGGCGTGTCATTGAAACTTTCGATTCCAGGGTTATTCAAATCATCATCTTCACCGTTATCGTTACTTGGAAATCTCCAACCAAACAAGTTACTCATTGCCTGCCCCATAGTTTAAAAAAACAATATAGCCAATTAAAAATACCTTGCATTTTCCTTCTCTGAATAAGATGTTAATGCTTTAATCTATCAATATGATTTCATTTCAGAAAATGTTAGCAATTTTCCACCCCTCTTTTTGGCAACCTCATTATTCATATCCATCCATAACTTATATGTAGCAGTAACGTCTGATAATGCTCTATGTAATGATCCAGAATAATCAATGCCACGATATTCAAGCAAAGTTGCAAGTCTATGATTTGGGGAATTCGGAAATACTCTTCTGGCCAATCTCATGCTACAAGTAAACTGATAGGATTTTTTTATCTTAGAGAGAGATAATTCATTATTAAGAAAACTGCTATCAAAAGATGCGTTGTGAGCAAGAAGCAAACTACAATCTAGAAATGATGTGAGAGAGGAGATCACATCTGAATTACTTGGGGCATCCTCAAGCATTTCATTGGTGATACCAGTAATACTTGTGATTCTTCTAGAAATCTCGAATCCAGGGTTCATTAAGCTGTGGTACTCATCAACGATCTTATTATTAGTAACCTTCAGTGCAGCTACCTCTATAACCCTATCTCCTTTGCCAGGAGATAGGCCGGTTGTTTCAAAGTCAATGATAAAAAAAGAATCTTTTTCCATTTAATTAAGGCCGCCACTCCACTTGTTATTACAATAACCTTTGAAATCGCAATCTGCGCAAATTTTTAATGGGCGACTGTTCATCTCATAGTCCTTTTTTTCAATTTTTTGCACAATCAAATCAAAATTCTTAACTGCTTTATCTATATCAACAGAATTTCTTTCAAAAGTAACATAAGGTTTTTCTTTTTTTGAGCCGGTGTAGTAAATGTGCATTTTTACCACTTTTTTGCCAATTTTTTCTTCAACTAAATGCGCATATATTTCTAACTGACGCTTATATTGATCAAGGTGCTCAGTAGAGAAGTTTTCATCTCCAGTTGATTCTGATTTAAAGTCAACAATTTCTACAGTTTCACCCTTGCCTTTTATTAAATCAACACTTCCAACCAAAACATAATTAGACTTAACTAAAGCAATTTCAATTTCTGCATCAGAAACTAAATGCCAATTTTCTTTTTCACGCTCCGCATAATTTAGTACCTGATCAAGGGCTGCTTTTTTTGTAGAAGGCGCCAATGAAATCCTAGAACTTTTTGCTAACAGCTCATAATTTTCCTCAAACCAATCTACTATATTCTTCTCAATTATTTTAGATTTATCACCCCTCAAAACTGCTTTATGAATATCCTCAATAGTCTGATGAACCAACGTTCCAAAAAGCATTGGAGAAATTCTTACAGGGGAAAACTCTAACTCTTTAAATAATCTATATTGCTCAGGACATTTTTCATATAAAAGAATGTCGGAGGTAAATGAGTATTGTTTCTTTAAATTAATTTCTTTTACTTTATCGAAATGAATCTTTTTCAAGTTAACCCTTTGTGAATCCCATTTAGGTATATTGTGAACATGTTCGACAAACTGTTTCCCTGGAATTGGCCAGGCGCCACCAGATCTGAACCCCCAAGAAAGAACTAATAAATTCTGTGCACGTGAAAATGCGGTGTAATAGAGGCGCTTAAAATCAAATCCTGTAACTCTATCTCTTGGCTCAAAGGCGCCACCTCTCAAAACATTTTTATCGATGTATTCTTTGACTTCATCTGGTCGATCATTTGGCTTGTCCCACAAGCTTCCCACAATCACAACCGGGTACTCAAGACCCTTTGATTGGTGTATCGTTAAAAATGAGACACACCCACTTGGCGCATACTCCTCATCATCCTCATACTCATCTATTCCGCCATCTTTAAGATAAGGCAAATAATCATTGAAAAATTTCTTGATATTTGAATCAAAATACTTGGGGATAAAAACATTATTTACGTTATGCAAATATTCAAATTTACTTAAGAATGTTGAAAATTTTGATAAATTTCTCTGGGCCCTACCTTTATCCGGGCCATTCATCGACTCTTCAGATAAGAAATTAGCAAACAAATCGAAGGAAATTAACTGATAAAACAATCTTATAAATGCGTAATCTGTATTCTCACTTAAGTTTTCATGATTTTTATTTAGGCTCTTTATAAACTGAGCTAGCGATTGATTTTGTTTTTTATTCAATTCACTCTGAAATAGTAGCTCACACTCTAAATCATAATAAGTCCAAATCGGATTTTGATAACCACTAGATCCTTCTCTAATATTCCTGTAATTAGGAAAAATCGATAAAAAGGCGCCAATAACTAATTTGATTTCCAATCGATCAAAGTACATGTTTGACCTTGGTGAATACACAGGTATACCAACCGACTCCAAGTAATTTGATAAATTTCTAACATTAGGATTATTAACAGATCTAAACAAAAATGCGACTTGATTCCAATTCTCAAGCCCACTACTCTTGAGGTCCAATAAAAACTTATGGACTTCAATTGGCCAGTCCTCGAGCCCCTCAGAGCTTAGAGAAAGAACCGTAGGAATATCTGGAAAATCTTGGTTGCAAGGGGTCATATCTTTTTGATATCTATAGACCATACCTTTTGGAGCAGACCAATCATGATCGCTCATCCAGTTATTGTAAAAATTAATAATGTCAGGATGGGATCGATAATTAATTGATAGCTTTACCTGTTTGGGTTTAGTTTTTGAAAATTTTTGGGGGAACTCAAAAATATTACGAATTGTTGCACCACGAAATCTATATAAACCTTGATCATCATCCCCCACAACACATAGATTATTTTTTTGATTTTTCAGCCTATTTAGTATCAATTCTTGAATAGTATTTGTATCTTGATACTCATCAACCATGATGTGTTTAAGCTGGTTTCTTAATGCGACCACAATTTGATTGTTCGATACAAGTAACTCGTAAAACTCCGACTGAATTCGGGAAAAATCTAATGCATTCTGCTCAATTAAATGCTCCTGATATTGCCGGCAACATTCTGCCAGCGCTTGCATCCGTGGATCATTATCAGACAAAAGAGATTCAAGACTTATAGCCTCCTCAACAACTTTATTTATGTAATTAGTGATTTGCTGAGCCTTTTTCCAAACGGCCTTTTCACTAATGAGCAAATCAATATTCGGGATTGATTTATAAGAGTCCCACCATTTTTGAAAAACTAGGTATTGCTGATCAAAAGGCTCCAATACAATAAAATTTCTTTTAAGCCTAGTGTGATCTCTATACTCCTCTAAGAAGCGTAGACAGACCCCATGAAAAGTCCCAACATACATCTCATGCAGATCAAAATTAATTTTTAATTGATTTAATCTATTTGAGATTCTGGTTTGAAGTTCTCTAGCAGCCTTTTCAGTAAAAGTTACAACCATCATCGATTCTGGTGTTGCATTTTTTTCTTGAATTAACTTAATAATTCTCTCAATTAGAGTAAACGTCTTACCTGAGCCAGGCCCCGCAATTATTAAAACAGGACCATCAGTTTGATTGATTGCTTCTTGTTGCGCTTGATTGGGAGACCTATTAATCATGACTATTCAATCAAAAATGGATGCTTAAAAGTTTTCTAATGCCTATCATTAACTTAATCCAAACTAACTAGTTATCAAAAGGTTTGATAAAGAATATGCTCTCTTAAAAAAAGGTTTTTATAAAATTATCGTATTCAGGTAGCTTTTTCAAATGGCTATGACCGGGCTGATCAGCATGGCATTTAATACATAAGCAAACCAGGTTACCTTGACTACAATCATTTTTTAGGCCATTTATATGATGAACATGCAAATAGGCTTTATTTTCATAACTTAATTGAATGCCACAGAACTTGTTTTGACAACGATATCCAAGTTGCTTCTTAAGCTCACCTGATATCTCATCCCAGTTATCGGGATAATCATTAACTGGTGCAGTTTGAGGGGTATAAATAGGAATTTCTGGATGCAATGTTTTAGGGTACTTCAAGAAGAATTTTTTAATTGAAAAACTCTCAACCGCTAAAGATCTTTTGGCTGAATCCATGCCACTATAAAAGCCATTCCAAGATAACTTATCTAAACAATTTTGACAAACATCTAATTGCGTTACCTTAAGAGGGCCATCATTTATTCTTATAAAAAAATTTTTATCTTCATTATCAGCCGCAACATATTTTTCAAATCTACCGGACGACTTCATTTCGATTAGTGTTTTGCAATTAGCAATATGAAATCTTGGTATATGCGTTCGACCACCAATACTTGAGACATCTCTGATATGAATCAAAACTCTACGACCTTTATAGACTAGAGTTCCATCTGTGTTAGTTGATATTTCACCGGCAGTTACATCAAGCCCTTGTGTAGGCAATGGCGTAGGTGGATTTGGCATTTTTACCCTAGCTTTATAGATTGGCTTGGGTAAATCTAATTTCAAATTGAATAAAGACAAGGGTGCCTTGATTTTCCTCCTCAATTCATTTAGCGCAACACTCTCTATAAAATTGGGTAACTTCATTACAGCTTCATTTTGACGTCAATAATTGATCAATTCGCTCAGCAGCATTTGTAACAATTCGAAACTCAACGCGCTGATTGGCTTCATCCTCCCTTATTGAACTGGGTGTCCTAACTATGGGCTGAGAAGAGGAAAGTCCATTTGCAGTAATGTGTCTTCTAAACCAAGCCTCATCATCTTTAAAAACGGGTAAAGACATAATGAACTTTAGAGTTGACCTTGTTCTTTCCTGAGATAGGCCCATATTTAAAAAATATGCCTCACTTGCGCTAGCACCTTTCCAAAACATACTTGTGTGACCCTCTATTCTGATTTCTTTAATTGCATATTTAAATTTTTCACTTCGAATAATCTTCATATATCTAGGAAAAAAATCGCTCAATAAATCCTGGAATTCTGGCCTCAACTCGGATGACTGAATTGCAAACTGAACGTTAGGGTTATTAAATCTAATGGTCATATCACCCAATAATTCAGCATCCCATTGCTTGAAACTTTCTTTAAACTCATTTTGTAATGCAAGATTCATATTACTTTTAATATCTTTAAATTCGTCCAAAACAATTGTGGTTGTTCTTTCAACATAAGTAATATAGACCGCAGTGATGAGCATAAAAATCATCATCATTCCAGTCATTAAGTCAGCAAGTGGAATCCAATGAGTTTGTTTCGAGCCTTCCATTCTATTAAACGCCTTTCGTCATATTTACAACTTCACGAAGCCTTTCAGTTAGTGGCGTGTAATCTTGTACAAATTTTTCAGATAATGAAGCAAGTTGTTGCCCCAATCCAGCAAGTGATTTCTCCAACTCAATCTCTAAATTCTTGTCCAACGTATCAAAATTCTTTTTCAACTGTTCATTTGTATTTGCAATTTGCTCATTAATCTTATTCTGCAACTCAGGTACAGTTTTATTGAGGATCTCACCAAATATTTGAATTTGTTTTTTGGTCTCATCAGCTAACGCTGTAGTTGAACTCTTAAATGTTTGAGTTAAATCCTCTAGCTTGGCAGAGAACGAAGGCTCGACACTCTTCATGTCCAGCAACACCTTTGCTAAAGATTCCTGCGATTGCAACATGACAGCGTATTGGGACTTGAATTGAGTAAGTAGTTCATCTAGCTTAATTGCAGATTCAGTATATGACTCTGCTTTTTCAACAATCACCCTAAAGGAATCGGCAGATAGTTTTAAATTTTTTGCACTTTCATTTTGCACAATCTGCAACTTATCGAGCTCATCTTTATACTGTTGTTGCCAAATTACTAGCTTTTCAACTGCAAAATTCAACTGCTTAAAATTTTCTCCAAACTGCTCATTTAATTGGGTATTGAAATCTCTAATCACTTTTTCCAATGCTTCAATCAATGCTTTTGAACCAAGCTCGCTAACCTTATCAGCAAATTCATCCAGAGATTTACGTAAATTAACTGCATGATCGTTTTGTTCTTGCCTTAAGAGCTTAATTTGACTAATTAGACTAGAGTCATTTTCACCTGCAATTGTTTTTCTTAATAAAATGATCGCTGAGACAACATCCTCTAAGCTTGCAGATTTAAGCTCATCACCTGATGTTTGCGTTGGGGCAGACCCAAATCTTTGTCGCATCTTTATAGCTAGCGCACCAAAAACCCCACATACTGATGCCCAAAATGCGGTTTTTACCCCATTTAAAAGTTGCGGAACTGAATTTGTTACATCTTTAGGATCAAAATTTAATAAAGCAAGGGCAATACCCACAAAACATCCAAATATTCCCATAGTTGTAAGAATTTCTGGGCCATGTATTGATGCGTAACGGTCATATTTAAAAAATAAAAAATATGCAGTAGCCGCAGAAATAAGAATGATAAAAAAAACAGTTACTGGATCTTTAACAACTTCAGAAAAGCCTGTAGCAAAGGCTAAAGAGGGATTTATAAAAATCAATATTCCAAATGGAAGAAGTTTTTTCATATATATTTTTCAAAATAACCTGATTGAATTAAAACAGATTATATGAATATAAAACTAATTTATATAAATTATTATTTCCACTCCCCAATTTCACTCATTCTCTCGATGTCTTTAGGGCAAATGGGTGGCCCCAAAAGCAAGTGCTTTTTAAGCATCACCACCTCGTAACCACACTTCGAGCATTTAGCCCCCGGTCTTTTAGTTTGGGATCTAGGTGAACCGCTAGGCACAGATAGTTTTGGGTGCGGGTATTGGCCAAGTTTTTCAGAAATTCTTACTAATTCTTGCCTCAGGAATTCATTGGCGCCCGCACTTCTCATAGGGCCTTTTAGACCAACTGCCAAAGCAATTTCTTTGAATTTTTCACCATGACCATTTTTACAGTCATCAATTGCATGTACCAGCTCGTGAGTGAGAGTATCTAAAACCTCAACCGGATTTGATTCTTGCG
>JACCDY011417292.1_pt1 | contig 13324 bp, 12 predicted proteins | sample 7446391 | NCBI WGS metagenome assembly JACCDY01 (sample SAMN15323451, study PRJNA562643) | freshwater metagenome | isolation source: river surface water | place: USA:Blue River Watershed | collected 2017-08-18 | reverse complement strand
TAAGATATTGTCTGTGACCGTTTCTCTTTTTGTATCCTTTTCTTCTTTTCTTTTTGAAAATGATAACTTTGTCTCCTTTTAAGTGTTGTAACACTTTGACTTCTACTGAAGCACCTTCTATAGCTGGGGCGCCTAAAGTTACATTTCCATTGTCATCTAACAAAAGAACTTTATCAAAAGAAACTTTTGAACCTTCTTCGTTAGCTAAACGGTGAACATAAACCTTTAAGTCTTTGCTTACTTTAAATTGTTGCCCTGCTATCTCTACGATTGCATACATACGAAATTGTTTTATTAATTTTAAGGTTGCAAATATACAACTAATAATTTACTGTGCAATCCCTTAATAAAAAAAGTTTTGGAGGCTCTTTTTAAGTCATTACAACTGTTAATTTTTTTTCAAACTTGAAATTATGAACATATTCTAATTAAAAAAACTATTTTTGATGTAACAATACTACTAAAGAGGTATCTAATTCAATTTCTTTAGGACTATTCAACCTAAATCTAACCTATAATTATTAATCTTTATGAAAAAATCTATCATGATGTTAAGTGCTGCATTGATGCTGGGAGGAGTTGCTTCTGCTCAGAAAGTCGCCTTTGAGGAATACGACTTAGACAATGGATTGCATGTAATTTTGCACAACGATCCCTCAGCCCCTACTGTGGTTACTTCAGTAATGTACCATGTTGGTGCCAAAGATGAACAACCAGATCGTACTGGTTTTGCGCACTTTTTCGAACATTTATTGTTTGAAGGAACTGAAAATATTAAACGTGGTGAATGGTTTAAAATCGTTACCGGAAATGGAGGTGTGAATAATGCTAACACTACCGAAGATAGAACCTATTATTACGAAGTTTTCCCTTCTAATAATTTAGAGTTAGGATTGTGGATGGAAGCAGAACGTTTGCTTCATCCGGTGATCAATCAAATTGGCGTTGATACTCAAAACGAAGTAGTAAAAGAAGAGAAAAGATTGCGTTATGACAATAGTCCATACGGACAACTACTTCCACAAGTAAAGAAAAATATGTTTAATAATCATCCATACCGTTGGACAACAATTGGTTCTATGGAACATTTGGATGCAGCTAAGCTAGAGGAATTTCAAGCGTTTAATAAAAAATTCTATATTCCTAATAATGCCGTTTTAGTGGTTGCTGGAGACTTTAAACCAGAACAAGCTAAAGAATGGATTCAAAAATATTTTGGCGTAATTCCAAAAGGAACACCAATCAAGCGTGCTACTTTTGAAGAAGCTCCGATTACCGAAACGATCAAAGCCAATTTTGAAGACCCGAATATTCAATTACCAATGTTGGTTACTGCTTACAGAACACCTTCAATGAAAACACGCGACGCGCGCATTTTGGATATGATTTCGTCTATCTTGAGCGATGGAAAAAGTTCTAGAATGTACAAGAAAATTGTAGACGATAAGAAAATGGCACTTCAAATTGGAGCGTTCAACTACAGTCAAGAAGATCATGGAACATACATTTTGTACGGATTACCACAATCTCCATTTACAGCAGCTAATTTATTAGCCGAAATTGATGAAGAAATTGTGAAGCTTCAAACGGAATTAATTTCGGACAAAGATTTGCAAAAACTACAAAATCAATTTGATAATCAATACGTAAATAGTAATTCAACTATTGAAGGAATAGCTAGTAATTTAGCTACCTATCATTTGTTGTATGGAGATGTAAATTTGATCAACACCGAAATCGAAATGTACCACTCTATTACTCGTGAAGAAATTAGAGAGGTAGCAAAGAAGTATTTGAACCCAAACCAAAGAATGGTGTTGGATTATGTTCCAGTTAAAGATAAATCCCAAAACTAAGAGACATCATGAAAAAATCAATCATAATTTTATCAAGCTTATTTATAACAGCGATAATGCAAGGACAAATCATACCTCAACCCAAATCAGGACCTGCCCCAACAATTAAAATAGGGAAGCCAGCGTCTTTTCAATTAAAGAACGGGTTGAAAGTAATGATAGTTGAAAATCATAAATTACCTCGAGTTTCTTTTACTTTAACTTTGGATAATGCTCCTTATACAGAAGGCGCTAAAAAAGGAGTTGCTGATTTGACCAGTAGTCTTATTGGAAACGGAACTAAAAAAATCTCTAAAACCGCTTTCAACGAAGAAATCGATTTTATGGGAGCTAGTATTAATTTTAGTTCCAATGGCGCTTCTGGTAATTCTCTTTCTAAATATTCAGGGCGTGTTTTACAACTGTTAGCTGAAGGAGCTTTAAATCCTAACTTTACTCAAGAAGAATTTGATAAAGAAAAAGCTAAAATAATTGAAGGGTTAAAAGCCAACGAAAAAAGTGTTCCAGCTGTAGCTTCTAGAATAAATGATTTCTTGACTTTTGGCAAAGACCATCCCAATGGGGAATATGTTACTGAAACTACAATCAAAAACGTAACAATTGCCGATGTTGAGGCCAATTACAATACCTATTTTGTTCCTGAAAATGCCTATCTAATTATAGTAGGAGATGTGAAATTTGCCGAAACTAAAAAAGCGGTAGAGAAATTATTTGGTTCTTGGAAAAAAGCAGCGGCTCAAGTTCAAAACTATGCTGAGCCAAAAGACGTAGGATTTTCGCAAATCAATTTTGTAGATATGCCAAATGCTGTTCAGTCTGAAGTAGCCGTGGTCAATTTGGTTAACCTTAAAATGACAGATCCAGATTATTTTCCAGCTTTGGTAGCCAATCAGATTCTAGGAGGTGACTTTAATAGTTATTTGAATATGAATTTGAGAGAAGCACATGGATGGACTTATGGTGCCGGATCTAGTATTCGTGGAGACAAACGCCTAACCAAATTTGAAGCATCAACTCAAGTGCGAAATGCGGTAACGGATAGTACAGTAGTCGAAATTTTCAAAGAGTATAAAAAAATCAGAACCGAGAAAGTTACTGACGAAATGTTAGCTAGTGTAAAAGCCGGTTATATTGGTCGATTTGTAATGCAAATAGAAAAACCACAAACGGTTGCAGGTTATGCTTTACGTATCCAAACACAAAACTTACCAGCTGATTTCTATGAAAACTACATTAAAAATATCAATGCGGTAACTGCTGATGATGTAATGCGTGTAGCTAATAAATATTTCTTGGCAGATAATAGCCGAATTTTGATTGTAGGAAAAGGAGCTGATGTAGTTCCAGCACTTGAAAAATTAAAAATTCCAATTTTGTTTTTTGACAAATATGGAAACGCGGTTGAAAAACCAGTTTTCAAAAAAGAAGTTCCAAAAGGAATAACAGCTAAAACGGTTTTAGATAATTACATTAAAGCGATTGGTGGCGAAAAAGCGGCTCTTGCTGTAAAAACGATTGCAATGGTAGGATCAACCACTATTCCGCAAGCGCCAGCGCCTTTGAGTTTTAATTCTAAAATTTCAGTGAAAGGAAAATTAGCTGTAGAAATAACTATGGGCGGAATGAGCTTGATGAAACAAGTCGTTAATGAGAAAGGTGCTTTCGTAGTTCAACAAGGTCAAAAAGTTGAACTTAAAGGAAATGATTTAGAAGACATGAAAGCAGTTGCTACTCCAATTGAAGAATTGAATTTGTTGAAAAAACCAGAGGTAAGTTTGACAGGAATTGAGACGATTAATGGAACAGAAGCTTATGCTTTGAAAAACGGAAAAACGACCTTGTATTATGATGTTAAATCAGGATTGAAAATAGCGGATGTTATTTCCATTGAGCAAGGCGGAAAAACGATGAATAAAACCAATTCATATTTGGATTATCGTGAAGTAAAAGGAGTGAAAGTTCCTTTTAACATGATTCAGAATGTAGGTTTTGAATTGAATATTAAAATGACCGATGTTAAAATTAACGAAGGGGTAACCGATGCTGATTTTCAATAAATAACATTTTGTGTATACTAAAAAAGGCGGTCTTTGTAGATCGCCTTTTTTTATTTCTTTGCCGAAAGGTAGACACCTATTAAGATAACAAATGCTCCAACAAATTGAATTGGTGTGAGCATTTCGTTGTCTAATAATCCCCAAAAGAATGCCACAATAGGAATTAAGTAAGTTACTGAAGTAGCAAAAACAGGAGATGATAATTGAATTAATTTAAAGAAGATAATATTGGCAATTCCCGTACCCACTATCCCTAATATTGCAATGTATCCCATGGCAGTTTGCACTTCTGAAATAGCCACTATCTCGAAAAATCCTGAGCAGTACAATAACACTAAAGCAGGAATTAATAATGTCAAAAAATTACCTGTAGTTATACTTAGAGGAGCTACAGATGGTAAGTATTTTTTGATCAAATTAACGTTAGTTGCATAACAAATGGATGCAATAATAACCAAAAGAGCATAGTAATAATTTTGTTCTGGATGATTGGAGGCGCCATTAAAAACCAACAAAATACTTCCTAATAATCCAATACATATTCCAATAAATTGATTTCGTTTAAAGGGTATTCCAAAAGCTAGCATTCCCAATACTAAAGTATTTAATGGGGTGAGTGAATTCAGAATAGCCGTTGACGAACTATCAATTTCAGTTTCTGCTAATGCAAAAAGATAGGCGGGTATAAAAGTTCCGAAAATGGCAGTTAAGGCAACATATTTCCATTGTGACTTAGTTAAGACTGATACACTTTTGTATCCAATAAGTACCAAAAAAAGCGCTGAAAAAATAATACGTAAAGAACCAAGTTGTATTGGAGTTAGTCCAATTAATCCTTTTTTTATAAGAATAAAGGAGCTTCCCCAAATTAAAGAAAGAATGGTTAGAAGTACCCATTTGAGTTGTTTGGATTCCATAGAATAATAGTTTGTCCAAAATTCTACTTATTTTGTGAAACTGGCCGCTTTTTTTTAATTAATTTTGTCATCATCAAAGTAATAAAATTGAAACATATGAAAATCACAAAAACAATAGTCACTTTAGCATTGGTTGGTCTTTTATCGGTATCCTGCAAAAAAGCAGCTGACACAACGGAAGCAAAAGCTGAAAAAGCAACTGAAACACCTAAAAAAGAAGTAGTGATTGCAGCTGAAAATGTGCAAACGGCTAGTTTTGAAATTGAAGGAATGACTTGCGCCATTGGTTGTGCCAAAACCATCGAAGAAGAATTAGGCGCATTAGAGGGTGTTCAAAAAGCAACAGTAGATTTTGATTCAAAAAAAGCAACAGTAGTATTTGATAAAACAATTCAAAATCAAGACAATTTGACTAAAGTAGTTGAAGCGACTGCTGATGGAAAAACATACAAAGTAGTTTTGCCTAAATCATAAAACTACATTGAGATATTAAATAAAAAAGCATCCTATTTGGATGCTTTTTTATTTATTTCCATTTCAAGGTTTCGAGCAATCGTTGCATATCGTTTTTGATATAACTGGCTGCAGGCATAATGGAATCAAAATTAGGTTTTGCATAAAAATAAATCGAACCCGTAACAAAATGTTTTGTGCTATCAGTAGCATAAAATTGAGAATTGGTTGCCGCGTTCCCATCTACTTGATAGAACATTCCATACACTTTTTGTTGCGGATTTAGATAAGGTTGTTCCACAATATCATCCGCTTTGATTACATGTTCGTAGGTCAGTTTTTGAGCATCGCGCAATAATTTATTGATATTTCCATTTACAGTTTTGTAGCTTAAATAAATGGTCGCCTTCATTTTTGGGTAATGTATGGTAAACCCACACTCTTCTTCGCCTTTAATAATCGCATCTGAATTCATTTCAAATGTATAATGGCATGGGCTTTCGAATTGCGTATAACTGGCTTCTGTATAGTCTAGTCGCAAATGACTTGCCGGTTTTGGCAAGGCCTCTTTTTTACAGCTCAACATTGTTATGGCTACAAGAATAAGCGTTACAAAAAACATTGATTTTTTTGGCATAATATAGAGGTGCGTATTCAGCAATTAAAAAGGTAAATCGTTAATAGGTAAATTAGTGTGTTGTGTTTCTGATGGAATTGTTTTGTTGTTTTCTGAATCTTTTTTGGTATTCAAAAACGTAAATTCTACTACTTGGATTTCAGAGGTATGCTTGGTTGTCCCATCTTCAGCTTGCCATTGACGAGATTTGATCCGGCCTTCTACATAAATTTTATCCCCTTTAGAAAGGTATTTTTCGCATAATTCGGCGGCTTTGTTTCGCACTACTAAATTGTGCCATTCAGTAGAAGTGATTTTTTCGTTCGTCGTTTTGTTGATATACACTTCATGAGTAGCCAATTGAAATCGGCCAATACAATTGCCTCCTTCAAAATAATGTAATTTGACTTCGTCTCCAAGATAGCCGATAAGAATCACTTTATTTACTGTTCCATTCATAGTATAGTATTTGATTCAAAGATAGGATTTTTATTTTGCTTCAATAAAATTATGAAGCACTATAGGGAATGGATAGGTTTTCAAATCGGTTGAGTTGATCCCGTTTGTCAGTATACCACCCACTTTTACATTCCAGAATTTAATATGCAAATGTTGGTGTGACAATTTATGGAGGATACTTTTGGAGTTTTCTTCTCCTATAGAAACAATATCAAAGTCTTGAAAATTGGTTTTGATTTGCTTGGATAGAGCACCAAAATTTTCTTCTTTTTCGGTTTCAATTAAAGGGAATTCATAAAGGTTGTGCCAAATACCTTTGTCCGTTCTTTTTTGAATAATGGTGTTGTCTAGATCATCTGAAAAGATAAGGTAATTGAAAAATCGGTTTCTAACTTTTAGTTTTTTCAATTTTACAGGAAGCAGGTCAACTTTCTTTTTTTGCAAAGCGGCACAGCTTTGGTTAAAAATACAATCAGAACAATTGGGGTTTTTTGGAACACATTGTAAAGCGCCAAATTCCATGATGGCCTGATTGAATACTGCCGGATTTTCTTTTGGAATTAATTCCATCGCCAAATTGCTGAATTCCTTTTTGGCGGAAGCCGAACCAATATCTGTTTCAATATCAAAATAGCGCGAAAGCACTCTAAAAACATTGCCGTCTACCACTGGAACTACTTCGTTATAAGCAAATGAGGCAATGGCTGCAGCAGTATATTCGCCAATTCCTTTCAACTGAAGTAAGTCTTTGTAGTTACTCGGAAAAACGCCGCCAAGTTCGTTAGCAATATATTGTGCGGTTTGATGCAAGTTTCTGGCACGAGAATAATAGCCCAGCCCTTGCCATAATTTCAATACTTGTTCCTCATTGGCATGAGCCAAATCAAAAACGGTAGGAAAGGCGTTTGTAAAGGAAAAAAAATAAGGCATTCCTTGCGCTACTCGCGTTTGTTGGAGCATAATTTCTGAGAGCCAAATCGGGTATGGATTTGTAGTATTTCGCCAAGGTAAATCGCGTTTATTTTGTAAATACCAATCTATCAATAACTTAGAAAAATCCATTGTTAAATATTTGTTTGCAAAAGTAAAAGTTTATGTGATTAAAATTTAATGAATTAGCTTGAATAATTGTTTTTTTAATTCATATATTTGCAAACTCAAAAAAATAGTACAACATTTTATAAATTAGGAAAGAAAATGACGAAAGCAGATATCGTAGCGAAAATTTCAGAGAAATTAGGTCTAGAAAAAGGAGATGTTCAGGCAACTGTAGAAACTTTTATGAATGAAGTTAAAACTTCATTAGAGACTGGAGATAACGTATATTTAAGAGGTTTTGGAAGTTTTATCGTAAAAACAAGAGCTGAAAAAACAGGTAGAAACATTTCAAAAAACACAACAATAAAAATTCCTGCTCACAATATTCCTGCTTTTAAACCGGCAAAAGTTTTTGTAGAAGGCGTAAAAATCAATAACGAAGCAAAATAAAAGAATAATTAATCATAAAATCTACAAGATATGCCAAGTGGTAAAAAAAGAAAGAGACATAAGGTAGCGACGCACAAACGTAAAAAAAGAGCGAGAGCTAACCGTCACAAGAAGAAAAAGTAGTTTTAAACTACTTTTTTCTTTTTAAACGTTCATTGAAATCGAAGATTAGTAATCAAGCCCCAGTTTTTAGTATTCAGTTTACTGACTACATAACACTGTCCGCTGCCAGCTAGTTTTCACCGGGTTCAATACCTGTTAAAAATATTGTTTAATCCATCCTTACTATAAGTTGTAGTTAATAGTTGCTTGTTTTTGGTGTTTTCCAATAACAAATAATCAGCGACAAACAACCCATTGTTCGGATAAAAATGTACAGCGTGAATAAAGAATTAATCATTCGATCCAGTTCAGAAGCCGTAGATTTTGCCTTATTAAAAGATGGAAAACTAATTGAATTACACAAGGAAGAAGAAAAAAGCAACTTTCAAGTTGGTGATATTTTTATTGCCAAAATCAGAAAACCTGTTGCTGGATTAAATGCTGCTTTTGTGAATGTTGGCTTCGAAAAAGATGCCTTTTTACATTATCATGACTTAGGTCCTAATTTAGCTTCCCAACTGAAATTCATAAAACTTGTAAGCGCAGGTAAATTAAAAGATTTCTCCCTAAAATCATTTCAGTTTGACAATGAAATTGATAAAGATGGTACCATTACAGATGTTTTGAGTGCCAATCAATCAATTTTAGTGCAAGTCGTAAAAGAACCAATATCAACCAAAGGACCAAGAATTAGCGCTGAGCTTTCTCTTGCCGGACGTTTTATTGTGTTAGTTCCTTTTTCTGATCGTGTTTCTATTTCTCAAAAAATAGAAGACAAAAAAGAAAAGGACCGTTTGAAAAGACTCGTACAATCAGTTAAACCAAAAGGATTTGGTGTTATTGTTCGTACAGTAGCCGAAGGCAAAAATACAGCCGAATTAGAAAAAGATTTGCAGAACCTGCTTAGCAGATGGACTGCAATGTGTAAGAAATTACCAACTGCTCATCATCCGTCAAAAGTATTAGGAGAGCTCAATAGAGCGTCTTCAATATTACGAGACGTATTTAACGATACCTTCAGTGGTATTCAAATTGATGATGAAGAGTTGTACCAACAAACCAAGGATTATGTGCAAGAAATTGCGCCATCCAAAGAATCAATTGTGAAGTTTTATCAATCCAATGATACTCCCATTTTTGAGAAATACAATATAGAGAGACAAATCAAGACTTCGTTTGGAAAAACGGTTTCTATGAGTAAAGGGGCTTACCTTATTATCGAACATACCGAAGCATTACACGTTATTGACGTTAATAGCGGAAATCGTTCGAATAAAGCCTCTAATCAAGAAGATACCGCCATGGAAGTGAATATGATTGCTGCCGCCGAAATAGCAAGACAATTGCGTCTTCGTGATATGGGCGGAATCATCGTAGTTGATTTTATTGATATGGCGAATCCTGAAAATCGCAAAGTATTATTCGACTTCTTACGAGAAGAAATGAGTGATGATAAAGCCAAACACAAGATCTTACCGCCAAGTAAATTTGGATTAGTTCAAATTACACGACAACGCGTAAGACCAGAAATGAATATTAAAACTAGAGAAGAAGATCCGAATAATGAAAGTGGCGAAATTGAAGCGCCAATTCTTATTATTGACAAGATTACTTTAGATTTAGAAAGATTAGTAAAAAGCCATCCATCTGTTGTACTTAATGTACATCCGTTTGTGGCAGCATACCTTACCAAAGGTTTTCCATCAATACGTTCAAAGTGGTTCTTTGAACATAAAAAATGGGTGAAAATCATACCACGTGACGCTTACACGTATTTAGAATACCATTTCTTTGATAAAAAAGGGAATGTTATTTCAGAATAAAACAAAAACCGCCTTTCGAAAGATTGGCGGTTTTTTTATGCTTTATTGTGAGATAAATTGGAAGTTATTTTCTTCGCTCTGCAAAAAAACGTTTCATCAGAGTTGCGGCTTCTTCTGCTAATACCCCAGAAACTACTTCAGTTTTAGGATGTAATTGAGTTCCCATTGCGGTACAACCCCGTTGCTCGTCGCTAGCTCCGTAGACAATTTTGGAAATTTGACTCCAATACAAGGCACCCGCACACATTTGGCAAGGCTCCAGTGTGACATACAAAGTACAGTCTTTCAAATATTTTCCGCCTAAAAAATTGGCTGCGGCTGTAATGGCTTGCATTTCGGCATGAGCCGTAACATCATGCAACAACTCGGTTAGATTATGACTGCGTGCAATGATGGTATTATTAATCACAATTACTGCTCCTACCGGAATTTCTCCTTTATCAAAAGCCATTTCGGCTTCTTGTAAGGCTTTTTTCATAAAATAGGCGTCGTTGAAAGGGTTTTCCATTTGGCAAAAATAAGAATTCAATTTGTACATTTGCACCATGTCAAACAATTTACTTTCAAGCATTAACAGTCCTACTGATTTACGTCAACTTGATGTGCATCAGTTGCCGCAATTGGCTCAAGAGTTGCGCGACTTCATTATTGATGTGGTTTCGGTAAAAGAAGGGCATTTAGGCGCTAGCTTGGGAGTAGTAGAATTAACGATTGCTTTGCATTATGTTTTTAACACACCCAAGGATTGTTTGATTTGGGATGTGGGGCATCAAGCCTACGGTCACAAATTATTGACCGGTCGTAGAGCAAATTTTCATACTAACAGACAGCTTCATGGTATTTCTGGTTTTCCAAAACGAAGCGAAAGCGAGTACGATGCTTTTGGCGTAGGCCATTCGTCTACTTCTATTTCGGCAGCTTTGGGAATGGCCATTGCGGCCAATTTGAAAGGAGAGACAGAAAGACAGCATATTGCGGTCATTGGCGATGCTTCAATAGCTTCGGGAATGGCATTTGAAGGTTTAAATCACGCGGGAGTTACCGATGCCAATTTATTGGTTATTCTAAATGATAATGCGATTGGGATTGATCCCAGTGTGGGAGCCTTGAAAAACTATTTGACAGCAGTCAAAGAGGGCAAAAACCCTAGACAAAACAACATGATTAAGTCCTTGAATTTTGATTATTCAGGACCAATAGATGGCCATGATATTCAAGCGGTAATCCAAGAATTAGAACGACTAAAAAAAGTAAAAGGGCCAAAGTTCCTACACATCATTACCACTAAAGGAAAAGGACTACAACAAGCAGAAGAGAATCAGGTGCAATACCATGCGCCAGGAAAATTTGACGCCAATACAGGAAATATTATCCCAAAATCAGATGAAAATCTGCCGCCAAAATACCAAGACGTTTTTGGCGAAACCATTTTGGATTTGGCACAAAAGAATGAAAACATCATTGGAATTACTCCCGCAATGCCAACGGGAAGTTCGCTTAAGTTAATGATGGATGCTTTTCCTAATCGTGCATTTGACGTGGGAATTGCCGAACAACATGCGGTTACTTTGGCAGCTGGAATGGCGACCCAAGGCATGGTCGTTTTTTGTAATATCTATTCTACTTTTTTACAAAGAGCTTACGATCAAGTAATTCATGATGTGGCTTTGCAAAATTTGCCTGTAATTTTTTGTTTGGATCGTGCCGGTTTGGTAGGTGAAGACGGCGCTACGCATCATGGCGTTTTTGATTTGGTTTATTTGCGATGTATTCCGAATTTAATAGTTTATTCGCCAAGAAATGAAACAGACTTACAAAATATTTTATACACGGCTCAACTAGGATTAGATCATCCAATTGCAATTCGTTATCCAAGAGGTCGCGGGCAAAATAGTCGTTGGAAATCACCCTATCAAAAAATAGCTATTGGTAAAGGCCAATGTATACAAGAAGGAACTCAACTAGCTGTTTTATCCAATGGAACCATTGGAAATAATGTAACGCAAGCTTTGGAAAATTTAAATCTTCCAAATAGTATTGCACATTTTGACTTTCCTTTTGTAAAACCATTAGACGAATCACTTTTACATACTATTTTTTCAAAATTTGATACGGTTATCACTATTGAAGATGGAGTAGTTAGTGGTGGTTTTGGAAGTGCTGTATTAGAATTTGGTGCAGCAAATAATTACCATTCCAAAATACAGATACTTGGTGTTCCGGATGAATTTATTGAACAAGGAACTATTTTAGAATTGCAACAATATTGTAAAATTGACGTTAGTAGTTTGCAAAGTTTTTTTCAAGAACTGCTCAACAATTAAGGATATAAACAAAGTATAATGAGGTTAGGATTTTCTTTTTTTCTATTTCTTTTTTCGGTTTCGATCTTTGCTCAAGAAGTAATTGATGCCAAAATACCCGATACGACCTCGCATTGGACCAAAAAAAACAAAGTAGGATTTGATATTTCAGAAATTGCATTTGTGAACTGGAGTGCCGGAGGGAATAGCGCTATTTCGGGTTTATTGAAAGGGGATTTTTCCAGAATTTACGCCAAAGGAAATCAAAAATGGGTCAACGATTTATCCATTCGCTATGGTCTAAATAAGCAAGATGGTTTTGAGATGCGAAAGACTGACGACGCCATCCAAATTAACTCAACTTTTGGTTATAGAAAAGATACGATTACCAATTGGTATCATTCGGCTAAATTTAATTTCAACACTCAATTTACTAATGGATATGCGTATCCAAATACGGACAAAGCGATTTCTAGATTGTTTGCTCCAGCGTATTTTTTTCTTGGTGTTGGTGCTGAAAATGCAAGTAAATCAAAACACAGAGTGTTTTATATTTCTCCGTTTACGTTCAAAAACACTTTGGTATTAGACCAGCGATTGGCCAATCAAGGAGCTTTTGGGGTTACCAAAGCGCTGTACGACTCGAATGGAAATATGATTGTCAATGGTAAAAGATCAAAAACAGAATTAGGGTTTTTATTTACCAGTTATTATAAAAAAGATATAGTCAAGAATGTCATATTAGTTAATAGATTGGTTCTGTACTCCGATTACATTAATAACTTTGGGAACATTGATATTGATTATGACTTTATGCTAGATCTTGTTGTCAATCAATATATAAGAGCTAATATTGGTGCGCGAATTATATACGACGATGATATTAAGGCTAAAGAAGAAGTAAATGGCAGTCAGATTACGGTAGGTCCAAAACTTCAATTAAAACAAATGTTGGGTATTGGTCTTGTGTATACTTTTTAAACGACCATTAAATTACAACCTCTAATATCGGAATGGTCAAATCGACCTACTACTTCAAAACTACCGTTACTATATTTTTTACCCAAGTCTTGAGTAGCAATAAACGAACACGAATTGATATTGGCCAAGTCAATTACATTGATCCCACCTGTTTTTCCCTCTCTAACGTAGGATAAAGCATCTTCGGTGTCGCGAATACTAATTTGCATCCATGATGGACATTCAAAAATTCCGTCACCTAAAGAGTAGGCTTGCGATAGTAATTCTGT
>JACCDY010053887.1_pt1 | contig 13327 bp, 21 predicted proteins | sample 7446391 | NCBI WGS metagenome assembly JACCDY01 (sample SAMN15323451, study PRJNA562643) | freshwater metagenome | isolation source: river surface water | place: USA:Blue River Watershed | collected 2017-08-18 | reverse complement strand
GTCCCTTGGGGAGCAGAGGGCAAGAGGGCTCATGGATCTGTCAACGCACATTTAATTGGCCTAGTTCAAGCGGTCGTATTCCCTGGGTTAGCAACCTGGCTGTTCGCGCAAGCGGCAGCTAAGCATGGGGGGATATAGGTTGTGTGGTTCCTGAAAAGGGGCTGCGCGACTGAGGAGCAAACTCCATTGGCTCCGACGACGTTGCTGTTCGACCTTACTCGGAAGGGTTTGGTTGTCTTGCTGTGAGGGATCGAAAGGTCCCGAGTGGCATTTCAGGTGGAGAGAATGTAGAGAGGCCACACCAGATGGTCTGCGGAGATGGAGAAGTGGGTCCTCGGTTTGATATCGAGCGACGTTTTGGCGATCTTTCGTCGGTACCAGTACCGAATCAAGACGACCGGCTCAGGATCTTGCCGTCCTGGGTTATCAAATTGGCAACGTAACACCACCACCACGGGCATGTCTCAGCCCCAAGAGACCTCTACCGCCACAGCTCAAGCAGTGGCAACCACCCTCCACGCAGCCAACATGAAGCTCGCTGACAAACTCGATGCCGAATACCTCGACTCGGGCTGCTGCGACGCCGACTACGGCGGTGAGGGCTACTATATCAGCGCGGAGTCTGAAAAGGCTTTCGCTGATATGATCGAGCCGGTTCAGCGGTGGCTCGACGCGCACTTCTTCGAGGGCGTAGTAGCATCCGCGAACGAGCGCAAGTGGGTCTTCGCCTCCGAGCTCTGGGGGCTCTACACCCTCATCTTCGAGTCCCGCGCTCCCCACATCAACAACGACCTCCGTCCCGCTCACGAGCGGCTCCTCGGTGCCCACGAGCGGTACCTGCGCCGCAAGGCCATCGCTGAGATGAGCGATGAGGAGCTCGAAGAGCGTGCAACTCTGGCTGATCCCCGTATCGACCTCGACCTGCCAATCGGCGTCCGCTTCTCACAGTGGCTCGATGAGGTGTGCGAGGAAGAGGGCCACGAGTGCCAGGACTACTCGATTGGGAGCGACATGGAGTCCCCCTACGAGTGGTGCCCAGGCTGCATGCTGCGCGATGAGCTGACCACGGAGTACAACAAGATCAAATACGAACTCTTCCCACCCCCGCCCCCGCCTCCGCGCCCCGTGTTCGATGCGGCGGCGTGGCGGGCGCAGGAGGCCGCCAAGTTCACGGCCTGGCTGGAAGGCCAGCAACAGATGATCAAGGACATTGTCCGCGACGGCGGCAAGGAGGCTAAGTGGATCGTGAAGGACCTCTACTACGGACAGCAGATCTGCTGGACCTCTATGCTGGACGATCTCGACCCTGGGTGGGAAGAGAAGAGTCGCGTAGCAGGCCTCCAGAAGCAAGCCGAGGAGGACGCCAAGCGCCGTGCCGACGCCGCGCGGGCTGCTCTCCTGGGTCCTCCCTGTCCGCTTCGCTCAGCACCGACAACAAAACCCAAAACAATCTTCCACCGCCCTTCGAACAGCTTCCAGGCTCGCGGTGGCGGCGGTGAGCGAAGTGGACACGGCTCAAGTCGCCCCGTCATCCCAGACAAGGTCGCAGCGCCCGAGGCCGTCCGAGCCGTGGCGTGCAACAAGATGCCTGAGTGGGAGACACCGCCGGCCCACTGGCCCGAGGGCGTCCGCTGCGCGGGCGGCGAGCCATACATGCACAGCGCGAAGTACCGCAAGTGGCTCAAGGTCTCGTTTGAAGAGGCTGGAATCAAGGAGCCTGTTTCCACTATCACCGCCCCCACGACTGGCGGCGGCGCGGGGGCCCCTGAGTCCGAGTCCGAGGAAGAGTTTGATGTATCCTTCCTCGCCAAGAAGCGCAAGTAAGTGAGTAGCCCCTCTATCCCCTAATATCCCTAATTGTATCCTTCTAGTCGTTCCTGTGGACCGCCTAATTGTATCCCTATCCTGTTTCCGCATCGCATTGCACACGCACACGCATACGCACACGCATTCTAGTTCCGAATACACGCACCGCATACGCACCGCTATTGTGGCCTCTCTACCAAGTGGTAAGGGAGGCCTTTTTTTGTGACAGTTGGCTATAGATCTTGCGTCCTACAGAGTCTGCTGCTTCGCTTGCTCCGTAGCCGAACCTAAACTCACCAGCAACCCCTAACAGTATAATGCGTACAGTTAGCATCGAGCAGTACTTATCTGAGATGAAGACGAAAAACAAGCGGCGCTACAACTACACGATCGCCCTTGGCGGCCCTCCATCAGGCCTCGCCATTAATATCTACAGCGAATCCCTGACAGATCCCAAGGAGCCGGCTAAGCTGGCTTTCAACGGCACCCTCTTCAAAGAGCCAGGACATAATATGGATCTCTATTCAGTCTCCTTTCCTAAGGCTGAGACCAAAGTCCTCGTTGAGTTTTTCATGTAGTCCGCACCAGATACCTAAACAATAGTTATAATATACTAATAAATGTATAATTCTCAGATTGGTCAGGATAAATGGGTTCATTCTGTACTTGGTAACAAGGAAAATGGATTTTTTATAGAATTGGGGGCATGTGATGGACTATACTATAGTAATACTTTGTTTTTTGAAAAACAGTTAGGGTGGGGTGGTATTTGTATCGAACCAAATGATCTTTATTTTGACAAATTAAAAAGCAACCGTGCATGTAAACTCTCCAACGCCCTTGTATATTCAGAATCTGGGATTCTAACTGATTTTTCATTATGTGAATCAACTTCAGGAATTCCAGATGAGAATATTGGTCCTTTTACAAAAAGGGATACAATTGTGAAGAAATATACAAGTACCCTTGGAGAAATTCTTAATTCATTTAATGCACCTTCTATCATTGATTATTTATCATTAGATGTTGAAGGACAAGAATACAACATTCTTAAGACATTTCCTTTTAATAAGTATAAATTCCGTTGTCTAACGGTTGAACATAATGAACCTCATATTGGTTCTAATACGCAAATGAAGATTCGTAAACTATTAGAGGATAATGGTTATAAATTTATAAAGGGTAATGATGATGTTAATAATTGGGGCCATGGTCCTATTGATGATTTTTATGTTCATCCTGATCTTGTTTAACATTTATTCTAGAAATATAGTCTTACCAGCAATACCTAAAAGTATCAGTAGATCCCAGTATCAATATGACACTCGGATCCACTATCCAGACAATAGCAGCCATAACAACCGCTATTTTTTCTATAGGTATTTATGAGCAGATCAAACGCCTGACACCTCCCAGTCAGAATCCAGACTTTGTTGACAAGGTTCGGCAGGCTGCAGCTAATGCTGCAAATGCAGCAGCTGAGCAGACAAAAAAGTAGGAGGAACTTTAAGTTTAATCCTTATTATTACTTCATGACAGAAGAACAAATATCACTATTTGTTTATTACACATCACGATTCAAGTTGCAAACCGAACATTATAGCGGTGGCCCCAAGGGTTGGGTATTAGTTGGTGAGGAATTTACAAATCCGTTAGATAACGCAAATAAATGGTTTGGTTGTACATTTAGGGGTTTCTTTAGAAACATTTGTCGTCAGAAAAATAACAAACAAGGTGTTTATTTTGGCATAGATGAATACTTTGGACCAGAGCAAACAAAACAGGAGATGATTGATTATTTGTCTAAAAAATATATTATTGGTGTAAATGCAGGTAGTATTATTGATTATACAATTACAGACACTTTACAGCCCTAAGACCGCTCTGATCCACTAAACAACTGACCCATAGCACGTTTATTGATGAAATAGGTATTTGCATCAATATTCATGCGCAGCTGCGCTGCCTCTTCTTCTGTGAACCAGCCAGCCTCGGCAATTTCACGGTTATCTCGCGGCTCAAGTACAGGATCATTCGGCATCCAGAACAGATAATAGACGCCCGCGCGCAAAGGAACACATCGCAGCGGATTCGGCAGTTCAGTTATTCCTGTCTCCTCCTTAACTTCACGACAGACACATTCGAGTTCACTCTCATTCGGCTCAATATGACCTTTAGGAAATGACCACTTCCCTGATTGTCTACCACGGACGAGTAAGTACTTCCCCTCACTGTTCTGAATAATTCCACCGAACACATTGCATGGCCTGCTCCTAAGAGTATTATCTGGCCCTTTGGTCTCTCCCCGCCAGGCTACTAGATCAAGAGGCCGATTCTGCTGTTGTCGTGAAAATGCAGGAGGAAATTTATTCATACGCAAAGCATTTAGATTCATGTAGGATAAGATATATAGCGTGCTTGTAGTTTATGTAGCCTTGAGGGCGGTCAACTTTATGCGGCTCCAGAAAAATTGACCAGCAGCCACTGTTTCAATCAATCAGCCAAGGCCCCGCCCCACCCAAATGACCGACTTCAAACCCATCATCGAGCGTGAGCTCAACACTCTCCGCCTAGCGGATCTCGCCCGCGGTGAGAAATTCGCCGCCATCGCATATTCCAAAGTCCTCGCCAAACTCAAGGCCATCCCAGCGATCTACACAATCGACGACGCAGCAGCCGCCGTCGGCAAGGGAAAGATCCGCGCCAAGGTCGAAGAGATCATTACCAACGGATTCCTCGCCGCCGCCCAAGAGGCTCGTTCCACTACAAACGTCGCAGCCTATGAAGAACTCCTAAATGTATACGGAATCGGCCCCAAGAAGGCCCAGACGCTTGTGGATGCAGGGTGCCGTGGTGTAGCCCATCTGCGTGAACTTGCAATGACTGATCTCGGGCTCCTAAATGACAAACAGGTAGTCGGTCTTCAGTACTATGAGGAGATCTTGCAACGAATCCCTCGCGCAGAGATGCAGCAGCACGAGGCTATGATTCGCCGCTATCTTCCCACAGATATTACCGCTGAGATTGTTGGGTCATATCGCCGCGGGGCGGCGGATTCAGGAGATATCGATGTCATCTTGACAATGCCAACTACTGTATCTCTGTCTGCTCGCCTGAAGGCATTCAAGAAGCTGGCCGCAGATCTCACTGCCGCAGGATATCTCCTCGAAGAGCTGGCCGAAGGCCCAAGTAAGAATCTCTCCATCGTCCGTCTCCCTGGAGGCACTGCTCGCCGTTTGGATCTCCTAATGGTACCTGAAGACCAATTCCCGTTCGCCGTCCTCTACTTCACTGGATCAGATAAGCTCAATGTAGCCATGCGCGGACATGCAAATAGCCTCTGCTATACAATGAATGAACACGGTATGACTAAAATCCATCCAGATGTACCAGATGTTCCTGCTATGCGGTCAGAAGCAGATATATTTGCATTCCTCGGTCTGAAATATATGGAGCCGACCGAACGAAATACTGATAGGTTGCATCTAATCGGTGAAGCAGAGCCATCGAAGGCACCACCCACCCTAAAGGTCAAACGTGTCAGGGTCCGAGTTGCTCCCGCTGAGTAATACAATTAGAAGATGGCTATATTAGCCGATGAGATACAATTAGGGGTAATAGCAACAAAAGAAAAAATATTTTTGATATAGTATATGTCTACTTCCACGCACGCTGGCGCAACTATTCATAACGACGCTGAGGCACATCTGACAGATTCCTCGATCGGTGTATCTTATGACAACTCAATGGAAGCGTCTGCGGGTGCATCTGTCAGCACGGACTACGCATCTGCTGCGGTTGAGGTCAGTGCCAAGACTGGTACGGTCGCATCTGCCGAGGCCGGCCTGGACGGGAACAATGTATATGCCAATGTGAGTTATTCAGATACGACCGAAGCGCATATTAAGGCTGAGGCAGAGGTTGGGTATGCTGGTGTTGGTTGCGGCGGCTCAGCAGATGCATACGTTAAGCAGGGTACGGAGGGTGAGATACATATTGCAGCTGGTCAAAATGGGATAGCAGCAGGTGGATCAGCGTCGATTGGTACAGCAGTCGGTGTTGATGCAGAGGCGACAGTTGGGTTGCGTGAGGCATCGGCAACTGCAGGTGCAGGTGTTAGCGTGGGTGAACATTTAGAGATTGGTGGAGGCGGTCAGGCGACATTTAGGGATGGTAAGGTGACGGTGGGTGTTGAGGGAGAGGTCGCTGCGCTCATTGGTGTTGAAGCAGATGTATCTGTGACTGTTGACACGCGCCAGATCCAGAAGGATGCTGTTGTTGTGGCCGAAGGTGCTCAGGTAGCATCTGCACAGACTGTCAAGGTTGCCGAACAGGCTGTCGCACAGACTGTCAAGGTTGCAGAACAGACTGCGAAGGTGGCAGAAAAAACGGGGAATGCTATAACGAGAGGCGCCAAAGATTTGGGTAAGAAGATGAAGAAGGCGTTCCATTTGTAATTAGCTCCACACTCTGAAGTTTTTAACCCCTAATTGTTGATGTACCATGATCGTTATGCGGACAGATCTCTGGCCAAGCAAAATAAATCTTCCATTCATCCTGCTTGTCTCGAATCATATTATCAATCGGATCCGACATATATTCGAGGTGTGCGTTGATCATCTTCAGAGACCCATGTTTAACGACATAGGCAAATGCACCTACATTACCGTTTTCAGTTGCATGCGTATGCACATATTGCTTGCCATCCACAAGTTTCAGGTTAGGATGAGTAACCCCTAACTGTATAATATCCCAATCACGAGGGACTTCAGGGGAGAATCTGTTCCACTGTTCCCAAAAATCAGCTGGAATATGTGCATCATCTTCCAATATTAAATGGGCTGAAGTACTAGAAGCCGACTGAGTTTCAAGGTATTTTAATAGACTTTGATGCGAAAGAAAACAGCCGATAACACCAGGTTGCTTATTTTCAGTAGTATACCGCATTATTAATGCACTAAGTTTCTTCGGGCGTATATCATCATATGTTATTGTAGAACCATCCACACCGGGCCAACGGGTTATTTCTAAATTAGCCTTCTTCGCAGATGCTTGGATCTCATTTAGGCGGGCGACTGATTTGTCCATATTAATAACATGCGCATCAGCTATTTTTATAGCGCGTTGTTGATTAAAAAATAGATATAATGAGACTGTAATTATAATTACAAAGAGTATAATTACAGTGTTTTTCTTAATACTTTTAGGGGGTCGCATAGCTATTGAATGCGTTAGGAAATGTAGTGGTTAGATCTTGCTTAGTTTTACTTGGATCCAGTGGATCCGAGTCGCATGCACTAAAGTGCCCGCGACAGGTACGTCCGCACTCACGCTACCGCGTTCGTGCTCCCGAGTTGCAGGCACTAAAGTGCCCGCAACAGGGTTCTAGGTCTCAGCTTACGCTGAGCCCGTCGAACCGAGTCATCTCGGTCTGACGACCTCGCTGACAGGGTCGCCCTTCCGCTGCTTACGCAGCTCCAGTGCTCCCAAATCCGCCCGCCCCTCGATCAGTATCCATATCCACCCGCTCAACAACCTGTACCACGAAGCGACCAAGCGACGGCATGCAGAGCTGGAACAGGCGCTCACCCTTCCTAACTGTATAAGGCTCAGGAGATCGGTTATCAACTCGCACCTGGATTGTTCCCCGATAACCATTATCAATAATACCAACAGCATTTGCCAGACGAATGGGAGTCTTGCTGATGCTCGAGCGGCAGTAGAGGAAATAGCCGCCATCGAACTGCGGCGCGCAACGAACACCCAGATCAATCGCGAAACCAAGGGCCCCCCCAGGGATCTCTACATCCTCAGGGAAATAGAGGTCGAAGCCCGAGTCACCAGCGTAGTTGGGCGGCTTCTCACCAGAGTAATAGTCCTGCAGGGCAGGGTTGACGATCTCCATATCAAGAACACGGATAGACATTGCAACTAGTAGGTAGTTATAGCTACTTACTTAGGCACTTTGGGATCGACAAGTTTTTACTCGCAGCCTCCACGCAGACGGAGCACAAGGTGGAGCGTCGACTCCTTCTGGATATTGTAGTCGGCAAGTGTACGTCCATCCTCGAGCTGCTTGCCCGCGAAGATGAGACGCTGCTGATCAGGAGGAATCCCCTCCTTGTCCTGAATCTTGGCCTTCACGCCTTCAATAGTATCAGATGACTCCACATCAAGGGTAATGGTCTTACCGGTAAGGGTCTTGACAAAGATCTGCATCTATCTGTTTTCTTATCTAGTACCCAGTCTTTAAGATCTTAGTACTTCTGACAGTTAGAGAACATCATAAGAATATCATTCATCAGCTTCTCATTACGTGTCCAGATACCAAGTCCAGCAGAATGGAAGAACTGTGCCTTCTTACCACCAGCATCCAGCTCACGGAAGAAGTCCTTCACGCCAAACTGGGGAATTGCCGTGTCATGGAAGATCACAATCCCATCATCCTTCACATGACGCACCCAGCTCTCAAAGTCACCCTTGACCGCCTCATAGCTATGGAAACCGTCAATATGGAGAACATCAACAGGCGTCGTCCAGTTCGCACCCAGGCGGCGGAAATCATCCTTGATGATATTGATCTGCTTCTCTAGCCCATGCTCTGCAATCTTCCCGTGGACGAAATCAAACGTGTTACGTGTACCCGCATGAGGATCTCCCTCGAAAAGATCCACGCCATGAATAACACCCTCGACACCGCCATTCTTCAGTGCTTGGCCGAAGACGAAAGTACTGTAGCCATAATCCACACCAAGCTCAACAATGACAGCCGGCTTCTTGTAATTCACCAGCCATTCAGCAAAAGTACGATGCCCAGTCCACGCGGACAGAATCTGCTCAATCCAATCTGACATATTTCGTATTTAATTATCAAATGCCAGGTTTAGGCCGCAGAGAGCCCTCCAAGTGTCCTGAAAGACAAGCTATTGATCTCATGGTCACTCAGACCCCTATTTGTCTTAATAAACATAACCTCATATGGATGAATTGTTCGCCCAAAACAAGAACCAGGGCAACAAGGATCACCGAGTTGAGAACTAGGATTAATATCACCCCTAATTGTCCTGTAATCCAGCCCCGAGTATTCTGGTAATAAACAGTCGATGTTCCAGCCAGCAACACGTAGAATAAGCTGAGACATATAAACCTCACATAATGCAACACACCTCATAAAATTAGTCTCAACTGGCCGCGTTAAAAAGAAATTATTTCGAAGAAACTCAAACCCTGCGGCGGTTAATGCAAACATTTGCGTCTGAACATGAGCATATGGTGATGATATACCACATTCACTTGATAAAATACGTTCTACATCTGGATAAATAGGGTAATACATTAGTACATTAATTGTCGTGCCAACTAAATGAGTATCTCCTTGCAACCGCTGAATGAATGGAGCTGTCCAGTTGCCCTCGGCCCACGGCAACATGAAGGGGCCGCGCACAGATGTATTCATGAAGAAAAAGTGCGTGTATTTCTTGTAATCATCCCCTAAATGTATAATGGCCTCTTTATAGGCCCCAAAATCAAAGCCAATATTTTCTCGGCGAATTACACGAATATTATCTGCGCTAGGAATTTCTACTGTGGATTGACCATTTATAACAAAAATATAGTCAATGGTAGGTAGCAACCCGCGTCGTAAGAAATAGATCAGATTATTTTTATAAGTCTGATCTTTTTCATAATAGCAGTACACAACGAGGGACATTTAGGGAATATGTATGGTCTAGTGTTTACGCAGGCGCTTTGTTCGCCGCCGCTGCCGCATTAGACGCCTGGTTAGCTTCTTTCTTCTAGGAACACACATCTCAGAGAACTCCTCCATATCCCTAAGTGTCTTCCCCTTATTGCCATGATAAGGAGCCCCCCCTGCATAAATTACAAAGAGATCTGCAACGTCAGTCGGCATAAGTGTGTTTATCATATCTAAATACGATTGCTCAACTGCGGCACCATTGTTTGTCAGTATAATAACATGAATACCAGCCCGCCCTAATTGTGCAAAAAGTGCTCGCAGTCCAGATAGTCGTTGCTTTCCACCGAGTAGATACTCCAGAGTGTGCTCATTATCCGATACAGTTAGGGATTCTGTGGCAATCGAGCCGAACTTGGAAAGAGTCTGATCCCAATCAAAGAGAGCTGCTGCGGGTCTGAGGCGAGTCGCGGCGATCCAGTTCCTAAGTGTCTTCCCATCGATCTCCACGTTGAATCCACCAGTCGGATCATATAAATCAGACTTGATACCCTGCTCTGTCATTGAATTGACATAAGTATTATCTGGATGAAGTGTATTAATATGGTGTTGTAGTGCCTTGTGTTTGAATTGCAAGTATTGGATTTTATCATTTGCATGAACTTTGATCCCCTTTATACGCGGACATTCACGTCTGACATCCGCAATATAGTCGGCGTCATTATCAAAAAAAATGGCTGCTTTGTATTTGGCGCGGTGGCTACTACTACCACGGACTTGCTGCATATCCCTAATAGTACTCTCTATTCTATCCGATTGCCTTTGCATTTCTATGGAAGGCAACCACATAGCGAGGAACAGCTCCCTCCTTGTAGGGCATTGCGTAAATGGTTGGTGTCTTCAAGTTATTCACAGATAAATCGTGCTTTGTTGTATCAATGACTTTACTATCCCCATATGTGCCGACTGAGCCAATCAGAACAGAACAGATCAGCATGTAGGAGATCTCATCAGATGCAGGCGGGGCGTACTCGCGGCTATATGATGCTTGTGCGGCGAAGTAGGAGCCCTTACCGTATGCACTCCGCTTGTTAACTGTCGGATCAAATCCATCGCGAAGAATCGTTGCCACTGCCCCTTTCCGTGTTCCGTGATAAAGCTCCGCCTCACCACACGGCTTTCCTCGCAGCGTTTCAATCTCCTGTTTTTTAAATGTATAGGCCTCTTCAAGATCCGGGTTGCAGACTTCCTCGATCCAGAGGACACAGGAGTTCGGATAACTCTTTCGAATGCCGGCCTCAATTGCATCGTAGCGCTTATCTCCCAAGGGGATGTAATTACGAGTGATCTCTGCCATTTGGTTAGCGGTTAATAGTCGATTGAGGGTATAAATCAAATTTAAACCCTCAATCAAAATCCGTGGACCATTTTATGCTTCAAGTGCCGACCAACACCTCGAACTCCGCGCCAGATACATTTAGGGATTGCTAGGAGGCCACGAGCAAGGAGACGACACAGGAAGAGATCGTCGCAACACCCACATGAATCCTTAACCGATGCCACTTGTACACGCGGAGGCGTCGGTTGTCCTGCCCTCCATTCACGCATAGCAGCCTTGTATTCCCGTGCCTCTTGCCTAATTGTCTGACCATAGCCTCGGGGCTTCGAATAAGGAGCAGGGCTCCCATTTAGCATCGGATGGATCTTATGCCTGTTGTTCCAAGCACGATCCCAACTGGATTCCATTCTGCCGCTAATACCCCTAATTGTACTAGGGGCAGGTTGTCAAATTTTGTCAAAGCACTTTGTTAAAAATTAGTACTCTCGGCACTGTGTACTCAGTATAGTTTCTAATTCTTCTTGAAATTCTAGTGCTTTGCGAATGTTCACTCGTAAAGTTTCTAATTCATGCCGAACATCATTACAATTTACAGAACTCATTTGTTCGGGTGTGGGTGAAGCGCGTCTACCTCTAGTACGAGAACCGCCCTTTCTCCGTAGACGCCTAACAGTACGCTTGCAATGTTTTGGCATTTGTTCTATTAGGGCCCCTCATTATTTAGTCTTGATGCTTCCACGGAGTCGCTGTTTTGGCTTAGCGGCAGCCACCAAGCCATCCTCGGGTCTAATAAGGAGATTAGCGCAGAGAAGAATATTGCCTGAACGGGATTTATAAAACATTGTCAGGGTCAAAGGCGGAGAGATATCCCAGAGCCAGGAGATGGGCAAGATGTCTGTCTGGTAGCCGACAGATATCTTGCACTTGGATGCTGGAAGCGGGTCGGGTGGCTGGACGCGGTCATCTGTCAGGACAACTTTGGATCCACAGGTCTGAGATGTGAGGCGTATCTTGACATCTCGGAATTCGAGGATGTAGTAGACATCTGGGTTCTGGATCTCAATTGGCGCGTAGTAGAAGACCTCAAGGGATACATTCTGGCCACGAACAGGAACAGGGGGCTCGAGGAAATAGTTAGTTATCTTGAAGCCGGCTGAGTCATCGATACATTTAGAGATGTGGTTGGGGTTGTAGGCGACTGCCTCGAGGAGACAAAGCAGCAGGGCTGCGAGGATAGCTAACATGGTTGGCACGGGTCCTCAGGCCGCCCTCAGGCCGGCGGTTCAATTTTTCTCCACCCTGAAGCGCGCTACCCACTTTGCCTTGAGTTCATCTCCACCACGACGCAGACAATCTTTCAAAACACCTTCGATCCAATACTCATTGACTTTCTCGATTGGCGTATTCTTGTACTCATATGCACAATTGAGTATGCGTTTCTTTTTGTTCTGAGGATCCCGTTCATAATAGCAATTTCCTGCATAGTCTCCATCAGGGTAATTAATAATACAATAAGGACATGTTAAATGCTCAACCAGTTCCAGATCTGCAATTAGTTCGGCACGGTACTTACTAGCAAATGCAGAGGGGTTCAGATAGACATCAGACATAGATAGCCTTTGGTGCCTAACATTTAGGTTAGACGCCAAAGACTTTAAAGGTGTACGTGACCTTAATACAGATATGCTAATTGTTGAGAAGATGGATGCCAGCGGAGAGTGTTGCAAGATGGAGCGAATGGTCAACTCCTATACGCCGACCGAGATGCCCTCCATTCTCAAGATGTCAGATGAGCAGGCATGGACAAATAGGGTCATAGATACCCAAGAGAAGAAGCGCCTTGAACGAACCTATGACGAGGAGATACGATTCAAGGCATATGTGCGTCAGAAGAAGATGGAAGGGGAGGCGCGGGCACGGGCGAACAAATGGCATTAAATTATTGTTGTTGAGCGAAGAACTGTAATATATGCGCATGTAGATCCGTTTTTGTTTTTCCATGCGGGATCGGCATGCTAAATGTCTCCTCATCAATTGTAATCTTGCATTCGTGTTCCTTGTTCCAAAGCTTTATAAACTTTGCCTCTGTTTTTCGACGTAATTCATTCGAACACCGCGCCCCTCCTCGCCGCACATTCTCTTCTTGAATCTCCTGTTTTGTATATTCACTTAAATTATAAGGGTTCATTTAATTACAGCATGTATCATATATTTTAAACTGCCTGCTCCCGCCGCAAAATTGATATACCTCGCCCACTCAATACTCCTAACTGTACCCCTAGCAATAGTAGCCATGCTACAGAAACGCCGCAATTCACTTCAAATCGCAAAAGGTCGTGATTTCGTCTTGTCCTCATTCGAGGCAGCGAAGCGAGAGAACGACTATGAATTCACCAAAGGTAATGTCAAAGCGACATCCGAATACATTTACGAAAATCAGATTATCGATGCAAATCAAATTGTTCGCGAGTTTTATGAAAACGATC
>JACCDY011060038.1_pt1 | contig 13334 bp, 15 predicted proteins | sample 7446391 | NCBI WGS metagenome assembly JACCDY01 (sample SAMN15323451, study PRJNA562643) | freshwater metagenome | isolation source: river surface water | place: USA:Blue River Watershed | collected 2017-08-18 | reverse complement strand
GGATAGGAATGAGGGAATTGAAAATACACAAAATAATCACCCCACGGTCAAACCCACAGACCTTATGCAATATCTTTGCAGACTTATTACACCCCTAAATGGTTTGATTATTGATCCATTTATGGGTTCAGGTAGCACAGGTAAAGCTGCAATGTATGAAGGATTTCGTTTCATAGGAATTGATCTTGATCCTGAATATTGTAAAATAGCAGAAGCGAGAATTGAGTTTGCTTTGAATAAATCAAATGTGAAAGAAGAAAAGAAACCGAAAGGAGTTAAGAGTTCAAAACAAACATCATCAGATAATACGGATAATTCAAGTTCACCGCTTTGGTGAGGACTTAAAGGAAAATGAAATGAAGAAATACAATATAATATATGCAGATCCAGCTTGGCGTTTTTCTCAAGGTATAAACAGAAGAAAAACGATTCGTGATAAATTCGGAACTAATGAAGAATTATCTCTGCAATACCCAACTATGTCGGATAATGAAATAATCAATTTGAATGTAGGTAGTATTGCTGATAATGAATGCGTGTTGTTTTTATGGACAACAGACGCACACCTTGAAGTTGCAATTAAAGCGATAAATAATTGGGGCTTCAAATATAAAACCATTGCTTTTACTTGGAACAAAAAGCGTGGGTTTATGGGCAAATGGACTGTAAAACAATGTGAAATATGCTTACTCGCAACAAAAGGTACGGCACACAAATTACTAAAGTCCTTTAAGGAAAGGAGTTATTTAGAAGAAGAAAAAACAAAACATAGTAAGAAACCAGACGAATTCAGAAAAAGGATCGAACGAATGTTTGGAGATGTACCAAAGGTAGAACTTTTTGCTCGTCAAAAAACAGATGGGTGGGATGTTTGGGGCAATGAAGTTTCTTCTGATGTTCAAATTGATAATGAACAGAAAGAAGAATGAAATATTTAGGAAGTAAAAATAGAATCGCCAAATACATAATACCCATAATGTTAAGGTATCGTGGCGATAGACATTGGGTAGAACCTTTTGTTGGTGGTGCTAATGTTATTGACAAAGTTGATGGAAATAGAATAGGTAACGATACAAACGAATATGTTATAGCACTATTAAATGCTCTAAAAGGAGGTTGGATTCATCCTAAAGAGGTTAGCGAAGAATGGTATAATGAAGTTAAACATAATAAACATACATTTCCCAAAGAGTTAGTTGGGTATTTTGGTACTCAATTAGTTTTTGGTAATATATGGTTTGGATCATTTAGAAGGGACAATACAGGTAAAAGAAAATATGATTTAGAAGCGTATAACAATGTATTGAAACAACAGCCGAATCTGAAAAATATTGAATTTGTTTGTGGAGATTACAAAGATTTAAAAATCCCAGAGAATAGTTTGATTTATTGCGATCCTCCGTATAAGGGAACAAGAGTTTATATTGGAGATAACAAAATAATACACTCTGAATTTTGGGATTGGTGTAGAGAACAATCAAATTCTGGACATATTGTTTTCATCAGCGAATATGAAGCACCAAAAGACTTTGAATGTATATGGAGTAAAAAAGTAATAGTTAGTGGAAATAATATCCATAAAGAAACATTAAGTAATGTTGAGAAACTATTTATTGCACCTTCAAATAATCTGAATAAATAATAAGAAAAATGACTACTCAAAAATGCCACCATCAATCATAATACCCCCAATTAAAAGCCAAGGAATTAAAACAAAATTAGTTCCTTGGATTTTGGATATTACAAAAAACCTAAATCAAACGGGTAGATGGATTGAACCCTTTCTCGGAACTGGAGTTGTAGCATTTAATTCAGGATACAAAGAAGCCATATTAAACGATGCCAATCCTCATATAATTCAATTCTATAAAGAAATCCAAAGTGGTTCTATAACGAAAGAAAAGACCATAGAATATCTCCAATTTGAAGGAAAGCGATTGTCCCTTTCAAATAATGATGGTTATGAGGTTTATCTTGAAATCCGAAAAAGATTTAATGAAGACTTTTCCCCACTTGATTTTATGTTTCTTTCTCGATCTGGATTTAACGGTCTAATGAGATTCAATAGGAAAGGTAAGTGGAATGTCCCCTTTTGCAAAAAACCTAATAGATTTTCAAAGTCTTACATAACCAAAATTTCAAATCAGATTGAAAAAGTTTCAAAAGTCATAACACCCCTATGGGAGTTTACATCGGAAGATTTTTCTAAAACTATAATCAAAGCAAAGAAAGGCGATATTATTTATTGCGACCCTCCTTATTTTGGAAGACATGTTGATTATTATAATGGGTGGAAAGAAGAAGACGAAGAACTGCTTTTTACCCTTCTTTCTCAAACAAAAGCCAAATTTGTCCTCTCTACTTGGCATCATACAGAATGGAGAAAAAATGATATGATTGATAAGTATTGGAATCAATTTAGAATAATAACAAAAGACCATTTTTACCACAATGGTGGAAAACTTGAAAATCGCAAAAGTGTTGTAGAAGCACTTGTTTGTAATTTCTAAATAATCCCCCATTAAAATAAAAACCACTATAACTTAAACATTGTAGTGGTTTTATCGTTTTCTTTATGAAGGAACTATTATAGTCCACGGATCTCAAGGATATATGTTCCTAATCTTCTGTTTATATCATATATGCGTACACCTCTGAAACCCCCAGAATAATCTTCAGAATAATAACCATGAATTTCATCTTCATCTCTAACATACCATTCAGGTAGTTCTTCAACTGGTTCAACATCAAATACACATTCATAGTCATCTGAAATAGGTTCATCGTGATATCGTATGCGAGTTGATATAACTTTACATTTGATGTGAGCATAATCCTTACCTTCACCTTCGATAGTAATAGCTTTTCCGCTTTTTTCAAGTTCTGGGTGAAGAATTGTGACATACACATGATTTTCATCACTTTCATTTAACTCATATTCTGAGTAAATTAAATTGAAACCACCCAAACTATCAGTGGAAACATATTCCAAACCATCTTCTAAGGCGATGTTTAATTCCTTAATTACATCTGATATTTTCATAAAATGCTCTTTGGATAAAATAGAATCATTAAATTAAATATAAATTAAGATAATTTCCTAATATAAACAAGCACTTATTCTATATGAATATTAACTATAAGGATATAAAGCAAAATGAATTAAGTAATGAAAACCATTATTTAACCATCTCAATTCACTCTAAATTTTGTAAAAGTTGAATCGTATCAAAACTGGCATTTGCAATAGCAGTATCCAAAGCTGTCCGTCCATCTTCATTTTCAATATCCTTATTAGCCCCTGCATCTAAAAGTAATTTGGCAATTTCTGGATTGTTTTCAGAAGCAGCAACATGTAATGCAGTCCAACCATTATCATCTTGTAAATCCACATCAGCACCTGCCCCTATAAGCATCTGGGCGATTTCTTTGTTATTATGAAATGCAGTCCATTGCAAAAGCGTAGAACCATATTCATCTTTTCCATCTGGATTTGCCCCTAAGACAATTAGGTCACTTACGAGGTTTAGGTTTGGCTCATCACTTTTAATCTCCTGTATAATCAGTTCTGTTTTCTGATTAGGGAACATAACCATCAGTTCATGGGGATCGTAGGATTCAAAACTTTCAGAAAGATTCGGATTTAAAAGTTCTCGCATTTCTTCAGTCTTCGCAAGGTCGTAGGGGATCCTTCCCCATTTATCTTCAATATCCTTTCTTGCTCCTGCTGCTATAAGCATTTTTGCAGCTTCCTCTTTTCCCCAATGTACAGATGCGATCATGTGTAATGCAGTCCAACCATTGTCATTCTGTGCATCTAAATCTACCTTTTTATCAATAAGCGTCCGTATGATTCCTACTTCTCCAAATCTTGCAGCCTGAATTAAAGGCGTATAACCATAATCATCTTTCCACTCCAGATTCGCTCCTAAGACAATCAGATCACTTATAAGATTCAAGTTTGGTTCATCTTTCCCAATCTCCCGAATAATCATTTCAGCCTTCACATTAGGTGGTGTAATCATGAGTTCATAGGGATCATAAGATTCAAAACTTTCAGAAAGATTAGGATTTAAAAGTTCTCGCATTTCTTCAGTCTTCGCAAGGTCGTAGGGGAGTTTACCTTCATTGTTTGGTATTGATTTATCATTTTTTGGATGACTGAGCAATAACTTTACAATCTCAGTATCAGAATTTTCTACTGCCCAATGTAAAGCTGTCCAACCATCTCCATCTTGAACATTTACTTCAGCATCTGGTCTACTCAAAAGTATTTTTATAATTTCAAGTTCTCTTTCTTTAACTGCTTCTGTGAGAATTGTTTCACCATCGTATATTGCATTAATATCTTCGGCACCTTTCTCAAGAAGAAATTTTATAACATTAGACTGATCATTGTATAATGCATATATTATAGGACTAACTCCTTCATCATCCTTAATATCTATATCTGCACCATTGTCATAGAGAAATATAACATTCTCTACATTCCCCCTACCACTTGCTACCGACAAAGCAGTATTTCCTTCATCATCTTTCGCATTGACATCCGCACCTCTATCTATCAACATTTTCATAATATCCTTACTATTTTCTTGCAGAGCAGCACAATGTAATGGAGTGGCCAAATCATTTTTTGTAATCTTTACATCAGCCCCTTTTTCTATAATCAGTTTAGCTACATTTGATTTATTTTCATCAAAATTTTCAAATAACAATACATTAATAAGTAAAGTATCTCCGAATTTAGGTTCTTTGACATTTATATTTTGCATTTTATTCAAAAGTGAATCAATTACTTGTATATCAAATCCTGATTCTTTTTTAAGTATTCCTATTATCTTTGCAAAGATTTCTAAATCTTTCAAATCATCCGATTCTTCTGCTCCACGAGCTTTCATCATATCCACTAACTCTTCCCCACCTTTAACAAAATATGCGAACTCTATTGGATATGCACCTTTATGTGTTTTTTGATTAACGTCTACGCCCATTTCAATCAGCATTTTTGCACAATCAAATAAATGATTTTTTAAAAACATTACTAATAATCCATCTCTAGACTTAGGATCTTTGATATTGACATCTTTTAAATCTTTTAATAAATCTTTAATAAGAGATTGATTAGATTCGAAGTCATTTTCTCGTATTTCTTTTCTAATAGAATACAATATTTCCTCATCTTCTGTTAAGGGAAGTGGGTTAAATACAAATAAATCTTTGTCAAGACCTGACTTTTCTAGTACTTCTTCAAATGTCATTCTATCATCAAGTGAATCAAAACATTCTATATCATTATCAGGATATACAGATACCGCCATCTTATAGAATTGATCTGTATCTTCTAGTCCTTTCATTACTATAAAATAGTGAGTTGCTTTTTCTAATCTATACACTGAATACCAATGGGGATCTTGTTCAGTAATACACCACTTTGTATTCGCCCCATATTTACAAACAGCTTCATGTGTTTTCGGAGAAAGTAATAATACCTTTTCATTTTCAAATACAACATTTACATCACTGGATTTTTCTTTATATTCCCTTTTCTTTGAATATTTAGATTGAGCATCTTGTACAATTTCCTCAAGTTCTTTTAAAGATTTAAATCTGGATATATCAGGGTTTTTTATTTGATTGCGTTTACCTAAATTATCGAAATCCCTAAAAACTTGTCCTATATGCGAAATAGAAGGAGACTCATTAATAAAAAACTCTATCATCTTTTCAATGTATTTGAAATTCTTTGATGGATCTAATTCTTTAATCTTATTGAAATCTTCTTCTGAAATCAATCCCTTTTTTAAATACATTTCTCTTGCACCTGAAAGTGATTCATTAATATAAAATATAAATTCTTCAAAGAGTTTTAGGTATCTCATGGTCTTAATAGATTTTTAAGTTCTTCAGTTTTCGCAAGGTCGTAGGGGAGCCTACCTTCTTTATCTGCAATATCCTTTCGAGCACCTGCTTTTAAAAGAATACGAACACAACTAGGACTATTAGAAACTACGGCTTCGTGTAATGCAGCCCAACCTCCTAAATCTTGTATATCAAGTTTAGCCCCAGCTTCCACTAATATTTTCAAAGGTCCTGAAAAATCCCAAATAGCTGCGACATGTAGGGGAGTTTTACCTCGTTTGCTCATAGCATTTATATCAGCCCCAGCTTCTATCAGTTTTAGCATGAATGGGCTATTATTCTTTTTTACGGCTACGGACAAAGGAGTGAAACCATCATTATCTTTTGCATTTATATTTGCTTTTCCTTCAATAAGCATATTTACAAATGTAGAACTATCACTACTTATTGCTCTATGTAAAGGTCGTTCTCCCCAAGGGTTCTTTGCATTTATATCAGCACCTCCATCTACGAGCATCTTAAATATTTCTTTATGATTACCATGCATAGCAATATCTAATAAACTATAATCGCCCTTGTATATGTCCTTTTCTTCAGGTTCCCAATCCAAGTTAGCCCCTAAAGTAATTAAATCTTGTACAAGATTAAGATTAGGTTTGCCCTTTTTCATTTCACTGATAATCATCTCCGTTTTTTTATTTGGAGGAATAATCATCAGTTCATAAGGATCGTGAGGTTCAAAGTCCTCAAAGAGTCTTAGGTATTTCATAACTTTAAAAGTTTTTTAAGTTCTTGGTTTGTTGTGCGGTCGTATGGGAGTCTACCCCCATCGTCTCGAATATCCTTTCTTGCTCCTGCATCTACAAGTATTTCAACAACTTTGAACTCGTTAAAATATACAGCCCAGTGTAAAGGAGTCCAACCTTCAGTATCTTGCACATTCAAATCTATATCAGGAACCGATAATAATAATGTTAGTTTATCTAAATATTCAATAGCTAAAGTAGAATGTAAAGGTGTCCAACCTTTTTTATTCTTAATGTTCACATCGGCTCCAGAATCTAATAACAACTTTATAGTTTTGATATTACACCATCGTGTAGATATATGTAATGGTGTATCTTCTTCTTCATTCTGTATATTCACATCCGCCCCTGCATCTATAAGGATCTTTACTATTTTAAGACGATTATAATAAGCAGCCCAATGCAACGCACTCCAACCTTTGTTTCCATCTTCCTTCCAATCCAGATTCGCCCCTAAGACAATCAGGTCACTCACGAGGTTCATACTAGGTTCATTACTCTTAATCTCCTGAATAATCATTTCAGCCTGCTTATTTGGAGGAATAATCATCAGTTCATAAGGATCGTGAGGTTCAAAGTCCTCAAAGAGTCTTAGGTATTTCATGGCTTTAAAAGTTTTTTCATTTCTTCAGTTTCTGCAAGGTCATAGGGGATTTTGCCATATTCATTTTGAATGTCTGTTCTGGCTCCTGCTTTAAGGAGGAGTATGACTATATCCTCATTATCTTGTTCAACCGCATCATGTAACGGTGTATTTCCACCTGAATCTTGTACATTCAACTCAGATCTAGCTCCTATCAGCATCTGTGCGATATTAGTATTGCCATCATAAGCAGCTATGTGCAGAGGTATATTATTCCATTTATCTTGAGCATTTACATTCGCTCCAGCTTCTATTAACATATCAGAAATAAAACTTTTTCCGTCTCTTACTGCTAAATGTAATGCTGTTCGATCATCAACATCTTTACTTTCTAAATCAACTCCCGCATCTATAAGCATTTCCGTAACTATTGGATGATAATGTACAACTGTGAAATGTAAAAGTGTTCTATCGTATGAACTTTCATCTCGCCAATTCAAATTTGCACCTAAAGTAATTAAATCCTCTATGAGATCTAGATTTTGTTTTCTTCTCAAAAACTCAGCCTTAATCATCTCAGCCTTCTTATTCGGAGGAATAATCATTAATTCGTAAGGGTCGTAGGAATCAAAACTTTCAGAAATATTTGGATTTAAGAGATTTATAAGTTCATAGGTATCCGCAAGGTCGATGGGGCGCTTACCCTCATTATCCCGAATATCCTTTCTAGCCCCTGCATCTATAAGCATCCTTGCAATCACTATTTCCCCATTTCTTGCAACCCTGTGCAGAGGTGTATGACCTTCTTCATCATCTTGTACATCCTTATTTGCCCCTGCGTCTATAAGCATCCTCACAATTTCTTCATGCCCATACTCTGTAGCCCAGTGCAGAGGTGTCCAACCATCTTCATCTTGCACATTGACATTTGCTTTTGCATCTATAAGCATCCGTGCAATTTCTACTTTCCCAAGCTCTGCGGCCACATATAAAGGTGTCTGGTACCACTTATCTTGCATATTCAGATTCGCCCCTTCGTCTATAAGCATCCTTACAATCTCTACTCTTCCCCATCTTGCAGCCATGTGCAAAGGTGTACGCCCATAGTTATCTTCATCCTGCCAATCTAAGTTTGCCCCTAGGACAATTAAATCACTTACAAGGTTCAGGTTTGGTTCATCCTTCCTAATCTCCTGAATAATCATTTCAGCCTGCTTATTTGGAGGGATAATCATCAGTTCGTAAGGATCGTGAGAATCGAAGTTCTCAAAGAGTTTTAGGTATTTCATGGCTTTAGAAGTTTTTTAAGTTCTTGGGTATACATCAGACAGTTCTATAGCCAGACTGCAAAGTCGCGAGGAGTTTTACCCTTATTATCGGGTATATTCTTTTTCGCCCCTGCGTCTATAAGCATCCGTGCGATTTCTACTCGCCCATACATTGCAGCCCAGTGCAGAGGTGTCTGACCATCTTTATCTTGCACATTCACATTCGCCCCAGCATCTATAAGCATCCTTGCAATTTTTACAATCCCATTTTTTGCAGCCCAGTGCAATGGTGTCCGACCTATATTATCTTGAACATTCAGATTTGTCCCAGCATCTATAAGCATCCTCACAACCTCTACTCTCCCATAATTTGTAGCTACGTGCAGAAGTGTTGATTCTAAACCATCTCCATAACGCCAATCTAAATCCGCCCCAAGAATAATCAAGTCGTTCACGAGATTTAGGTTTGGTTTATCACTCTGAATCTCCTCAATAATCATCTCAGCCTTTTTATTCAGAGGAATCATCATCAATTCATAGGGATCGTGAGAATCAAAATTCTCAAAAAGTTTAATATATTTCATTCCGTGCAATAATTTTAGTGTATATATCAAAGATATTCTAATAGAAATGCCAAACCTACCATTTAAAAATTTCTTGCATAATTCAACTCTTTTTATTATCTTTGTATAGAACTACTTATATCTATAAGGAAATCCATAGAATATACATTTTACAGAAAAGGTAATATATACAATAAATAATAAACCTTTATTAGTTATGGATTTAACAACAAAAAAATTTACAATTACCTTACCTACTCTTATAGGTATTCTCTCTGCAATTTCAACAATAATAGCTGGATATTGGTATTTTAAGAATACGATAGAATCAACAAAAGCAAGCGTTGTATCCGCAAATGAAAATTACAAAGAGTTAAAAACAGAAATTCAAGTCCTACGAGAACAACTATATGAGGTAGCAATCATGTATAATAAAAATGTACACATAGAAAATCAATCATATAGTTCAAAAGCACGAAGAAGAACAAGAGTTACAGATGAGTTTTCAGATGAATTGAATTCAACTACATCAAAACCTCTAAAGATTCAGAAAGATACTATAGATATTCACAAAATGCGAATGAAAACTCCCATAAAGTTAAAAAAACAAGCAATTATCCCATAAATCCTAATATTCTAACTTAATCTTTATAATGTATCATAATAACATATGAGTTTATTTTCTTATATTCGTATTATTATTATCTATAGTAGAATGTAATAATGAGCAATCCTATAAATTCCATAACGTACGACCCTTATGAACTAATGATCATCTTTCCCAATAAGAAAGCAGAAATGATTATTAAGGAGATACAGAAATTTGAACCAAACCTGAACCTTGTAAGAGACCTGATTACCCTAGGGGCAAACTTGGATTGGCGAGATGAAGAAGAAAGACAACACTGGAGTGCTTTACATTGGGCTACAAATATTAACAATTTAGAAATAACCAAAATGCTTGTAGGGGCTGGTGCAGATGTAAATATACGAACAAGTATTGGGGAAACCCCCTTACATTTTGTTGCTTGCGATAACCTTAAAAGCACCAAGCTCCTTATAAAATCTGGAGCTGATGTCAACGTAGCAGATGATTATTTTTTAACGCCTTTACATGAAGCTACGATATTCAATCAACCCCAAATTGTAAAAATCCTTATAGAATCTGGAGCAAATGTCAATGTACAAAGTGAAGAAGGCGAATCACCTTTACACATGGCTGCAATTAATGATTGTTTTAAAAGTACTAAAATGCTCATAGATGCAGGTGCAAATGTAAATGCATCAAATGAGGGTGGTTGCACACCACTACATTATACAGCACTTTATAATAGCATCAAAAGTTCTAAATTACTTATAAAATCTGGTGCCAAACTAGATATTAAAGATGAAAATGGTAAACTCCCCTACGACCTTGCAAGATCCGAAGAAATGAAAACTATCTTGAGGATTGTATGAAACCCTACGAACCCCATGACCCTTACGAGCTGATGATGATACCTCCGAATAAAAAGGCTGAAATGATTATTCAGGAGATTATGAAACCTATTCCAAACTTGAACCTTGTGAATGACCTGATTGCCCTAGGAGCTAATCTGGAGTGGAGAGATGTGGATTATAGTGAGTGGTCTATACTACATATATCCGTGATGCGTTATCACACAGAAATTGTAAGGATGCTTATATGGGCTGGTATTGATGTAAATGTTCAAGATAAATGGGGTAATACCGCATTGCATATGACATCATCTCGTAATCAAATTCAAATCGCAAAGATGCTTATAGAGGCTGGGACTGATGTGAATATTCAGGATAGATCAGGCTGGACATCCTTGTATTCTGCTTCGTGGGAGAATCGTCCTGAAATCGCACGGATGCTTATAGATGCAAAGGCGGATTTGAATGTGCAAGATAAAGATGGTTGGACAGCTCTGCACAGGGCTGCAATAAATGGAAATGCTATAATTGCAAAGATGCTTATAGGAGCAGGGGCTAGAAAGGATATTCAAACTAATAATGGTAAACTCCCCTACGACCTTGCAATAACTAAAAAAATAAAAACTATCTTGAGGGTTGTATGAAAACCTATGAACCCCACGACCCTTACGAATTGATGATGATACCTCCGAATAAAAAGACCCCAATGATTATTCAGGAGATTAAAGGTGGTGAGCCAAACCTGAATCTCGTGAATGACCTGATTGTCTTAGGAGCAAATTTGGATTGGAAGGATGAAAGTTATTATAATTTTACACTTTTGCACTGGGCTATAAAAAATCGGAGAGTAGAGATTGTAAAGATGCTTATAGATGCAGGAGCAGATCTGAATGTAAAAGATGCTAATAGTTTTGCACCTCTACACATGACTGCAAGTTATAGAGGAAGAGAAATCGCACGGATGCTTATAGACGCAGGGGCGGATGTGAATGTACAAGATGAATATGGTGATACACCTTTGCATTGGGCTATAGTTAATGAACAAGTAAAAATCGTACGGATGCTGATAGAGGCTAGAGCTGATGTGAATGTGCAAGATAAATGGGGTAAGACACCTCTATATAGGGCTACAAAGAATGGAGATATAGAGATTGTAAAGATGCTTATAGATGCTGGAGCAAGAAAGGATATTCGGGATGATAAAGGTAGACTTCCCTACGATCTTACAAAAAATAAAGAAATGAAAACTATCTTGAGGATTATGTGAATACTTACGACCCTTATGAATTAATGATTATTCCTCCGAACAAGAAAACTAAAATGATTATTCAGGAGATTGAGAGTAATGTACCAAACCTGAACCTCGTGAGTGACCTGATTGTCCTAGGGGCGAATGTGAATTGGCAGGATGAAGATAACAATGGTAGTACACCTCTGCACAGGGCTTCAGGGTATGGGCGAGTAGAAATTGCAAAGATGCTTATAGATGCAGGGGCGGATGTCAATGTGCAAGCTAATATTGGTTGGACACCTCTGCACTGGGCTGTATATTATGAAGATAAAAAAATCATACATTTGCTAACAGACGCAGGGGTGGATGTGAATGTGCAAGATAATCATGGATGGACACCTCTGCACCAGACTATATTTTATGATCAAGTAGAACTAGCAAGGATGCTTATAGATGCTGGAGCTAGAAAGGATATTCAAACTAATGATGGCAAATTTCCCTACGATCTTGCAAAAACTGAAGAAATCAAAACTATCTTGAGGGTTGTATGAAAACCTACGAACCTCATGACCCTTATGAATTAATGATTATTCCTCCGAATAAGCAGGCTGAAATGATTATTCAGGAGATTGAGAGTAATGTACCAAACCTGAACCTCGTGAGTGACCTGATTGTCCTAGGGGCGAATGTGAATTGGCAGGATGAAGATAATTATAATCTTACACCTCTGCACTGGGCTGCACTAAATGGGAGCGTAGAAATTGCAAGGATGCTTATAGATGCAGGGGCGGATGTGAATGTGCAAACTAATGGTGGTCGTACACCTCTGCACTGGGCTGCAAGGCGTGGTGAAGTAGAAATTGCACGGATGCTTATAGACGCAGGGGCGGATGTGAATGTGCAAGATGAATGGGGTAAGACATCTCTGCACTATGCTGCAGAATATGAGCAAATAGAGGTTATTAAGATGCTCCTAGACGCAGGGGCTATAAAGGATATACCAACCAATCGAGGTCAGTTTCCCTACGACCTCGCAAAGACTGAAGAAATCAAAACTATATTGGGGGTTGTATGAAAACCCATGAACCTCATGACCCTTATGAATTAATGATTATTCCTCCGAACAAGAAAACTAAAATGATTATTCAGGAGATTGAGAAATTTGAATATAAACCAAACCTGAATCTTGTAAGGGATTTGATTACCCTAGGTGCTAATGTGGATTGGCGGGATGAAGAGTATAATATGACTGCATTGCATTGGGCTGCTTATTATAATCGTATTAAAATAGTAAAGATCCTTATAGATGCAGGTGCGGATTTGGATGTTCGGAATAATATGGGATATACAGCGTTACATAGGGCTGCGATTCGCAATCGTATTAAAATTGTGCGGATGCTCATAAATGCTGGGGCGAATGTGAATGTGCAAGATTATGAAGGTTGTACTTTGTTACATGATCTTGCGTTTTGGAGAAATATTAAAACTGTAAAAATTATTATAGCTGCAGGAGCAAGAAAAGACATTCAAGATAAACGGGGCAGGATACCCTACGATCTTGCAGAGACTGAAGAACTTAAAAAT
>JACCDY010730914.1_pt1 | contig 13334 bp, 16 predicted proteins | sample 7446391 | NCBI WGS metagenome assembly JACCDY01 (sample SAMN15323451, study PRJNA562643) | freshwater metagenome | isolation source: river surface water | place: USA:Blue River Watershed | collected 2017-08-18 | reverse complement strand
TGAATTGAAGATCATCAAAGAAATGTTTGAAGCTAGTGTCAACGGTGAGCCGTTCGATGCAGACAAGTGGAGCGCTTATTACAAGCCTGCAGGCATGCAAACAACTGGCGCCAAGGCAGCAGAGGATACTCCTGCTCCAGTAGCTAGCAAGCCAGTAGTAGCTAATATGGCTTCTCCTGCAACCACAACTCGTCCTCAGATCACTGAAGACATTGATCCCCCGTTCGAAGTTGATGAGCCAGAAGTAACTGCACCGGTAGCGGCCGCAAAACCTTCTAGCCAACGTGCAGAAGACATCCTGGCGATGATTCGTAACCGTCAAAAGTAATAAATTAAGGCAAGGAAACTTGCCTTATTTAATATGCTATCCAGTATAGATAATATTCTATTCCCTGACGAATGCATTGTTCTAAAATATAATACGAATAAGTTTGTGTACCCGATTTATAAAAACGGATACACATCTATAGGGTCGATGAATTTAGAACAGGTGCAAGATTTTTCGTCGGTGGATAGTGTAGATGTTTATATCAGAAATCCTATAGATAGATTTATTTCTGGCGTTAATACGTATCTAACTAATCATTGTCAAAATTACGATAAGAAAACAGTTTTATATTTTATTCAAGAATTTTTATTTTTGAATAGACATTTTTGCCCTCAATTCTTTTGGCTGGTAAATCTAAGACGTTACACTGATGCAAAGATTAATTTAATATCCTTTGATAAGTTTAACTTGTTTTCTCCTTATCATCATAAGCCCCCTGGTGTGCCTACTGTGGATAAAAGTTTGGAATATATCATCAATGATAAAATTAGATATTATCTTTTGTTAGATAAAGTTTTATATGAAGACCTATTAGGACAAACAGTAAAATTTTCTACTATAATCGATACACTAGAAAGCAAATATCCAACAGTATACGCAGATATAATAAAGAAATCGAAAAACATATGCAATGCCCTAGGCTAAATCATTTTGTTAGACTAAATCATGACGGAACTGTAAGTCGTTGCGGCCATATGAATAATCCTCCTAGGTTTGATACTTTAGAAGAATTAGATAGTAGTCCGTGGCTCAAAGCAGTAATATCTGACTTGTCACAAAATCATTGGCCCAGCGAATGTAATCGTTGTAAGGCAACAGAGGAACTTAGTAATACTAGTGTTCGTTTAAACGCTATTGAGTTTCATAAAAATCAAAAAAAGAAAGATTATTTGATAGTTGGTGGGGTATTAGACAATTTATGTAATAGTGCTTGTCAAACATGTACTGAACATTTAAGTACCAGAATAGGTAGTCTTAAAGGGCGAGTAATTAGAATAAACAATATCAATCACTTCTGGGAATTGCCGCAAGATCGTATAACTCATTTAGATATAAATGGCGGAGAACCTAGCTACAGTCCTTACTATAAAGAAGTATTATCCAAATTGCCAACTAATGTACAATCTATTAGATTGAATACAAACGGTAGTGTCGTCTTAGATGAACTTTATGACCTTGTAAACAAAGGAATAGACGTAACAGTTACCTTAAGTTTTGATGGAATAGGATTAACGCATGACTATGTAAGATGGCCTATTAAGTGGGAGACTTTCTTAAAGAATTTAATGACATATAAAAGTATGCCCGTTAATTTGAATTTATGGACCACTGTTAGTGCTTTGAACATATGCGATTTAAAAAATATTTTTGATTTCGTTAACGAGTATCAACTAAATCATAGTTGGGCTCTATTAGAAAATCCGCAAGAATTAAATATCAAATTTAAAAATAAATTTACAACCGCAGCTAAGGAAATATTACGCGGACATCCATTAGCTGACGCACTAGCAACAGATATTGACAACACAAAAGATTTAGAACAGTTTATTAATAGTTCGGATACTTTGCGTAAAATATCAATAAACGATTACATTAAGATTTGAAATTTTCAAAAAACTTTGTATAATTAAATTAATAAGGAAAAATATCATGGCAAAACCATTTGACGTAAGCAAATTTCGTAAAAGCATTACAAAAGCAATTGACGGCATCTCCGTTGGTTTTAGAGACCCCGACACTTGGATCTCAACAAACAACTACGCTCTTAACTATCTTATTAGCGGGGATTTTAACAGAGGTATACCGATGGGTAAGGTTACGGTGTTTGCTGGAGAATCTGGTGCGGGTAAATCCTTTATCTGTTCGGGGAACCTGGTCAAAAATGCACAAAAACAAGGCATTTACGTCATTCTTATCGACACTGAGAACGCTCTTGATGAAGCATGGCTACACGCCCTCGGAGTTGATACGTCTGAGGACAAGCTACTTAAACTCAACATGGCCATGATCGATGACGTGGCTAAAATGATTAGTGAGTTTGTTAAAGAATATAAAACCCTACCTGAAGATCAACGCCCTAAAGTGTTGTTCGTACTAGACTCACTGGGTATGCTATTAACGCCAACGGACGTTAACCAGTTTGACGCTGGTGACTTGAAAGGGGATATGGGACGTAAGCCAAAGGCCCTGACTGCGTTGGTGCGTAACTGCGTAAACATGTTTGGTGATTTAAACATTGGCTTGGTGGCCACAAACCACACCTACGCAAGCCAAGACATGTTTGATCCGGACGATAAAATCTCCGGCGGACAAGGCTTTATCTATGCAAGCAGTATCGTTGTAGCTATGCGCAAACTCAAACTCAAAGAAGATGAGGACGGCAACAAAGTCAGCGAAGTAAAAGGTATTCGTGCCGCATGTAAAATCATGAAGACACGTTATGCTAAACCTTTTGAAAGCGTACAAGTCAAGATTCCTTACGAAACTGGTATGAATCCTTACAGCGGCTTAGTTGACATGTTTGAAGGCAAAGGTTTATTGTCTAAGGAAGGTAATAGTCTTAAATACACTTTAGTAGATGGGACTGTTATTAAACAATTCCGTAAAGCATGGGAACGAAACGAAGACGGCAGCTTGGATAAAGTCATGGAAGATTTTATTAAAAATCCACATCACAAAGAAGCTGAACATCTAGAAATAGAATCAGAGGAAGAATAATGACTATTGATGCAGATGTTTTAAGTGAAACATACCAAACACTTAAACAATATATTCCGCAAAAAGATCGCCAAGAAGCTAGTGATAACTTAATGAGTATTTTGGTAGATGTACTAGGTGATCTAGAACTCAAAGAGTTTAGTGGTACTGATCAGTATACCAAGAGAAGTTATCAAGAGTATGCTGGCGACTCGGATGAAGAAGACTACGAAGACTACGAAGAATGACTTCCGGTCCTTACTGTTCTCAAAAGTTTTGGTTCCTATCAGTTAACGCAGAACGTAGAACAGTAGGTGCATGTTGCTCAGCTAGTCACTCTAAGATAGACACAAACTGGTTAGCCAGTAATCCGGGTCAGCTTTTTAATTCAGACTTATTAATGTCTGAACGAGAACAAATGCTGACTAACAAATTCCCAGCATCTTGTGAAAATGCCTGCTATAAACCTGAGTCGATGGGTGTTACTAGCAGGCGTTTGCTATTTAAAAATACAAAGCAAACACACACTAATATTCAATCAATGCCTGAAGAGATTTCTTTGTTTCTAGGAACCAACTGCAATCTGACTTGTAGTTATTGTTGCAAAGAATATAGTACTGCATGGATTAAAGACTTAGAAAATAACGGTAATTATTTTGACGACGATAATCGATTTGTTCTGAATAAAATAGATAACGTTATTCTAAAAATTAGTCAATCTGAAATGCAAAGTACCAAACAGTTTAATTTGATACTGGATAATTTGGCACAATATACCAGTGTAAAGGAATTTAGCATCGCCGGCGGCGAACCGTTTCTTCAAAATAATTTAATATCTATAATAGACAAAATAAAAACAAAAGCGAACATTTGTACTGGATTGGGCGTTACTAGTAAAAGGTTCGAGTCTTTAGTATCTAAATTAGATCCTGCTAAAGTTTCTATCGTAGTAAGTGCTGAAAATATCGATAAATTATACGAATTTAATCGTTACGGAAACACATATACTAGATTTATTGACAACTTAAATATTCTGGAAAAATATAACTTTGATTACACTTTTAATTCTGTATTAAGTAATCTAACAGTTTTTGGTTTTTCTAAGTTTATAAAGAGATTCGGGTCTAATCGAATACACTTACAGGTCTGTACAGACCCAAACTTTTTAACAACTAGCGTACTCCCACAACATTGTAAAGATCAATTATTGAATGACGATTATGATGTATTCGATAAGCAAGTAAAAGAATTAATTGCTCAACCGACTGTTACAGAATTGGAATTAAAATTTTGTAAATACGTAACAGAATTTACTCGCAGAAGAGATTTAAGTTTATCAGTCTTTCCTGAAACATTTACCAGCTGGATAAATCAAAATGTCTGATAATAAAGTATATTTTCCTATTAAAACAGAAACAGCATGTCAGAAAAAATGGAATTGGAGCACCATATTTTTAAATACAGGGAGAACTAATAGTTGCCACCGCTGCGATACTTTGCCTATTGACATTAACAATTTTGACGAGTTTCATAATCTACCCAAGAAGTTAGCTGATCGACAACTTATGCTAGAAGGTAAATGGCCGGTAGGCGGCTGCGAATATTGTCAAAAACTTGAGAGCACCGGACAAGGTAGCGATAGAACATATCATTTGAGTATTCCTGATCTAACACCGCCAGAGTTATTAGAAAACAAATCAGCAGTGAATGTTACCCCGCAAATTGTTGAAGTTTATTTAAATAATACTTGTAACTTGGCTTGTGTTTACTGCACTGAAGAATATAGTACAAGAATACAAAGTGAAAATAAAAAGTTCGGATTATTTGATCAGCAAGGCGTAAGCATAATTCCTGGTAGATTTGTTAACACCAATGAGTACTTTGAAAAATTTTGTACTTGGTTAGAAACTAATATTCATAAATTAAAACGATTACATCTAGAGGGTGGCGAAACATTTTATCAACGCGAGATGGATGTGATCATCGATATTATAAAAAAGAACCCCAATAAAAAACTGGAAGTAAATGTAGTATCCAATTTAATGGCACACAAAACTAAACATTTTATTTCAGAGTTTAAAGAATTATGCAAAACAAGATCTATTGGTAGATTTGATTTAACCGCCAGTCTGGACTGCTGGGGTCCAGAGGCAGAATATATTCGGTTCGGTTTAGATTTAAAGACATGGGAAGAAAATTTTTCATATGCAGTAGAGCAAAAATGGTTAACATTAAATGTTAATATGGTTATCAATGCATTGTCCATTAAAACTACTCCTGCGCTAATAGAAAAAATAAATTTTTATAGTAGAAGCAGAAACATTAATCAACAATTTAATTTGGTGGTCGGCGCCAAAACGTATATGCATCCAAAAATCTTTGGCGGGGAAATGTGGGCAGATGATTTTGAGAAAATTTTATTATTGTTACCAGACAATACCCCAGTAAAAGCTAAACAAAAAGACTATATGAAAGGTATATGGGAATATTTGAAATCTTGTGACAAAGATGTTACAATGATTAATCAGCTTTACGTTTACTTAGATGAATTAGATCGACGTAGGGGTACTAATTGGCGGAATCTTTTTCCTTATTTAGATAATGTGGTATAATAAAATTGTTCAAGACCTAGGCAACATTCCTGCTTTTATTAACTATTACGAAGATGAGTTAACAGAAGCAAAACAGGATTGTGGTGTCAGGGGTAACCTTGAAAAAAATATAGCAGCCTTGCCTGGTCTAACTGAACATAGATTTAATCAGCTACAAGAAATTGAAGCAGTATTAAACTTTCTAAACATACAGCTACGCAAAATACGCAAAAAGCATTTTCAAAAATATCTTGAAAACTACAACAGGGCACTTACAAGCCGTGATGCCGAAAAATATGTGGACGGAGAAGATGAAGTAATCGACTTTGAAACTATTATTAACGAAGTCGCACTCATCCGCAATAAATGGCTAGGCTTAATGAAAGGTCTCGAAAGCAAAAACTTTATGTTAGGTCACGTAAGCAGACTCAGGACTGCTGGTATGGAAGACGTAACACTATAAGTATTTTTATGAAAATTGTACTTGTAACAGGCGGATTCGATCCGTTGCATTCCGGACACATAGCGTATTTTGAAGAAGCTAAAAAGCTAGGGGACTTACTAATAGTAGGTATCAATAGCGATGCTTGGCTGGAACGTAAAAAAGGTCGGGCATTTATGCCATGGGCAGAACGTGCGGCTATTGTAGATAATCTTAAGATGGTGGACTTTGTCTACGAGTTTAACGACGACGATGGGTCTAGTAAGGATGCTATTGTCAGAGTTAAACAATCATATCCCGATGCTGAAATTATTTTTGCCAACGGCGGAGATCGTACTAAAGATAATATTCCCGAAATGGACTTGGTAGGTAGTCGACTATCCTTTGTATTTGGTGTAGGCGGCGAAGACAAGCGCAACAGTAGCAGTTGGATTTTAGACGAGTGGAAAGCACCTAAGACTCAACGTAGTTGGGGCTACTATAGGGTTTTGCACACTTGCGGACCACATGTAAAACTAAAAGAATTAACAGTAGCTCCTAAGACTTGCTTGAGCATGCAACGACATGAAAAACGTGCAGAGTTTTGGTTTGTGGCAGAAGGTACAGCGCATGTATACACGCTAGATAATAGTACTGATGAAGACCTGAAATGTACTATGACTGCACATCAAAACACATTTATACAAACAGGAGAATGGCACATGCTCTGTAATGAAACTGATCAGCCGTTAAAGTTGATAGAAATTCAATACGGAGAAAACTGTGTCGAAGAGGACATTGAACGAAAGTAAATTACTTTTGCGGTAATCGACCGTAGTTCACCCAATCCCAATCTTCGTCGGTCATTGGTAACCACATAGGTTTATTGTTCATTTTAGTACCACATTCCTTGTGCTCTGCGAGCTCTTGATTGCCCGATTTCTTTAAGCAATTCATATATAGTTTTCCATATAGTTTGTGGTAACTTCATACGAATCCCCTATCGCGAATATTTTGGTCGTAATGACGAACCCACATTTCAACTTCTGCGGTACTCTTGGGTTGCTTGCTAACAACAAATGTTTCTACGCTGTCTTGGTATGAGCGTTCTGTAAATAGACTTTTGATCCATTGTAAAAATTTCATTTTTTGATTCCTTATAAGTAGAAACCATATTAGTGTTTCTACTTAGTATTTATGTTGCAGTGCAACATTTCTGTGATATTTTATTTGGTAATAAATACAATACTATGTCCGAAATCCGCAAATTTATTAATATAATAGAAGCTCCTGAGCTTAAAAAACAAGTTATCGACTTGGTTAAACAAACAGATGATCAGCCATTGCTACAGAAAGTCTACAATGCCCTAGCGATGGGCGACTTACCAGACAGACTACAGTCTTTGCTAAGCAAAGATGCAGATGCTAGTAAGTTTGTAGAAAAAATAGCTAATACCATAGTGGCAATGGATTATCCGCCAAACGATAAAGAAGCATTTATAAAGCAATATCCAAAAGGCTTCATTAACACAGAATCTTTGCTAAGCGGATCAAAGCTTCGATTTAACCAATTTGTAACTCCCGGACTTCCTGCGGCACTGTTTAAAATTTTATCAGTGGAACTCGTTAGTCAAGGAGTTGGCCCGGGCGAAGTTGCTCTTGCAGTATTAAGCCCAGAGGTTAGCTGGAGCGGGCGAGCAGTAGGCGGCGGCGACGTACAAATTGGCAAAAAAGCCGTTGAAGTTAAAACAACTGTAAGCAGTGGCGGCCGATGGATGAATCCTCGTAAGGCAAACATGAATATGCCTGCTATTGCTAAAGCAATAACTACAGCTATAGCCGAAACCCGCAAAAAGAATAAACAAAAAGCAGCAGCTCCTTTTGAAATGCCAGATCGTGTTAATGCAATTGCATGGGCACAGCAAATCAGACCTATGATTGATCCTAGCCTGTTGCCTGGCGTTACTAAAACTATGGCAGATGCTTACTTTAATCAAGTAAAAAATACAGCATACCAGAAAGCTTTATTGAGCGGGGATGGCGCACAAATTAGAGATGCTATCATTTCAGTTGGATATGCTAATTACAAAAAATATTCTAAGTTTGCAGGCATCTTATTAATGGATATTAAATCTGAGTCTGCACAATACTTCGAAGATGTTGCTGATATTAAAAATGATATCAAAGTCGATACAGCATATGTTTATGCACCCGAAGGTGAAGCAATGCCTAAGGTTAGCCTACTAGGTACCGGTGGTCCTACCACCGACACCGGTTTGGGCGGTGACGACGAAGTAGAAGCCAGGCCTCGTCGCAAAGCAAAAGGAGAACCAGAAGCTCCGGTTGCAACACACGGAGTTAAAGGACTTCGTCCAAAAACAGCTAAGTCTACAGAAAAAGGTGTAAGTAATCTTCGCGCTAAGCGATAATTGTTGACAATAATTAACAAAGACTATATAATAGATCTATTGCGCCTGTAGCTCAGTTGGTTAGAGCAGTGGACTCATAATCCATTGGTCGCGGGTTCAAGTCCCTCCGGGCGCACCATTTTAACTATGAAAAAATTACTTCAAGACACTGGCGGTTTTCAATTATTTGCAGAGCTTAAGCCCATTGCGGCATTGAAGAATGAGCAATACGAACTAAAATTTACAACTAAATGGGCAGACAGCAAAAACCCTGACGAAGAAATGGTTAAAGCACAGTTCATTTTGAATGAAGAAGCACTGGACATTCTATGGAAATTAATTGGGACAACGTGACCGAAATGCCCCGCCCGGTGTTTTCTATTGCAGACAATACGCCCACTGCTCATGTTATAATGACCACAGGCGAGACTGAAATGCTTAAGATCACAAAAGATAGTTTTTATGTTCGGGGCGTAAAAGTTCCGCAAGATGACAAAGAAGCAGAAACAGTTTACAATGCTTTTTTACAGTGGATGAGCTATATGGCGTTGACAAGAAATTATTAAGGCCGTATAATACAAACATTGCCTGGATGGTGAAATAGGTAGACACAAGAGACTTAAAATCTCTCGCTTTAATCGGCGTACCGGTTCGATTCCGGTTCCAGGCACCAATTATTTTGGTTGGTTGAACAAGTAGTTCAACGAATCCCCATATTTTTCTCTATACTCTTTTTCACTCAAAAGAGGCAAGCTATCAGTTCTTATTACACTATTATCGCTTAGTCTTGCGATATACCGAACGTCATTGACAGCTAATTTTTTATTTCTGTATAACATTGCTTGAGTACTATTTACTTTGGTTTTTGACTTCCGATAAAGTTCGTTTTTATCATATTTGAAAATATAATCTTTATACACTTGTTTGTACCGGTTAAATGTCTTTCCTATAATACTGTTAACATTTAAAGACATGTAGTGTTCAAAATTTACGTGGTCATAAAACCCAATAGCCAGGGGACTATATTCTTCAGTCAACGAATTACTGGATGCTACGTAATATTGTAATTTTGTCGAAATATAAAACCACCAACGAGCTTCCCAAATGGTTTTAATTTCGAATCCGCTTTTACTAAAATAAAACTTTACCCAATCAATGAATGGTGGATTCGGATTGGTTTTAAAAAATAAATCTTCCCATGATTGCTGTAGACCGTCGTAACCATAACGTGTGTAAAAGCTCTCGTCCAAGCTTCCTGTGATTTCGTCCGACGCATCACCAGTGATAAACAATCCATCTAATGGTTTTAGATACGCATCTCCGCTATAATCGTATAATTCTAATCCTGGAATTTGTAGTAGCTTTAAGTAAAGCACGGGATTTTCTTGTATAGTAGTAGGAGTGAACACAATTCGAATTTGATCGTATTTGTCTATAGAAGATAAAAAACCAACGATCATAGCAGTAGAATCTATTCCTCCGCTCCAAAATAAATTTAATTTTGATCCGATAGCAACTAGCTCTTTAACTCTTGTCTCCACGCAATCATCGAAGGTCATTTGGAAATCAGGGGACGGTGGGACCCAAGGTCTGTGCAAATAAAAATTAAACGGAGAATGAACTGTTTGTGTTCGATCAATGATATCTCCTGCTGGTTGCGAGCTAAAACAATGATTTATGTCTATCAAATGGTTGTACTCGCCGAACCCTGCAATAAAAAATTGTTTTGCTGTTTCCCCGCTATTAATGATGTTGTAGCCGTGATACTTTATTATTTTTTTAAAATATTTAGGCTCAGTCAAATACAATAAAGGTTTCATGCGTAAATATTTGTTATTTGATCGATTTCGTGTTTTATTTCGTTTAGGGCTAAATCTAAGTCTGTCAGATCGTCTGTTTGAAATTTATTGATTTTTTCGATAATCTGCACTTCGTAGGCTGATAGCTGACAAAGCATTCTTACACGTCTAGCATATCTAACCGGATCTTCGGTATAAGAAACTAATGCACCTAGTAGAATGTCTCGAGCTATTGTTATATAATTGCATGTGTTTAGGATAAGAGTCGCTTGACTTAAAGTAGTAGTTGACATTACAATATTTATAGAGCACTTTATTCCAGTGATTGTATTTGGTATAAATAAAACAAAAGTTGTATTTTTATCAAGATTACCAAAAGTAATTGACAACAAGGCATAAATAAATTACAATAGAAACTGTTATGAAAAACACAAGATCATTATCGTCACTACATTGCATAGCCAAACAAGGCGGCTTTATGCCCACCTATTGGTCTGCGATTAGTCTGCAAAATAATGATCGTACACCAGAGGGGATTACCCCGGGGTCCGTTGGAGCAGAGAAAATACCTAGAGTATAATCTCAAAATACTTCAAAAGGACCCCAGGACTAAACACCCTGGGGTTTTTGTTTATGTAAAGGAGTTATGATAAAAGTAAACATTGCAAAGCGAATGAGAGAAGTTAGGTGGACAACAGAGCACACTTTAACTGAAGCTGATTTTCGTAAGAAGTTAGCTGAAAAGTTCGAACGTGCCAGAGTTCAATCTGACCAACTTAAAAGGTTAGCAAAAACTTTGGCATAACTTAAACGTGAATAGGCAACGAGAGCCGGAATACAGCGTTAAATGTATCGAATGGGCGGACAGTAGGATGAACGTGTGGCGAGAACGCACTAGTATAAATTACTGGGTAGGGTACAACCCTATCATATCCTGCGGCAACGCAGGGTATTCTAAAACATACTTTGTGAAAAATGGCCCCTATTGCGGCCTAAGTAATTTAGTATGTTTTAGAATACCTTAAGATGAACATTGCCGGGTCCTTCTGACGGGCTCCGCGTTAGACTTGACGCTAACACCCTAAGGTATATATAATACTATATGAACATTTTAACATTAGTTGTTAAATCATCAGAATTTAAGGGCTGGCCCAAGATTAGAATATTTCTTGGTCAGGAACTAGTAGTTGATTTACAGATGGTACAAGAAGTTACATCGATTGATATACAATTGAATGAAACTGCCAATTACATAAAAGTAGAAAGATACGGCAAAACCGATGACCAAGTTAAAATTGTCGACGGGCGTATTGTACAAGATCAAGTACTTGAAGTTCAAGACTTACTAGTTGACGGCATTAAAATTCCAGACTGGTTCAAGTATAATCAGAGTTATATAGAATACGACAGTATTCGGCATAATAATTCAACAGTGTTAGGCCCCAATGGTATTTGGGTTTTAAATTTTAAAACACCATTTATTACTTTTTTCTTAGACAGTAAGATAGAACACGAAGCTAAATACAACCAGGATTATAATTTTCCTTGGAGTTATAAATTAGGGCCCGATTCAGTAAAAAAGTTATCTGCAGAATTTACTGTTATAAAAGATTTAATTAATAAACATTTATGAAAAAAGTAATCTGTATAGCAGTTGATTTAATTAACGCTGATAAACCTCCTGCGTCCCTTGCATTTTTAGCAGGCGCTTGTGAAAAAGCAACAGTCGATTATCAATGTATAAGCCTTAATGGTAAATTTTTATCATTGCTGTCTAAAGCTAATATGGATAAGGTTTATAATAGTTTGTTAAAGACTGGATCCACAGAAGACATAGTCTCTATTCTTAAAGATCCATTAGACGATATCATTAAAGATGTAAAAGAGTATTCTCCAGATTTGATTTTAGTCAGTATTTTTAGTTTTATGCAAAAGACATTGGCTGAAGTATTTTTAAAGTTTATCAGATTGAATTTGCCAACTGTAGAAATTATAGCAGGTGGCCCAGGTGTCTCTAGTACAGATGAATTGCATAGAACATTTGGTTCAGTTTTACTAAAGAATAATCTAGTAGACTATTATTGCCTTGGAGAAGGCGATGTAGTGTTACCAGAATTTTTAAACGGTAAAAAAGATTCACTGGGCATTAACGGTAAAGGTACTGGGCTTGAATCTTGGGTTCCACAACTAGACGATTTAGATAATCAGTTTCTTCTTCCAAGCTATAAAAAAATTGAAGTTGGTAACTATCATAATCTAGAATTAAAAAACTCTGCTATATTTTCTATTAGTACAAGTAGAGGGTGTGTTAGAGACTGCGCATTTTGTGATGTTTCTAATACCTGGAAAAAATTTAGGTTCAGAAGCGGACAACATGTCGCTGATGAAATTTTAAAACATCATTTAGATGTTGGTGCAGTACATTTTACTATCGTCGATTCGTTGATAAACGGTAGCTTGAAAAGTTTTAAAGAGTTTAACTTGGCAATGATCAAGTTAAAAGAAACTTATCCTGGCTTAGAAAAATTTAGCTACAACGGTATGTTTATTGTGCGAGATAAAAAAACTCATAATGAAGAAATGTTTCGATTGATGCAAGCAGCTGGTTGTGAAAGCCTTGCTATCGGAGTAGAAACAGGTAGCGACAGACTTCGTTTTGAAATGAATAAAAAATTTACAAACGAAGATTTAGACTTTCACTTAGAAATGTGTTCTAAGTATAATATAAGAAATAGTCTTTTAATGTTTGTTGGGTATCCTACAGAAACCGAAGAAGATTTTGAGCAATCTTTAAAAATGTTGGAACGATATCAAAAATATCTAATAGATGATACGGTTATTGGTATTAATCATTCGGGAGTTTTTAATCTGGTTCCAGGTAGTCCTCTTTACAAAAGTAAAGATGAAATAGGCATTGAAATAGGACACCACTACAATTCTTCAGTATTAAATTGGATTAATAAAAATAATCCTAGTTTGACACAGAAAGAAAGAGCACTAAGAGATTTAGAATTTAGACGACGAGCACTAGAGCTTCGATATCCTATACCTTACGCAAACAGGTATGTTCAATACCTGAAACAAGTAAGT
>JACCDY010112139.1_pt1 | contig 13336 bp, 5 predicted proteins | sample 7446391 | NCBI WGS metagenome assembly JACCDY01 (sample SAMN15323451, study PRJNA562643) | freshwater metagenome | isolation source: river surface water | place: USA:Blue River Watershed | collected 2017-08-18 | reverse complement strand
GAGTATTGTACATTGAAGTTACACCTCTTCCAGCCCCGCCACCGCCGCCTCCCCCGCCCCCAGCAATAACACCGCCAGTGTTATTTATTACTAATGGTGATGAGGTTAAAATAGCTGTTCCTCCATTTTCTCCAGGTGCGCCAATGCCAGGCCCAGAAGGGGGTCCTGTTGATATGCTTCCCGGTGGAGTTGCAGGGTTTGGGCTGGGTAATGGAGTTGTTCCAGGGGCCGAAAGAGATCCTCCGTTACCACCAGAGCCACCTTTTCCAACGATAGTTCCTTGGTTTGTTAATGTTACTGTTGATTGAGTAGGAAGAGCGGGAGAAACTTTAAATGCTGCTTGAGGCGTAGAAGTAGAATAGACTACTACGGCAGGATTGACTGTTATTGAAGCTTCAACATCATCGGTGCCATTCCAACCAGCCGTAGTTAATTTAGTTCTTAGATCATAATTGGAAGTAGGAGTAGTGATGGTTTCATTATAAATAAAAGCGTTAGTATGAACTTGTCTCCAGTTAGTTCCATCATGAACCCATGAATACCTGACTAGTCTCCATGCAGTTGCTGCAGCATCATACGTATATATTTTCTTAATCTTTCTCCAACTTGATCCATCGTATACTTGTGTTATAGTTGCCATATTTTTTTATTTAAAGTAAGGTCCTAACAACCAACAAACAACCGAATGCCTGGTGCCCGAAATAACGTCTTCTACTCCATGCAAAACAAAAGAAGGAAATACTATGATAGTGCCTTTGCTTTGCTGTGGATATATCTTTTCGTCTCCTACTTGTAAAAACAATTTGCCTCCCTCAAAGTCATCATTTAAGAAAGCCAACACAGTCAGCTTTCTACAATTATCATGCGGATGACTTAAAAAAGTATCTATATGAGACTTATACCTTCCTTCTTTTTCATATTTCAAATATTCTATTTGATGACAATTATTTATATCAAATCTCCAAGCTTGTTGGTTGGCTACAAAACCAGATCCTATCATATGTGCACCTATTCCTTCATGAATAGGCAACATAGTCTTGTCAACATTTCTAACATTGGGGTTCAATCCTCTTTGATTTCCTCCACCAATTAGTCCTTTTTCTAAACTATGATTACAATATTTTCCTATAACTGAGTTACAAAAATCATCGCTTAACACATTTTCAAAGAACCAATAATTCAACGGTTCAAAAGATTCTTTTTTCTTAACTATTTTTTTAGTTTCTGCTGGTGTTCCTACTTCATCTCTTCTATCGTATTTCTCATCTTTATAGGGACCATCTGCGTCTACATAATGGAAGAATACTTGGCACTGCCATTCACCTTGAAACTGTTCTCTCCAATGAGAAATTTCAGTACCTTTATATAAAACTGCATCACCTATTTCCAATACTAATGGATTACTATTATCTATTACATTTTCAGTATTAAAAAATATAGGCCAAGCTTTTTCATCAAAACCAAGCGTTATAGTAGCACTGATCTCACACGCTGGTCTGTCCGTGTGAATTTTTAGCTCTTCTCCCTTTCTATAAATTCTAGCATAGCTGTAAGTTGGAAGAAGAGTTTTACTAGAAACATCGGTAAATACTTCTGTCAATTGCTCCATCATATTATCAAAAAACGCATCTCCATAGACAGAATCTGACACTGGACACTGAACATCTTTTGTAGTCTTAGACTCATTATAAAGCTTGAAAAGATGATCACACGCTTCTTTACACTGTTCATTAGATAGAACTTCTTTAAGCACTACATATTTTTTTTCATTAAAATCATCAACAATATTCATACTATTTCCTCATATCAATATATGTATACAATGTCTCCATTTTGTGGACTTGCGTTTACATCTTGTGGGCCATTAGGTGTAGAACTGTTAGCAACAATAGTTCTTCTACCTCTAGCATTGGTGTTTGCTGTTATAACAGTATTCACTGTACTATTACCTATCATTATAGCTAAGTTTCCAGCAACACTGAACCCAGTCGTTATATTTATTCCGTTAGCTGTTCCAATGGTTCCAATCGTAAGAGCAGTAGAGTTGACAGTCGTTGACGTACCAACTGTATGACTGGCTGCGTTTATAGTGCCAGTATGATAAGCACCAGTAGAGTTAGCTATGAATGATGTACCAACTGTATGACTGGCTGCGTTAACAGACCCAGTGATATTTGCAAACCCAGTATGCGTAATTCCTATCGAATTTATAAATGCGGCTGTGCCAACGTTAGCACTAGTGGTTACATATAATGTAGCAGTATTAGTTTGGTTGACAACATTCAATGCTTGTAAATTAGCCAATGCACTATTGACTGACATCGAACCAATGGCTAGTGTTGTAGGCGTTAAGTTAGCTCTACTACTACTATTAGCAACGTATATGATATTATAATCTACTGCAGCATTAGCAGTCGTGTTGCCTAAGTCTATTCCTGTCGTAGTTATCAAAGCGCCATTGCCGGCTCCAAATGGACCCAATGATACTGCAGTAGAGTTGACTACTGTTGTAGTGCCAACAGTGTAGCTAGCTGCATTTATAGTTCCAGTATGATAGGCACCAGTGGAGTTTGCTAAGAACGCTGATGCAACGTTGGCGCTAGTGGTTACATATAAAGTACCAGTATTAGTCTGATTGACAACATTCAATGCTTGAAGATTGGCTAATGCACTATTGACTGACATCGAACCAATAGCTAGTGTTGTCGGTGTTAGGTTAGCCCTACTAGAACTATTTGCTACATATATGATGTTGTAATTAAGAGCAGCATTAGCAGATGTATTACCAATGTCTAAGGTAGTAGTTGTTATTAGTGCGCCATTGCCGGCTCCAAATGGACCCAATGCGATTGCAGTAGAATTTACAACAGTAGTAGTGCCAACTGTATGACTGGCTGCGTTTATAGTGCCAGTATGATAAGCACCGGTAGAGTTGGCTAAGAATGCAGATGCAACGTTGGCGCTAGTGGTTACATAAAGAGTTGCAGTATTAGTTTGGTTAACTACATTAAGTGCTACAGTATTTGTTAGTGAACTATTAGTTGTAAATGCGGTACCAACATTTGCTGATGTAGTTACAAACAATGTACCGGTGTTTGTTTGATTAACAACGTTTAGTGCTTGCAGATTAGCTAGTGCACTGTTAACTGTTATTGAACCGATCGCTAGTGTTGTTGGTGTTAGGTTAGCCCTACTAGAACTATTTGCTACATATATGATGTTGTATTTAAGAGCTGCGTTACCAGATGTGTTACCAATGTCTAGAGTGGTCGTAGTTATCAATGTTCCATTAGTAACTCCAAATGGCCCTAATGATACTGCAGTAGAGTTGACTACTGTTGTGGTACCTACAGTATGACTGGCTGCATTTATAGTTCCAGTATGATAAGCGCCAGTAGAGTTAACTAAGAAAGCAGATGCAACATTAGCAGATGTAGTTACATATAACGTGGCAGTATTAGTTTGATTGACAACGTTCAATGCTTGCAGATTAGCTAGTGCACTGTTAACTGTAATTGATCCAATAGCCAACGTCGTTGGTGTTAGGTTAGCTCTACTGCTACTATTAGCAACATATATGATGTTGTAATTAAGAGCAGCATTACCAGATGTATTACCAATGTCTAGAGTAGTTGTAGTTATCAAAGCACCATTGCCAGTTCCAAATGGCCCTAATGATACTGCAGTAGAGTTGACTACTGTTGTGGTACCTACAGTATGACTGGCTGCATTCATGGTACCAGTATGATAAGCACCAGTGGAGTTGGCTAAGAACGCTGATGCAACGTTAGCAGACGTAGTTACATATAAAGTACCAGTATTAGTCTGATTGACAACATTCAATGCTTGTAAATTAGCTAGTGCACTGTTAACGGTAGCAGAACCAATAGCTAATGTTGTTGGAGTTAGGTTAGCTGTCGATGAACTATTCGCTACTTGTAATAAGTTATATGCAAGAGTTGCATTTGCTGCAGTATTACCAGTAGTAACACTTGTATTAGTAACTGTAGTTCCATTTGTAGAAGAAACACCACCACCTACATTTAATTGAGTGCTAGTATTGGTGGTGCCGGTAACAGTTAAACCACCTTCTGCTGTTAGTAGATTTCTTACACCTAAAGTGTTAAGAGCATTAGCAGTTCCACTAATACCTAAAGTGCTCAATGCGTTAGCAGCTGCAGTTAATCTAGTTGTTCCAGTTACACCAAAGTTACCACCTACGTTTGCATTACCTTGAATGTTTGCAGTTGCTGAAATATCAACATCACCAGTAACTCGCAAATCAACAGCAGGAGCAGTATTGTTTATTCCAACTCTATTGGTTGCAGCACTTACGAATAAAACACCTGAGTCAAAGCTAACGTTACCTGAATATGTTCCAACACCTATAATATTATTAACAGTTGTATTACCTATTGAAATACTACTAACATTTATTGAAACACCGTTTACATTTCCAATAGTCCCAATATCAATTTTTTGTTGGGTTATTGTAGTGTTTACTGAAGAATTACCTATGCTTAAAGACGTAGAATTAATCGAAGAGCCAATAGTCGTATCAATAGTTCCTACATTGAAAGAAGTTGTAGTGTTGGTGATACCAGTAACTGTAAGGCCGGCCGCTGCTGTCAATAAACCATTGACACCTAAAGTATTAAGAGCATTAGCCGCTCCACCCATTCCAAAGGTGTTTAATACATTCGCGGCTCCAGTTAATCTAGTTGTTCCAGTTACACCAAAGTTACCACCTACGTTTGCATTACTTTGAATGTTTGCAGTTGCTGAAATATCAACATCACCAGTGACTCTTAACGCTACTCCTGGTGCTGTGCTATTGATACCAACACGATTGTTGTGAGCATCTACAAACAATACGCCTGAATCAAAACTAATGTTACCAGAATAACCACCAGATGTGATGTTATTGTTAACTGTTGAATTGCCTATGGCTATAACTGAAGAATTAATAGATATTCCATTAGAGACACCAATTGTGCCATAATTAATACCTAAACCGGTCATAGACATTGTAGCTGTAGAATTTCCTACTATAATAGTAGAAGAATTCATCGTAGAACCATTAGCCGTTCCAATAGTTCCTACATTGAAAGAAGTCGTGGTGTTGGTGATACCAGTAACTGTAAGGCCGGCAGCGGCAGTTAGTAATCCATTAACACCTAAAGTATTAAGAGCATTAGCTGCCCCACTTATTCCAAGAGTGCTTAATGTATTAGCTGCTCCAGTTACTCTAATGGTTCCACCTATAGCAACTGCTCCACTGATGTTAGCTGCGCCTGATACTTGAAATTTTGTATCAGGTGTGCTGGTTCCTACGCCAACATATGCATCAGTACCATTTACAAATAATGTTCCAGAAGAAAAAGAAGTATTTCCACTTACATAATGTGTGCACGCCCCAGTAACCATAAGATTACCAGCAACTGTTAAATTATTGCTTAATGTAGCTGCACCAGTTACAGCGATTGTGTTACTTAAAGTAGCTGCTCCAGTAACACCTATTGTGTTGCCTAAAGTAGCTGCACCGGTTACTGTTAATGTGTTGCTTAAAGTTGTAGTATTTGTAACTGATAGCGTATTTCCTAAAGTAGCTGCACCAGTTATAGCGATTGTATTACTTAAAGTGGCTGCTCCAGTAACACCCAATGTGTTACTTAAAGTAGCTGCACCAGTTACGGCTATGGTATTGCTTAAAGTAGCTGCACCAGTTACGGCTATCGTATTGCTTAAAGTAGCTGCTCCTGTAACACCTATAGTATTGCCTAAAGTAGCTGCACCAGTAACAGCAATGGTATTCGCGAATGTAACGTTACCGGTTACCGCTAATGTGTTGGACATCACTACATTGCCAGTAACAGCCAAGGTATTGGACATCACTGCGTTACCAGTAACTAAAATAGTATTAGATAAAGTCGCGTTACCAGTTAATGATAACGTATTAGATAGCGTAGCAGCACCAGTTAATGCTAAAGTGTTTGATAATGTAGCTGCACCGCTAAGATTTAAAGTATTTGCTGAAACAACCCATCTTCTTGTACTATCACCTAGGGGAATAGTATTATTTACCGGATAAGACCCAACATATATGGATGCTGTATCTAAAAACGCATTGAATTGATTTGTGGTATTTCCTATATTAAGACCATCTACACTAGCAAGAATATCTCCTGTTCTAACTTCACCTCCACTTATAATAGATTCACCGGTAACAACCAAATCTCCATTGATATGGACCAGTGAACCATCTACATATAGATTAGCTCTTGATGTAGTATTTCCTATAAAAACAGTTTGAGCAAATTCAGCGTTTCCGCCGGTTACGTATAATCCGTTTTCCGTCTTAAATCTAGTGTTAGCCATGTGTTCCTACTACTTTATAAGGGTGACTATTACTTTACTAGCTGTACTAATGTAATTTTGTTTCAATTTCAATTCAACATTTGTGCCATTTATTGTAGTACTAAAATCACCTAAGTCTTCAGTTGGAGGAGAAACGACTGTTGCATAGACTGTAATATATGAATCAGTTCCATTATGTGCCAACACCATTTCAGATGTTTGTGTATTTCCAGTAAGACCTTTAATTTGTGCTGTTATTTTAGCAGAAGAGTAACTTGATTTGTTAAACGTAAATATATTTAAAGGATTAGTTATATCACTGCCAAGATTAGAATTTGCAAACGCTGTAGTTATATAATCTACATAATAGTTTTCATTATTGCCATAAGTCACCGAACCAGTAACTGCTAATGTATTGGACATCGTCACATTGCCGGTAATCACTAATGTATTAGACATTACTACATTACCGGTCACCGCTAATGTGTTAGATAATCTTGTATTTCCAGTGACTAATAAAGTATTGGCAAATGTAACGTTACCAGTTACTGCTAATGTGTTGGACATCGTCACGCTGCCAGTCACTGCTAGAGTGTTAGATAATGTAGCATTGCCAGTCACTGCTATTGTATTTGACATTACTACATTACCAGTAACTGCTAAAGTGTTAGCAAATGTAACGTTACCAGTTACTGCTAATGTGTTGGACATCGTTACACTACCAGTTACTGCTAGTGTATTAGAAAATGTAACATTACCTGTAACTGCTAATGTGTTGGACATCACTACATTACCGGTCACTGCCAATGTATTGGACATCACTACATTACCGGTCACCAACAGAGTGTTACTAAATGTAACGTTACCAGTTACTGCTAGCGTATTAGCGAATGTAACGTTACCTGTTACAGCTAGTGTATTTGCAAATGTAACGTTACCAGTCACCGCTAGCGTGTTGGACATTACAACATTACCAGTAACTAGTAATGTGTTAGCAAACGTAACATTGCCAGTAACCGCTAATGTGTTAGATAGTCTTGTATTACCAGTGACTAATAAAGTATTAGCAAACTCTACATTACCGGTCACCGCTAATGTGTTAGATAGCCTCGTATTGCCCGTGACTAATAACGTATTAGCAAATGTAACGTTACCTGTTACAGCTAGTGTATTTGCAAATGTAGCATTGCCGGTCACTGCTATTGTATTGGACATTACTACATTGCCAGTAACTAGTAATGTGTTAGCAAATGTAACGTTACCAGTAACCGCTAATGTGTTAGATAATCTGGTGTTGCCAGTCACTAATAACGTATTGGCGAATTCTACATTACCGGTGACTACTAATGTATTAGATAATCTTGTATTACCTGTAACCAACAACGTGTTAGCAAATTCTACATTACCAAGAGTGTATAAACTGTTTGATAAAGTTGTATTGCCAGTAACCGCTAATGTGTTAGATAGTCTTGTATTTCCAGTGACTAATAAAGTATTGGCGAATTCAACATTGCCAAGAGTATACAAGCTGTTTGACAGAATAGTGTTACCAGTCACAGCTAATGTGTTAGATAATCTTGTATTACCAGTCACCAATAATGTATTTGCAAATGTAACGTTACCAGTAACGGCTAAGGTATTCGCAAACACTACGTTTCCAAGCGCATATAGTGTATTAGATAAGTTAGTGTTACCTGTCACTGCTAACGTGTTGGATAATATGGTGTTTCCAGTTACTGCTAATGTATTTGCTAAAGTTGTGTTTCCAACTGTGTATAGAGTGTTTGATAATCGGGTTGCACCAGAAATGTTAGCCGTACCGCTTACTGCAAACACAGCGTCTGGTGTAACTGTACCCACACCTACTCTATCATTTACAGAATCTACCATCAATGTTGTAAGATCAAAATATACGTTTCCGGCAATGGTTTGATAAGTAGACGTAACATCTAAATTAGCTGTGATTTGAACCAAGTTTCCACCCATGATGGTGTTTGCTGTGGTTCCATTTCCTCTCATTTGTAGAAGTGTAAGAGAAGAATTTGCTTTTACAAACGTATTACCAGTAAAGATTGAGATGCTATTGACGCTTGTATTCGTAGTCCTAACGAATAGATCAGTGCCGTTGACTATTGTGTTAGTTACCGAACTGTTTCCTAACACGTTTATAGCAACAACCGAGGTATTTCCCTTGATCGAAGTATTACCGGTTATGGTTACAATTTGACCATTTACTTGAGTATTTGCATTGTCTATCCAAACGTTGGCTTGGCAGTTAACGAAATAAGCATTAACTGTACTGTTTCCACCAATAAATGTGTTTGAATTTATTGTAAGTAGAGCAGATCCACCATCTCCTACATTTCCACCTCTAAGTTCATTGGTTGCAACTAATGTATTTGCACCGAATTTGCCTAAAAGCTGAGCTCTTCTTGGTTCAGCTACTGTACCAGTGTTTGCAACAGAGTCATTAGCTGTGATGATCTCAGTAGCCAGCGATAACAGTAAATCGTTAGTCCTGTTGATCCAGACTTCAAAAGTATCTGTTTCTATGTCTATTTGATTTATAGTTCGTGACATTACGTTCTACCGTTGATTAACTGAATGATCATGTCTTTTAATTCAGAAAATTCTGACCTAAGACCATCTATTTGCTGCTGAACAGTTTGAAGATGCTTAGCTTGTCTTCTTTTTTCTAAAATGTGTTCATACTCTGCTACATTTGTATTTATTAAAGCTTTCGTGTCAGCGTCTCTAACAAGGCCTTGATATGTTGTTTTAATGTGTTCCATTATGCAGAAACTCCTACTGCTCTAATATCATTTAATCTTGGAACAATGTAAGAAGTATTGGATAGCAATACCACTTTAATTGCAAAAGTATCATAAGTTGCAAATTCAGTAGTACTTGTACTGTAATACGTAGCTACATTATCATTGTGTATATCATTAAATACGCTACGTGGTTTTGTAACTTTTCCAACTTTCAATGAAGCCGCTTCTAAGCTCAAGTTACCAAATGCTTTATTGATTTCAAATGAAGTTGCAACTGGAGTATTTGCAACTACAGCTACACCGTATGTAGTATTTGGGAACTGAGTATCATACAGAACAATCATATCTCCATTTGCTAATTCTGTATCAAAAGATGTTCCAACACCAGTTACTGTCGTATTACCAGCAGTACTGTAAACAAATGCATCTCCCGTTATTACAGAGCTTATTTCGGGATAAGCTCTAAAGCCATAAGTTAATTCAACATAATCTTTCTTATTAGCTTTATTACTAAATTGCTTTCCATTGAATGTTGCATCTTTAATTTCTAGTTCTGTCCAATCTTTATCATCAAAAGCATCTTCATCTTTTGAATTATGACATCTTGCATATATCTTAATGTCCGTGCCATTAGGTCTCCATGCTGTTGTTATAACTCTTATGTCTTCGGCAAACCTATCTTTATCAAAAGTAACCTTTTTGGTTATGTGTCTAGCTACTGCATTACCTTGACCGGTGTGCTCATCAGTAGCATCATTATTTATCTGATTAGCAAAAACATACATCAATGATAAGTCTTTATGCAATTCAGGTGATTCATACTTATTGCTAGCATTGAATGAAAATTTAACTACAGAACTTTTGCCTTCAGAAGTAGATGTTCTTAAAACAGTAGAGTTCAATACTTCTAATGATTTAGATAATATTACAGCATCAAATTTTTCTACTTCAGTTGATTTTTCAGATTCAATATTGATAAAATTGTTATCATTGATATTGTATGATGATAAATTAGTATCATAATATGCAAAATTAACTCTATTTGAAAAAACTGATCCACCTTTAACGTTAAAATCAAAATTAGGTATGAAAGAAGTAATTGGATATGCTATGACGTTGGCGATTTCTGCCATCGAACTATAAAATTCAGATTTTACTTGAGCCCCAGCATAGACAGTAAAGGTTGCACCTGAACCAGATCCTCCAGAAACTCCATTCTGTGTTCTAACTGTTGCAATTGGGTTAGAAGTGAATCCTTCTCCTGGATTAATTATAGTTATAGATTCAATCGTACCGTTTGAGTACGTATTAACTGTAGCCCTTCCATTTTTAATAGCGCCTGTTCCAGTGAATGTAATATAATCAGTATTAGAGTATCCAGTGCCGCCAGAAAATACAATATAGTTTACTCCGTTGTTTATAAATCTAACTCTTCTAGATGCATTAGAATTATTCAAAATTAAAGTACTTGGATTATTTAAATGATTTTCATAATGAGCTACAGCAGTGAATTTATAACGAGCCGGTCTATTAGATTCACTAGTAAAAGAACATGGAGAATCTAAAAGTAATCGAGTGTCACTGAAAATATATTTAACTTTTCTAATGCAGGTATTTGCAACGTTTCCTGCAACATCAGCAACTCCATCGCTTATGACGATATCATCTCCTATATCCAAAACTGATAAGAAATTAGTTCCAGCACCGATGACCAATTGGCTTGCTGTGTATGATATATTGTTTGAAACTATCATTCTTTCGTTGGCAATTAAGCCGGATGAATACCTATATGGTGCTCTTACATTCAAGTTTCCTGGTTGGAAATAGTATACTTTATTGATTGGTTCTCCAAAATCTTGATATATTCTCTGAGGAGAAGCAAACGCAGTTGCTACGTCAGTATACCCTACAAAAGTAGAATATATGTTTTGTAGTTCTAAAAATTCATAATCATCATTTACTAGTTCAACTGATCTAGATGTTTGATATTCTAGCGCATTGATTTTGAACTTAAGATCAGTCGAAGGTATTGGTCTCAAGACTTCATCTTGTGTAGTAGGATCATTATCTATTTCAAGATAATTACTTGCTCTATAAAGTTTTCCTGAATTATAAGCATTATCACATATTGTAGTAGATCCTAGTAGAGGTCTTCCCTGTGTAGCCGTCCATAAAGAGTATTGTGGATCTTCGAAGTTTATAACGATTGCGTATTGTTTTCCTGTCTTCAATGAAATAGGTGATTTAAATCTAAACTGAGTTACATTTTTTGCGTCAAGAGAAGGACTTATGTCATCATATTTGACTCGTATTATGGATTCTTTCAATGCTTTTCTAAGATTTGGCTTATCGTTTTGTGCTTCACATATGAAAAGATAAACACCTGGGTTGACAATGTTTGACTGATTTCTCTTAGGGTGAGGTTTACTTGCAAAATACAAATCTATACTAGTTATAGTAACATTTTGACTACCATCTAATCTTGATGGATCTAAATAAAAAGTTTGAGCATAATCAAAATACAATGAAACTTCAGATAACGGCGTCTGTCCACCAGTACCAAATTCAGACCTAGTCTTTAAAATACCAAGATCTCTCGAAGACGTTGCTAAAGTTTCAGACACCAAAGATTGTGTAGTCGAACCGGTTGGAACATCCGGTTTAGTCGCAGACCAACCAGTAGGCACACTAAAATTAACAGAGCTACTCACCGTAGTATTTGAAGATTGTGTGACTGTGTTTGATACAGTCTCGGGTACATCTTCAAAATCAGTATTAGCCGCGGTGGAATCAACAAGATCAAACACCGTATTCGCCGGAGGTGGTGGCGGCGGAGGAGGTGGAGGTGGAGGAGGTGGCGGCGGAATCACCGGCACTGGTGATGGTGGCGGAGTTGGTGGAAGAACAGCTGGTTCAGGAATAACTGGTACTGGAACTGGTACAGGAGTTGGAACGACTGGTGGTGGAAGTATAGGCTCCTCAACATATGAAGATCTTTGGAGCCTAACGTTTAATGTGTTTGTCGTTACTGTAGCGCCTATGGTTGCTGTAACAAACCCCCATGCACCTGCTTGGGTTTGGGGGTTCTGAGTGCCAGCGGCTCGAGTGCTCCCTCCGTAATATCTAACTGTATTTTCTTCTAAATCAAAATATGCACCAAATACTCCTGCTCCTCCAACAGTTGCAATCAAATAGTCAGAAAGCGCTCTTTCAGAACCAGTTGCACGATCGCTGGTGAACATGGTGCCATTACTAGAAACAATTGATACTAACTCACCTTGGCGCTGTGATGCAAGTAATTGTTCTTGTGTTTGCAAACCAAGCGCTGTACCAAGACTGCTAGGGTTTAAAGCTACAGCTTCTTGTGGTGTTAAAGAAGTTAAAAATAATTCAATTTGATTTCCGTTATAAGATTGAGCTACACTGTAACCACGTTGTACCATCAATTGCTGTATAGCATTAATATGCAAATTTTGCAGAATTAGTGTACCAGTAGTAGAACTTGCTGAACCCCCGTCTCTAAGCCAAACTGAGCCATCAAAAGTAAAGCTTAATGTTCCATCTGGCCCGCTTTTTAAAGGAAGATCTGCTAAAGATTTATAGACTAAGTTAGGAGGAGTTCCCGTAACTTTCCCAGCACTAGCTAAATTGACACCTGTAGATTCTATTTCTTTAGCTCTTGTTACCTGTTTACTATATTGATTAACACTGCTCGCTGGTGTGCCCGGAGGAGTAGCAGCTTGTCTTGCACAATTATTTTTTATAGCGTTACCATTCATTACATCATAGTATGTATTTGGAACCAAACCAGTAGCAGTAAAAGTAAACGCCCTATTAAAATCATTTACAGAAGATTTAACACCATTAAAATTAGTTTCAAAATTAGATATTGCCATTTTTAGTTTCCTGTACTAAGTATTAATGTCAGACTGAATGAATTTAAGCAAATCTACTGTTGGAGAATTCAAATTTCCAGGTAAATTAAATAATTGATCCATTTGCATTAAGGCAGTAGGTTTAGGATTAAACAAAGATTTAGTCGTAGAAGTAGTTTTTTCTATAATAGTAGATTTAGGTATAACTTCTGTTTTTGTTGTAGTGTTAGTTACTTTGTCTACATAGTAAAACGTTTGCTGTATTGGATTAAAGAATGTATCGGTTCTTGTATCAGTGGTTGGTGTTGTGTCTGTATAGTTTTCGACTTC
>JACCDY010074498.1_pt1 | contig 13339 bp, 4 predicted proteins | sample 7446391 | NCBI WGS metagenome assembly JACCDY01 (sample SAMN15323451, study PRJNA562643) | freshwater metagenome | isolation source: river surface water | place: USA:Blue River Watershed | collected 2017-08-18 | reverse complement strand
TCCATATAGATCCACAAGAAGTTAGACGACGTTTAGAAGAATGGACAAATAAACGCGATGAATTCACATCCACTGCACCAGAAACAGGAGAATTTGTGGAAACACATAATCCTGGTATTGATGTCGCTATTTTTGGCTCACATCCTTTCTATAGTATACATTGCTATCGTATTAATTCCGCGAAATCGTTGGCTCGTCTCAATACATTGCTATCTATACTATTAACTGCAGATGATGAAGCATTGGACTATTTTATCAAAGAATCACTTACTGCTGGATTAGATGGTTTAACTGATGCTGTAGAAGAAGAACGTATAGATCGTGAAGAAGATGGTGATGCTGATCAAGATGTTATACCTATGCAACCGGTCGATGTAGAAGATTTCAAAGGTATTATGGCTACAGAAAAAAGAGGTACATCATTCATGGATGATCTAATGTTTGATGATGAAGAATTCGGTAAAAATACTGGAACTGTTCCCTCCCTCCTGACTGCTACCACTGTCTTGCCTACTGTCAAAAAAGATGCACCAACTGGTGTTCCTGCTCAGGATCCTGCTGTCAGTGAAGCCATTAAAAAAGGTATTCCTCCTCCTTCTGATGCTGCTGTTCAAGCCAAAGGATATTTCATCACTAAATTAAAAGAGATTGATCGACAATTATTCGCTTTCAAAACAACTGTTAAAGGTAATAATGGTTATACAAGACAATGTGCAGCAAATGATGATCGACAACCTGCTGTTCTCACACATGCACAATATATGTATATGCGCGAAGTATATGCAGAAGATGAAGACATGTTTTTCGTAGTATATCCTTTTGAAGGAAAAGAGAAGGAGCCTCCATCAAGTTCTGAAGTATATCGTATATTGAAGTATGGTTCTGATCCTGCGAAACCATCATATTATTTCTGTCCAACAATCTTCTGTCTTCGCTGTGAAATAATGATTCGTCCTCGTGATTTCAAATCTCGTAAAGATCGTGATGGTGAACCAAAAGAAAAATACTCCTGTCCATTCTGTGGTGGTCTCAAAATAGATGATGATGCACGTGATAAAAAATCAAAAAAGTATACCGTTCTCGTTCGTAAAGATAAACCGAAAGCAACTGTTAAACATACTGAAATCAATTTCCTGCCAAAAGCATCACATCCAGAGGGTCTCGGTCTTCCTTGTTGTTATACTTCTGCAAAATCCATACGTATTAATGACCCTAAATATGCCAAATTTTTCGCTGCATTCCGTGATTATGCTGCTGAAACCGCTGCTGCAACTGTAGCTATTTCAGAAAAAGAGGAAACTATTGAAGAAGAAATAGAAGCAGCATCAGGAAAAGCAGTTGAATATGGTGTACAATTATATCGTATACATCGTGAATATATATTAGGTGCAGAAAAACATCCGATTGAACCAGGTAAATTCGGTATATTAACTGCGGGTCTCGATAAATATTTTGTACAGGATTCCAGTAAAATTGTGGCACGTTCTGGTATTCGACAAGAACTCACACCAAATGCACATGGTTTCTTACGTATGGGTGTTGAATACTCCAAAGACAGTGATGAAATTAGTATGAAACCGAAGACTACTTATTTTGCCGAAGGATTACTTGGTGTACTTGTTCCATTGCTAGTGCGAAATACAATAGATGAAGTACGTGCATTATTGGTTAAGGAATTCTCTCCACGTATGTTTGTCGCTGCTAACTATGGTAACTTAGTTCTAGAATTCTATAATGAACATGATCCAGTTCCCACAGAAAATGAACTGCGTTTATGGGCATCACGTGAACTTGATGTATCACTTCTTGATCGCAATATTACTGCATTACAACGTATATATGTGGCATATAGACGCTTCATTGCCTTCTTAAATGATAACACAACTCGTAAGGAACTTCGTCATATAAGTGCTGTTCTAGCACAACCTGGTTTCATTACAAGTCGCGGTCTTATTCTTATTATTCTCGAACATGATATTAAAACTCCTGAAGCTGCTGCATTACCTCCAAAGATTCGTTGTCCTCCATATGGTATATCACCTGACTTATATGATGTCGCCGATGTTGCATTCATTATAAAAGATACACAAGGTATATATACACCATTAGTATATACAGATAATACACCAGCTCACGGTAAATATGCAGAACAACATATATCTACATTGCGTTTCCAAGCTGCTGTTCGAGCTGCTTGGCCCACCATTGTTCAACGACGTGTTGATGAGTTCTTCAAAACATGCAGTACATCCTCCACAACCGCTGCATATACATCCTCTACACTCGTCAACACTGCATCACTTGCACCGATTTCCAAAATAATCTCTACATTAAAATCCGTGAAATCACCTGTAGGAATTGTACGTGATTCATATAATCATATTGTAGGTATTACATATCGTGCAGAATCAGGAAAGGGTCTCGTTGTATTCCCCACAATTGATGATGGTATTATGCCTGTTAAAATACGTATACATCTAGATTGGCAGGATGTGGTTGTAGCCTCTATAGATGATATTATTGATACATACAATACTGTTTTCATACCAACATTTACATATTATCGTGGTTATAAACCTGCATATATTGTACGACAACGTAGCGATGGTCTATATATAGGTATACAATTAGAAAATGGTATGATTATACCTGGAAAGCCTACAGATACACTTGGAACTGCGGCTGCATCCATGCGTGTTATAGATATAGATGAGTTCGAATGGGATGTAAATCGTCGTATAATAATGGAGGGTTCCACACGTGAATTACAACAAATACCTGGACTCACCGCAACAAGTAAACAGTTGGATGAAATATATCAATATTTCCGTATAACAGTTGCAAATTGGTTGGCTGGTGGAGAAGCCAGTGAAATACGGAAAGCAATTGAAGGTGTCATATTTCGCAGTGATTTACCTGCATATGAAAAACGGAAACGTTTGGAGATTCTTATTGGTACTATCTTTATGAATTGGTTTTATGAAGATGATGAACCTTTTGAATTACCACCTACATTTTTACGTAGTGATTGTAGGAGTATTACAGCGGAAGATAAATGTACAGGTGCATGTAAATGGGTGAAGGGAGACGGCGGCGAGGGTCAATGTCGTATTCATATACCACGCAGCTATTCTAAAACACAGGATGATCAAAATATAATTAGTACTATAGAACTATTCCGTGGACGTATTATTGAAGAACTCGTACAATTCTATGAACGCCGACAACAATTAATGAAGAATAGTGTATCGCGTCTCAGTGGATTAACGGGAGCAGTACAATATGATGATCAATGGATAATTCCAGAGAGATCCATTACATGGATTGAATTACTACGTCTTGATTGGTCTACTGGTGGTGAACCAATTGAAGGTGCGCGCTTCTATGAAGAGAAATCATCTGCGCCTACAACCGCAACTATACAAACAGATGAACAGCTTCATACAGTTCCATTATCATATGCAGAACGTATTGGAATACCTGTAGATAAATTGGCGGCTATACCATATAAAATATATATACCTGATGCAGCAGCAGTTCGTACGTTTATGCCTATTATTGGAGCATCTATTGAAGAACTTGGATTAACTACAGATGCAACCACATTTACTTCAGACAGTCTTCGGCAATTTGCATTAATGAGAAAAAAGACTATTATTCTCATTAAAGAAGATGGAAAAATACAGGTAGGTCGTGGATCATTGAGACCGAGTGATGCATACATTTTCATTGAAATAGATGGAGGTATTGGTATGTTAGTGTATTCATTAGAACAGACAGCAATAAAATTGGGTGATTTGACAGGAAAAGTTATTGATGCGATTCGTACAGCACCTTTAGTCGCAGCATCTGCAGCTGCTACAGCAGCTAAACAGGTACTTGCAGCTCCACCAACACGTCGTCTTACAATTGTTCGTAAATAGGAGATTTTGCTAATCCCCTATTCGTAAATAATCACCCGCAATTTAATGATGTGTCGCAGTAGGATTCTCTGGATCTAGAATAACAGGTCCATAACGTAGACCTTCACGCAGCGCAGCACGACGAGATTCAATCATACCTTCCACTTCATCATCCAATTTATTCAACCTAATACGTTTGAATGATGGTGCATTTGGATGCATAATCAGCAAATACATATCCTCAATTTCGAGTCCATAATATTTCTCTAGAACCCAACGATATATATTGAGTTGTAGTGAATAATGCCAATAATTACAGTCAGGTAGATGTGCAACTGGTCCAAGACCACTCTGAAAACGATTCTCCATACGTATCTCTTTGGATCGTTTCCAATCATAAATCAGGAATTTTCCCGTTGATTTTCGACGAAATATCATATCTATTGAACCTGCTAGACGAATCTCCTCAACCCATACTTCCCACTCTGTACGATATGGTTCCAAATCATCTCCATACTTTCTCCAGAAACGCATGAAATATTCCCATTCAATTGTTCCATATGTTTCTGCAGGAATATATTTCATTGCCAGTTCACTATCTTTGAAAGGCTCTAATGATGTACCAAGACGTACAGCATCCATATAGTCTTGTGATCCATTTAGAAACATTTCAATAGCTAAATGCATTGCAGTACCTGCCTCTGAAGCGTTCCGACCATTCTCATTCCATTGTGCCTTGATTTCCTCTGCAGACATACCGAAGTATTTATTTTGTCGCCATTTTGGTGAAGACATCATTTTGGCAATTACAGCATCTGGATCGAAATGTCCGAAGAATTGATGCAAGAATCCAGTTGTTGACACATAACCAGTTGTTTCGTTTTTGACAGTATATACATGTGTTGGTTCATCGAAATGTATTGCACGATCACGGGGATGTTCATTTTTACGGGCAACATGCTGCCAATCAGCAGGTGTTGATCGTTTATATATAGTATTTGAATCTAATTCATCCATGATTATTGTAATATTATATTTATAACTTTATATAATTATCAATTTTTATTAAATAGAATCAGATAAGTAATACAATGAGTGCTAATGATGCATTAATAGATAAAGGAGGCACTCCTATTGCAAAATTATATAATATACATAAGAATTATACATCACATGATGATATTGATAAATTGATTGAATTAATTATGTATGCAGATAGTTATCATGATTTTAGAAATGCTGCTTGTTCAAATAAATTACATAATATAGTACCTCGTCACTATTTTGAGGACTTTCGATATAAATTAGATAGTACATTTAATGATGTAACAATTAATATTAATACAATAGAAGATTCAACAATTAATTATATTAAAACAAAATATCCTACTGTATTACAATCAAATGCATATTTTACAAATATTATTAAAGTATTTAATTTGGATGGTAATAGTAATTTGAATGAAGCAGATATAGAGGGTACAAATTATATTGAAATGAAAATAAATGATAGTATATATGACAATCCAAATGATTTATCGCCAACTGGTATTCTTTTGTTAAAATTTTTGTTTGGAAGCTTTAGAGATAGAATACCATATTATTTCTCATTTGATGCAGGATCTGCAAAACCAATTGAAAGAATATTTAGAACACTTGGTAATGTTAAACAACTTGTAACACCACAAAATGTATTAGATTCAGCTACATTATCTATAAATGTATTTAATGATAATTCTAGACTAGAATATTTACATGGTATTTTTCCGAATAGTTCAAATTATTTTACAAAAGATCATATATTATTTAATATAGATACAACTAATCCATCATTTGGTCAAGATGGTTCATTAGAATTTGATTATAATGCAATATATAGTAGATCCACATATAATATTCCTACTGGAAATGCGGAAGGTCCTGGAGTAAATATATTATCAGATATAATGACAAACTGTAAAAAAAGTGATAAAGCGTGTTTTGATAGGAATAATACTGTAAGATATATTAATTATTATAATATAGTTGATGCTTTACCTAATGATGATACAATGTATAAATTATTATTTGATATAAAACGTATGGGCGATCATGAACAGGCTAATGCAGTATATTATAATAATAAAATGGGTAATAATACAGTATTTGTAACTATAGATAAATTGGCGGCATTATATTCACAGTTTATAGGTAATCCAACAATTCTTGTAAATTATGCAAAGAAAACAATCATCTTTTATAAAGGAAAATTAAATAAATCTATTAAAGATTTAGAAAAAGAAAAGAAACTAAATCAGAAATATACAATTAAATATATTCTTGAAATTCTTCCTAAATTATTTATGATAAAAAATGATAATTTATTTAATCAAATTAATAATAATATATCATCAAATAATGATAATATTAATAAATTTATTGATAAAATGATTAAAGATAATGAATTATTAAAAGTTTTTTTTAATAATATGATTCAATATAAATTACAAGATATTTCACAACTTGCCAGTAATATTAATACACATATAATTAATATAATATCAAATAATAATACATCTTTCAATATTCCATTATTATCTTCACAAATAAACAATGCATTAAAATCGAATACAGATATAGATCATAATATAAAAAATATATTTACTGAAGAATTTATTAATTCAATTAAAACAGTTAATAATATTTTATCGAATATTAATATTAATTATGATAATGCTACAAATAAATATATATATGATACTATAATATTCGATATATCAAATAATACATTAGTTAATAATAATACATTTAATTTTAATTTTAATATTATATATAAATTATTTAGTAATATTAATAAATTATATACTTTGAAAAGTAGTCGTATAAGTGCAAGAGCAAGAGATAAGTCTACTAAAATTATTACATTGTCTTTATTATTAATACAATTACGTAAGATATCTGAAGTTATTCAACAGATACCGCTAAATAATAGTGGAAGATGGATAAATACTGTATTTGAATTATGTTCACAATTTAATAGTGATATAAGATCATATCCTTTAATTGAAAAAAATAATATAGATGATTTAGATAAAATATTAAAAAGTATTGAAGAAACAATTAGAGTAAGTATTAACAAAAAGAGGCAATATAAACTATCAGTTATTATAAATTATTTTATAAAATTTATTAATAAAGCATATAAAATATTAAATTTTAGTACAGAACCATTTAATTTATTTGAAAATATAAATTATTTAGGATTACAATATTTTCAATATAAATTATTAAGAGATATTGATGAAGGTCTACAAGAATATATTAATATGTTTATAGATATAGATGTACAAATTATTGAATATATTAAAGAATTTATTAATTCAATTACTCCTACATCATATAAAATAACACAGGAAGATATATATAAAATTAATAATACATTTGCTGGGAAAAAAAGAAAAAGAAATAATATGACAGGTAGTGGTAAAAATAATATAGCAAATAATTATATTAATATAAATAATATTATAAATAATAAAATAGATAACAATAAACAAAATAATATTAAAAATAATAGAAGAAATAATACAACTAACACAACATCAAATATATATACTAATACAGAATCAAATATATACACTAATATAACTAATGTTGATAATGATTTTATTAATATAATAAATTATGATATAGAATATAGATTAGCTTTTATTAAATATTCAGAAAACATAGAAAATAAAGAGACTTCAATACTATCAATGATAACAATATCACCACCAAATATTATTAATAAACAAATTAATATGAATAATGTTAAAAGAATAGTAGAATCTATCAATAATATATATAATACGGTTATTACGTTATTTAAAAAACGAAATAGTAATAAATTAATTATAAAAACATTTTATCCTAGTAAACTATATAAAACATATAAACAAAATGTAAATAATCAACTATATCCTGTTATAACAAGAAAATATACTCGTAAATCACAATTAAATCCACCTAGAACAAGAAAATATACTCGTAAATCACAATTAAATCCACCTAGAACAAGACAATATACACATATGACAAAATTACATCCTCTAACAAGAAAGAATAAGAAAGGAAAATATATATATTATAATGGATATTAGAAATTAGCAATCTCCATAATTGCACGACCATAACGATTATCTCCTTCAATGCGTCCATCGATCATACGCTTTCCTGCTAATTCATTTGCACGTTCACTTGAAAAGTAAAGTATATATTTACCCTTCGAGCGAGCTTCTTCCACAATCTTATAGAATTTTACATCACGCTCCCATCGTTGTTTTACTGCTTCTTTTAACATGGCATCCTTCACTGCTAACCATGCTCCCTCGTTATACTGTGCAGACATACCACGAATTGCCTGTGGTGTCGATTTGAGCGCAACTTCCTCTAATTCCTCCTTCAATAATTCAATATCCCGTTTTGCATCTAATGGACGAATACCTGCTGCTGTCTCTTTCAAACGCTGTCTATTCATCTTTTCATGAATACTGCCTGTACGTGACATCACCGTCTCACCTAACTGTGGCTTATTTGTTCCCATCTTCAACTTCATACCTGCCAAGAAATGCAATACTGTTGGATATTCAATTGATGCATCATCAGGATCTCTAATTGGGAATGGAGCAGATGGTGCAATCCAATATGCTGCTTGGGGGTCACTTAATTGATACTTAGCTGCCTGTTTAGTATTCATACCCACCTGGAATATTTCACCAACCTCATATTTGCCCTTTGTTAACATTGCACCAACTGGTATTGTTCTTAATGGGGCTTCTTCTGGTGCAGCTGTAGTTACAGTCTTCTTTGTAGGCAGTTTTAATACACGTGTTTTATTAACAGCTGTCGTAGTAGATACAGGAGCTTCAACCGCAATTTCTTGTTCTGATACAGGTGCAACAGATGGTATAACAGCACCCTCATCAACAGGCATTTCAACATTATCCTCAACTACTACTTCCTCTTGTGGAACCTCTTCCATTGCCTCACCAGATGATCTTCTACGGAATATGAACCATCTATTCAAGAACGAAAACTCTTTCACCATTGGAGACATATCATATTTCTTACCACTAGCAATTGCTGCATCATATGTTCTTCCAAACATTTCTGAACCACTCTTCAATCTGAATGCAGCAGCCTCCTTCGCATTAATTAATTCAAAACCAATAGCGGCCATACGTTTCTGGAAATATGCGAAGTTCATCAAATATTCACGATGTTCTGTACCAATACTAATGAACTGTACATCGACCGGTAAACCTACACTAGTATCATCTGGTTCTAAACTATCTATTTCATATTCCTTACGAATTTCCCAAATAGTTCGTCCATCCTCTGCTCCAGTACGTACACCTCCTTTTGGTAAACCAGCCAACATATCAAAGAGTGCCTGACCATCAAAACAACATCCAATGAAATATCCACCAACAGCAATACCATCCGCCAAGTTTTGTAGGAATCCATTTAATGTATCAAGTGTTTCGAAGAAATAGTGCAGCGCAAACATACATACACCTAGTTCAGCTCCACGACTTAGTGCACCCGCTCCAACTGAACTAATATACTTTGGAATAGGTCCTTCTGGCGCAATACGACCCATAATAGAGCGCATAATATCACGTTCTTCTGGAGTTCCACCCGCATCTCCATTCATAATACGCTTCGATGAATTACCAATGGCAAATACCATTTGTGGTACATTCTGTCGACCAAACTTTTTCATCATATCCCAATAACGTGCATAAGCACCATTGCGTGGATCACGAATATTATCACCTGCATAATCCACACCAAATACGAAACTGGCTCCATTCATACGCCACTTTTGAATATCACCTGCTTTACCACATGCTACATCAAATACTTTTGAACCACGACGTAATGCATTCCGATATAATATGGACCCTTTAATATATTCATTATGGAATGCTCGCAGACCACTCACAAGTAATAGATCCTCTTTTGCAGCTGATCGTTGATAGTATTTACGTTCGACATCTTCTCCACGTGATTTACGTAAATCTGCAATTTCTTCTGCAAGTGGTTGTTCAGCACCTGTACGAATCATAGATAATGTAATAGGATCATGAATAGAATTCCATACACTCTCTGCAACTTTCGCAGAATTAAGTGTGCGTGCTAGAATACCCTTCGCTAAACGTTCTGATTTATCATGACGTACTCTCATCGGTTTCCAACGCCATCCAGGTGCCTCTGATGGATCATATTCCATCTCTACAATTGTACGGTCACGAATCTGTTCCTTTGTTCCATTTGTAATAATATATTCTTCACCTGTTTCTGGATCAGTCTCCACACTACAATAACATACATTCGCCATTGTATCTGGATTCTCAATTGGATTAAATAGAACTGGCTTATATGTATCTACACCTCCTCTTCTTACTGTACGAGGATCCATGTTTTCATATAAGATCGCACTACGAGGATCAGTAGATCCTGCATCTTTGGATGATCCTACATATAAACGGAGTGTTTTGAAACGAACTGTTTCTTGTGTATCATCATTCAATGCAACTGTTACTTTATCCTGTGAAATATATTCTGCATCCTTCTCAAAATTCACCAAGAAATCAATTGTATTCTCATCAGCTGGCTTCCATTTGAATTGCTCCGTGAAAGTTTCACCTGGTTTTTGAGGTAGAGCGGATGCATTTGGAGTGAAAATCAAACCATCTGTATGATATAACTGATCTGCTTCCAAAATACGTGCAGCTGCTTGAAATATTACAGTAGGAGCATCTTCTGATGCAGCGAAGAAATTCTTTTTAGATACATTTAGTTTGGAGGTACTTGTCACACCTTTCACCATTGTTGGACCATCATCTTTATTCCATTCAGTAATCCATGCTGTAAGATGATCATGACGAGTAGCAGACACTTGTTCTCCACGAGCAACCGCAGCAGATGTACCAGGTATTATAAATGGTAGTGTATCTACTTTCTCTCCACCCACATAATATACATCGAATGTCATCAATAGATTAATTGCACGATCAGCTCGATCACGTGTAATCCATTCACAATCAAGTAATGAATCTCTACATTCTCGGCGAGTTAATCCAGTTCTATATACACGACGTGCCATATCAATTAGGAATAGTTCACCATCTTTATTACAATATCCCAATACACGAAGACCATCTGCTTTATCAGTTACATTATAGCCACGACGAATATTTGGTACACCATCTTCGTATTCTGCAATCATATTTTTGCGTTCCAATGTTATAGGAGCAACACCACGAAATTGATCCGTGCCTGTTAGTTCCGCATATGATCGTAATACTCTATCTGCAACGGATGCACGAATAAGTAAAGAGTTCTTTTGAATTCCACGCAACACTTCACCAATACCTTGAATCAGAGAAATATAACTCTCATCTATATTATCTAATTCGCTGCGTACTAGTTCCACTTCCACTTCATATGTTGGTACTGCCTTAAATATATTTTCATCCCCAAAATTACGGACTTTCTTGTAATCACCACGGCGATCACGTCGTGTACTACGAACCATAGATAAATCAAATCGAATTCCCTTCTTTTGGAATGACCAACGACGTAATAACCGGAACGCTTTTGGTAGGACATCCCATTTGTCAATATTATTAACCAATACTGGATTCTCCTTTGAAAGTGGGGATTCACGACGAACTTTTACACGTACATTATATTCATCGAAATCCAATTCGGATTCTTGAACTGTACGATCTTTAATCATTGCAACATAGGGTTTACCTACAATATGCTCTTCGCGACAATAGTTCTGTATAACACCAGTTCCCACTAATAATACACGAATATTTTCGGGGAGCAGTATTGATAACCGATCTTCCATAGGAATTGCAGTGAACCCCTTGGAGCGAAGACGTTGTGCAATATTCAGAAATGTACCTACATCTACTTCACCTTTCTCGAATGTTGCCTCCAATTCTTGTTCTGGATGATTAAACCATTCATCGATCAGTGAACGGATCTTCTGTGATTCGGCCTTTGATATTTCCATACTGTTCTTAATATAGATATTACTATATTACTCTGTCTTATATATTCACCTGTCAATTTTAGACCTGTATTATATAATATTATATATATTAATTAAATTTATATAATATTATATAATGGAAGAGAAACAACAAAAATATTATGTATATTGTTTACAGTCTTCAACAAATGAAACGTATGTAGGTGCAACAGTAGATATTGATCGTAGATTACGACAGCATAATTGCGAACTTGTTGGTGGTGCACGAAGAACAGGTGCAATTGTTTCTGCAGGAGGATCTTGGAAACGAATATGTTATGTTACAGGATTCCCCAGTTGGCAAACAGCTCTACAATTTGAATGGAGATGGAAACAAATCACTAGAAAACAGTCAGCATCCTCTACACCTATTGAACGACGTATGCATGCATTGAAAAAATTATTGGAACTAGATCGCCCCACTACAAAGGCCATAGCATATATTGAATGGCAGGAACAACCAGTAATAGTATGGGAATCAGATGAAGCAGAATATATATGGATATCTTTGCGGAATTAAATGTCATCATATATTGCTGCAGTTTTCCATTTAGAGAAATGTGCAAGTGTTTGTGTACGTCCTACTTTTTCTGCAAGTACATCTTTTTTTTCTTTCTTGATTAGTGATTCATCACTTACTGTTGCAGCAAGCACTTGGAGTAATTCATCTTTTGTACCAGTTGCGACGGGCCATTTAATCATTACAATAGGATCACTATATTCCAAATGATCTATATATTTTGCCATCACTTTTGAAGGTATTTCACAAGATAATCCATTGAATCCAATTGATGTAATATCAACAATATATATCTTCTTATCATGTGACCATGTACGTGGATCAGATGGGATAAACATAGCATCTTTCAAATCTGTATTATCTCCTTTGAATGCAATTAGCTGTATATCTTCCAAGAAGCAGAGGACATCCGCAAGTAGAGGATCTTTTGTAATTGCTCCAACAGTTCCACCAGAACCTTCAGAACTGAAAGCGTCAATTAGGCGTTTTTTATTTCTTACATATGGAGTTCCTTTTAATGAAATATCGAGTTTCTGTTGAATGTCGAGGAGTTTTTCTTGATATAGTTTATCTTGTCGTGATTTTTGCGCAGTTACGTATTCCATGTTTTTTAATATGAGAATCAATTCAATCAGCGTTTTTGCTTCAAATATATCATCACCCTTCACTTTAATATTTATGTCATCTATATGATAATATGCAGGTAGTGGACATTTCCGTACTTCATCTAATATAGATTTATTAATTATAGTTGTAGTGTGTAGTGTATGTGATTTATGTGGATTTCTTTCCAATACTTTTCTTAAATCTTGGAATGAAATGTGATGCGCAACATGTTTCTGATTT